>Ga0209702_10004786_pt1 | contig 19177 bp, 14 predicted proteins | sample FRY01_FD_187210 | JGI IMG/M metagenome (GOLD analysis project Ga0209702, IMG submission 187210) | Freshwater microbial communities from Lake Fryxell liftoff mats and glacier meltwater in Antarctica - FRY-01 (SPAdes) (version 2) | ecosystem: Environmental > Aquatic > Freshwater > Ice > Glacier...
ACGCTGAATCTTTTAATTCAAAAGTAAAACTCTTTAGAGCAAATCAAAGAGGTGTCGTAGATGTGAAATTCTTTCTGTTTAGAATGGAAAAACTTTTTAGTTAATCCCCAGAAAATTTATGTGACCCCAATAAATAATTCTTATTACTTAGTATAGAAAAATATCCGGAATTGATTTCTTTCCTAAATTGAATGACAAAACCGAAAAAAGTTTAGAAAAAAGTAGTGATTATAAATCGTGAAGTTTTAATTAAGTAATTAGAATTATTTAATGATATATTTTCTTCCCGTAAAATATTTATTATCAACGTAATTCGTAATTTTTAATTCGTAATTACCCCTTAACTACCATTCATTGACCTTATTGGCATCCATTTTTATAAAAATAAAAAGCAAAATAGTAAAGCCCCAAAGTCCAGAACCTCCATAAGAAAAGAAGGGCAACGGCACACCAATCGTTGGAAATATTCCCAATACCATAGCAATATTCACAAAGAAATGAATGAATAAAATTCCTGCCACACAGTAGCCGTAAACGCGACTAAATTTTGTTTTCTGCCGTTCGGCCAGATAAATAATCCTAAGAAATAATCCCACAAATAAGGCAACTACAAGCAGAGAACCTATGAAACCCCATTCTTCGCCCACAGTTGTAAAGATATAATCCGTATGTTGTTCGGGCACAAATCCTCCTTTGGTTTGTGTGCCTTCAAGAAATCCTTTTCCAAACCAACCTCCAGACCCAATAGCAATTTCAGATTGATTTGTATTATAACCAATACCTTTCATATCGACGGCTTTCCCCAACAATATATTAAAACGATCGCGGTGGTGTTGTTTGAAAACGTTTTCGAAAACATAATTTACAGACAAAACAAATCCCGAAATAAGAACCAAAAGAATACTGCTTAAAACTAAATTTCTGTCACCTAATCTAGACTTGAAATGAACCAATACAATTACCAGTAAAGCCATAAGTATTACATATTGAGGTTCCAATACAAGCGTCAACACGAATAAAAGAATCGCTATGAATCCCGTCCAAACATACCAAGCTGGCAAACCTTCGCGATACAAAACAATAATAAAAATGCTGTATATCAAGGCGCTTCCCGGGTCTGGTTGTGGCAATATCAGCATCACGGGCAAAAAGACAAGGGCTAATGCTTGAATTTGCCGATTGACATCCTTCAAGTTGATTTGGGTGTCGCTTAAATATTTGGCTAATGCCAATGCCGTTGCGGCTTTTGCAAATTCTGACGGTTGGAGAGTAAAACTCCCAAAGGCATACCAGCAACGTTGACCCGCAATGGTTTTTCCAAAAAGGAATAATCCTGCCAAGGACAATAAGGAAATTCCATAAATGATACTGGCGTATTTTTCATAAAATTTTCCGTCAACCGAAAGAATTATAAAAATTAATGGAATCGTTAATACGATAAATAAAAGCTGTTTTTCATAAGTATCTTCCATAGACGACAACGAAGAGGAATATATATTCAACCAACCCATTATCACTAATAAGCTATAGATGATGATGCATATCCAGTCCAGATTGTTCTTTATACTTTGATTTTTCATTTCAAATGAATCGCTTGTTAATTGCTTTTGGTAGTGTCTATTTTTGGCAACAGAATTGCTGTTTTCTTTTTCAAAATGGAATCCTTCTTTCTCATTTCCTGCTTAACAACTTCTGATAAACCGCCTAACTTAGCGTATCGATCTTGCAAACTTCTCTCGAGGGTTCTTTTTTCCAAGTCGGTTCTCGTAATCTTTCCTCTTAGATATTTTTCAATCATCAAACTGGCAATTGGCCCAGCGATTACTGACCCAAAACCTCCATTTTCAATCATTACGGCGATGGCGATTTTAGGATTGTCTTTTGGTGCAAATGCCACAAAAATTGAGTGATCTTCCAGTTTTGTTCTCACACCATTTATTTTTGCAAAATTCTCGGCAGTTCCCGTTTTTCCGCAAATTTCGATACCTTCTATCTTTAAACCCGCTGCTGTACCCATATTGTAAACGTCAAATAAACCACTTACCATTGGTTCAAAATATTTTTTGTCTATTGTGGTCACGTGTTTTGTAGTAAACTTTGGGTCAATTTTTTCTCCTTCGATTTTCTTGATGATATGAGGTGTGTAATAATAGCCTCTATTGGCAACTGTTGCCATCATATTAGCCAATTGAATAGGCGTCATTAATACTTCTCCCTGTCCAATGGCATTTGATATAATGGTTTTTCCACTCCAACCCCAATCAGGATACATTTTTTTGTATGTTTTTGCATTGGGAACCTTTCCTTTTTTACCTGTTGGCAAATCATATCCCATAAATTGCCCTAGTCCAAAGCTTTTTATATGGTTGCTCCAAACATCCACAGCATAAGGTGAACTTGAATATTTTCCAATAGTTCTTAAATAAACATTCGAAAAATAAGCGTTACAAGATTTATAAATCCCAACATGAAGATCTCGGGAACCACCACCACAATGGCATCTTTGAAATCTGCCAGGAGCATAAGCAAAACCATTGTTACACATAAAAGTTGTGTTCAATTCGATCACGTTTTCTTGAAGACCAACAAGTCCAGTCAAGATTTTGAATGGAGAACCAGGAGGATATTCGGCCAATAGTCCTCGGTCATAAAGGGGTTTTGCTACAGAATCGCGATACAATAAAGTGTAATTTTTAGATCTTTGACGACCTACCAAAATTGCAGGATCATAAGAAGGTGCAGTTATTAATGCCAATATCTCGCCTGATGCTGGTTCGATGGCAACGATTCCTCCTCTTTTATTAATCATTAATTCCTCTCCATATTTTTGAAGAATCATATCAAGGGTAAGATTGATATCTTCGCCCTGAACAGCAATGGTATCGTATTTTCCTTCTTTAAAAGAGCCAATTTCACGATTAAATTTATCTTTCTGATAATACTTCACACCTTTGATACCGCGCAAAATTTCTTCGTAACTTTCTTCAACTCCCTGTTTTCCAATTAAATCACCACTGTTGTAATATGGATTTTTTGCAATCAACTTTTCGTTGACTTGGGTTATAAAACCAAAAACATTGGCACCAAAATTGACTTGATAATCCCGAAGAGAACGTTTTTGAAAATAAAAACCTTCAAATTTTCGCATTTTTTCTTGAAATGCAGCAAATTCTTTTTTGTTCAATTGAGGCAAAAACACCGAAGGCAAGCGAGGGCTGTAGACTCTGGCTTTGGCGATTTTTTCGATAAAATCTTCTTTGGTAATATCCAATAATTGGCAAAATTCCAAAGTGTCAATATTCTTTATGTCCCTTGGAATTACCATAATATCATAAGAGGGCTGGTTTGCAACTAGCAATACTCCATTTCTATCATAAATATAACCTCTTTCAGGATAATCATATTTTATTTTGATGGCATTATTGTCTGATTTTAATTTTAAAGAATCATCAATTATTTGCAAATAGAAAAGGCGTGATACCAGTAAAGACGCAACAAGAACAATCAAGGAAGGGAGCAGTAATTTTCTCATCTTCTATTCGGCTTAATAAGATATATTATTATAATGCAGATAATAATTGTAAAAATGGTACTTAGTAGCGTTCTAATCAAGGTATCCAAGATGAAACCAATACTAAAAGCTTCCAATAGAAACAGAATAAAATGGTGAACTAATACGGAAAGAAATATAAACGAAAATCTTTCAGGGGTAATCACGTCATTTAATTTAACGGTCTGATATTCATAACTCAAGCCAAAGGAAAACTTGAAAAGATACGGTCTGTAATAAGCCAAAACTATACATGCCGCTGTGTGAATTCCTCCAGAATTACTAAACATATCCATAATAATTCCAAGAAAAAAACTAGCCAACAATAGCCCGAATTTATTACTGTTTACTGGATATAATATTATAAAAAGGATATAAGGAAATGGACTGATGTAACCCAAAAAGTTCATATTATTGAAAATAATAATTTGAACCGCCAGCAACAGCAGAAAACGAAAAATATTTACGAATAAGGCACTATTCATCTTTTTTTCCTTTTTCTAAATTAATAATTTCTTCGCGGCCTTTACTTTTTATGATGTAAACATGACCCAAATTAGTCATATCATTAAAAAGTTTTACGTCCAAAGTGTAATAATTAGTCTGGTTGTCGATGTAAATCCTGTCAACGGTTCCAATATTGATGTTTTCAGGAAAAATAACCGACTGTCCTCCCGTTACGATAGTATCGCCTTTTCTGATGGCTGCCAATCTAGGAATATCCGTCAATTGCACATAACCTGTGCTCTTGCCTTTCCAACCCAAAGAACCAAAATGGTTTGACTTTTTTAGTTTTGCGTTTATTTGAGATTTTACATTCAAAATACTGACTACCGTAGCATAATTTGCCGACGTATTGTCAATGATTCCCACAATTCCCAAACTATTAATGACACCCATATCCGGTTGCACGCCCTGAAGACTACCAGAATTCAAGGTTAAATAATTTTCATAAGAATTGAAGGAGTTGTGAATTACTTTTGAAACAATGATATCGGTAGGTTTCAATCCTTTGATACTGTCTAATTTTGGAATTGACGCAGTATCTTTTAAATCAAAAAGAAGACTCCTTAATTTTGCGTTTTCTTGGGCAAGTGCATCATTTTGAGTTCTCAAATTCAAATATTCGCTCACATTATTAATTCGCTCATAAACCCCGCCGCTCAAAAAATTGGCAGAACTAATCACTTTGCTTCGATGATACGAATGGGATTGAATGGTGAGAAATAACGCAATACCCAAAAGCAGCAAAAACAGCAACCTATTGCTGTTTTTATAAATAAAATTAAATATTTGCTGCATTTCTTACCTTTATAAATATATGTAAAACTTTAAATCTAACACCCTGAACTAAATATTGCACTATTTAATCAAAACACTTTTAAATTTTACAAGATTTTTAAGTGCCATTCCCGTTCCTCGAACTACAGCTCTTAAAGGATCTTCGGCAATGTAAACCGGTAAATCTGTTTTTTGTGAAATTCTTTTGTCCAATCCTCTCAGCATTGATCCTCCACCGGCAAGATAAATTCCAGTATTGTAAATATCAGCTGCTAATTCAGGAGGCGTTTGAGACAAGGTTTCCATTACGGCATCCTCAATTCTTTGAATCGATTTGTCCAATGCTTTTGCAATTTCTCTATAAGAAACGGATACTTGTTTTGGTTTCCCCGTAAGTAAATCTCTACCTTGAACTGACATATCTTCTGGAGGAGTTTCTAAATCTTCGATAGCTGCTCCTACTTGAATTTTTATTTTTTCGGCTGTACTTTCTCCAACAAAAAGGTTGTGTTGGGTACGCATATAATATACGATATCATTAGTGAAAACGTCACCGGCAATTTTCACTGATTTGTCGCAAACAATTCCACCCAAAGCGATTACGGCGATTTCTGTTGTTCCACCACCGATATCCACAATCATATTTCCTTTTGGTTGCATAATATCAATACCGATACCGATTGCCGCAGCCATTGGTTCGTGAATCAAATATACTTCTTTACCATTTACTCTTTCGCAGGATTCTTTTACCGCTCTCATCTCCACTTCGGTAATTCCGGAAGGAATACAAACTACCATTCTCAATGCTGGAGTAAACATTCTTTTTTTCAATGCCGGAATACTTTTGATAAGCATGCTAATCATTTTTTCGGAAGCATCAAAATCGGCAATTACACCATCTTTCAAAGGCCTTATCGTTTTAATGTTTTCATGGGTCTTCCCTTGCATCATATTGGCTTCTTTACCAACGGCAATGATTTTTCCAGAAACTCTATCACGAGCAACTATCGAAGGGCTGTCAATTACTACTTTATCATTATGTATGATTAAAGTGTTTGCGGTACCAAGGTCTATCGCGATATCCTCGGTCATGAAATCAAAAAATCCCATAAATTTTTAAGGGTTTAAAAGTTATAAATTTGTAACGTACAAAGCTAATCAAATTAATGTTTGAAATGACGTGTTCCTGTAAATACCATAGCAACTTTATTTTCGTTGCAATAATCAATGCTTAATTGGTCTTTTATCGATCCTCCCGGTTGAATAACGGCTGTAATTCCAGCGTTTTTCGCAATTTCAACACAATCTGGGAAAGGGAAAAATGCGTCACTCGCCATAGAAGCACCATGTAAATCAAAACCAAATGTACGTGCTTTTTCAATAGCTTGCAACAAGGCATCCACTCTTGAGGTTTGTCCCGTTCCAGACGAAATCAAAGTTCCGTTTTTTGCAAAAACAATAGTGTTTGATTTTGTGTTTTTACATACTTTAGATGCAAATATTAAATCTTCCACTTCTTGTTCCGTAGGAGCTGTTACTGTAACGGTTTTTAAGTCTGCTTTAGTATCCGTGATGTTGTTTCTTTCTTGAACTAAAATTCCGTTCAAGCACGTTCGCACCTGTTTTTGAGGCAATTCTACCTCGTTTTGAACCAATATAATTCTGTTTTTCTTTTCTTGTAAAATCACAATGGCCGCTTCATCATAGCTTGGAGCGATGACCACTTCACAAAATAATTTATTTATTTCTGTTGCAGTTGCCACATCTATTGTTGTGTTGGCAATCAAAACCCCGCCAAATGCAGAAGTTGGATCGCAAGCCAAGGCTGCTAGATAGGCCTCTTTTATAGTTTTTCTCGTTGCCAATCCGCATGCATTGTTGTGTTTCAAAATAGCAAATGTAGAGACGTTGCACTGCAACGTCTGTACGTCATTGTATTGCAACGTCTGTACGTCATTTTTGAATTCGTTAATCAAATTTACGGCTGCATCAACATCCAATAAATTGTTATACGACAATTCTTTACCGTGAATTTTTTGGAACATTGCATCAAAATCGCCAAAGAAAAATCCTTTTTGATGCGGATTTTCGCCATATCTCAAAATTTGGCCTTTGTCAATACTTACTTTAAAAACGGTTTCGTCCGTATTGAAATAATTGAAAATCGCCGTGTCGTAATTAGAAGAAACATGGAATGCTTTTGTGGCAAATAATTTTCTGTCTTCCAATGTTGTTGCGCCGTTTTGATTGCTAATCAAATCCAAAAGCAAACTGTATTCATTAACCGACGGAACAATTACGGTGTCTTTAAAGTTTTTTGCAGCAGCACGAATTAATGAAATTCCACCAATGTCAATTTTCTCGATACTATCTTCTTCACTAGCTCCAGAAGCAACTGTTTTTTCGAAAGGATACAAGTCAACAATCACCAAATCGATTTGTGGAATGTCGTATTCCTGCATTTGCTGAACATCGGTTTCGTTGTCCTGACGATTTAAAATTCCGCCAAAAACTTTTGGATGCAAAGTTTTCACTCTTCCACCTAGGATGGATGGATAGGAAGTAACATCTTCAACAGGAACAACAGGAATACCAAGGTTTTTAATAAACTCTTCGGTTCCTCCCGTTGAATAAAAGATTACGTTTTGCTGGTGCAGTTTCTTTATTATTGGTTCCAGCCCCTCTTTTGAAAAGACGGAAATTAATGCAGATTTAATTGTTTTAGTTGTGTTCATCGTGTAGTTAGAATTTTGTGGTGCAAAAGTAGTTTTTTTGATGATAAAATTCAAATCTATTTCTGTAACAATATCTTAAAAATCAATACCAATACAACAGTAAGATTTCATTAGGTTTATGAAGAAAATTTTAAGAATTTTACAATAACACAAAACACCGTTTTATGCTAGTTTATTTTCGACTATTATCAGAGAGTTTCCGTTTTGCTATGAATGCCTTGCGAAACAATAAACTGCGAACCTTATTATCGCTTCTAGGCGTAACCATTGGGATTTTTTCAATCATTGCAGTACTTGCAGCCGTGGATTCGTTGGACAGGAAAATTACGGAAGATTTGAGTTCTTTAGATAAAAATACCATTTATTTGATGAAAATGTCGTTTGGCCCTTCGGAAATTCCGCAATGGAAAAGGGAGCAATTTCCAAATGTAAAATATGACGAATACATTTATTTGAAAGGCGCAATGACCAATACTGATCAAATGGGTTACCAAATATTTACCAAAAGAGAATCTATAAAATATGGGTCGAACACCGTCTCTGATGTCAATGTTGTTCCAGTTTCGCACGAGTTTATAGACATCCAGGGACTTGAATTTGATGCAGGAAGATTTTACAATGAATCCGAAGCCAATTCAGCAGCTCCTGTTGCGGTTATAGGAAATGAAATCGCAAAATCATTGTTTGAAGACGCGGATCCTATTGGCAAAAATATCCGTTTGTATGGACAACGGTTTACCGTTATTGGCGTTTTGAAAAAAGAAGGTTCTGGAATGTTTGGCAACAATGACACATCGGCTTTTATTCCCGTAAATTTTGTCCGACAAAGATTTGGCGACAACAATAAGGCATTGGTAAACGTGATAATTCTCAAACCCAAAAGTGGCGTTGATATGGATGCTTACAAAGCAGAAATTACCCAGAAATTAAGGAGTTTCCGTGGTGTGAAAGCGGGAGAAATTGATAATTTCTTTATTAATGTTTTCTCTGGATTTACCGATTTAATTGACGGAATTATTTCTCAAATGAATATTGTAGGCTGGATAATTAGCGGATTTTCACTTCTGGTGGGCGGATTTGGGATTGCCAATATTATGTTTGTTTCAGTAAAAGAAAGAACCAATCTTATCGGAATCCAGAAATCCTTGGGAGCCAAAAATAGATTTATACTGTTCCAATTCCTGTTTGAAGCCATTATTCTTTCGGTAATAGGCGGAATTATTGGGCTGTTTATGGTTTGGATTATTGCACTTGTTTTGACAAAAGTCTTGGAATTCGAATTCGTTTTAGGAATGGGTAACATCCTTTTGGGTACTAGTCTAGCTGCCATAATTGGATTAATTTCCGGGATTCTCCCTGCAATTGCTGCTTCAAAATTAGATCCTGTAGAAGCGATTAGAACGGGGATGTAGAAAGTAGTTTGTAGTTTTCAGTCGGGAGTTTAATTTTTGTTTTGTCCCATTGTATCGAATCTGAATAATTAAATGGAAACCGTATCTTTGCTGCATCAGAAACCGTTATAAAAAAAATATGAGCAACGCTGTCGCTGGATTTTCAAAATTATCCAAAGAAGAGAAGATAAACTGGATTGCCAAAGAATATTTTTCCAATCCTCAAGAAGCCATAACTTTATTAAAAAACTATTGGAATACGGACGAGAAAATCCAAAAGCTACACGATGAATTCATAGAAAACACGATAAGCAATTTCTACATTCCTCTGGGAGTTGCGCCTAATTTTTTGATTAACGGCAAATACAACACCATTCCAATGGCAATTGAGGAAAGCTCTGTGGTTGCTGCTGCATCAAAATCGGCCAAGTTTTGGTCCACTCGTGGCGGATTCAAAGCGACCGTTATTGATACCGAAAAAATAGGGCAAGTTCATTTTATTTTCAATGGCGATAAAACGAAATTGGAATTGTTCTTTACCCAAATCAAAGCTCACTTTTTTACCAATACCGAAAGTATTACCAAAAATATGCAACGCCGTGGCGGTGGAATTCTGGATATTGTCCTAAAAGACAAAACCAATTTATTGCCCAATTATTTTCAACTGCATGCCACTTTTGACACTAAAGATAGTATGGGAGCCAACTTCATCAATTCATGTTTGGAGCAATTTGCCAAAACCTTGAAAGAGGAAGCACAGACTTATGATTTATTTTCCGATGAAGAAAAAGACATCGAAGTCGTGATGAGCATTCTCTCGAATTATGTTCCGAATTGCATCGTTCGCGCCGAAGTTTCTTGCCCAGTAGATGAATTGGTTGAAAAACACATTCCAAATCCAAAAGCCTTTGCAGAAAGATTTGTACGTGCGGTTCAAATTGCCGAAGTGGAACCTTTTCGAGCTGTAACACACAATAAGGGAATCATGAACGGAATTGATGCCGTTGTGCTAGCCACTGGAAATGATTTCCGCGCTGTCGAAGCCGGAATTCATGCTTACGCTTCCCGAAACGGAAAGTATTCAAGTTTGTCCCACGCCAAAATTGAAAATGATATTTTTAGTTTTTGGCTGGAAGTTCCCTTGGCTTTGGGAACTGTTGGTGGATTAACTTCCTTGCATCCTTTGGTGAAATTATCATTGGAAATGCTGGAAAATCCATCTGCAAAAGATTTGATGCAATTTGTTGCCGTTGCCGGTTTGGCACAAAATTTTGCCGCTTTGCGTTCCTTGACCACAACGGGAATTCAAGACGGCCACATGAAAATGCACTTGAACAATATCTTGAACCAATTTGACGCCACTGAGGATGAACGCCATTTGATTCGGAAACATTTTAAACATCAGGTGGTTTCACACAGTGCAGTTGTTGATTTTATTGAAAATTTGAGAAGATTGAATTAAAATAGGCAACAGATTAAAGGGATTTGATGGATTTATTCCAAACGCAAATAAAATAGTTAATTTGTTTTATCCTCAACCCAGCCCTCTTCTGGTTGCTTCATTCTTCGCAATGACAGAGGGCATAAAGATTGAATGATTTTATATTTTCGTTTGGCATTATACAGATTTTAACTTAAATAGTCATTCAAAAACTTTGTGCCTTCGTGGCAAATAATTGTGCCTTCGCGGCTAACACTATGAAAAAAGAATTTTACAGCAACGGAAAACTATTAATAACGGGAGAATACTTAGTTCTTGACGGCGCCAAAGCCTTTGCTTTGCCAACCAAATTTGGACAAAACCTGGTTGTCGAAAAAGGAAATAATCAAGAAATAAAATGGAAGAGTTTCGATTCGGATGGAAGCATTTGGTTTGAAGACACTTTTTCGTTTGAGGATATTTCTAAGAAAAAAACTTTTGAGGAAATAGCATACGTAAAAAACACCTTGATTGAAATCTTGCACGAAGCATATCTATTGAATCCCGATTTGCTTCATCGAGACAAAGGATATAAGGTTACAACAACACTTTCATTTCCCAAAAATTGGGGCTTGGGAACTTCGTCAACTTTGATTAACAACATTGCGCAATGGCTCAAAATTGATGCTTTTGTGTTGCTTAATAATAGTTTTGGCGGAAGCGGATACGATATTGCCTGTGCCCAAAACGACACTCCTATTTTGTATCATTTGGAAAACGGAAATCCTATTGTCGAAAAAGTAACTTTCGAACCTAAATTCACTAAAAATTTGAATTTCGTTTATCTGGACAAAAAACAAAGCAGCAAAGCGGCCATTGCTTTTTATCACAACAACAAGAACAAGGGTTTGGCGCAAATTATCGCTAAAAATGATGCCTTGACGCAACAAGTCTTGAAAGCAAAAAATCTTCAAGAATTTGCATTTACATTAGAAGAACACGAAGCCAATATGAGCAACATTCTAGAAATGAACACCATAAAAGAATCATTGTTTCCTGATTTTAATGGCGTTATCAAAAGTCTTGGTGCTTGGGGAGGCGATTTTGTTATGGTAATCTCTATAGAAAATCCAAGTGATTATTTCGAGGGAAAAGGTTTTAGAACCATTGTTTCATATAAAGATATGATTTTGTAAACCAAAAAAAAATCCCGATTGCTCGGGATTCTTATATTTAATACAGCTTAAATTTAGTAATTAAATTGAGCTCTATTGTCTTTGATTTTCGCATTATCTTTTAAAGCTGGAATAACTCTATTGGCATCAGATCCGCTTTGAGCTTTTAGTTTAGAAATATAAGCTGCGTGGCTTTTCAATACTGGGGCTTTAACTATGCTTTTGTTTAACACTACATAAACTCCGGTATTTCCTTCAATTGGAGCAGAAATTTTAGCGGTTGCCAATGCAAATGCATTTCCTACGACTTTAGGTTCTTGACCCACTCCACCAGTCAAAACTGGATTTTCCATTGTTACGTCTACAGCTTGTTGTATCAGTGCTCCAACTGCTTTCGCAATAGCTTCCAATGAACTTCCAGACATTTTAGCTTTGATTAATTCCGCTTTTTTCTTATTTTTAAGAATTGACTCCGCATACGGTCTAACTAAATCAACAGCCATTAATCCTTCTTTGTTTATTTTTTTGACTTTTGCAATAACGTGACCCAAGTTAGCCACTTCAAATCTTTTTATGGCACCAAGTTCAGTTCCGCTTTCAAATGCCCATCTTACTATATTTCTTTGGTTACCTAATGCGCCAAAAGATTCGTCCATAGCTTTCGCAGTAACTGCTGGCGCGATGGTAAGTTTCATTGCTGCTGCGGTTTTTGCAAAATCTTTTTCGACAGCATCAATTTCAAATTTGGTAGCGTCAGTAAATACTCTATCCGAAGTTGCTTCTGAAGCTTCAATTTTCTGGGCAATGGTTGCTAAACGAATTCCGTCTTGCTTGTCCGTTACTTTAATAATGTGGAATCCGAAAGGAGTTTCAACCAATCCTACTTTTCCAATTGGGCTACCAAAAACAAAATCATTGAAAGGTTTTACCATTTGGTTTGGACCAAAAAATCCTAAATCACCACCTTGTTGCGCTGATGAATCATCTGATACCGTAAAAGCCAACATCAAGAAACTATCTGGATTGGCATTTACTTGAGCCAAGATAGATTCTGCTTTTGCTTGAGCTTCTTCTTTTGTTCTTTTTTCTCTTTTGTTTGGAACTTGGGTTCCTTCATAGCTAATCAAAATGTGACTTGCTTTTGCATTTACTCCTACTTTTCTGCCCATTGATTTTGAAATACAATAGTATTTTCCGAACATATAAGGACCGTAAATTTCTCCTGGAGTCAAGTTGTATAATTTGTCAGCATCAACAGCAGGCAAATCTTTTTTGGCAACATAAGTAGAATCGTAAGGAACATCTGAATTAGAATTTACAAATTCGATGGTATTCGTTGCTGTCTTAAATCCTGGCAAAGTATCGTTTTTTCCAGTAGCTGTATTGTAAACTACTCTTCCTGACAACAATGCGTTTATTTTGGTTTTAACTTCTGTCTCATCTTCCGGAGAAGCTTTGTCTTCAATCAAAACATACTCTACTTCACGAGTTTCGTCTGCTTTGTATTTTTTCTCGTTCTTTTTCATAAAAGTTACAATTTCATCATCAGAAACTTTCACTTCGCTGTCTTTAATGGTAGAATACAATCCGGCAACATAAGCAAAGTTCACTTTGTTGGATTCCATTTCATATTTCAATTTTCCTTCGCTTTCCGTGGTGTAAAGACCTGCCTTGATCAAACTATTATAAATTTGATATTTGGCGTTAAGTTCGGCGTCTTTTTCGCGGTCTTTTAAGAACTGTGCTTGTTCTGGATTAGACTTGAAGTATTCTTTAAATTTAGCTTCGTCAAAACCTCCTGCAGCATTCAAAAACAACGGATTTTGTCCAATATTTTGATCGGCTTTCAACACTTCCATTATATGTTTTGAACCCACTCTCAATCCTAATTTGTCAAATTCAGAAGTTAGCAAAGCTACAGAAACTTCTTGTTCCCAAACTCTGTTTGCAGCTGCCGTTGGAGTAATTCCTTGTTGACTTTTTTCAACATTACTTACTTTTACCCTAAAGTCTTCAAATGAAATATCTTTTCCATCTATACTTCCCACATCTTTAGAATTTCCACCAAAATTCCCTTTGTCAAAAAGACTTGGTACTATAAATGCAAATAATGCGAATGCAATAACCACTATCATTAAAGCGGAACGTTGTCTAATTTTTGCTAAAACTGCCATTTTTATTGTTGTTAATTTTTATATTCAGTCTGCGAAAATACAATTATCTAATTAATAATTATACTAGTGGCACTATAATTTACAAGAAAATTTGATTTACCAAAAAAAATCAATCTTTTATTGTCATTTTAACCAATTCTATTTTCTTGTTTGTGGCTTCTTCAATAACAAAATGAAAGATTCCTATGGTAATTACATCTCCTTTTTGAGGGATTTCTTTGGAAAAATCTACAATAAAACCGCCAAGTGTTCCATAAGAATCGTCCTCGGGAATTGAAAGTTTGTAGGCTTGATTCAAATATTCGACGTCCAATCGAGCCGAAAATAGATAACTGCCGTCTTCGAGTTCTTTTTCGGTGAATTCTTCATCAGAGTCGTGTTCGTCTTCAATTTCGCCAAAAAGCTCTTCGACTATATCTTCAATGGTAATGATTCCTGATGTTCCTCCATATTCGTCCAGCACGACGGCCACGCTTTTTCGCTTTTTGGTCAGCAAGTTCATCGCGTCTTTAATATAAATGGTTTCGGGAACAAATTCTACGGGAATCACAATCGACTTGATGTTTTTGGGTTTTTTGAATAACTCAAAAGAGTGAACGTAACCAATGATATCATCGAGCGAATTTTGATACACCAAAATCTTGGAATAGCCTGTTTCTATAAATAATTCTTTGAGTTCAGTCACGGAATCAAACAAATCAATGGCCACGAGTTCCGTTCTTGGACTCATAATATCCCTAGCTTTTACTCCCGAGAAGTCCAAGGCATTTTGAAACATTTGAATCTCGGAATCCATTTCTTGAAAATCTTCTACGGTACTCATTTGCTCCGTAATATAATTTCCAAGTTCCGCTTTACTAAAATACAAGGGCAGTTGGTCGCCTTCGGATTTGAAGAATAGTTTCAAAACAAAATCAGAAATCCAGATAAAAAAAGAAGAAATATAATAAAACAACTTGTAAAAACCATAAGCAGGAAGGGCAAAAATCTTGATTAAGGTATTGGCATAAATCTGAAAAAAAACTTTTGCTAAAAAATCGGCTGTCATCAAAACTACAATTGTCGTCAATAAGACTTGAATAGCCAAAGTCAATAAATTTGAGAAATGAAATCCCAAAAACGAAATCCATCGCATCAACAATTCGCCCATTAAAAACCCATAGATAACCAATGCAATGGTGTTGCCAATGAGCATCGCAGCGATAAACTTTGAGGGTTTTTCAGTAAGTTTTGTTAGAATGTTAGAAATGAAACCATCCTGTTTCTTTTCTATTTCAAGGTAAATTTTATTGGAAGAAATGAAGGCTATTTCCATTCCAGAGAAAAAGGCGCATAATATAAGACATACTATTATAATACCAATTTCCATAAATTAGAGTTTTTCGTTTCTATCTTCAAATTTCTTGGCAAACCTTCGTCTAAAGAAAAACATAAAAACAGACAGAAGCGCGATTCCCAGAAAAAGAAAATGTTGGTCGTTATCTTGATCCCAAATTTCTATGGCTCTGATGGCAAAAAAAATGGCGGCTACAAGATATATGTATTGTGTGTATTTTAGATAATTCATGTTATAAATGTATAAAATTATTCGGATGATTCGAGTTCGCCGGCAATACTTTGTGAATTAATAACTTTGAAATCCTTGCTGAAATCGATTCCTTGACCGTTTGAAACTCCTTTTGGATCGTTAAATTTAAAGCTTTTTTCAGTAAAAAACCATTCATTTTTTTGGTCAAAATACAATTGTTCGGTTTCCAGTATTTGTCCGTCTTGAGAAGTGATTTTCACGTTTCCTTCTAAATCAATGATGTTGGTCAACTTATATGAAGTGGCATAATCTGATTTAATGAAGGTCTTTTTGCCGTTAATGTCGTATAAAGTGACATCAATCCCTTTTGGAAATTCCGTAAAAGGAAAATCAACACTGGCATATTCCCGCATTTTTGGACTAACCAAAATGGCCGTTATCCGACCGGAATCTGTATATTTCAAGTTAATTTGGTCGGCTTCACCGCTAGGCACAAACTCTGAGAAGTTAATTTTTTGCACTTCCTTAAAATTACTTTCGCATCCAAGAAAGAGTGTTATGGACAAAACCATAAGAAGCACAAGGATTGGATGTTTTTTTAGTAAAGACATACGTTAACTTAACAAGGCTGTTGGTAATTAGCAGGAAATCGAAATTTAATTAAATTTTCTTTTTACAAACCATTTGTCGTTCAATGAAAAACTCATATTTAAAACGAAATAATTTTCTTGAACCAAGTTAGCTTGCGTAGTTCCTTTTTTTCCATATTCTAAACCTAAATTCACATTGGACAAGGAACCAGTTATGGGCAATCCCAACCCAAAGGTCATTCCGACATCATTTATTGATTGTGAATTGACAATCAGTCCTGTTTTTTCGTATTTAAAACCAGCCCTATATGTAATTCTTTTATAATAACTTGAAAAAGGATTTGGGTTAGGCGTATAAAATCCACCTATGCTGTATTTTTCATATTTGCTATAAACCACATTGTCCAAGGTGTTGTAATTACTGGCCAATTTACCTGCATCTTGAAGGGATATTTCTGCCCCTAAAAGCCATTTCTTGGAATCTCCAACTCCTGCGCCAAAAGACCATTTTTGAGGTAATTTTAAATCCGTTTTAGAAGTTTGAATCCCCAAAGTATCCACAACTTGTAAATCAAAATTCGAATTAAAACTTACGGTTTCAATATTTCTGGTGTTTTCAGACTTCAAAGTGCTCGATGGGGTAAAATACAAACTACTGAAAAGAGACAGTTTCTGATTAATTTTGGCTTTGTACATCATTCCAATGTTAAAATTAACACCCGATAACGTAGCAACATTCAACTCACGAGATCCAATAGGAATGAATGGAATAAACTCCAAGCTGTTGGTTTGAATTTTTCCAAAGTTATAATGGGCATTCACACCAACGTTCCAATTTGAAGTTATTTTATATCCAAAACCTAAGAAAACTCTGTTCAAACCTCCCCAACCATTAAAACGTTTATTGTTTTGAGTATCGCCAGTGCCATTATTTTGAATTCTATAACCAACCGAAGAATAAGGAATTAAACCAAGAACAGCACCGAATTTTTTCATTGGTATTCCTAAAGCCAAATAATCCAATGTTGTTTTTTTGGCATATCCTGACTCAGTGGTGGTTTTTTGTTTTGTATAACTACTTCCGGCACCAATTGTAAAAGCAGTCCATCTTAAATTCGCATAACTTGCTGGATTTTGTAAATTAATATGAGTACTGTCTTGGGCGATTGACAATCCTGCCATAGAACGATTTTCAAGTGTACCGTTAAATTTTGTCTCGCCAATTCCATAAAAAGAGTAAGGTGAGGCAGTTCCTTCTTGTGAATAAGAAACAAGTGACAAAAATAAACAGGCACTTATTATAATTTTTTTAATCATTTTTGATTTTATATTGAAATGTTTGGTTCAAACTTTCGAGAAGGAAATTTGAATTGGCAAATATGGTATTTTTTAATCGTTTAGCCAAAAAATCTGTGTCTCCGCCCGTTAAAATTATTATAAAGTTTGAATATTGTGCTTTATATTGATTAATGAAGCCATCGATTTCACAAACTAGCCCATTTACCACACCAGAATGAATGGATTCAGCAGTTGAATTTCCAATTAAATGTTGCGGATTTTCCAGTGTCAGTAACGGAAGTTTTGCTGTGTAATGATGTAAAGCTTCGTATCTTAATTTTAATCCTGGCGAGATGGCTCCGCCTAGATAATTGTTGTTTTCGTCTATAAAATCATAAGTTACACAAGTTCCTGCATCAACAACCAAACGATTTTGTTTAGGAAACTGGACTGTTGCTCCAGCCGCAAGTACTAGTCTATCAATTCCCAAGGTTTTTGGTGTTTCATAGCAATTAACAAAAGGGAAGGAATCTTTCTGCGAAAGAAAATGAATCTTTACGACGTTTTCAAAAGCGGAAAAGGTTTGTTTTTCGACCCCAGAAACTGATGCAACCACTAAATTAGTTATGTTTTTACGTGTTTCTAAAATATTTTGAATACTTTTTTGAAGTTCCGTTTTCATAAAAACAAAAGTCTCTAAAAGAGTAGTGTCCTCAAAAACAGCGGCTTTAATTCTGGTATTTCCGATATCAACAGCTAGAATCATAATTTATCTTTAAGGCTGCGAAGGTACGAATTGATTTTTTTTAAAATTTGTTTTGGATAAATTAAAAATCATCTTATATTTGCACCCGCAAACAAGTTCAGCGAACTCCTATGAAAATAAGAGTAAAATGAGATATTAGCGAGGTACCTTAGCTCAGATGGTAGAGCAATGGACTGAAAATCCATGTGTCCCTGGTTCGATCCCTGGAGGTACCACAAAGAAATTCCCTAACTGTCTTTTTAATAAGATGTTAGGGATTTTTTATTTTTATAGGGTGCCTGAAAGGGTGCTTTGTAGATCTGATTAACATAATTGCACCTAAATAAATTAACCTTGCGACATTAACCTCAGTTCTCAATTTAAATGGCAAGCTTAAAAAACAACTCCCTTTTTCAATCCCTAATAAACAACTCCCCTAAATTAATCTTTAAGGAGAAACTTTTTTGTTTTATAATCTCAGGCTAAAAAAGTTAAATTTTAAAATGGCGGGGGGCAGACCACGGAAATGAATATGATGGGGCGGGTATGTCCTGATGGACATTCTTAATGTTTGTATATATAAAGTAAATTTTAAAAAATAATTTTTAAAATTTTTTTTGGAAATAATTTGAACTTTAAAATTTTTTCAATTCAGAATCTCTACTATATCCAAGAGCCTGTCTAAATCTCCCTATCATTTCCTAAGTTTTGAGCATTTAAATTCATTGAAAATATTGCCATTAGACCTGACCGATGAAATCTCGTGCCATCCTAGAACATTAGATCAGCAAAAGGAATAATACGATACAATGTCGTGTGCTACAGTAAAAGGATGGTCTATAGATTCTTTAGAGCCTCCTTTAATATTGTTTCAATACATTATCAAAAAAGTAGGACAGGACTACTTAGTAATTTAAGTTTTGTATTAAGTGAGATGCAAGAAGAAGGCAAAATACTTATTTGTCCTGAAAGAGCTTGCCTGCATATTACAGTGATAAAATGACATTAAATTGCCGCTTAATGATAATTAGATAAAATTTGTAATCCGTAGACTATAATTTTTGCTAGCGACCAATTGTTTTATGTATTTTTATTAAATAAACCCGTTGGGTGCAATTATTTAAAGTAAAAAATATTGAATAAATATTGGTCAAGATACTGAAATTCAGTATCTTGAAGTCGACAAACAAACCAATATTTATGTCAAATATAGTAAAAAATTATTTAAGAGTTTTAGAAGTTATAAGTTCTTTGAATTGTGAATTAGAGTTTAAATCAGATGTTGGTCGAAAATATAAAATGACTGATTT
>Ga0209702_10004787_pt1 | contig 19177 bp, 19 predicted proteins | sample FRY01_FD_187210 | JGI IMG/M metagenome (GOLD analysis project Ga0209702, IMG submission 187210) | Freshwater microbial communities from Lake Fryxell liftoff mats and glacier meltwater in Antarctica - FRY-01 (SPAdes) (version 2) | ecosystem: Environmental > Aquatic > Freshwater > Ice > Glacier...
TGATCTAGGACTTCAACAACCTCAGCAGCTTTAGGTTTTCTCCCAAATTCACCTATAGCCCACACCGGTTCGTATGCAATCATGACTTGGCCATGTTGGGCAGGATCCAATAGTGAAAGTGCTTGCACAACTTGGTTTTTCACGAATGCGACATGGTCACCAGCTTTCCGAAGTGCTTCCGACTCTCCAACACAAATTAGTGGAGTGACGCCTTGGTCAACGGCCGCACGTGCTTTCCGTGCAACGTCATGATCGGTCTCTCTAAAGAATTCGCGCCGTTCGGAGTGGCCGATTTCAACAAGTTGAGCGCCGGCGTCTTTGATCATGCGCATGGATACCTCACCCGTCATTGCCCCTTCCTCACCCCAGTGTGCATTTTGGGCACCAAGTAAAAGTCTGCCATCGCGACTAGAACTAGTTGCCAGGGTCGCCAATGCGGTTAATGGGGGTATCACAAAGGGCGTGATGCATTCAGGGACTTGGGAAAGATCTAAAGATTGAAGAAAGAATTCTGATTCGCTTAAGGTCTTATTCATTTTCCAACTGGTGCCAATCCAGACACGAGTTTGCGTGTGGTCCATATTCATCGTGTCAAAGCGTCTTGTTACTTCGCCACGTTAAGGGTTTTTGTGCGGGCCATAAAATTTCGCACCATCGCCAGGTCCACGATTCCAGCGTCTGATCCAAGTCCAGTAGCGACCAAACTCCCGCAAGCCGACCCCAACCTTGCGGACTCGATGACCCCTAATCCTGAGCACATGCCGTAGATCAATCCGCCGTTGTAGGCGTCGCCACACCCTGTGGTGTCGACAACGTCGACCGCGTAGGCAGGAACTCGTTCCTCACCCACCTCGGCGGAATAAATCACCGAACCGCGCTCGCCCATTTTGAGGATCACGGTTTTAACTCCCTTATCCAAAAAGAATCGGGCAATATCGTCGGCTTTTTCCAGACCGGTGATCATTTGTGCTTCCTCAAGATTGGGCATAAAAAAATTTAAAAAGGGAAGACTGGGCTCTAGAACTGACATCATGTCTTCCCGAGAAATACTCAAGACGTCCATGGTGGTGAGCGCTCCGGCATCCTGAGCATTCTTCAGCACTGCAGCGGCTCCACTTCCATCGAAAGAAGGCATCAAATAGGTGCCACCAACATGGACGGCGTCGTAGATTTTAAGTGAATCAAGATCAACGTCTTGCTCGGAAAAGACCGCGTTCGCTCCCATGACATGGAGCGCAGGTCGTTCCCCATTGGGACGAATTGGCAGCATCGTCGAGGAAGTTTGAACACCTTCCTTGGAGACAAGGCCTGAATCGTCGATCCCAAAACGTCGCAGAATTCCACGAACAATATGGCCTATTTCGTCGGAACCCAGGGCCCCGATGCAAGTGACTTCAGCTCCAAGTTTTGCCAAGTCCACTGCAGTTCCCCCCGCTGTTCCGGCCACAGTAATTCGAATTTCTTCTATCAGCGCTATTCCCTGACCTTTGGGTACCTCAACAACTGGCCGCCCGAGTACATCGAGGATGTGGACACCGACGCAAGCAACCTTCATCTTGGATCCTTTCCCAGCCACTTCAAATCAAATCACCCATGTGTGAATATTTTCAATCATATTAACAATGACTATGACTAAACTAACTTTCAACGATAAAATCCTTTCCTATTCTTGCAATCGGTTGGTCCAACAAGTCATTCAACTCGATCGGAGGCTAAACCTTGTCGGAGAGAAGGCCCAAGAAAATCGGGGTGGCAATGATTGGACATGCATTCATGGGTTCGGCCCACTCCCAAGCGTGGCGAACTGTTGGGCGAGTATTTGACACGCCTCTAGAGCCGGTCATGCAAGTAGTCGTCGGAAGAGATGCGCGAACCACCGCTGAGGCGGCAGAAAAACATGGGTGGGCAGAAAGCAGCACCGACTGGCGGAAAGTCATCGTCCGCGACGACATTTCCATTGTCGATATTTGCACCCCTGGGTCATCACACAGTGAAATTGCGATAGCCGCGTTGGCAGCCGGTAAACATGTTCTTTGTGAAAAACCGCTATCGAATACGATAGAAGAGGCGATCGCCATGACGCAGACCGCTAAAAATGCAGCCGCGCAAGGCATTAAATCAATGGTTGGATTTAACTACCGCAGGGTTCCCGCAGTGACGTTTGCTAGAACACTTGTCGAAAGTGACCGTCTAGGGGAGATCTACCATGTCCGGGCACGATACTTACAAGACTGGATTGTTGATCCAGAGTTTCCATTGGTTTGGCGACTACGCAAAGACATTGCCGGGTCCGGCGCATTGGGCGATATTGGTTCTCATATCGTCGACCTGTCACAATACGTCACGGGCGCGCGAATCGAAGCGGTCTCCGGAATCCTCAAGACTTTCATCACCGAACGCCCCTTGCCTTCAAGCAGTTCAGGACTCATCGCGGAAAGTTCTGACGCTGCCCTTGGCATGGGAACCGTAACCGTCGACGACGCAGCCGTGTTCACCGCGACTTTCGACAATGGCGCACTCGGCACCTTTGAAGCCACTCGATTCGCTTCCGGTAGTAAAAATGATCTTGGCTTTGAAATTTTCGGGTCTAAGGGATCACTCAAATTTAATTTCGAAGACATGAACATTCTCTATTTTCATGATCACCAACTGCCACCGGCCGAAGCCGGATTTCGCCGGATAATGGTGACGGAAGGTGACGGTCACCCCTACATGTCAGCCTGGTGGCCACCGGGTCACATTATTGGTTATGAGCACACGTTCACCCATGAAATCTTAGATTTCCTCAGGGACATCGCCTCCAATCATTCACCAACCCCAAGTTTCGAGGATGGCCTTCAGGTGCAACTTGTTCTTGATGCCGTCATTCGCAGCGCTGCAAATAAATCGCAACTTACGCTAGTGGAGAGGAAAATCTAAAATGCCCAGAAAAATTGCCCTACTGACAGCCCAATGGGCCGACTTACCCTTTGAAACCGTGTGCAAGTTAGCGAGTGATTGGGGATTCGACGGGCTAGAAATTGCCTGTTGGGGTGATCACTTCGATGTTCATCGCGCCCTTACCGAGCCCGATTACATTGCAGGCCGAAAGGAGATCCTGGAGCGACACAATCTGAAAACTTGGGCGCTCGCCAATCATCTTGTCGGACAAGCCGTGTGTGATAGTCCAATAGACGAACGCCACCGCGGAATTCTCCCAAACCGAATTTGGGGAGACGGTGATGCCGAAGGGGTTCGTCAGCGGGCCGCGGAAGAGATGAAGAACACTGCGCGCGCGGCGGCACTCATGGGTGTGCCTATCGTGGTTGGATTTACGGGTTCCTCAATTTGGCACATGGTGGCCATGTTTCCACCGGTTCCGGCTGAAATGATTGAACGCGGCTATCAGGACTTTGCTGATCGCTGGAATCCCATCATTGATGTATTTGACGAAGTGGGGGTCAAATTCGCTCATGAGGTGCATCCCAGTGAAATCGCCTACGACTACTGGACAACCAAACGCGCCCTGGAAGCTATCGGTCACCGGGAAGGCTTCGGACTAAATTTCGATCCAAGTCATTTCATGTGGCAAGATCTCGATCCCGTGGGGTTCTTATTAGAATTTAAGGAACGGATCTATCACGTGCACCTGAAGGAGTCCAAACGCAAACTTGATGGACGCAATGGCCGGCTGGGATCGCATCTGCCGTGGGCTGATCCCCGTCGTGGATGGGATTTTGTGACGACAGGTCACGGTGACGTTCCCTGGGAGGACATTTTCCGAATGCTGAATTTCATTGACTTCCAATACTCCATGTCAGTCGAGTGGGAAGACGCCGGAATGGATCGCTTACTGGGCGCCCCCGACGCGTTGGCGTTTGTACGCAAACTGGCTGAAATCGAACCGTCAGAGAAAGCGTTTGACGCAGCTTTTAGCTCGCAGTAGTCAACGGAGCAAGCTTGAGAGCCGTGGGTATTTTCCTTTATGCCTGGGGCTCTGCTGTCGTGGCGGGAATTCCTTGGCAAAGATCTTGGTAGTAATCCTTTAGGCTTAACAGACGTCCACCAAATGTTTGCCGCAACTCTTGTGCCAAAGTTTCAGTTGGGAAAGCGGAGCCGGCGGTCCGACCAGTAATCAGAAAATTATCTCCAGCGACCAGCAATGCATTGAGCTCTTCCGATTCCAACTCTGCGGTCGTCACGTCTGCGCAGGCTAACCTCAACTCATCTAGATACTTGTTTGGGTTGTCTATTAGAAGGACTTGGAAACCGTCACAGGTGATAATGGAACCACCAATGGGTTTTTTCGTTGCTGGATATTCAGTGATGACCTGTTTGAGAACGTCCGTCTCGTCTATTTCGCAGTCAAATCCTGCGCCGTTTATTTCGGTTATAACTTGGGCTGCACTGGTCCAGATCACCGATGAACTACTTGGTGTGGCATCACTCGTCGCGGATGAGCCAGAATCAGATGAGCAGGCGGCCAAAATGGGGATCGCGCTGAGCGCGACCACCATGGAGAGCGCTTTTACCCGACGAGATGTGAACATTGGTTCCTCTTCACTCTTATTTGCCAAATTAACATAATTATCCCACAAACAACCATGATGCCTGTACTATATAAAAGGTCTGGACCCTAGGTCGAGAGCTGAGCATACCGACAATCAGGCTGAGATTGCCCATAACCGAGCAAAATCACAGAGCCAAAAGGAGTAACTGTGAAAAAGCTGATAAATGATCCCTTCGATATGGTCGAGGAGATGGTTGACGGGTTCATTTCGGCCAATGACGAGATCGTGAAGCGAGTCGGTCGCCGATCAATTGCCCGTCTCGAAAGCCCAATCCCCAACAAAGTCGGCATCGTGGTCGGTGGTGGCTCAGGGCATTTGCCGGCTTTCGCCGGTTTTGTGGGCTCAGGCATGGCTGACGCCGCCGCGTTCGGTAACGTTTTTGCTTCCCCCCCCTCCAAGCCCATAATTGAAGCAGCCCTGGCCTGTGACTCTGGGGCGGGAGTGGTCTTTATTTATGGCAACTACGCAGGCGATTGCCTTAACTTTGACCGGGCGCAAGATAAGTGCCGGGAGATGGGTCACATGGTTGAAACCGTTGTCATGAACGATGATGTGGCTTCAGCTCCTCCAAGCGATGCACTTCGTCGTCGAGGCATCGGCGGCATGCTGTGGGTTTACCAGATTGCAGGGGCCAAAGCGGAGACTCTAGCTTCACTCAAGGAAGTGGTCGAGATTGCACGTCGAGCAAATGAAAATACGCGGACGATCGGCGTCGGGCTTAGCTCTTGCATTGTTCCGGCTAATGGGCGGGCGACCTTTGCCCTCGGAGACGACGAAATCGAAATAGGACTTGGAATCCATGGTGAACCAGGAATGAAAAGACAAAAAGTCGCCCCCGTTGATGAAATTGTTGAGGAAATGTTTTCTCAACTAGTGGCAGATTTAGATTATCGTGACCAGCGGGTAGCCCTTTCAATCAACGGTCTCGGTGGAACACCTGCTGAAGAACTCTACGTTGTCTACCGAAAAGTCAAAAAACTCTGCGATGCACATGGAATCACTATTGCTCACAAAGCTGTCGGTGAGTTCGTTACGGCGCTAGAGATGGCCGGAGCCTCGATCAGCATGACTCGGCTGGACCCCGAGATGGAAATTTTACTCAACTCCCCTGTCAATACTTGCATGTTTAAGAAACCACGACGCGAAAGTAGTGCCTCATGAATATAGATGGATTAGCAGTTGCCGAAATCCTCCATCAGGTCGCAATCGACGTAGAAGACCAAAAGGACTATCTGTGTGCCTTGGATGGGGAAGTCGGTGATGGTGATCACGGAGTCAGCATGACAATCGGTATGCGCGCGGTTCGACGATCCTTAGCTGATTTACCAAACAGTTATGTCCCTTCCGATGCATTTGATGCCTCAGCTGAGGCCTACGCCGCCGAAGTGGGGGCCACCATCGGCCCGCTCTATGAAGCCGCGTTCGCTGCTGCAGGACATGCGGCCAGAGGCAAACAAACACTTGATCAAACTGCGGACTGGCTTGATATTTATCAAGCCATGTTCACAGCTATTCAGGAACTCGGTGGAGCTGAATTAGGAGACAAAACAATACTAGATTCCTTTTACCCGGCAATTGAGTCGATGCGAGTTTCAGCGTCGGAGAACCGCGATCTTGAAAGTGCGCTGAATATGGCTGGCGAAGTTGCGATGCAATCCGCGCGCGATACAAAGGACCTTATTCCGTTGAAAGGGCGAGCCAGTCGCCTCGGAGAGCGTGCAATCGGTCACCAGGACGCTGGTGCCACTTCGATCGCAATGATTCTGCAATCCATCGCACGAGAAGTTGCCAAGCAGTAGCAGCCAACGAGTGAACCTTCTACGACTTGGCAGCCTTGAAATCACGCAGACAACTCACCAGTTCTGAACAAAACGCCGGAATATCAGCGACGACTCGCCCCCAGACGAATTGTCCTTCAGTAAAGGCTGCTTCGTCGACCCAAGTTGCTCCGGCATTTTGCATGTCGTCGCGAATCCCCAGTGACCCGGTTGCCTTCATCCCGCGAACTAAATCGGCGGAGGCCAGTAACCAAGGTCCATGACAAATTGCTGCCAGAATGTTCCCAGCCTGATAATTCGATCGAATTAAGTCCAAAACTTCAGTCGACCTCCGCAATTTGTCTGGCGCCCATCCACCTGGCAATACGACGACGTCAAATAACTTCCCAGTAACGCCAAAGATGTCTGAATCAGGGGTGATCCAAAGTCCATTTTTTCCTCGAAACTCTTCGCCCTTCAGCGAGACAGTGACAACCGAGACGCCTTCTTCTTGCAAGCGCATCAGTGTCACGTAATACTCCAGATCCTCGACACCTTCGTCGGCCAAGATGCAAGCTGTCAAGCCATCGAGGCTTTGGGAACTACTCATAGCTAATTCCCTCTTTTTCATAATCACTAATCATCTGGACTTTTTCAGCAGATGCCGAAGACTCGTCAAACATCAAGTCAAGCCAGCGATCTACCAACATCCACGCCAGTTCGGGCGCCAGAACTCGGGCACCCAAAGCCAGTATCTGACAGTTATTACTCAGCACCGAACGTTCCACACTGTAAATATCGTGGGCGGTAGTTGCTCTAATTCCCGCTACCTTATTCGCTGAAATTGCCATCCCAATTCCGGTTCCACAGATCAACAGACCCCGATCGTGTTTACCTTCACGAACGTCGTGAGCCACCGAGAAACCCACCGTGGGGTAGGCGGTGTGATCTTGGTTGTTTGGGACCCCGAAATCGACTAATTCGCCCACTCGAGGGTCCGACTGAAGTTTCTCACACAGGTAGTCGCGCAATCCCACTCCAGCCATATCACAGCCTACTGCCAATGAAATATTCATTCTTGCTCCTTATTCAACAGACAAAGACGAGGCAATTGCGCGCCCGTCTGAATCAAAAAGAAAGAGTCTAGAAGGGGGCATCGTGATCCACGCCCGATCCTTCATTTTCTTTCCGGAACTATGGTCAATAACTGCCTTGAATTGTTGGCCACCTAACTCGAGTTCGAGGAGCGCCTGGCCACCAATCGAAATGGATTTACTCGTTACCGCTACCTCAATTGAGTTGGGTATCGGTTCGGCAGAAGCACCAACGTATTCAGGGCGAATACCTAGTACTTCAGCTCCGCTAGTTTCACCATTCACACGCAGAGGGGCAGGCAAAAACGGACTGCGCAACATGCCTTGTTCAATGACAAAACTTTCGCGCAGAAAGTTCATCCCTGGATTGCCAAGAAACCATCCGGCAAAAACATCAGCTGGATCGTTATACAACACATTTGGTGAAGCCAGCTGCACAATTCTTCCTTCATTCATCAGTGCGATGTTGTCAGCTAGGCTCATCGCTTCGGTCTGGTCGTGAGTCACATAAATGATTGTCTGACGCAACTCTTGGAATACGCTTTTTAAGGCACGTTTGAGTTCAAGTTTCGAGGTCAAGTCAACATTTGTTATCGGTTCGTCAAATAGAAGCACCTCAGGCTTACGAGCAACTTCACGTGCAACGGCAATTTTTTGACGCCCCGCATTGTCGAGCTTGTCGACGTTTGTCCCCAAAAGATCAGTGATACCGAGTATTTCTGCTACTTCATCAATTCTTTTTTTACGTTCGGCTTTCGACACTTTGTCCGCAATTAACGGTAATTCGAGATTGCGAGCGACACTCGTACCGCGATAAACGACCGGGTATTGGAAAACCATGCCAATACGCCGCTTTGATGTAGCAACTCGAGTAACATCTTTTCCACCAATAAGAACCTGACCGGCTGTTGGTTTTTCCAGTCCAACAATCATTCGCATCAGAGTCGTTTTTCCACAACCAGATGGCCCGAGCAAAACCGTAACGGTGCCTTCGCGAAAAACTGTGCTGACACTTTCTACCGCTACAAAGGAACCAAAATCCTTCGACAAACCAATAATTTCTACGTCAGACACGAGGTGATTCCCTTCCGTGAGTAATACGTTGAAGTGTTTCAGGATCGAACGCCACTACATATTCCGGCCGGACACTTGCCGCAAACTCTCCGGCTTGTATCTCACTTAAGAGAGGACTGCTGGCCCCCAACACTAGAACTAGTCGCACACTGTTGCTTTCGACATAGATAATTTCAGAGCCACCGACATCCTCTGTAAAAAGAACTTTAGACAGGAAGTTCTGTCCAGTTTTTTCTGTTTGAATTTCGATGTGCTCCGGGCGGATTCCAAGAACCACCGGACCTTCATAGTCCGATTCGGTCATTGGAAAACTCCCAAGCGCGCATTCAACGATGGAGTCCGACCCGGTTTTTGTCATATTGCCATCGAGGAAATTCGCAGCGGGGAATCCCAAGGTTGCCATCGAGGCACTAAACTTCGGCTCGTCATAGACGTCAGCAAGTTCACCTTCTTCCATAACCGTACCGCGAGATAGCACTCCGACTCGACTAGCGAGGAGGAGGACTTCCAGTGAATCAGATGTCGAGTAGATAAAAGTCACGCCCAGTGCTGCCCGAGTTTTTTTTAGGTCATCTATAAGTTTTTCTCGAAGCTTGAAGTCCAAGCCAACGAGTGGGTCGTCCAAGACAAAAATGTCCGTGTCTTTGGCCAGCCCACGGGCAATTGCCACCCGCTGCTTTTGCCCACCGCTGAGCTGATCAGGTCTTTTATCCAGCAAATCTTTGATGTTCAGCAATTCAGTTACGCGTTCCAAGGCTTCTTCAATTACTTGCCTACTGGCTTTATCAAGACGCAGGGGGTAAGTGATGTTATCTCGGACCGACTTGTTTGGGAACAACGCAAAGGATTGCGGTACATAACCAATATTGCGCTTCTGGGGACCTTCGTCGGTGACAGTGTCACCGCGGAGATAGATGCCTCCCGAATCTGGCGACTCGAGACCGAGGATCAACCGCAATAGGACAGACTTACCCGAGCTCGGCTGCCCGGAAACAACGTAGAAGTCACCAGCGCTTACCGTTACATTCACGTTGCTCAGAACTTCGGTAGTTCCATAGGCTTTAGCCACGGACTCCATTCGAAGAACGTGGTTTCCGTTGTGTTGTGTCATGATTTATGCGACCTTTTCATGGACCAAGACCCACCAAAATCGGGGTGATCCAGATAGAGAATACGAATATTGCAGCTACGACTAAAAGAATAACGATGGATTTCCTGATCGTACTTTTCACATTGGCTTTCGGATCAACATTACTTACAGCTATTTGCAGCGGCACCGTCAGACCGAGCGCGATAATTCCAATCTGACTAACGAACAGCGAGAAACCTTGTGCCGTCATTACTAAACTGACCATGAGTAGAGCCATGACAACATTTTGTGCCCGCTGTGCGAACGCAGCCTTTCCTCTTGGCAGAAGGTTTTCTTCCGAGATGGGGGAAACCCCATTAAATATCGACATTAGACCTCGCCTCGGACTGTTCCGAAAGTCATTCCGACCAAGAGATATTTTTGGAAGAAGAAAATCAACACTGCAAGTGGCAGGACGTACGCCGTGCCCAATGCAGAGACATATGTCCAGTTAACCGCGCCACCTTGATACAGGGCAGTGAAAAGGGCAACCGGGATCGAGTTCGTGTCTGTGCCACCTAGTTGGAAATTGAAGAGAAACTCATTCCAGACAAAGATGATGTTGAACACGAACGCCGCAACTAGGCCGGGCTTAACTTGAGGTAGAACAACTCGGAAAATAACGTGGGCTCTTGAGGCTCCATTGACAAGACCAGTTTCGTCAAACCTTTGTGATACTCCGTCAATAAAGCCCTTCAAAATCCACACAGAGAAAGGAATACTGAACATCACATAAAAAATAATAAGCCCGTGAAACGTGTTCCTGAAGTTTAGAATACCGAAGAGTTGAAAGAACGGAATAACGAACGCAGCAGCAGGGACAAATCGGGTAGACAAAAGCAGGAACATCAGAAAATCCGTGCCCGGCGGCTTGAAGCGCGAAAAAGAATAGGCTGCCAAGAAAGAGACCGCAATTGCTATCGACACAGAGCCAACGGAGAGCACGACACTGTTGAGGAAGAATTTTGGAATCTTCGGGTCTTGGAACATTTCGGTAAAATTGTCAAGCGTCGGCTGAAATACGAACAACGGTGGAACCGACAAAATTTGCCCACTGGTCTTAAACGCAGACATGGCAATCCAAGCGATTGGCGCGAAGAAGATAAGCGCGACAACCCAAGAGAATACCGATGCCAACGTCCAGCGGCGTTCACGCTGGCTGGCTTTTCCAACTCGCACGGATGTGTGATTTGTAGGTAGATTTTCCGTCGAGGTCGTAATCATGATTGCTCCTTCAATTCCTTGCGAGCTCGTAAGTTGAGAACGAAAAGGTAAATCGAGGTAAGCGCGATCGCGATAAAGAGTAGTAGCACCGCTAGCGCCGAAGAGTAACCAAGATTGAAACTCTGGAAAGCCAGACGATATAAGCCGACCGCGATCAGCTCTGTTCGGTCGCCAGGACCGCCATTTGTCATGAGGTAAACCAAATCCATGGTTTTAAACACGTCAATCGTCCGAAGCAGAATTCCCAGCACGATAATGAATTTCGCATAAGGGATGATCACATGGATGAGACGTTGCCATAGTGACAAATTGTCAACTTGAGCCGCTTCTAGCTCAGCTTTTGGAACTGACCCAAGTGCCGCTAATGTCATGAGGGCCATAAATGGGGTCCACATCCACGTGTCAACCAGGAGCACGGTTGGGAAGGCCCAATCCGGGTTTGTCAAAAAGTTGATGGGCTCAAATCCGAAGGAAGAAATAAAGTAATTCACCAGGCCAAAAACGGGGTCCAGCAGGAGCCGCCAAAACAGGCCGCTCGACAACGGTGCGAGCACCATAGGGGTAAATAGAAGTGTCAACGCTAGTCGTCGGCCTGGCATGCGATCGCTGCGCCAGAAGAGGAAACCAATGAGGGCTCCGAGGGCCGTTTGAATTACGACCGCGAGGACCATGAAGAGGAACGTCCGAGAAATGGCAAGCTGAATCGGGCCGTCACTTAAAAGACGCGCATAATTATCAAAGCCAATAAATTCCATGCCTTTGGCCGAAGTTAACGTGTAGTCGTAGAAACTCAACCCCAGCATCCAGATGGTTGGCACGACGTTCATCAAGATAAAGAACGCCAAAACTGGTACTAACAGGCCTCCGGACCACAAAGACTCACTGGAGAATCGGGATTTGTTCTTCCTTGTTGTGCGCTTCGGAGTTCGGCTTTGTGCAACATCTTCTTGCCCACCTGCCAATGTGCCTTCACTCATGATCTTGTGATTTGTCCTTCCCAGTATGACAAGAGTAGTGGAGCCTCCCATTCGTGCTGGGACACTCCACTACTCCTTTTTTGCCTAATTAACTCAGTGGATGTATTACTGAAGGGTCAAACTAGCGGTGCCCTCGGGAGGTGGCTCTGTACTTCGGCCGCTGTTGTACAGGATTTCCTGTTGCTTCGCTGCCGTGTATTCAAGGGCGTTAGCCGCACTTGACACAGTTCCGGCTGCGTAGCCATTCCACGCTTCTTGCTGAACTGCCAGCATTTGGGCGTATTCAGGAACGTGCCAGAAGTCCACCGAACGGCCTTCTTCCAACATGTATTTGAATGGACGCACATATGGTGCGCTGTCAAGGTAGATCTCGTTGTTCAGGCCTTCCTTGCTCCAAGGCAGTCCACCATGTTCAAGAATGAAACTGTCTTGTGTTTCAGGTAGGTACCACCACTTCAAGAAGTCAATGGAAACCCTCATGTGATCATCGTCGTTGAAAGAGTTGACAACCCAAGGCTGTCCACCCATCGCACCAACGATTTTGGGCTGGCCGTCTGGACCCTCGAACTTGGGAAGTGGGATCGCTAGAACCTTGCCTTCAAGTTCAGGAGCGATCATGAACTTACCAATTGCCAACCATTGGAAGCCGGAGAAGACCTTGCCTGTGGTGAACAAATCAACAACTTCACCGATGCCTTGGGTTGCAAATGATGGTGCTTGGTACTTCTTGAGTCCAACAAACTCTTCCATAGCTGCAGCGTTCACATCTGAGTTCAGGACCCCGTAAATCTGATTGGTGTCCGGATTCCAGATTTCGCCACCGCGTGAGTAGGCGAATGGGTAGTAAGCGCAGGAGAAGAAGTCGTAGTCCTTGCTGTATTGAAGTGCCGTTCCGAACATACCGTTGTCCTGTTCGTGGAAAAATGCGACGACTTCGAGGAAGTCATCCATCATTATTTCTTCGTATTCAGCATACGTTTTTGGCAGTGGCTTGCCGTATTCGGCCTGGAATGCAGCTTGATTGGCCGGGTCTTCCAACATGTCCAATCGAAGGAAGACGCCCTGCGTGTCGGGCATCTGTGGGAAGCCCCAACGCTGGCCTGAACCATCTGGATAAACCTGGTACGTACTGGATACCAAGCTTGAGAATGGCTCAATATCAAGCTCAGGATTGAGGTCATAGATCTTATCCGCAGGGACGATCCAGCCTGGTTCGGCCAAAGCGCCCAGCCACTGGCTGTCAACGATCATGATGTTGAATTCCTGTGAGCCTGCAGCCAAAGTCGGTGCAATCTTTTGGAAGAGCTCGCCGAAAGGTGCCTCAGCGAAGGTCAGATCGACGTCGTAGCCGTAGTTTTCTTTGGCATAAGTTTGGAAAGCAGGGAACATGGCCTCCGGTGCCGCGCTCGGTGGCCATCCACCAATACGCGAGTAACCAAGTGTAAGTGATTTACCCTGCATGTTTGTTGCTGAACTTCCGCGCAACGGATTGTCTTCGCTGGGATCAACATCCTGTGCGGTGGTTGAACCGTCACCACCCGAAGCAGTCTCCGAACCCGAAGAACTGCATCCGGCAAGAACTAGGCCTGCGACGATACCGACTGTTGCAGCAACCGTAAACCCTTTCTTACGTCCTCTGAGTTGCGCTGAACGCCCACTAGCATGGTTCTTCGCCATGAGTTTTCGGTTCATACACTTCCCCTCTCTGATTCAATCAACTTGAGTCGGGCTAAATTCCCCGCTCAGTTTCACCTGGGATATCCAGACGATCAAATTATGGTAAGTTTCACAAAAATTTCCCATAAGAATTGGCTAAATAGCTATAACAATTGAATAACACTTAGATTTTTTCTGATCCCACTTTTATTTATACGCCGAAGATTTGATCAATGACAAGTTGATCCAATTCGTCGTTTGCGTAATCCTGTGCGGCCAGTTTCTCGATATCGAAATGAGTGTCCATCAACATTTTGAGTGCCTGTCCACTGTATCCGCCGACTGTCTGCTGCTCGAGTTCGAAAACTTTGGCTTTTTCCATGGCGTCTTTCACCTCGGCGCTTTCATTGAACTCCTTGGCCTTCTCAGCCAAAATAAGATAATTGCGCATGCACCCTTGGGCAAATGTCCAGATTCCTTCACCTCGCACATTTCTATATGGTCGGGCGTCAAAATGTCTCGGACCCTCATAGCCGGATGATTCAAGCAGTCGCACCAGCATGAAGTCGTCCTTTAATCCTTCCGAGCCGAATCGTAGATCTTGATCAAACCTTCCAATTTTTTGGTCATTGAGATCGATGTGGAAGAGTTTTTTACTCCACAGAGTCTGGGCAATCGCTTGGAAGAAACTCAAGCCGGCCATGGTTTCATGCGCGACTTCAGGGTTGAGGCCAACCATTTCTGGCTTTTCCAATTCATTAATAAATGCCAACGCATGTCCCACCGTTGGGAGAAATGCGTCGCCCCGAGGCTCATTGGGCTTAGGTTCAATGGCAAATTTGATGTCATAGCCCTTTTCTGCGACATACGAACAGAGGAAATCGAGGGCTTCTTTGTAACGATCAAGGGCAACTCCGGGGTCCTTGCTCGCGGGAGTCTCAACGCCTTCTCTCCCACCCCAGAGAACATATGTGGGAGCACCAAGTTCGGCAGCTACCTCGATATTTCGAATCGTTTTTTGAATGGCATAACGCCTGACGTCTCTGTCATTCGAAGTAAAGGCTCCATCCTTAAAAACCGGGTGCCAAAAGAGATTCGTCGTCGCCATGGAACAAACAATTCCTGTATCTTCAAGCGCCGTTTTGAAACTATCGAGTTGTGCTCGACGTGCTGACTCAGAAGTACCTGGACTCATCAGGTCATCATCATGGAATGAAACCCCCCATGCGCCGATGTCAGACAGCCGTCGCACAAATTCAGCTGGATCAACTGGCTCTCTTGTCGATTCTCCGAACGCATCCCGACCGAGATTTCCTATTGTCCACAACCCAAATGCAAATTTATCTGCACGCTCTGGCGTCAGTCTCATTTTTTCCTCCTCGTAATACCTGCATTAAAATTCGCATAGAGTCACCCGGAACATGTATTGTTACAAAATGTTAATTCACGATATCGCTCCCCTGTTAGCGCGGCAACCAAGTTAGAAAAACTCCTGAATCCAATTACGGGAGGGCGGCTTAAAAACTATCGAGGAAATGCGGCCGAAACTCCTCCATCGACAGCAATTACGGTGCCGGTCGTTCGTGAAGATCTTTCTGACAGAAGGAAGGCCACCGAAGAGGCAACATCAATCGTCGTCACTTGGCGATTGAGTAAATTACGCGAGGCATAGAAATCCTCAAGTTCGGCTGGTTCGATTCCATGAGCTGCTGCCCGCTGTTCACGGACTCCCCCATCCCACAGTTTGGAGTTATCAAAGACCGCATCTGGATTGACTGCATTTGCCCTAATCCCATATTTACCGCCTTCGATTGCTGCAATACGCATCAACTGGATCATGCCCGCCTTCGATACGGAATATGCACCGAATCCCGCACCCGGTCCGAATGCATTCTTGCTAGCGACATAGGCAATAGAACCACCAATGCCTTGAGTCTTAAATGCTCGGATGGCTGCCTGGGTCATCAAAAAAGCACTAGTTAGATTGATTCGTAGCCCCGACTCCCAGTCGGCGAGGGTGAGACAATCAAGGTCTCCGGGAACACCGATTCCTGCATTGGGCACAATCGAATCGAGTCCACCAAAACTGTCGATTGCCTTATTAATTGTGGTTTGGACTATTGCGGGATCGGATTGATCACCGGTCACCAGCTCAGGGAAGTTTCCTCCTGCGTCAATGATTTCTGTACTAACCACTTTCAAAGCCTCGGCGTCTAAGTCCGCCAACACCAGCGACGCCCCTAAAGCAGCGAGATAGTTTGCAATTCCGCGTCCAATACCGGAGCCCGCACCCGTGACAATAATGATGCGCCCATCGAATTCTTTCGGGCGTGGTTTAGATGCTAATTTGAATAACTCCATTGGCCAGTAATCAAATTGAAATACTTCACTTTCAGGTAATGATTCTGGAGATCCAAATGCGTCAATGACAGTCGTAGCAACACAATGAGTGTGAACGGCAATGTCGGCTGCAACTTTTGCATCTTTTTGATTCAATCCTGTTGTGACAGCGCCAAGACCTGGTACCAGAATGACTCTGGGATTGGGATCGTGAGATTTGAAGCCTTCTGGCATCTGTTCGAGATTGCTCTTGACATATTCTTGGTATTTGTCTCGATAGCTACTCACCGCCGCATTCACTCCCGCGTTTGTCTGGCTATCTGAATCACCCAATGCCAGCGACAGTGGTTTGATTCGCAACATGTGATCAGCACTGGACACTCCACCCGCAACGATTTCCTGGAGCCGAGGGTGGTCCGCAACAGATCGGAGCCGGTCATCGACTCTCACTATTTTACGCTGTTCACGGGAGACCGATCCCCGCAAACGCATGAGCAAGATTCGAATCTCTTCATCGTCGAGGTCGGGGTGTTGTGCGGATGGACCTGCAGCAATTTTGTAGTTATCGACGAACTCATTGGCTTTTTTTACTATGGCCTGGGTTCGACTCAAACAAGCATCAGAGTCTTCCGCCCATGTGACTAAACCGTGATGGGCTAAAACCACTCCTTCAAAATTCTCCAATTCCCCCACAATTTTACTCAGTTGAAATCCAGGTCGCTTCCAGTCCACGTAAGCGAAACCCTCGCCCAAAGCTTCTTTTGTGATGCGCTCCCCGTCCGCATGATTCGTAAGTGCGCAAATTGCATCCGCATGAACATGATCAATGTGTCGAAATGGAAGGAATGCGTGCAGCAAAGTTTCAATCGATGGTCGCCGTGCGCTTGGATCCAACAGTGCACGAGTAACTAAATCTGTCATTTCTTCGTCCGAAAGTTCGTCAATATCACGCAGTGCGATGAGTTCATTTAATCTCAGGGCGGGATAGTCGGAAATAACTGAACCCCGCATGTCCGCACCTGATCCCTTCACCCACATGACTTTCTGCAGGCGACCAAGATGATCAATGATTTCGCCTTTGGAAGAAGTGTTGCCGCCTCCGTACACAACCATCGACATATCGCTGCCAATGGCATTGCTACGTTCAACGAGTTGACGCAGCGGTTCAGGAACTTCTTGATTTAGTGTCATTAACATTCATTATCTCACTTCTCGATCGGCTATTTCAAGTGCGACCAGGTTCCAGCCCAACACTCTTCCTAACGTCACATCAATGTATCTCACAGGGGTCACTTTGAACAATGGGTTAAGACCCTGTGCGCCGGGGAGTGCGATTTTGACACCTATGGGCTTCGCTGCTTTAGAGCTCACACGAGCTTCGATCCCAATGTCTACATTATTACATAACTAATGCCCGCTTTGAGCAATGGCGACGTCACCGTAAACAGAATCCCTGCAGGCTGAACCAATTTGTCGCCCTCTTCCAGAATGCGACTAACTTACCGACTATTTCGGCGAAGGTGTTTGATCTAACAGACCTATCGTATTTTCGCGCTAACTATTGCGTGAACTTCGGCTTCTCATCCTTCCCACTGGCGCCAGTTTTCAAGGCTTTAATAAAAGTTAGATTTCGGGCATGGTCGAGTCAACTCCAAACAGTGGCAACGAGTTGTCTCAAGACCTAAATGAGTTCCCGTCTTGATCAGTCTCCCGCAATGCCAAGGATTTCATCGTGACACAGGCGGCGGCACCCAAATCCCTCCGTCAGGCTTTGAATAACCCCCATCGTGGTAGCAGCTTGGGACGTCAGCTAGCTCAACATTTGCGGTCGAGGATCATGCTCGGTGAATTCTCGCCTTATTCCCGCATGCCCAGTGAAACTCAAATCTCCATTGACTCCGACGTATCCCGGGTCACAGTCCGCACTGCGGTTAAGCTCCTAGAATCACAAGGTTTAGTTGATGTTCGACATGGCTCAGGTACCTTCGTGTGCGATTTCGGCACCGGTATCAAAACCGGCATACAAGAATTGCGGTCTATCACCGAGACGATCCAAGAGATGGGATTTAAGCCATCAATGGAGCGTCACCAGGGAAAAGTTCGGTTGGCGACCGACCATGAGATAGGGCGTCTAGATCTTCAAGCCGGGAGCACCGTTCTCGATTTGCAACGGGCAATATTCGCCGAGGGTGAAGTAGTCGCCTACTCCTACGACGTAATACCAACGACCGGCCTGACAAAAATCGCCATCGAGCAGATGGAGCAAGGTACAGTTTTTGGAGTTTTTGACACGCTGGGCATCCACCCTGCGCGGGCAATAGCCGAACTACATGCGGTTTCTTCACACAGCATCGCTTGGGGAAGTCAGCAGCCAGATCAAGGCTTATTCCTTTTACTTGACCAAGTCCATTTCGATCAAGTTGGTCGACCATTCATGTATAGCAAAACCTACTTTGTCGAAGGCCGCTTTCAGTTCGTAATTCTGCGAACACGATAGTTAGAAGAATTCCCGCGGTTGGTATTTACCCCACGCCGCACGCGAGGCGTCGGATACCTCACCAGTTGTCGCCTTTGCCGCCAGTGCGGCTTTCATCGGGTAGAGCAAATTGGGCGTCACCTTGGGCTGCTTCGGTGATTGCAGCAAGGTGCTTTTCCCCTTCCGCGTTGTCACGACCCGCTCGAAGTTGAGTGAGGCGTTGACATTGCTCAGGTTCAATGGGTGGATTCACTCGAAGCGGATCCTAATGATCCTCTTCGCTGACCCTATTTTTGTTGACCCAACACAATTCGCTAACCTGAATCAACTTCTTGAGCGATCGCGTATGGGGTGTTCTCAATTTCTATCTTTTGGAAACCTTGCTCAATTGCAGCTACCGCAACGACACTCGCTTCAACTTGTTCAATAAGTTCTAGGGCTTTTGCTTCGACCTCGTCTGTCATGCTTTCAAAAACGTATGAGCCGGCGAAAGGATCAACTGTTGCAGCAACATCAGTTCCAAATGCGAGAACCTTCTGGGTTCGCAGCGCCAGGCGAGCAGCTTTCTCTGTTGGTAAAGCAGTCGCCTCGTCATAGGAGTTCGTGTGTAGTGATTGGGTTCCACCCGGAACCGCTGCAAGTCCTCGCACCGCAACGCGTACTAAATTTACTTCCGGTTATTGAGCGGTGAGTTGCACGCCCGCGGTTTGAGTGTGAAAGCGCAATATGAGCGACACGGGATTCTTTGCCCCGGCGCTTTGTAATGGCAAACGCATATTGAACTCGGCCGCCGGGGTCCAATTGCCCAGTTCGATTGCCCCACCCATAAAAACAATCTGCTCAATCTTGTGATGCAGGTGCGTTAATTGGGTAACGACATCAGCGATGTTGGTCAGAGGT
>Ga0209702_10004789_pt1 | contig 19173 bp, 22 predicted proteins | sample FRY01_FD_187210 | JGI IMG/M metagenome (GOLD analysis project Ga0209702, IMG submission 187210) | Freshwater microbial communities from Lake Fryxell liftoff mats and glacier meltwater in Antarctica - FRY-01 (SPAdes) (version 2) | ecosystem: Environmental > Aquatic > Freshwater > Ice > Glacier...
TGCGGCGGCCAAGGGCGATGCCGCGCAGGCAGTTCTCGGCGCGGTTGTTGTCTGGCTCGAGGCGGCCGTCATCGCAAAAGCGGGTCAGGGCTGCCCGGCGTGTGACGGCATAGCGGATCGCCTTGGCGAGATTGCCCTTCGTCGAAAGACCGTTCAGCGCTTCATCCGCCCAGCGGAAGAACGCATCGACCGCGATGCGTGACGCGGCGCGCATCCGGGTGCGCTCAGCGAGCGGTTGGCCTCGCGCCGGGGCCTCGGCGTGGTAGATCGCATCGATCAGCTTGACGCCGGCGTGGGCGGTCGCCGAGCCCGTGTCCTTCCATTCGTCGAACAGCTTGCGCCGGCAATGCACCCAGCACGCGACCTCGACTATGACGCCGGCAGGACGATCACCGGCGTAGAGCTGATCATAGCCGGTATACCCATCAGCCTGCAGGAACCCGCTGAACCCGGCAAGATGCGAGCGCGGTCGTTCGCCTTTACGGTCGGGCGAGTAAAAATACACCGCCGCCGGTGGGTCGCTGCCCTGCCAGTTGCGATCATGACGCACATAGACCCACAATCGCCCAGTTTTGGTCCGACCGTTGCCCGGCGCCAACACTGGCAGAGTGGTGTCGTCGGTGTGGATCTTGGCGGCGGCAAACACATGACTGCGGATATGATCGACCAGCGGCTGCAGCAGCCAGCTGACGTGGCCGACCCAGTCAGCCATTGTCGAACGATCGAGGTCGACACCGTCACGGGCATAGATCTCGGCTTGGCGGTAAAGCGGCAGATGATCGGCGTACTTCGAGACAAGGACGTGGGCGAGCAGTGCGGGGCCGGCCTTGCCGCGCAGGATCGGCAGTGCCGGCGCTGGTGCCTGGGAGATCGCATCGCAGCGCTGGCAGGCGAGCTTGGGCCGGACGTAGCGGATCACCTCGAAGGGTTCTGTCAAAGGGATGGCGGTGCATTGGGCCGACTGCTAGCCTGAGCGGATGATCAAGGCCGAAAATCCATTTCGTTATTTTCATTCATCGCCCGATGTCATCCGCATGGTGGTGATGTTATACGTGCGCTATCCGCTGTCGCTGCGGAATGTCGAAGATCTGCTTTTCGAGCGCGGCTACGACCTGTGCCATGAGACGGTTCGGCTGTGGTGGAACAGGTTCGGGCCGATGTTTGCAGCGGACATCCGGCGACAGCGCGTCAATCGAATGCGGGCCCACCGCCATTGGAAATGGCACCTCGACGAGATGTACGTGAAGCTCAATGGAGAGATGGTCTACTTGTGGCGTGCCGTCGACCAGGAAGGCGAAATCCTGGAGAGCTACGTCACAAAGAATCGGGACAAATCTGCGGCACTGCGCTTCATGAAGAAAGCTTTGAAGCGTCATGGCAAGGCTGAGAAAATCGTTACTGACGGACTCAAATCCTACCCGGCAGCGATGCGCGAACTGGGCAATCTGGAACGCCGGGAAATGGGCCGCTGGCTGAACAATCGGGCCGAGAATTCGCACTTGCCATTCCGACGACGAGAGAGGGCTATGCAGCGATTTCGGCGGATGAAGTCGCTGCAGAAATTCGTCTCGGTCCACGCCTCGATCTCAAACCACTTCAATTCAGAACGCCACCTCGTTGATCGCCAGACTTTTAAGACCCGCCGCTCGGCCGCCTTGGCCGAGTGGCAGAACCTTATGGCCTGAGCCGTGGCTGGCATGGGCCGAACTCCGCCAATCGGAGACTAGTTGCGATTGGACTGACACCACCAAGTTATTTAGTAAGTGAGGTGGTTAGCACCACGGCTCACGCCGCCCAGTCCAAGTACGTGCAAGTCCTTCACGGGTAAGCTGATCACCGATTGACTGTCCATCACGAAGGAGCACGCGGAGCTTCCGTCCATAGCGATCTTCGTCTCTATTCCCTACGCGGGCCAACTCAAATGATCCCTCATTCAATAGCTCGACTAAACGTTCTGTCGCTAATTCAGCTTGTTGCTTTTCGTAGGGACAGCGCGGTCGGGTTAATTCGGGCGTATCGATGTCGGCAACCCGTATTTTGACTCTCCGTACCCAGATTGTGTCTCCGTCCACCACGCAAGTTACGCGTATCCGACCACATCTCGCAAATGCCTCATCAACTTTGGCTGTATTGGAGGTTGGAATCTGATCGATCCGCGACTCGTCTTTATCGTAGCGCGGGCTATCCAAAGGAGTTGCCATTTCCTCATTTTCAAACTTGTCGAAAGGTGAGCTCGTGTCAGGCTCTCGGCAAGCTTGCAGCGCCGACAGTGCAAAAAGTCCGAGGTAGACTTGCAGATGCCACTTTCGCACAGCCTAAGTCAGATAATTGAAGAGAGAATAGAAGCCGAAAATAATAATTCCCAACGATACTAATCCAACTAAGACAATTAGTAGAGATCTCACCCAGTCAATTTCATACCCTCTCGATGGCTGAGGTCTACTGTGCGAAGGTTGGGGATTATCAATGGGGTACGAGGGCTGCGTTTGAGATGGTCGGTTTGCCAGAGCCTTCCGCGCCTCAGATCTTATTTCGTCAGTTATGACGCGCTGGAGCATTGGCATTGACCGAATGATCTCGTTGGCCGTTTCCTGTACCCTTGCTAGGCCGTTATGGATGGTGGCATAACGCTTCAATTCGTCATTTTGCTCAATAGATTGCTTGAAATCCTCATAGCTGCGTTTGGATGATTCTAGGTCTGAAATAAGCGAGGCTCTTTCCGCCTGCAATTTGTCTATTTCTGAGTGAAGGACATCTTGCTCTTGTGTGAGTTTCTCACTTTGGGCCGTCAAACGACTTATCTTTTGGAACTGCTCCGTTAAGGCTCCCGGCAAATGCCTCATAAGTTCAACATCGAAATCGCTGCGGTCATGGTTATCAAAACCTGCAGACGTTGTGCTAGCTGAGACATGAATGAGCATTCGACTGGAATCTTGATCGTCCGGATGCAAAAAGAATGCACGATTAATGAGGTCCGTTATCCGAGACTCTGTCTGATCGTTCTGTAGCACAAAATATGAGTGCGTACCGTAGCCTTGCCCCTGTGCTGTAGGCAGACCATTTAAGGGAAACGCAAGCTGCGCATATGGGCTCACCCATCGGCTGAGGTAGCCTTTTAGAAGCTTTTTTGACGCTGTCGCGAACTCCTCGTCGGAACCATTTTTTAGTTTATCCAGAAGGGTGCGTATTCCGTCCAGCAGTAGCCCAGGCTTATGAGGAAAATGGTCGCGAAGCCAAACGCCGACGCCCGCATGATTGTTACGATCTCCGTATTTAGCATCGGGGGCATGAGTATATATTGCGATCCAAGAAACTGACGCATCGCCTTTTGCAAATTTCACTATCTCGACAGCGTAGTCGCCATTCTGCAATCGAACTTCATCACGAAATCCTACCCAATCATATTGGGGCGCCCAATTAGGACGTTCAGTTGATTGCGCGACAACCTTGTTCCGCAGTCCTCCATCATAGAAGTGGGCTTCGGCAAATGCATTTCCCTCTTCAAAAGGAGAGGTCGAAGTTCCCGATGTCAGATTCATGATCCCGAAATGCCATCGAGAATCTTGTTCAATCTCAGGCGCCATGCTGGTGGACCTGGCGGTTGACGGAAGGGATCTACCAGCTCCATATCAAATGTTGTTAGGGCATTACGGTATAGGTAGGTCCACAGGCGAACGGGATAGCTAGCGATTACCCCCCGAACTAAATCGTCGTTCTTGAGGCGAAGCAACCCTCGCTCGTTGATCATTCCTGCGCAGTATGCATTGACGTTCCTTTGTCCCGGATCAATTTCCAAACCTTGAAAAGCAGTCAGCGCTAGGCCGTATCGAGTGTGCACGAATTCCGCCACCTCTGCTGGATCTTCCTCGATCCCTGCGGCTCGATCTGCCTGACGTGCGGATTTACTATCCCACTTTGTTGCTAAAAGAAGATGCTTGTCCTGAGCTCGACCGTTCGCGCGGATACGATCATAGGTCTGTAATACGCCTCTGATCGCCAGCGCGGCATAGCCAATCTCATTCGAGTCATGGGTATTTTCTGCGGCGCCGTAGACTTCGCTTTGAGTGTAAGGCGCGGTGTAGATAAAAGTGATGCCACCCTGAAAACTCGAAATGAAACTTTCGATTTCGCCTCGAAGCGCTGGATAAAGCTTTTCCACTTTAGATAATGATCGTCCGTCTGAGTTCTCGGGACGATACCACTCGCCATTGCTCTCTAAGAAAGCGAATTTTATAGCGGGACGTCCGTCTGGTGGGCGGAATTCGACCGGTATAAAAAACGGAAATTTTGTTGAAGTCTTATCGATTTTCTCGCCTGCAATGAATGCTTGCGTTTTAACATGGAATGAGTGCTCGGCCTCGCTATGCAACTGCCGTGCGACGTTTGAGTGTGTGCCCAACAGGGGGTCACATAATTTGAGACCAGTCTCAAGGATTGCCTCGTTAGCGATTGTGGCGAACAATGACATGAGGATCGACGTCTTGCCGCTGTTGTTTGTGCCGAAGAGAATAACAGGATGGTAACCCTCATCCTCCATCGAGCGAGCTAGATTGCTTCCCAAAGAGCGAAGTTCTGCCTCCTCCTCCCAAACTGAATCATCCTCAGCCTCCTTTGAACCAATTGGGACTGCCTCTGGGCGCGCCGCGCCGTCTTCTCGCAAATCGAAGGAGGGCGCATTTTCATCTACGCCCTCGACCTCTTTATCGGGATCGAAGCGTTCGTCGTTGTCGTTTGGCATCTTACCAGGCTCCCGAAATCGGCGCCGCAATTCCTACACGGCGCACGCGAGTACTTGTTGCAAGCTGGAAGAGGTAGACGAGCAGAAGATCAAACCCAAGCGCCACAAAAAGGTAGACCCATGTGGACGCTTCATCGAGACGATTCAGGAATAGCGCTGGAAGGCGATAAACATTTCCGAGACTCTGCGCAGCTATGATATCAAGTTTTTCGGGCAAAGCTTCAATGTCAGTCTGACCTTCAAGACGCGAGCGCAGATCTTGGTAATCGGTTTGATGACCTTCTAGAATTGAGCCAATCTGCGAAATATTGTTTGCACTGTAGCTTTGCGAAATTTCGGTTCGAAGTTCAGCAAGTTTGCTTCGTGCATTCTTCGCTCGTGCAGCAGTTTCATAGAGCTCGGGATTGTTCCAAGAAGCTCGAGCTATGAGTGCATCGATACGTTCATTGTAGTCAGCCACAACAGCTTCATTTTGATCACAATTCCGAGCGCCACTTAGAGGCTCGAACCCAGGAAGGTTGGTTTTCAAATCTACAATGAGCCTGCGCGCCTCAGGCCCTTGTCCGCAGTTGAGCGGGTTATTGATTTCGCTAATCAAAGCATCGCGAGCCGTGTTAACTCGGTTAATTCGTTCTGCTATGCCATCCGCCGCAAGCTGGCGATCTGCTGCCGCTTTAAGTTCACCGAAATTGCCTTGTGCACCGGAAGCGGCGTCTGCGAGGACTTGCTCGCCTTCGAGAAATACCATCATACTATTGTAGACGCCTGCGGCGCTTATAAGAAAAAGTGGAACGATCAGTAGCCAGTTATTTTTCATACCGCCGTCACCAGTGCCTGCTACCCTGGCGAGATACCACGCTAAGCTGGCTATCAGAACGCCACCTAGTAGCGCGACAAACCAGCCAAAACTGATAAGTAAAAAATAGTAACCATATGTAATGACAGCTATGAATATTGCGGAAAATATTGCGAGCAAGACCTGTATCGATCTATGACGGCTCGCCTGCGCAGCTTTCTGCGATGTCATATTAATACCCCTTCGGTGAACTGCGAGGTAAATTTCACGGCAATGCCGCCCAGTCAAGTTTTTAGCGCTTGAAATTTCTAGTTCTTTTAGCTTGCTTGCAGTCTCAAAAGCGCACCTTTATGTCCTGCAGTGAGGCTGGCCTCCTTTGACCCAATCACCGGACACTACGAACTTGTGGACAGGAACAGAACGCCAAGGGAATTAACGCTTCGAGTGTTCGTTTTTAATTCATTAGAGGCAAATCCCTGCTCGCCCGCGCGCGAGGCAGCGGTTACTAAAGTAGGGGAAAGTAGGGAACTAGCTTGGTTCTCCAATCGCTTCCAGCCGCACGTAACACCCAAAGTTTCCTAATGATTTAGGAAAATGTTGGCGGTTGCGGCGCAGGCAGGTAAGCCCGGAGCGTGACCGATCCCACACTCTTTGCCGCTGGTGCGCTATTCACCCAAGATTATCTGCAAGACGGCATTCGAAATTCGGCAGCATATAAAGCGGTCGATGTCACGGAAGTCCGGGCGGCACTGGATGCTATTGCGGCTGGGCTTCCACATGCCAGCAGTCCGAATGGTCCTGTCAAACCAAATGCCCCAGTGACCAAACGGCAGATCCGGGTTAGGCGGAGACCATGCCTCGACTCCGCAAACCAGCCAGCCCGTTCCGATATTTCAATTCCTCACCTGATGTGATCCGCTTGGTCGTGATGATGTACGTCCGCTTCCCGCTTAGCTTGCGTAATGTGGAGGATCTGCTGTTCGAACGCGGCATCGACATCTGCCATGAGACGGTGCGGCTGTGGTGGAACCGGTTCGGCCCGCTGTTTGCTGGTGACATCAGAAGGCAGCGGGTGAGCCGGATGAAAGGTTTCCGCCATTGGAAATGGCACCTCGACGAGATGTACGTGAAGCTCAATGGAGAGATGGTCTACTTGTGGCGTGCCGTCGACCACGAGGGCGAGGTCTTGGAAAGCTACGTCACCAAAAAGCGGGACAAATCTGCGGCACTGCGCTTCATGAAGAAAGCTTTGAAGCGTCATGGCAAGGCTGAGAAAATCGTTACTGACGGACTCAAATCCTACCCGGCAGCGATGCGCGAACTGGGCAATCTGGAACGCCGGGAAATGGGCCGCTGGCTGAACAATCGGGCCGAAAATTCGCACTTGCCATTCCGACGACGAGAGAGGGCTATGCAGCGATTTCGGCGGATGAAGTCGCTGCAGAAATTCGTCTCGGTCCACGCCTCGATATCAAACCACTTCAATTCAGAACGCCACCTCGTTGATCGCCAGACTTTTAAGACCCGCCGCTCGGCCGCCTTGGCCGAGTGGCAGAACCTTATGGCCTGAGCCGTGATTGGGAAGGCGCGAACTCCGCCCATCGGAGACGAGTTGCGATTGGACTGACACCACCTCGCGGAGCATTATTTCCGAAAGCTCTCAATGGACCGGCAAACGCCAGAACTGCCGCCATCTGGCCATTCGATGCTCGACAACGGACGAAAGCGATGAATGCCACTGGCGGCGGCATAGCGAAATCAGCGATGCCCGACCAACATCCAAACTGCCATTGCGATCATCATCAGGTTCTCGGTCAGCGAAATGAAACCCAGTGGCACATTGTTGTCACCACCGACGCAAGCGCATTTCAGCTCGCGCTTGTCGATATAGACCGCTTTGAACACCGAGACCGCGCCGATGGTCCCGATGAACAAAGCGACGGGTATCGAAATCCAGTTTAGCGCGCCTGCGACCATCAACACACCGGCCAGCCCTTCGGCGAACGGATAGATGGTGCCATAAGGTATCCAGCGTTTGGCCAGCAGATCGTAGTTCAGAAACATCGTCGAAAATTTCTCGACATTCTGGAGTTTGAGCAGCGCCAATACAGCCATCGAAAATCCGATGAACCACTCAGCGGCGCGCATTGTCAGAAGCTGGCCGGTGACGGCATAGCTCGCAGCCAGTGCCATCGCCGCCGTCATGCCGAATAGCACCGCAACTGGGCGGTAGCTGGTCACACCGGGTTCCGCGACATGCTTGCCGAAGAAGCGGCGCAGGTCGTCAAAGCCGCCAATTCGTTCGCCGCCGATAAAGGTCTGCGGCGTGGTTTTTACGTCGTGCTTGGCTTTGAAAGCGTCGGTTTCTTCGCGCGTCGTCAGCAAGTGATCTTCGACCTCATACCCTTGGCGGCGAAGAAGGTCTTTGGCCTTCAAGCCATAAGGGCAAGTATGGGAGGGCATGACCATGCGGTAAAGTGTTGCGGTGCGGGTTGGCTGGCTCGTCATGATGTTTTCTTCCTTGCGATCAATGTTTCGCAACCCATATAGCTTCTGTACCGTAGTACGGAGTCAAGCAATGAACGACATGAAAATATCGCGGCTGGCAGAAGCTGGCGGCGTGGGCGTTGAAACAGTGCGCTTTTATCAGCGGCGCGGGCTACTTCCTGTGCCGCCGCGTAACGGAGCAGGCATCAATGGCGGCATCCGGCATTACGGGGCAAGCGAGATACAGCGGCTGCGCTTTATCAAAGCGGCGCAAAGAGCGGGCTTCTCGCTCGAAGAGATCAAAAGATTGCTTGATCTCGATGCGAGCGCGGACCGGGCGCAGGTGCGGGTGTTGGCGCGCGAGCGGATAGCGGCCCTCGACGAGCGTATATCTGAACTGCAAAATGCAAGGACGGCGCTGTCCCGGCTTGCCGAAGCATGTTCGGCCAGCGACGAAGGCCCCTGTCCCATCATTGCCTCGTTTGAGATGGTCGCGGCGCGTTAGTCGCCCGATCATTGCAACGGATCAAGTGTGCCGAGCCATGCAACGATTGCTAACACACCGACGCCAAACACCATTTCTGTACTTAAGCTGGTTCGGACGGCAGATAGCGAGCGTGATGTTGTCATTCGGGGTGTGAGCCAAAAGCGGTTTGCGGCAGCAGCCCCAAGCATGGCTGCGAACAATCCAATCTTCAAAAGCAACAGGCGCCCGTAAGTCGTTCCCAGAAGTGTCGGCAGCTCATTCCATCCGACGATGAAAAGGGTATTGGAGATCCCAGTTACGAGAAGCACAGCGACAAAAGCCGTGCCGATGGTCGCAAACTGTTCTAGTCGACTGGCCAAATTGGCTGGAGCCTCTTTTGATAGGGTCGCAGCCCATAGAAACGCTGCAACAGCTCCGAACCAGCCAAGCCCGGCAACTAGATGCAAGGCGTTGCCGGTCAAATGAAGCCAGCCCAGCGCATCATCGGTCATCGCGCCGTGACCGTTCCATGACAGCGACGCGATTGCAATGATGGCGAACAGAATGGGAAAGAAGCGCGTCCCACTCGTCAGGGCCAAAGTCACCACCGCAAACAGCGCGGCGGCCCGTGCAATCGCCGCCCATCCCATGGCTGTTTCCGTCAGCAGCATTTTCAGAGTTGGCATCTCAAACGCGCCACTATCAGAAAACGAAGCTGTGAGATTCAAAACCGTAATGACAGTCAGGAATATCCCAACAGCGGCAAATCCAGACGCCAGCAACCGCGTTTGCCGCATCCACGACGACGCAAACAGCAATGTGCCGAGCATCAATCCGCCTTGGAGGTAGACCAGCAGGCGAAGGGCAATGCCTGCCGGTTCCATCTTACTTGACCGTGAAGCTGTAGTTGCCAGTCATCTTGTGCATATCCGCCCCAGCAGCGGTCCAGACGACGTTGTATTTTCCAGCGGATAGAGCGCGCTTCGGCGTCAGCGTCACCGACTTTCCGTCTTTGCCGAGTTGCGATGTCGCGGAAATTTTCATCGGCGCATGATCAGCCATCGCGCCGTGGTCCATCTTTCCGCCAGCCATTTTGCTATGATCCATCTTGCTGTGATCCATGCCGCCATCATGCGACATGCTCTTGGCCATTCCGGTCATGAACAGTTCGGCCTTGACCGTAGGACCCGTCAGTTTCTCGTTAAACGTAAGGGTAATCTTGGCCAGTTTGGCGACCGTCGCATTTACTGCGGGCGTCGACGACACCAGTTTGGCATGAGCGAAAACCGCAGCAGGCGACGCTATCAGCGCCGTTGCAACAAAAACTGACATCATATTGAGCTTGACCATTATTCTAACTCCTTGAGTGTTGGATATACTGTATTTACGCTCGGTAGTGGGCTTCCCCTCAAAATCATTTTGTGAGGGGTGGCACTGGGTGCTGCGTAGTGTTTGCGTAAGGAGATGAACGATGGCTTTTGATACAAGTTTGCTGGCGGGACTGCGCGACCGACCTGTGCCTGACAATCTGATGTCGCTCGACGATGCCGTAATGGACGCCTTGCGTGAACGTCAGCAAATGGGATCGGTATCCCGCACTGCACTTGGCGCTTGCGGTGCGCTTGCCCTGGGAATTGGGCTTGCCGGTGGCACGCTGACGGCTGGTCCAGCGGTAGCGAGCGAAGCGCCGCTATCGCTTACATCTGCGTCGACGCTTGCTCCATCGAGCCTGTTGGACGGCAGCCGATGACACGCGGGCGCTGGCTGCTGCTGATAGCCTTTGTCGCTTTTCTCGCCTCACTCTGCGGCGTTTTTGCGGCCCGGCATGTCTTCGTAGCCGAACGCCCAAGCGAAACCGAAGTTCACAAACTGCTGCATGACCAACTTAAACTCTCGCCTGAACAGCATACAAAGATTGAGGCGCTGGAAAAGCAGCACGCGATCCGTAAGCGCGCAATGGAACTGGAAATGCGTGCTGCCAACGCACGGCTTGCCGCTGCAATTGAAGCTGAGCATGGCTATGGCACCCAGGTAACAGCAGCCGTCGATCATATCCATCATGTCATGGGCGAAATGCAGAAAGAGACGCTCCAGCATTTGTTTGCGATGCGCAGTGCGCTGACGCCCGAACAAGCGCGGACATTTGATGCAACTGTCACAAAGGCGCTCACCGGCGACACTAAGTGAATTCAGCGTCGCCGGAAATGTCTGATGACGAACTTGCCAGCCTCGCGCTGGCGGGCCGCGAAGACGCCTATCGCCGCCTTCTTGAACGGCACCGCGATTATGTTTTCAGGCTAGTGCGCAGCCTTGTTGGTGACAGCGACGCCGCACTCGACATCACGCAGGAAGCCTTTGTTTCAGCATTTGCAGCACTCAAACGCTATGATCCAGAACGCCCATTTAGGGCTTGGATGTCACGTATTGCCGTCAACAAGGCGCGCGACTGGGCGCGTCGGCGTAAAGTGCGTAGTTTTTTCAGCCGCGCTCTTCCTATCGACGACGCCTTCAATATTTCTGACGATGCGCCGCTGCCTGAAAATATCGCAGCCCACCGTGCCGAACTTGCCCGCGTGATGCACGCAATCACTACGCTCCCCCATAATTTGCGCGAAGTGCTGGTGTTGCGGACGATAGAGGATTTTTCCGAAGCTGAAACGGCGACCGCTTTAGGTGTGAGTGCGAAAGCAGTGGAAACACGGCTTTATCGAGCGCGAAAACAGCTTGCCGAAGCATTAGGCGACCCAATCTAGTCATTGCTGCGTTTTCAAATATACTATAGGGGGCTACCCTATGGCACATACAGCAAACGGCAAAGACAAACTTGTGGCGCGCATTCGCCGCATTGCGGGTCAGGTTGCAGCAATTGAACGCGCAATTACCGATGAAGCCGGTTGCTCGGCGGTTCTTCATCAGGTGGCAGCCGTTCGGGGTGCAGTCGGCGGATTGATGGATCAACTGATCGAAGAGCATCTGCGTGAGCACGTTGCGCGACCGGATTTGGACGCGACAGAGCGCGCCAAGGGAGCCGATGAGCTGGTCGAAGCGATGCGGCGCTACGCGAAATGACCGATATGATTACATCAACAGGCAACGCTTACCGGCACGAGCATGTGTTCCTGGGTGCGAACCACGACCGTAATGCCAAGCGAACCCTTTGGGTTGTGATCTTGACAGCCGCAATGATGGTCGCAGAAATCATTGCCGGCGTCGTTTATAATTCAATGGCATTGCTCGCTGACGGTTTCCACATGGCTACCCATGCTGTTGCACTGGGCGTTGCTGCTGGCGCTTATGCGTATGCTAAGCGCCATGCCCGCAATCCGCATTACAGTTTCGGCACTGGTAAAGTTGGCGATCTTGCTGGCTTTGCTTCGGCCCTGATCCTTGCGGTAGTCGCACTCGGTATAGCTGCCGAATCTGTTCAACGGCTTCTCGATCCGCGCCCTGTCGCATATTTCGAGGCGACCATTATCGCCGTTTTTGGATTGGCAGTAAATATACTAAGCGCTGTCCTGCTTGGGCACGGACATCATCATGGACATGACCATGATGATCATGACTACGAACACGCTCATCATCACCACGACAATAACTTGCGCTCTGCCTATTTGCACGTCCTTGCCGATGCCTTGACTTCGGTGCTGGCGATCGCAGCTTTGCTTGGAGGCCGATATTTGGGCTGTGCGTGGCTTGATCCCGCAATGGGTATCGTTGGCGCGCTGGTCATAGCTGTTTGGTCACGAAACCTACTCCGAGATACCGCTGCCGTGTTACTAGACACAACCGACGGTCATTTGGCGGCAGAAATGCGCGAACTTGTAGAGGCTGATGGCGAAACCAAAATTGACGACCTTCACATTTGGCGCGTCGGTCCCGGTGCCCATGCTGCTATTGTCGGAACAACCGGAAGCGCAACTGCGGACGCGGTGCGGGAGCGCGTCGCAAGGGTTCATGAAATCGCTCATTTGACGGTCGAAGCCCGCGTGGTGTGACCATAGTGAGCAGTGCCGGAAAACTTCACTCACGCTTGAGGGGTTGGCGTAGCAGTTGCGTAAGACCAGCATGACCAACTCACCTCAATCATCACGCCATTCGCCGCTCAACCGTAGATCCCTGTTAAAAGCTGCCACTATCGCTGGTGGCGCGGTTGCACTTAGTGACTTGTTCCCCGCTTGGGCGAAAAGCGGGTCACACGGGCTACACAGCCTTGCGGGCAAATCCGGCATGGTTACTGGTGATAGCATCGAACTGAGTGTCGGTCAGTCGGCATTCAAGCTCGGTAAGAAAATCGGCCACGCTTATACCGTCAACGGAACTCTGCCCGGACCGCTAGTGCGGCTGCGCGAGGGCCAGAATGTCAAATTGACGGTCCGCAATACATTGCAGGAAGATACATCTGTCCATTGGCACGGCATGTTGCTTCCGTTCCAGATGGACGGCGTTCCGGGAATCAGCTTTCCTGGCATCGGCCCGGGCGAGAACTTCACCTATGAATTTCCGATGCGCCAGCACGGAACCTATTGGTATCACAGCCACAGCCACATGCAGGAAGCGATGGGAATGTATGGCGCGCTGATCGTTGATCCGGCAGGCGCGGACCCGATCAAATATGACCGCGAGCATGTGCTCGTCATCTCCGACTGGAGCTTCGCGCACGCGCACACCAATTTCAAAAAACAGAAACAGAAAGCGGGCTACTTTAACAAGCGCAAACAGACCTTCGGCGGCTTGATCCGAGGCAAAGATCAGCCGCTGTCCGAGCGCGTAATGTGGGGCCAGATGTTGATGGACCCCACCGACATCGCCGATGTGACGGGTGCCTATTACCATTATCTGATTAACGGCCATGACAGCATGGGCAACTGGACCGGTATATTCCAGCCCGGTGAGCGTGTGCGGCTGCGGATCATCAATGCCGCCGCGATGAGCAATTTTAACATCCGCGTGCCGGGTCTGCCGATGACGGTGGTTGCATCAGATGGCCTGCCGCTGACGCCTGTTGAAACCGACGAGTTTCAGATCGCGGTTGCCGAGACATGGGATGTCATCATCGAACCGAAGGAAGCAATGGCCTATAGCTTTATCGCAGAGGCCATCGACCGCTCCGGCCAGTGCCGTGCAACGCTTGCTCCGCAAATGGGGATGACCGCGCCGATTCCTGCACTCCGCGAGCGACCGCTGCTGACCATGAAAGATATGGGCATGGATCATGGCAGTGGCGCAGGCGGTGATATGGCTGGGATGGACCACGGTTCCGGCGGTGGCAACATGGCCGGGATGGATCACGGGTCGGGCGGCATGAACATGCGTGACCCTTCCGTCGCGCCGCAGGTCAAAATGGGGCCGGGCGTTGCCAGTCTCGCGCCTATGCCGATGGACCGTAACGCCGAGAGGCCAACCGGGCTTGAGAATGTCCCTCACCGCGTGCTGACGCTAAGCCAGCTCCGCGCGCTTGAACCCAATCCTGATACGCGAAAACCTTCGCGCGAGATCGACGTCCATCTGACCGCTAATATGGAACGCTATATGTGGTCGATGGATGGAGAATCCTACACTGACAAGACTGAGCCACTGCCATTCCGGCATAACGAGCGTGTGCGGGTCAATCTCATCAATCATACGATGATGCCGCACCCGATCCATCTGCACGGCCATTTCTTTGAGGTGGTCAACGGCCAGAAAGGCCAATATCCGCGCAAGAATGTCGTCAATGTTCTGCCGGGAGCGAAGGTCACGTTTGACTTCACAGCCGACGCGATGGGCGACTGGGCGTTTCATTGCCATATGCTGATGCACATGCACGCGGGAATGTTCCGTGTCGTCACTGTGCGGCACGAGGAGGGCGGCGAATGATCCGCGTGCTTCTCCTCTCGGCAGCTGCCGTGCTGCTTCCGGTGCAGGCTTTTGCCCAATCGGGCCATCGGGGCCATGATACGCCCGCTGCGCCTACCAAAACCGAGGCACCAGAGGCTGCTAAGTCCAATCCGCACGCGGGTCATGACATGGGCGGCAATGCCGAAGCTCCGATGGCGCAGTCAGCGCCTGACCCACATGCGGGCCATGATATGAGCAGCATGGAGCCGGGGTCGGTCATGGCAGACGCACCAGCACCTGCTGACCCGCACGCCGGACACGACATGAGTGCAATGCCCGCTGATGATAGCGGCGACAGCGAGGTCGGCGATGCCTCAGCGCCCGCACCTCCCGGCGATCATGCCGCAGATGCGGTATTTGGTGCAGACGTCATGGCGCAGTCGCGCAAGGAGCTTGCACATGAAGTTAGCGGCATGGGCTATTCATTGGTCATGCTAGACCTTGCTGAAGTCGGCTTCCAAAAGGGTCGCGAGACTTATCGTTTCGAGGGGGAAGCTCTCACGGGCGGCAACATCAATCGGTTTGGTGTGAAGTTTGAGGGTGAAGGTGCGTTTGGCGAGCGTATCGACGATCTTGAGCTACAGGCGCTCTATTCGCGCGCCGTTGCCCCTTATTGGAATCTACAAGCAGGTGTTCGCTATGACATAAGGCCCGATCCATCGCGCACCTACGCGGTGCTAGGTGTCGAAGGCATGGCACCCTATTGGTTCAAGATAAATGCCGCGACGTTCCTATCCAACAAAGGCGAAGTTCGGGCGCGATTGGAAGGGTCGTATGACTTGCGAATGACGCAAAAACTAATCCTGCAACCCCGCATTGAAACCAACCTTTCTTTCCAAGACATACCCGCAATCGGCATTGGCTCCGGGATCACTGACTTCGAAGCAGGCCTGCGCTTACGATACGAAATCAAACAAGAAATAGCGCCCTATATTGGCGTTGAATGGCGCAAACAATTCGGCGATACTGCTCGCTTCACTCGGGCGGCAGGGGATGATCCTTCATCGGTTAGTTTCGTTGCCGGGATAAGGATCTGGTTCTGAGACGTACGCGCATCCATGTATTCGCAAGTCGCCTCCATAAATGGCTGGCGCTGATAATTGGTGCACAATTGCTGATCTGGTTTGCTAGCGGCGTCATCATGAGCTTACTTCCAATAGACAAGGTGCGCGGAGAACATCTGGTCGACCGTGAAACGGTTACTGTCATTCCCGCTGGCACCCGCTTTTTCGACCCAGCTATGATCGCCGCGAAATCCAATGCGCCGGTTGAAGCTATCAACTGGCATATGATTGGCAACCGGTCAGTTGCCGAGGCCACAACCGCCAATGGCATCAAATTGTTCGACGCCGCAACCGGAGTTGCTTTGCCACCGGTCGATGCGCGGCAAGCCACAGAAATTGCCAGAGCGGCTTGGAAGACGGCATCTAAGCCGGCATCGAAAGTATCGCGCGTCACAACAGAAAGCCCCGAATATCGCGGCGCTCTTCCAGCTTGGCGGATCGCCTTTGCCGACGCAGACGCAACCAGCGTCTTTGTAGTAGCAGACACTGGTAGAATTACCGGCGTTCGCACCGGAACATGGCGGCTCTATGATTTCTTCTGGAGTCTCCACATCATGGACTGGAAGAACCATGAGGATTTCAACACATGGTGGCTGTTGGCATTTGCAATTGGCGGCTTGGCGCTAGGCCTCGCGGGAACGGTGCTGCTATTCATGCGCTGGCCGTTCAAGCGCAGACGGAAAAGGCTTCCGGTATAGTGGCGCGGCTCGTTTTTCATTTGTTGCTACTGGCGGCGTTCATCGGTTTTTCGGTGAATTTCGGAGCCGCTTGCGCAACGACCCTATCGGTGACCCAAGCCGCGAGCGATTGTAGCGAGACGGCAGGCATGGACCACGAACAACCAAAGACCGATTCAACCAAACAACGGGCGGCCAGTTGTCCTTTTGCATGCGTAACGCTTCCTCAAATCGATGCCCGCGAGCTGTCGTCAGCGTTGCAAACCGCTGCTCGCGTCGAACCGACCATCACTACCGACATGGGTAGCAAGGCGGAAAGGCCGCCAGTGCCGCCCCCGCGTAGCCGCGCCTGACACGACACAAGTTCAACCAAATTTTGGAGAATACCATGAAAAAAGCAATTATCTTGGGCGCGCTCGCGCTTGCACTTCCCGGCATAGCCCATGCAGCCGAAACCCCTGCACCGCAGAAAGAATGCTGCTGCTGTAAAAAGGGCGAAGACGGCAAAATGGCGTGCTGCAAAGACAAGGCTGAAAAGTCTGGCGAGCAGGGTCATGATGGTCATGATATGAAAGACATGAAGCACTAAATTATCAGGCCGGAAGATGGGCAACCGTCTACCGGCCCGACCTAATAAGTGAGGAGGTTTCGCATGATTAAAAAATTCGCCCTTGGGCTTGCCTTGATTTCGTCTTCCGCGCTCGCCGCAGGGGACATCGTAATGCACCGCGATCCCGGTTGCGGGTGCTGCGAAAAATGGGCTCAGCATGTGCGCGCGGCATTCGGTCGAAAGGTTCAGATCGTCGATGACAGCAAACGCAGCGCTTTGCAGCGGAAAGTAGGGTTACCTAACAATCTGGGGTCCTGCCACACCGCGCTGATCGACGGCATGGCATTTGAAGGGCATGTGCCTGTCGCCGATATGAAGCGTCTGCTTGCCGAAAAACCAGCGGGCGTAAAGGGTCTGGCCGTGGCGGGGATGCCGCTCGGTTCGCCCGGCATGGAAGCTCCCGGCTATCCCAAGGATCGCTACAATGTGATTGCGTTCGGGACGATCCAGTCCCGTATTTTTGCGCGGCACTGATTTTTGCTCAATCGATAAGGCCCTTACGACGCACATTACCAAGTCATATGTATACCATATTTGCATAGTATCCCGCAAAAACCGTATTTGAAGTTAGGCTGATACGCTCTTAGAAATATTAAGAAGGCAGTGGGCGGCGGTTGCGCTGGACTGTCGGGAGCGATGATAAGTCAGCAAAGGGGACGAGATATGGGCAAAAATGCTATGGTGGGCCGCGTGATTTTGCGAAATTCGGTTTCGGCGATCGCGATGATTTACGGCCTTACTTTGCTGGCATCACCTGCACAGGCACAATCGTCGTCCGAGGCAACAGAAGCTAACAATGACGAGATGCCCGCTAGCAACATTGTTGTTACGGGCTCACGGTTCGGACCCCGTGTTGCGACTGACTCGCCAACCCCAATCGACACGATTTCGAGCGAAGAGCTAGCGAAAACGGGCGGCACTGATCTCTCACAGAAGATTAAAGTCATGGTCCCCAGCTTCAGCACACCGCGTCCCGTCGCCGCAGGCACCAATGACTTTCTGACACCGCCAACCCTTCGTGGATTGTCCACCGGACAGCTGCTTATGCTGATCAACGGAAAGCGCCGCCATACAAATGCCGAGCTTAACTCCAATAATCAGATTGGACGCGGCGATGTTGCTTATGATTTCAACGCAATTCCGGCAGCGGCGCTCAGCCGTGTGGAGGTATTGCGCGATGGTGCTGCCGCTCAATACGGTTCCGATGCGATCGCCGGGGTCATCAATCTCGAACTAAACAAGAGTGCCGGATTCGCGGCTGACGCCCGTTTTGGAATGACAACCAAAGGTGACGGTGAAGATATATTGCTTTCACTCTCCAACGGATTTGACGTTGGCAATGGCGGCATAGTGAGGATTACCGGTGCCTATCAACATCACAACACTACCAATCGCGCCCTGCCGGACACTCGTCAGCAATATTTTGGCAACAATGCCGGCGTTCTGGTTTTGCCTTCGGGGAACTTCGGGTCTGGCACCGGCCTGACCCCCTCCAATGGCACGCTCGACCCCCGCGAAGCGACATTCAATCGCAACAACTGGTTCTACGGCGAGCCAGAGTATAAGAACGCGAGTATTTTCATCAATGCCGATCTTCCGATTAGCGATGACATCACGCTCTATTACTTCGGCGGATATAACCAGCTTAATGGGACGAGTTTCAATTTTATACGTCGCGCAGGCCAGAACGAGAATGTCCGTGCAATTTATCCCAACGGCTTTCGCCCTGAACAGAAGTCTCGTTTAGAGAACGGATCGGGCGCAATCGGCATTCGCGGCGATAATCTCGGTGGTTTCAAATGGGATTTATCAAGTTTATATGGCGTGTCGCAGAATAATCTGCGTGTTGAGAACTCTGTAAACGCCTCCTTTGGCACAAATAGCCCAAAATCGGTTTTTCGGGGCGGATCGAAATTTAGGCAATGGACTACTAACTTCGATTTGACGCGCGAGATACCTGTTGGCGATGACTCGCCTTTGAAATTGGCAGTCGGCTTGGAGTATCGCAAAGAGTTCTACACGCTCATTGCTGGCGAGCTCGCTAGTTATGCCAACGGCGGAGTCGCCATTTTGGATGGTCCCAATGTCGGCCAGCCGGCCCCTGTCGGCATCCAGTCGGCCATCGGTGTGGGTCCTGTCAAACCAAATGCCCCAGTGACCAAACGGCAGATCCGGGTTAGGCGGAGACCATGCCTCGACTCCGCAAACCAGCCAGCCCGTTTCGCTATTTCAATTCTTCACCTGAGATCATCCGCCTGGTTGTGATGATGTACGTTCGATATCCGCTTAGTTTGCGGAACGTTGAGGATCTGCTGTTCGAGCGTGGGATCGACATCTGCCACGAAACTGTCCGCTTTTGGTGGAACCGTTTTGGCCCGCTGTTTGCGGGCCAAATTCGTCGCCGCCGAGTGAACCAGTTCAGTGGCTACCGCCATTGGCGCTGGCACGTCGATGAAGT
>Ga0209702_10004792_pt1 | contig 19170 bp, 16 predicted proteins | sample FRY01_FD_187210 | JGI IMG/M metagenome (GOLD analysis project Ga0209702, IMG submission 187210) | Freshwater microbial communities from Lake Fryxell liftoff mats and glacier meltwater in Antarctica - FRY-01 (SPAdes) (version 2) | ecosystem: Environmental > Aquatic > Freshwater > Ice > Glacier...
ACAGCCCGAAAGCAGGGGCTCAAGATCCTCGACACCCTGACCCAGCCCCCAGACGAGATCATCGCGCAACTCTAACGGCAGGCACCGTGCGCAACGTTGCCGATGCAGCGGGGTGCTTGGGAGTTACATCTTTAGTCAAACACTTCTGGGCAGCCTACTTCCCCCTGCCCCGTCTGTCATTTCAATCTTTCCAATTGCTTCTTGTAAGCCTTGGCAAACTCTTTGCTGAAAAACTCATGAAAATCATGTTCTGCTTGTTCAGCAATTTCAGTGTACAGCTTCTCGTATGTTTCCCAATAGCGGGATTTGCGACCCTTCAGCATATCGGCAAAGCCACCGCCCTTGCCAATCTTCTCCTCCAGCGTCTTGGGGTCCAGCCGCGCCAGCACATCCTTAATGGCGGCCTCCATGCCTGTGACCATCGCCACCTCATGCGCCTTGATATCGCCCAAAGCCTCGGCAACTGCCGATGACGCCTCCATATAACCCTTGCGGGGTTTGACAATGAATTCCACGGCATGTTCGGCGCTAAGCGAGAATTTCAACGGGTTGTTGCCGCCGGCGGACAGTTCCGTTTTCTCAATCCGAAACTCGGATTTGATGGAGCTGCGGGTCATCAAGATATCGCGCAGGCCTGCAATCAAAATATGCATAACGCCGCCCAGCCGCTCCATCGTTTCCACCATATCCGCATCCGGGATGGACAGATCCTCCACCCCTGCGCCGCGCAAAAATGCGCGGGCGGCGTCAAGGCTGGCGGCACTGGCGGGAGCAGCGGCGGGGGCAGCGGTTGCGGGAGGGGGCGCGACAGAGGGGGCCACAGGACGCGCCCGGTTCAGGGGCGGCGGCGGCGGCGGCGGCGGCACGACTTGGGATGCCACCTTGGCAGAAGGCACCGACGCCGCAAAAGGAGAGCTTTCCTCCGCATGCGTCCCGTGTTGCGCCACCTCAGGGGCTGGGGCTTTGGGCTGGACTTTTGCTTCTGGCTCCTCAGGCGGCACAAACGCTGGTGCATCCAATGCCACAGCGGGCGGCGCATCGTTTTTTTCTGCCGGGCGTGACGGGGCTGGCTTTGGCGCAGGGCTTAAGAAATCATCATCCCAATCATCGGGGATAACCGATGCCGCAGTTTTACGCGCCGAAAACCCGTCTGAGATTGAGGCGTTGTGCGAACCATAGCTTGCTCCGATTCCATCCTCCAACGGGTCGGGCAAGGGGCCCAGAATCGGGTCCTCACCATCGCCCACATGGGGCAGCATCAGGCTGTCGATCGGGTCTTCCCGGATCACGCCGGACGGGCCAAGCGGGGCTTGCCCCCCCATCAGATCATCCAGAAAATCTGTTTTTCTCGCCCCGGGATCATTCAGCAAATCCATCAGGCTTTCGGGCGAATCTGATGCTTTGCCATGCGACACAGGGCGATCATCAACCGGGGGCGGCAAACCCGCCAGCGGATCACTGGACATATGCGACGTGATCGCCACCACCAGTTCATACGCCCCCATCGACAGCACATCGCCATCATTCAAAGGCGTTGGCACCCGGCCCAAAGCGGTTTTGCCATAATTCAAAAACGTGCCATTCGTGGAGAAATCCACCACGGTAATTTCGCCCGCCGAATCCTCGATCGCGCAATGGTTCTTGGAAATCAGGCGGTCCGGGTCGGGCAGAACCACATCATTTTCCGGCCCGCGCCCGATAGTCAGGCTGGGGCCAATCATCGTGATCGGCGCACCGTCACCCGGAACTGCGCCGCTGGATTGAAACCGTAGTGTTACAGACATTAAGCTCTTATCCTCCGGTCATCACAGTTATGGCACCCGGCGGCAAAATCGGGGCAGGCGTGGGGCCTGCACACATATCAATCCCAATCCGAGCCGCAGGCTGTTTACCGATCATAACCGTCATGGATCCTTTGGCAATCGGGTGCGGCGAAACGCCGGGGCACATATCGCCCATGCGCGCGGCAGGCAATTTGACCACCAGCACCGTAATGCAGCACGGCGGCAACACCGGCAAGGGCGCGCCATAGGTCAAAAGACAAGTGTGCAGATCGGTCATTCGGGCTTGGGGGGGGCCGGGCATTGCGCGCTATCCTTGTGCCGGGGTAACGGGGCGCGTGCCAGAGCCAGCCGCAACCCGTCCATTGCCGCCACGCGCAATATCCAGCGCGCGGTCAATCAAAACATCCAGATGCACCTGCATCCGCTCCACGTTCATCTTCATCGACAAAAGGTTCATGGCAAAGGCTGCCGCAGACACGCCATTGGGCGGTGCCGGCGTCTGGTTCAGATCGCCGGGGCCAAGCGTTCCATCCGCATAAAGGGCGGCCATCGCGCAATAAGACGTGTCATCATCCATATCGGCCATCTCAAACGCATCACGCGCGGCGATGCGGTTTTCCTCGGTCGGTTTAAACACCCAGCGTTCCGCGCAGGCCAACGGCGGTGGCACCAGCTTTGGGTCCGGGCCAATCAGGTCATGCCCTGCCAGACAGGCCCACCAAGTCGCTTCCCGCGGGGGGAGGGCCACCGACAACAGGCGCAACATGTCGATCTTGGCCCCCTTTGCCTCCAACTCCATCAACACCACATCAAGTGCGGCACTGGCCGGGGCTGCAAGCGGGGTTTGCAGCTTTGTGTTGGCCATGGCCAGCATCCGCGCCGCGGGTTCCGGCGGGATTTTCTTGAGGTTTTCAAAACGTTTGGTCATGATATCCTCAATTGATCAGCACCAGAGCGCCTTTGACCGTCATGATCGCGCCTGCTTTATGGGTTGCCAATCCACTTGCATTCGTCTCGATCATGATGCCCTTGATCGTGATCCCCGCTTGGTTGATCGTGATGGAGTTGCCCCCGACTTTCAGTACAATCTCTTGTTTGGATTCGATTGTCATCTTCCCAGTGGACGAGCTGTCCATCGTTCCTGTCACATCCTGGGAATACGTGCCATCCACTGAACGCGTCTCATCCCCCGCCACCGCTGCCGTAACATTGCCTTCGACCTGCAAATCCGAATTGGCCCCGATCTTTTCGTTCTTGTCGGTCTTTATGTCTCGGTGTTCGGACCCGGTTTCGACCGTAAAGGTCGTGTCCCCGGTTTTGATCGTCTCAGTCTTGTTGGCATAGATCGTTTGCGTGAAATCGCCAGGGTCTTTCTTCTCCATCCCGACAGTGATGGTGGCATTGTTTTTGATGATCTCGACATAATCCTTTTCGGATTGCAGCCGGACAAACTCCTCACCCTTCTTGTCTTCCATCACCAATTCATTGAATCCGCCCCCACCTTTGGAGGAGTTGGTCTTGATCCCGGATTGGGTCATCTTGTCGGGCAAACCATAAGGCGGCATTGTGTCGGCATTATAAAGCATGCCCGTACAAATCGGGCGGTCAGGGTCACCATCCTCAAACTGGATCACCACCTCCTGACCGATGCGGGGAATGTTCACCATGCCCCAATTCTTGCCCGACCAAGGCGTGGTCACACGCACCCAACAGGTGGTGTTTTCATCGCTTTTGCCATCCCGGTCCCAAGGGAATTGCACTTTGATACGGCCATATTTGTCGGTGTAAATCTCCTCACCCGAAGGGCCTGTGACCTTGGCGACCAAAATCCCCGGAATGCGGGGCCAAACCGTTTTGCGTTTGGCCCGGAAGGGAGTGTTCTTGGGCAAGGTGCTGAAGGTGCAGCGATAGAGGTCTTTGTTTTCCTCCTCGAAGGTGATTGTGAACGGCACCTTATCATTGTCTTGTACCTGTTGCGTTTCATCCTCGGAGTCGGGTTCGATCTGCATCATGTGGATGGCGGAGGTGATCAGGTAATCTTGATTCTCTCCCTCACGAAAGTGGTTTGACAGCTTGAAGGTGGTCCCGGTGGCCAAGGTGCGCACGTTGCCGATACCGTGGCGCAGTTGATAGGCGGCGGCATTTGCCTCCATCTCCACCCGGGCATAGATATCGCCCTGCTCGGTTTCGCGGTAATGGCCGGGATAGCGGTAAACCTCGTAGTTCTTGTGGCTGTGGTCGCCCTTGGGCAGCGCTTTGGCTGTTTTCAAATCCGCCTTCGGCTTCTCGAAATTCCAATCACTCAGCGTGACCTTGCCAGAGGTGATCGCCTCTGATCCGCGCCATTCGAAAATATGATCCTCACCTCGCCGATAGCTTGCCTCGCGCATTTCAAACTTGATCAAGGCCGCATCTTTCACCGGGCTATGCGCCCCGATGTCATCGGCAATCATCAGATGATCCACGCCATCCTTCACGGTGGAAAAGAAATAAATGCCCTCCTCCTCCATCAACCGGCACAGAAAATCATAGTCGCTTTCGCCGTATTGAACGGTATAGACGCGCTGTGCCGGGGTGCGTTCGACTTTCACTGTAAAATCAGAAAACCCATGTGCGCCAAGCACTTCCTTGATGATATCCACTGCGTTAAGCTGTTGAAAAATGCGGTTGCTTAGGGTTCGTGTCAAAAACCAGAACCACGGGCGCACCTGAAGCGAATAATAACCGTAGCCTTTGTGAAGGCCGATATATTGGCCTTCGATACAGGTGCCGGTAAACTCCCTCCATTCGTCGTTGGTGCCGGTCATCAGCTTGACGGTGATGGGCTTGCCCACCACCTTGCCCAGATCCAGTTTTTTGTCAGGCGATATGAAGTCCACCGTGGTTTCATTAAGCTGGCTTAGCCCTTCTACCACGCGCGCCGCCTTGATGAACATCTGCGTCTCCGGAAGGGGTCCCTTCATCCGGAGTTTTCGGTTCTCTAAAATACCTTTTTCCGCCATAATTTTGTCCTTTCGTCCCGGCACTTTTCAGGTCAGGCCCCGGGTGAAAATATCTCAATCAGTAAATTTTCAGCTTTCAATCGGCCTACGATATCCGGGTTAATTCTCCAGAGGGCGGCGACCGACACTTCACCAGCAAAGCGATTTAGTTCAATGGCACTTTCAAATACAAAACAGCGTACCTTAAACAGGTAAGCGCCCCGTGCGTATAACATGTCCTTTAAGAATTCTTCTCCGTCATAAAGCCAGTAACCTTGATTGACCGCAAGCAGAGTCATCGGCGCGTCAATGCCCTTTTTGACAGTTTGGTCTGGTATGTCGCGCATTACAAGCCCTCCAGTAAGGCCGCCAAGTCGGCATCGATGGAATCGGGGTCGTTGCCCGTGGGCATGTCGCCAAACCCGGCCAGCAACGCGTCCAGATCATCCTCGACCGCCACAGCAGGTTCGGGGGCGGGTTCGGCGCCTGCGGGAATCCTCATTTCCAAGTCCAAAGGGGAAAGCGCAGGGGCGGGCGTCGGCGCAGGGCGGGCGGCGGGCGCACCAGACCAAGGCCCCGTGATCTGTTTGCCGGCAAGCGATTGGAAACTGGCAAGTCGCACCACATCCCGTCCTCGGATCGACACAACCGGCATATAGCCGCGCGCCAATACCTCTTGCATGCGCGCCTCGGTCAGGTTGCGTTCGGTGCAGGGCAAGGCCACCTGGTCCCCGTGGCGGTCGGTCACGAAATGAAAGGGGATATCATCCAGCGACATCACATCGCCCAGCGTCATTTTCGCACCCCCATCCTGCCAAGCCTGCGCCAACAAAATCGCGACCAACCCCACCGGGTTGGCCCAAAGCAGGCCCCGCAATCCTTCGTTTTGGGTAAACTCCTCAAACTTGAAAGCATCAATCGGGTCGGTTTTCGCACCGTAAGGGCGGCGCAGCATGAAGCGGGGGGTGGCAAGGCCAAGATAGGCCGCCTCCGGTTCTGCGCGCAGCTTGTCCCAGGCCTTGGCGGTCAGGGGGTGGCGGTCCTTCATCGGCACCTCCATGAAACCGGGCTGCATCGCGGTGAACACCGGAGCATGAATATGCGCGGCGATTTTGCCCAGACGCGCCAAAAGCTCGGCGTGGGGCGGGGTTTCTTCAAAACTGTAAAGGCCGAACAGCGCCGAAAACCCGGTGGTGCCTTCCTGAAGCGGCTCATCCAGCAGGCGGAACAGCCCGGTTTGCGCCAGATCATCGCTGCCCGATAGATCGGCGGCAAGTTCGGCGGCGGAAACATCATATAAAGTGATTGTCAGCTTTCCATCGGTTTCAATCCGCCGTGCCAACAGATCCAGCAAACGCCAGGTGGATTCCAGCGCTTGAAAATTGGGGTGATGCAGCACCAGCCGCATCAAAGACGCCATCGCCGCATCCACCGATGCTTTCAGCGCCACCGCCTCGGGGTTTGGGCCCGGCACGATATGCGGGCCGATGATTTGCCCGATGATATCCGCGATGGGAGAGGCTTGGGTCAATTGCCCGGACGTGTCCCCGATCAGCTTTTGAAAATCGCTCAGTTTCATATCGGCGGGAATATGGGTCGCTTGTGACCGCGCGTGGGTGGCCGCAGCGGGCTGCGTGAAACTACCCCCCCAGCTTTGCATATCACGGACTGCCGCCGCGGCGGTGGAGGGGTTCGACAGTTGCGCGCGCAGGCTTTTCAGTGCCTCGAATATCTCCACATTCTCTACCAATTCATCCGGGTGCAGATCGTCCAGTCCGCCCAGCTTGACCCCGATCCCCGTGCCCTCAGGGCCGATAGGCAAGACCAGTTCGGTCGCAAAACCCTCGATCACCCGCTCCACCGTATCCACATCCAGCTTGATTGCGCGGCGGGTGGCCAGCGCATCGCCCACCTCCATCTTGCCGCGCGCGGAGCGGCCCGAAAAATCGCCAAATATCGCCATGCGGAATTGGGGCCGCGCCAGGGCTGCGGCACTGGGGGCGGGGGCGCTCAAACGGCCAAAACCTGTTGTGATCGCGTTAGAGTTTTCCATCATGCTTTCCCCATCAGCGCGCGGATTTCGCCACGCAGCTCCCCAATCTCTCGTTGTAATTCAAGCACATGCGCATCGACTTGATCGGTTTCTGACCGCACCAGATCGCGCAGCTTCTCAAACTCCTGCTCTGCATCGCTTTCCACGGCCGATTGCATGGTATTGACCAGCAAGCCGATGAACAGGTTCAAAACCGAAAACGCTGTCATCACAATAAACGGCACAAAAAATGCCCAGGCAAGGGGGAACACTTCCATCACCGGGCGGACGATGCCCATGGACCAGCTTTCCAGCGTCATGATCTGGAATAAGGAATAAAACGATTCCCCTACGGTGCCGAACCATTCTGGGAAAGCTGCCCCGAACATGATCGTGGCCATGACGGCAAAAACGTAGAACACGATCGACAGCATGATGGCCACGGCCCCCATGCCAGGCATTGCATCAAACAATGCCTGTACCACCTTTCGCATTTGCGGCACCGCTGACAGAATCCGCAGCGCCCGGATAACCCGCAAGGCCCGCAATGCCGAAAGGCCCGTGGTTTGTGGCAAAAGGCCCAGTCCCACCACGAAAAAATCGAACACATTCCAGCCATCGCGGAAAAAATTGCGGCCATAGGCAAGCAGTTTGGTGGAGATTTCCAGCACGAAGATGCACAAGATAACCTGGTCCAAAAGCGTAAGCACCGCACCCACCCTGTCCATGATCCAAGGTGAGGTTGATAGCCCCAGTAGGGCGGCGTTCACGATGACCAGCGCCATGATCCAATTGCGCACAACCTGCCGTTCGACAAAAAGGCGAAGCCGGTCCCGAAATCCATCGGGCGCTGCTTCTGCGATCTTCATCTGTTCCAAAACACCGCCCTCCTTGTACATCTTTCCCAGCTTATTTCAGTGCTTTGATAATCTTGTCAAAATCGCCTTTCAACGCTTTTGCCTCTTTCAGCGCGTCCTTGGCCGATGCGTCTACTCCGGTCATTTTCTTGAAAGCCGTGGCCTTGGCGTCGGCGCCATCGGCATCCATTTTGCCGCCCTTCAGGGATTTGACCAAATCATCCAAAGCATCTTCAAACTCCTTGCACTCATCCACAAAGGTTTGAAAAGTCGAAGTTTTTCCATCAGCCAGTTTCGAAAAATCCTTCAACTCCTGAGTTTCCGAGTTTTTGTTGTCCTTGATCACTTTCAGCAAATATCCAATCGCAGCCCCCGCCTCCCGCCCGGTCTTGTCAAACTCTCCCGCCAGTTTGGAAACAGCCTCCGCGGCCTTTTTGACAGCCGCATCAGCACCCTTGTCCTTCGCTTTGGCAATGGCCTCCATCAGACCGATCACCTCACCCCTCGGTTTGGAAAAAGCGTCCTTCAGGTCCAGAGCGTCGATTTTGGCCATGGCCTTTTTGCCATCCTTCAACGCCTTTTTGTTGTCAGGCTCATCACTGGCAAGTTCTTCTATGGCAAGCGCCATTTTCTTGTCGATGTATTTTTGGGTTTTCGCGTGCAACGCCTTGATTTCGGTTGCAGCATCCTTGCCAGAGGTGCCCGCTTTCACCATTTGCGCCAAGCGGTTGGCAAAAATCTGGATCTCATACCGCACGGCAGAATAGACCCCACGGTTAAGCTCGTTCTTGCTCCATTTGCGCGGATCAAGCTGCACCTTTTCGGAAAAGGTGAAATTGACCACCAGCTTCTTCAGCGCTTTGTCGCCGTCAACAAAGTCTACGACGGCTTTTGTCATCTCCTTGCGCGGGTCCGCATCCAGCTTTGCTTCAAATTCTTTTTTTCCAGTATCGGCCATAGTGCACCTTCCTTCAGAAAATAAATGTTCCCTTCAAAATATTCAGTCTCTCTATTCAAACGCGTAGGTAAAGTCCCCATCCGCCACGTCGATGGCCACCTTGGTGATCACCCCGCCCGTCATCATCCGGCGCAGAAATTCCGCCGAGATGTCGGGCAGCATGGTGTTGGTGACAATTGCATCAATCATGCGTCCGCCGCTTTCCAATTCCTGACAGCGGTCCACGATGGTTTGCACCACCGCATCGGTATATTCAAACGGCACCCCATGCGCCGCCATGACCCGCTTTTTGATACGGTTCAGTTGCAGAATGGTAATCTTGCCAATCATGTCGGGTGACAGGGGGTAGTAAGGGATTGTTACCAATCGGCCCAAAAGTGCAGGTGGAAAGATTTTCAGCAATGGCTCGCGCAGGGCCTTCGCCATGCTTTCAGGGTCTGGCATCAATTCAGGGTCGGCGCACAGGTCCATGATCATTTCGGTGCCTGCGTTGGTGGTCAGCAAAATCAGGCAGTTCTTGAAATCAATCGAACGGCCCTCGCCATCCTCCATCACGCCCTTGTCGAACACCTGAAAGAAAATCTCATGCACATCGGGGTGGGCTTTTTCCACCTCATCCAGCAGGACCACGGAATAGGGTTTGCGCCGCACGGCTTCGGTCAACACCCCGCCTTCGCCATAGCCAACATAGCCGGGGGGCGCGCCTTTCAGCGACGATACGGTATGCGCCTCTTGATATTCGGACATGTTGATGGTGATGACGTTCTGCTCGCCGCCATAAAGCACCTCGGCCAGCGCAAGCGCGGTTTCGGTTTTGCCCACACCGCTGGTCCCCGCCAGCATGAAAACGCCGATCGGTTTGGACGGATTGTCCAAGCCCGCGCGGCTGGTCTGGATGCGTTTGGCGATCATGCGCATTGCGTGATCCTGGCCAATCACCCGCTTGGCCAGATGGGTTTCAAGGTTCAGAACCGTCTCCAGCTCGTCCTTGACCATGCGGCCCACGGGAATGCCTGTCCAATCCCCCACCACCGTCGCCACGGCCTGCGCATCAACGATGGGCAGGATCAGCGGGCTATCGCCTTGCATGGTGATCAGCTCTTGGTTCTTGGCTTTCAACTGCACGATAAGATCAGCGCGCGCTTCCGGCTCCAGCGGGCTGGCGGGGGCATCGGCCTTGTCCACCGGCGCGCCGCCCTCGCGCAACTTGGCGCGCAGTGCAAGGATTTCATCTACCACCGCTTTTTCAGCGTCCCAACGCGCGGTCAGGCCGACGAGGCGCGTTTCCTCCTCGGTCTTGGCAAAGGTGACGGCGGCGCGGCGGTCCTCCACGTCATAACCGGCGGTTTCATCCCGGCCGATGATCTCCAACTCCGTTTCCAATGCCGAAATGCGGCGGCGGCTGTCATCCACTTCCGCAGGCACGGCAAACTGGCTGATCGCCACGCGGGCGCAGGCGGTGTCCAGCACAGATACCGATTTGTCCGGCAATTGACGCGCCGGGATATAGCGGGCGGACAGGTTCACCGCCGCCTCGATCCCCTCGTCCAGCACTTGCACCTTGTGGTGTTTTTCCAGCATCGACGCGATGCCGCGCATCATCATGATGGCCTTGGTGGGCGATGGTTCATCCACAACAACGGTCTGGAAACGCCGGGTCAGCGCCGGGTCTTTTTCGATATGCTTTTTATATTCGGCCCAGGTTGTTGCACCAATGGTGCGCAAAGTGCCCCGCGCCAGCGCCGGTTTCAACAGGTTCGCCGCATCGCCCGTGCCAGCCGCCCCCCCTGCCCCGACCAGCGTATGGGTTTCATCAATGAACATGATGATCGGAACCGTGCTTGCCTGCACCTCATCAATCACCGACCGCAGGCGGTTTTCAAACTCACCCTTCATGGAAGCACCGGCTTGCAACAAGCCCACATCCAGCGACATCAGTTTGGCATCTTTCAGCGCGGGTGGCACGTCACCACGCGCGATGCGCAAAGCGAACCCTTCGACCACGGCGGTTTTGCCAACCCCTGCCTCGCCTGTCAAAATCGGGTTGTTCTGGCGGCGACGCATCAGCACATCCACCACTTGCCGGATCTCCTCGTCCCGGCCCACAATCGGGTCAATCTTGCCGTCGCGGGCTTGCTGGGTAAGGTCAGTGCAAAACTGCGCCAGCGCCTCCTCTTTGCCCATCTGCGCGGGTGCTATGGCGCCGGAATGCTCGCCGGGCGACATGCCACCACCAACCGAACTGCCATCTTGCGCGCGCATGTTGTCCTCGGGCGAACCCTCCACCGCGGCGTCAAAATTATCGGCCAGATCATCGGGTTTGATTTTGCGAAATTCATCCGAGACGCCGAACAAAATTCCCTGCATGTCCTTGGTTTTCAGCATCCCCAGCACGATATGCCCGGTCCGCACCTGCCCGGAATTATACTTGAGCGAGCCGTAAACCCAGGCCCGCTCTACCGCGTTTTCCAGATGGCTGGACAGGTCCGAAATGGCGGATGCCCCGCGCGGCAAGCTGTCCAATGCGCGGGTCATGTCGCGGGCGATGTTGGACGGGTCTAGCTTGTAATGGGCGGCGATACGGTGCAAATCACTGTCCGGGCTTTGCAAAATCTGGTGGAACCAATGCACCACCTCCACGTACGGGTTGCCACGCAGCTTGCAAAAGACAGCAGCACTTTCAATGGCTTGATAACCCAATTTGTTCAACTTGCCAAAAAGGGCAACGCGGCTGATATCGCTCATCTTCTAAAACCTTCCCTATAAATTGTCAGGCTATAACTGCCCTTTTATCTTCTTCATCACGCAGCGCTTGACCGCCTTTGCCGCAAACTTCTGGGGATCAGATACAGATCATCGGCATCTGTCGCCCCCGATCTGGTGCCGATCCAACTTGTGTGCCCCAGCATTGTGGTGCGGCCCAACACCGCTTGCGGCACCTCCTCGCGGCGCAGCACAAGGTTGATATCCCAATCCAGCGTGTCACCGACATAGTTGCGCACTATCGCCTCCAGCCGCGCAAGCGACGGCGAGCCGGGCATCATGCGTTCAAAATCAGACAGGGTCAGCGGGCCAATCCGCAGCCGGAACTTGGCCGCATGCGACCAAACCCGGCTGCCGATGGAGGTGCCAAGCCCAAGCCCCACGCGGGTGCCAAGCTGCCAGCGATCTCCGGGCTCCAACTCCAGCCATTGGCCAATGAATTGCTGCAAGGCCACGGGCGCGCGGACAAAGCCAGAGATGATCGACACCAAACCATGCGCGTGTTTTGGCCCCGGTGTCAGATGGCCAACAAAGTGGCGCTTGGCCATATCGGGCATCTCGTCTCGGTTGGCGAAGCCTTTTTCATAATGTCCCGAAAGGGCCGCCACCTTACGCGCAAACGGGTCCGCATCGCGCCCCCGGCGATTGCCTTTCAGCGACCGATCAAAGGACGGGGCGGGGTGGGCGTTGGCATAGGCGCGGTAAAGCAGGCCAAACAGCCGATGCGTCAGCATATTGGCAAAGGCCAGAAAGGTCGGGTCGCGGTGGTTGCGCTGCCGGTCGCGGGCAAATTCGGTCAGATGCAGGGGCAAAGGGCCATGCGGGCCAAACAGCCCGAAAAACCGGTTAACGAGCCGCCCCGGCTTGCCTTCTGCGGGGGCGACCATCTGCGCGATGGTGGAAGGGGGAAAGGCCAATTCCGCCTCTTGCGACAGGCGGAAGGGTTCTTGGCGCGGGCGCGTGGTTTCGCCCAAGCGCGGCAAATCGGGAAACTGCGCTTCGATGATGCGAAGCGCACGGAAAATATGGTACTTTTCAGGCTGGGCCAAAAGTTGCGCGTAATGCGTCAGATGATCCTGGCCAACCCCGTTTCCGGTTTCCATCGTGTAATTTCCCCCCGTTGCCGCGTGAACAGCACGGTTTCCGTAAAGCTGTTGATCGTCACATATCTGCGAAAAAATCGCTCCAAAACCGAGGAGAGGACGTAGACGCTTGTCCCCTCGAAAAAGCTGTCGTCAAAGCCCAGCTTCAATTCCAAACCGCGCACCGCTGTGGACAAAACCCCGTCCGACATGCGTCGCACAATCGGGCGGCTTTCAATCGAGATCATGCCTTCGATTTGTTTTTCCACGGTTTTATCACCGGCGGGGGCGTAAATTCCCACCAACTCACGCAAGGCTTCAATCCCGCCGCCATTGTCAGTATCGACAATGGAAAGGTAATTCAGGCTCAGATGGCTGATCAAACGCCATGCCGTGTCGCCTTGCCCCAAGCTTGGGCGCGGGCGGGTGGGGGCCACGGGCGTGGTGACATGCGCCACCGGCCCACCATCGGGCAAATGAAATATATCCGCAGATCCGGTTGCCAGCAGCAAAGGCAAATCGCGGTTGGTGCAGGTTGCTTGCACCGAAAGCTGCCCCAAATCCACAGGATAGGGGGCTTGGCTTGGGTCCACCAAGGTCAAATACAATTCAGAACCCAGATAGGAGGTGCGAACCCCCTTCAGCCGCTCTTTTTCACTGCGCTGCCGCATCCGGCGGAATTGCGTGTAATAAGATGGATGAATATCACCCGCTGCCGTGAAATCATCTGACGAATAGAAGGCGCGGAAATCCACGTCCTTATTGCCTTTTTCGGAAATGCCACGCACGGATTTCACGGCGTAGACTTCAAAATCCAACGGTGCCGTGCGGTCGGGGACGATATGATGTTCAACATCGGCGGTGGTCAGCAACACCCGGTCACAGCGCTTTTCGAACAGGTTGATCGCAGGGGTGGCGTACAGTGTAAACGCCTCAGGCGTCACGGAAGCCGCCATGTCTTGCATCCCGTCGCGCAGCATCAGGTAAATATCCACCTCGCGGTTGGTGGATTTTTTCAAGGCAGCAGACAGGCCGGACAGGTCCACAAAGTGAAAGCGCTCGGGCATGCCGAAATATTCTTGTAGCAAGCGATACCCATCGAAAGAGCGTTTGGGCGTCGGCAAAAGCGCCTCGGTCATATCAAAACCGCGCGGGGTGATGGCGGCATTCGGCAGGTCCAGCACCCAATCGGCCCGCCGATCGGTGGAGCGCGCGGCAACCCCTGTGACCTGCGTACACAGCAATTCATGCAAATCCCAATTGCGCCCGACCTTGTTGTTCAAGAACAGGGTCAGCTTGTCCAGCGACAGGCCCGAAATCGGTTCCACTCCCCGCCGGCGCAGACGCAGGCGGATGCCTGCCCGTGCTTCCACATCGCGCGAAATTCCGGCCGCCACCAATTGCCCGCGGCCGTCCAGATATTCAGCCTCCACAATATCAATCGGCCACAGCGTCACATCTTGCGATGTGGTGAACACGCAGGCGGTCTGGTCGCCCTCGCCCAGTGCAGAGCGCAATTGGGTGCCGCGCGGCAAGGTATAGCCATCGGCCATCGCAGCGTTGGCCGCGTCTGGATCAAAGGCCGCGACCATCATTGATGGGGTCGGGGCAAGGTAATGCGGATAGACGATTTCCAACAGATGCCGGGTGAAGGCCGGGAATTGCAGCTCCATCTCCAACTGCACCCGGGCGGACAGGAAGGCCACACCTTCCAGCAAACGTTCCACATAAGGGTCCTGCACCTCGGCGCTGTCCATCCCCAGACGGGCGGCGATTTTAGGATAGGCTTCGGCAAATTCCGCTCCCATCTCTCGCAGATAGGAAAGCTCATTCTCGTAATGACGCAGCAGCCGGGTATCCATCAGCGTTTCCGCACCGGGGCTGCACCGGGGCCGGGACGTTCCAGCCGCAATTCGCCCGTGGTCATATCCACTTCGGAGCGCAGGTAAAGTTCCATTGGCAAAGGCTGCGCCCACATATCGGCGGCAATATCAAAGGTGACAAGGGTTTGCCCCTTGGAATCCTGATCGCGCAGCAACACATCCAAAGACCCGGGGATGATCCGCGGTTCAAACTTTTCAATCGCGCGGTGAATGGAATCGCGGATTTTCAGGGCCCGGATCGCGGTTGCAAATTCGCCCGCCACCTCTTGCACTCCGTAAGCCAGCACGGAATTGGTGACATTGGGGTATTTGTCAGGGTCCACAAGGCTGCTGTTGTCAAAGGTGTTCAAAAGCCAAGCCAGATCGCGCTGGATAATTTCACGCAGGCGGCGCAGATCAATCACGCGGCTGTCGCGGGTTTCCTTGGAATTGGTCGGGTCATCATCGGTCAACCGGTCCAGAAGCGAGGGCTGAAGCCGTTCGGTAAGCGCATGTTCAACCATCAGCCTGCCCCATCCGGTTGTGTGATGATCAGGCGGCGCAGGTCCATCAAGGCTACATCGCCGCTGTCGGTCGCCAACAAACGTTGACCGCGCCCGACAAAGGTGTCAGCCCCGACATTATGCCAATCGGTTTCGCGGGCAAGCTTTTCGGCATCCGTGCCGTTCGCTGCCGTCCCTACATAACGGGTGGGAATAAGCGCCACAACATCGCCGCCATTGCGCAAGGTCATGTTGACGGGAGTCCAGACGCTGTCGCGCAAATCGGCAGGGTCTTCGGCAGTGATCGTGCCGATCTGGTTGAAGGGCAGCCAGAAATAGCGCCCGTTCACAACCACTTCCAGCACCGGGCCCAGCCGCATATCGGCATCGGCGATCCATTCGAACGCAGTGCCATTCAGCGTGCCAGACGTGGCAGGGGCGGCCTCGAAGGCTTTGGCGCGCAGGCTGGCCGCATCCGCAATTCGGCCTGCGGCCTGAACCTTCAACGCCTCGATCAGCAGGGCCACCCATTCTTGCGGTTCGCCAAAAATCAGCGGCTCTTTTTCGCCCGCGAACACCTTGTCGCGGTACACTTCGCAAATGATCCCCTCGCGGTAGGTTTGCGCCATGGGGGTTGCCATCGGATCCAGCTCTGCCGCGACTTTCAGCTGGGTGATCGCACGTTTCCAATCGCCCATCACCGACAGGAGCTGGAACAGGAACACGCGCAGCTTGGGATCTGCGGCATTGGCGCGAATCTCGGCCTGAAGTACAGCCAGCGTGGCCGCAAGATCGCTTGTTTTCAGCACCTCGTGCGCGCGCATAGCCAAACCCCGGAAAATTGAGCGGCCCGGTCAGGGGCAGGAAAAATAGCTTTGGCGCTGCGGTTTTCCGCAACGCCAATTTGCAAGGATCACACCGAGATGGAGGCCTTGTTCTTGATCCGGCTCCACATGGCTTCCTTCGGGGCCTTAGCCATTTTGCCTTTGCTGTCCTGGGCATAATAATGAATCTTGATCGCACCGTATTGGAGGATGACGGATTCTTCGCAGACGTCATCCCCATCCGAACCAGACCAGCTGATATCTTGCACCATGACCATATACATTTGGAAACTCATGAACAGCACGCCCGAACTACTCTCACCGGACTGGCCGCGACGCAGCTCCACGACAAGATCGTCCATATGTTCGCCCGTGCACAGCGCGTGGAACAAATAGGTGGAGGAATTGTCGGTTTTCTTGGTTAGAGTGAATTCCTTGAACACCGCCTTACCTGCAGCGCCGCCACCCGTCATCGACCCCATGTTGATATTGTTTTCTGCCCCGAGTTCGAACGAGATGATCTCGAAGGCGTTCTTTTCGGACATTGCTTCGTCTTGGGTTTCCCCAAGCAACTTTTCCTTGTGTGATACTGAATAGCAGTATGCGTCAAATGCCATTTGGAAGTCTCCTTTGGTTAAACATCAAGGGTGGCGCACCACCCGCTTCTGAAAAACCCCCCCTAATGCGTGGGAGGGCCCGCAGTCATCAGCCCTTTTCGGAGGGCAGCTTGGACACCAGTCGAAGAGACACAGACAGCCCTTCAAGCTGGTAATGTGGGCGCAAGTAAAACTTGGATGTGTAATAGCCGGGGTTGCCCTCAACCTCCTCCACCACCACTTCGGCCGCAGCAAGCGGGCGGCGGGCCTTTTCGTCTTCGGCCGAAGTGTCAGCCGAAAAATCAACATATTGGTTGACCCAAGTCTGCAGCCATTGCTGCATGTCGTTGCGGCTTTTGTACGAACCAACCTTGTCGCGCACGATGCATTTCAGATAATGCGCAAAGCGGCAGGATGCGAACAGATAGGGCAGTCGCGCCGCCAGATTGGCGTTGGCGGACGCATCCGCATCATCATATTCGGCGGGTTGGTGTAGGGATTGCGCCCCGATGAACGCCGCAAGGTCCGAGTTTTTGCGGTGGATCAGCGGCATCATCCCGTTGCGGGCCAATTCCGATTCCCGACGGTCCGAAATTGCAATCTCGGTCGGGCATTTCTGATCGACGCCCCCATCATCGGACGGGAAGGTGTGCGATGGCAGGTTTTCCACCGCGCCGCCCGATTCAATCCCCCGGATGCGCGAACACCAGCCATAGGTCTTGAAGGACCGGTTGATGTTCACCGCCATGCCGTAAGCGGCATTGACCCAGGCGTATTTCTCGGAGGTTGCACCCTCGGTGTCCTCCTCGAAGGCGAAGGCATCCACCGGGTCGGTCTTGGCGCCGTAAGGCAGACGGCCCAGAAAGCGGGGCATCGCAAGGCCCACATATTTGCTGTCTTCGGATTCGCGCAAGGACCGCCATGACGCGTATTCCGGTGTCTGGAAAATCTTGGTCAGATCGCGCGGATTGGCCAATTCGGCCCAGGTGTCCATCTGGAACAGCGTGGGTTTGGCCCCGGTGATCAAGGGCGCATGGGCGGCGGCTGCGATCTTTGACATCTCGGCCAGCAGCTCCACGTCGGGTGGGGAATGGTCAAAATGGTAATCGGCCACCAAGGTGCCATAAGGCTCTCCGCCGAATTGCCCAAACTCCTCTTCATAGATTTTCTTGAAGATCGGGGATTGGTCCCAGGCCGTGCCTTTGAACTTCTTCAAGGTCTTGGCCATGTCCTTTTTGGAAATGTTCAGCACGCGGATCTTGAGCATTTCATCGGTTTCGGTGTTGTTCACCAAATAATGCAGACCGCGCCATGCGCTTTCCAATTGCTGGAAATCGGGGTGGTGCAAGATCAGGTTGACCTGATCCGACAGCTTCTTGTCGATCTCGGCAATGATGCCTTCGATGGTGCGCAGTGCATCATCGGACACAAGCGCGGTGTTGACCAAGGCCTGCTCGGCCAAGGTCCTGACGGCCTGCTCCACGGCCGATCTGGCCTGATCGGATTTCGGGCGGAACTCTTTTTGCAACAGATTTGCGAATTCCGAAGACCCGAACGTCTCTTGCGTGGCCCCGCCTGAGGATTGAACTTCTGCTTCAGCCATGACTTACCCCTTATCCGTTTCGGTTTCATCGCCCTTGGGCGCTGGTTGTGCCGCCAGGGCCGCCAGCAAAGCCGGATCCTGAATGGCCTGGGCGATCAGGTTTTCCGCGCCGGTCTTGCCGTCCATATAGGTCATCAGATTGGACAGTTGCGTGCGTGCCTCCAGCAGCTTGCGCAGCGGTTCAGACTTGGCTGCGATCGCGGCGGGGCTGAAATCGTCCATCGATTCGAAGGTAATATCAAGCGCCAGATTCCCCTCACCCGTCAAGGTGTTCGGCACGGTGAAGGCCGCACGGGGCTTCATCGACTTCATCCGGCTGTCAAAGTTGTCGACATCAATTTCCAGAAACTTGCGATCGGCAATCGCAGGCTGTGGCGCTTCGGATTTGCCGGCAAGATCGGACATGACGCCCATAACAAACGGCAGTTGAACCTTCTTTTCAGCACCATAAAGCTCTACATCATATTCGATCTGAACCCGTGGGGCGCGGTTGCGTGCTATGAATTTCTGTGAACTGGCCATTCTGTGCTCCCTAAAGAAAATGTCTAAGTGGTCGGCCCCGGCGGGGCGCGCTGTCAGTCATCATCATCATCGGATAACCCCCCGACGGTTTTGACATTGCTATAACCATCGCTTGCCATATCTTTGACGATGGTGACGAAATCCGCGCCAACTAGCCGCTTGGCCCGCTCCAGCAAAATCGGAACCGGGCTGGAGGGTTCGGCGCGTTTGTAATAGGCGATCAGCCGGTCAATCGTGGCGTGGACATCTTGATGATTGGTGATCGCCCCGCCGCCCGATGCCACCACGCGCGGCGCGTCCTGCGCGGCGGTTGTCACCTCTTCGGCCTCATCTTCCTCGGCCACGCCCGCATCGCCCACGCCTGCGTCCTTGAATCGGGCCAAAGCCTGTTTCAAAAGCTTTTCCAATGGTGCAAGTTCCGGGCCTTGACCCGGAATCTTATCATCAAAAATCGCGTTTATCGCCTTTATATCTGCCGCGGCATTTGCAACCGATTCCCTGATTTCCGCGAGGACCTCTGGCTTGGTGTCTTGGAAGGCCGCCGCAAAGGATCCAAGATCGGTCGTCAAATCCACCCCTTCAACTGGAGAGATTTCACCCGAGGCGATGGCGTAATCGCGCAGGCCCAACCGTCCGAAAGACCGGCTTTCTGTAAGCGGTGCCAAGCGGATTGCGCGTAGAATTGTATCGGCATCGACCAGGGACAAAATCGCATTCACCCGCATCGTAGGATCATTGTCATCATCGGCATCAAGCTGTGGGTGGCAGGTGTCCCACCACTGTTCCAGACAGCCACGAATATA
>Ga0209702_10004795_pt1 | contig 19167 bp, 19 predicted proteins | sample FRY01_FD_187210 | JGI IMG/M metagenome (GOLD analysis project Ga0209702, IMG submission 187210) | Freshwater microbial communities from Lake Fryxell liftoff mats and glacier meltwater in Antarctica - FRY-01 (SPAdes) (version 2) | ecosystem: Environmental > Aquatic > Freshwater > Ice > Glacier...
ATATTGCACATTTAATTGATTATCAAATATTTAAATGCAAAAATAGGCTAACTAATTACTTTAAAAATACCTTAATTGGTTAGTCCTTACTTGATGTAGATACCAGGCAGCCTCCTCCAACGAGCCAACTCAACAGCAAGCAAGGCCTGTTACACCCTTTTACATATGATCTGGCACAACTGGTATTTTCGACCGGTTTACTGCTTTTTAAGTACATGAAAGCTGTATTTATAGCATCTGCGGTCTTGCTTGTGTAGCTAACCCACGACATCGGCGGTAGAAGCGTTCGCCCACCGTCTGATCCTGTATGGTTACCCTGCGTAATTGCTTTCTTGAACAGTTTTTTTGGCTAATGGCTACTGCCCGTTTCATCAGGTGTTGTGTTCCCATACCCAAAGGCCCGGCAGCAGCTGTCTGATTCCAGCCTGATTATTGATGGAGAATGGAAATCAATTCGCTCTGTTCAGGGCGTTGAAAACGCTATTACCAGCTACCCTTTGAGCCGCACTTCCTGTCAGCTCAAGCAGCCAACCCACGCGGAGCGCACACAAACCCACTACCCGAATGGGAGTTTTAATCTGATTACTGAATGTCTTCGTAGACCAACCGGGAGTTCAGTGGCTGTGCCGGGCGGAAATTGTGGTCGTAGTGCGCTTTGAACTGGTCAAGCTGGCTACTCGATACTTCCAAGGGCGATTTAAGAATAAAGAACGTCACCCCTTGCGAACAGGGGGGGGGTTGTTAGCGAACCCACATAGCTGTAGTAGCGCTGGTCGGCAGGCACAATACTGGTCAGATTCACCGAGGTCGTGGTGATTACCTCTTTCTCTAACTCGGTGGGCCAGTTGCTCAACACCGACTCGAAGAACGGGCTAACCGCTCCTTTTTTGAGGAAGTAGGCCACCACAAGCAGCGCCCCTGAGGTAGCATCCTGGTGTACGAGATGCAGCTCCATGTCGCCTGCCACTCCGTCGAGCAGGTGTTCGCTGTGGTAGTGGAAGTGAAATTGTTTGAAGGCATACATCTTACCATTGTAGGTCACGCTGTTGGCACCATTATTGTTGACCTGCAGGGTGTGGCCATTATCAATAATCTTAATAGGGAAAGCAGTATACGAAAAAGTTAGGTTGGGCAGGTTAGCCTTGATAGTGCTGGCGGTTTGAATATCAATCGGCGATTGAATCATGCCAGTACATTCGGTATAGCCTTCGGTTTGCCAGTTGGGGTTTTCGTAATCCCAGTGGGCGGCGGCGGGGCTGACCACGTCGTCTGATTTGGAACAGGAAACGCCCAATGTAGCTAAAACAATAGTCATTACACTAAAGAATGAAAATTTATTCATGGCGTTATGGTTAAGGAGAAATATTATTGTGAGCTGTGGTTGGATCATGGCTTTACCCTAGTATCATCGCTAATAACTTTGCATGTCGATGACAACAGCTAAAGGAGTAAATAGGAAAAGTGTAGACCCGTTGAAAACCACAAGCCCAAATCAGCAGTCTACACTTTATACCAAACACTGTTATCACACTTTACTAAAGTCAGGCAACCACCTTTAAGTCAAGGTCCGCCTTCCTGGATTTTTACCTTTTCAAATTTCTACTTAGTACTACTACAAGATTACTTTGTTTTGTCCTAAATATTTCTTGTTCAATTGTATATCATAACTTCAAGTACAAAAATAGATATACTGTTTTAAATTCAAAAATAGATACGCTATTTAATTCAAAAATACCCTAATTGGTTAGCCCCTTACTAATAGATACTGGTGTGCTCATCCAACGAGCCAACTCAACAGCAAGCGAGACCTATTACGCCCCCTTCACATGTGATCTGATACAACTGATTGTGGCACTTTTCAACCGGTTTACTACTTTTTAAGTACATAAGTAGTTGGCCATATTTAAACATACATTTATTTAATTGAGAAGTTGATGGAAAACTCCGACCCTCCGTATTTTTCAAGAATATGATTTATCCTCATGTGAAGCGCCTCCTTGTTTTCAAAATCCTTCGGGCGCAACCACTCATGTTTCATCTTCCTGCACAAGGTCTCAATCAGATTGAGGTGTGGGCAGTAGGTGGGCAGGTAAAAAAGGTACACGCCCCTGGCCTGCCACTCGGCCATCTTGCCCTCGACGAGCTTCGAGCGGTGCCAGGGCGCGTTGTCGAGCACGATCACCGTCGGCTGCTTTACGCCCGCCGCGAAGTCATCGAGCCAGCCGATGACCGTCTGCGAGTTGACGTAGCCCGCAGTCTGGTAGCTGGTCAGGTCTCCGCGCAGGTTGAGCAGCCCGAAGATGTTGAGCGTGCCGCTCTTCTGGCTGCTGATGCCCCGCTGCTGGCCGACGCGTATGTAGCCATAGGGAACGTTGGGCAGCAGGTTGAAGCCCGTCTGGTCGGCGTAGCGCAGGTCGATACGGCCCATAAGGGCCAGGCACAGAAGCAGGCCCAGCGCCTGGGTGGCGGCCCTCAGCTCCTGCTCCGAGGGACGCTTGGGCGGGCGGCGGCGGAAGCGCTTCCAGCGCCAGCCGCTTTTTTTAAAAACCTGCGCAGCGTCCCCTGTGACATCTTCTTGCCCAGCTCCCGCTCAATGCGCTCGCGCGCCACGTCGAGCTTCTGGGGGTGCTCCTCGACGATGCGCTCGATCAGGTCAACCTCCTTGCGGTTGTCGGTGCGTACCACTGCCGGACGGCCCGGCCCCTGGGCCGTGTGTAGCCCGTCGATGCCCAGGCTCTCGTATCGGTTGAACCACTTGACCACGCTCTGACGATTGCAGCGCAAAATGTCGGCGATCTGGTCGATCTTGCCCCCCTGGTCGCTGAAGATGACCATCTGGCAGCGCAGGCGGAAGGTGGCCTTATTGCCCGTTTTATGGCCCAGTACGAGTGCCGCACGCTGATCGTCACTCAGGCTGATGTATCGTTTCTTTCCTTGCATGGATGCAAGGAAAAAATTATATCTATATTTACGTCCGACTACTTAGCTTCGGCAGGAGTGGCCTACCCGGCGATCCGGGGGATGGGGTTTCCAGGTTTACTACTCACCGTGGCCCTGACGCGACTACTCTTTTTGAGTACTCCCATTTTCGTTCTTTTCAAAAATCAAAAAGAGTACTTGCAACCACTTATGGGGTCCATAGTAGGTGCTTTTTTCTATATTTAGTTTTCTAATAGCGGTATTACGTTCGGCATCAAAGAATGGCTACTACCCTTGTTCCTCCATGACCTTACGGGTATTGCTCCCCTGATAATCAGTGTACTGGCTTCGGTACTGGTCAATCTCTTTATTCTGGTCCTTCTGGTAAGGCTTAATGCACGATTAAAGTCTCAGGTTCGGGAAATGATACAGACCATTTTCCGGGAAAGCTAGCCTATATACGATTGAAAGTTCTACTAAGCTACGCCCTGATTTTTCTCCTATTTTGTTTACAAGCCCTTGTCCTCTAATTTTGGCGTAGTGAGTTCGTGTAGTTCATCAACTTACTATACTACCAAGTTGTCCATTGGTGGCGTCATACAATTCAAATAAATACAAATGAGTGTTCTTAAAAAGCTAGCCGGAGAGACCGCCACGTATGGAGTAAGTACCATGCTGGGGCGTTTGCTCAACTACCTGCTGGTGATGTTACATACCCAACTTTTCCTGCCGGCTCAGCTCGCCGTTCAGGTACAGCTATACACCTACGCTGGCCTCTCCTTTGTGATTTATACCTTTGGTATGGAGACTGCCTACTTTCGGTTTGCCAAAAAAGAAGAAGACAGAACTGCCTACTATAACCTCATACTTAGTGCGGTCATTGTGGTTAGTGTGCTATTATCTGGTAGTATTTATCTTTTCGCCGAATCCATTGCCCAGTTTATTCAATACCCTGAGGAGGTTACGTTGGTTCGCTGGATGGTCATTATTATGGCCACAGACAGTGTTGTCGCTATTCCTTTTGCCCGATTACGGTTGGAAAAGAAAGCAAAGAAGTTCGTAAAAATCAGGGTGATCAATATCCTACTTAATATCGGTTTCAACTTGTTATTTTTGCTGGTATGCCGGGATATATACGCTGAGAAATACTTGGCCTCTCTAAAACCCATCGTCGATTTATTTTATGATCCCGCCATGGCCCCAGCTTATATTATCATGGCCAACCTTTTGGCCAACCTATCGTTCCTATGGTTTTTGCGCAAAGAGCTCATAGACTTTAAGTTTATATGGAATTTGAGCATATTTCGCCCTGTGTGGGTGTATGCCTTACCGATCATGATCATGAACATTGCCGGGGTTACCAACCTACTATTCGACCGGATGTTTCTGCAATATTTACTACCAGATGGATTTTATCCCGGCCGCACCACAAAGGATGCCATTGGTATTTATGGTCAGGCCTTCAAATTATCCATTTTTATGAACTTGGCTATTCAGGCATTTAAATACGCCGCAGAGCCTTTCTTTTTCTCCAAGGCAGAAGATAAAAACGCGCCGAACGTATTTGCCGATGTAATGAAGTGGTTTGTGATTGTGTGCGTGCTGATGGGGGTTGGTATATTGCTAAATCTGGATGTACTGGCGGCTCTGTTTCTGCGTAAGAAAATTTATCACGAGGGGCTCGTAGTCGTACCATGGTTACTGGTAGGCTTCCTGTTTTTGGGGATATATTACAATCTGGCGGCATGGTTCAAGCTGACCGATAAAACCCAGTACGGTACGTACCTGACCATTACAGGTGCCTCCACTACGGCATTACTTAATATTCTGCTGGTACCACGGCTTGGTTATTTGGGCTGCGCCTATGCTTTTGCCGGATCGGCTTTTCTGATGGCTGGTTTATGCTACTACTTTGGGCAAAGGTTTTATCCCGTACCCTACCGGGTACGTTCGGCGTTGGGCTACGTAACGTCAGGGGGCTTGTTGGTCTATGCCGCTACCCTACTTCCCAAAGCTAACCTTTGGGTCAGCTTTGGGGTCAATATGTTACTTTTTTTTACCTTTACCGCCATCATGCTGTTGGTGGAACGGAATACCTTACCGCCCCGCTTTAGTAAAGTAGTACAAAAAAAGCCCTAAATACTAGCCACGAAGATCGCGTAATAACTTATTGGAGAAGACAAATTCATTTAGTTCGGCAACGTCAGATTTCAGGATCGACTTATTATCTCCTTCCCATACTTTGTAACCTTTGGATAGAAATATCACACTGTCTCCTACCTCCATTACCGAGTTCATATCGTGGGTAATAACCACCGTGGTGATTTTATATTCGTCAGTTATTTCCTTGATGAGCTCGTCAATTTTTACCGCCGTAAGCGGGTCGAGGCCAGAGTTTGGCTCATCACAAAATAAGTACTTGGGGTTCATCACGATGGCCCGGGCAATCCCAACCCGCTTTTTCATCCCTCCGCTTATTTCGGAGGGCATACTCTTACCGGTACCTTCTAACCCCACCCTCTGCAAACAGAATTCTACCCTTTCCCGCTTCTCGTTCTCCGGTAAAGTGGTAAGCATATCCAACGGAAACTGAATATTCTGGTGCACCGTTTGAGAATCAAACAAAGCCCCTCCCTGAAAAAGTACGCCCATTTCGCGCCGGATGGCCTGTTGCTCCTCCTGATCACTGCGATAGAAATCACGACCATCGTACAAGACACTTCCGGCATCAGGCTTGATGAGCCCAATGATACATTTTAGAAGTACACTCTTCCCTGTACCACTGCCTCCAATAATAAGGTTCATTTCGCCCTGGCGGAGCGTACAGCTGATTCCCTTCAATACCTCTTTATCTCCAAATGCCTTGGCAATATCTTTTATTTCAATCATGATTTTCGATCAAGTCCTACAAAAACAATTGAGCTAATAAATAATCTGCCACCAGTATGGCAATACAGCTATTGGTAACAGCCTGTGTGCTTGACTGCCCTACTTCCAAAGCCCCTCCTTTAGTAAAGTACCCCTGGTAAGATGAGATGGTCGAGATGAGAAAACCAAACACGAAGGGCTTGACACACATAAAGAAGATATTGTACGGCACAAACGAATCACGGATTCCGTAGATATAGTCACGTGGCGAAATTACTCCGGTAAGTGTTCCTGCCATGTAGCCACCCAATATTCCCAAAAAGGCGGACATAATCACCAACATCGGGAAGGTAAACATCGCAGCCAGTACTTTGGGTAGTACCAAGTAGGAGGCGGAATTGATCCCCATCACCTCCAGAGCATCCACCTGCTCCGTAATCCGCATAGTACCTAGCTCGCCCGCAATATTAGACCCTACCTTTCCGGCTAGTACAATGCAAGTGATCGTAGGAGCAAGTTCCAGTATCTCCATGTCACGGACGACCAAAGCAACCGTAGACGCCGGAATCAATGGACTGACCAGGTTATAGGCGGTTTGAATACAAGAAACAGCTCCGATAAACGAAGAAACGATGGCAACAATTAAAACGGAATTAACTCCTATCCCCACGCATTCTTCCATAAAACGCCGCCAATAGACCTTTATTTTTTCCCTGCGAGTGAAGAGTGTTCCTAAAAAAATGAAGTATTTTCCGATGATAGACATGGTATCTGATCTGTATTTCGATAATTTCGGGAAAATTAGAAAAAATTGATCCAAAGTAAAACAATGAATCCATTAGTAGTAGTAACAGGAGGAACAAAAGGAATCGGACGTGCCTTAGTAGAACGTTTTTTAGCGGGAGGATTTGATGTGGCTACCTGCTCTCGTCAAATTCAGGACTTAGAAGACCTCCAAGAATCCACCCAAAGCCTACACCCCGACTCTACCCTATACATCCAGCAAGCCGACCTCTCGGTGCGCACCGAAGTTGAATCATTTGTCGGCTTCATCAACTCTCTCGATCGTGCGGTATCGGTACTGATCAACAATACGGGGATATTCATCCCCGGCCAACTTCACAAAGAACCCGAAGGTGTGCTTGAACGTTCCATCGAAACGAATGTTTACAGCGCCTATCACCTGACGAGAGGACTACTACCTGCCATGCTGGATCAAAAGAAAGGACATATTTTTATGATATGCTCCACGGCTAGCATTATGGCTTACCCTAACGGTGGCTCTTACTGTGTCTCCAAGTTTGCCCTCTATGGCATGACTAAGGTATTCCGGGAAGAGCTCAAACCACATGGTATTAAGGTAACCGCCGTGCTGCCCGGAGCTACCCTTACCGACAGTTGGTCAGAAACCGACCTCCCCAAGGAACGTTTTATGCAAGCTCAGGATGTAGCAGAAAGTATTTGGTCGGCTTATCATCTGTCGCCATCTGCGGTAATTGAAGAGCTGCTCATGCGGCCACAGTTGGGCGACATACTTTAATATTATAAAGATTAAAGTATATTTGATTAACTTTCTGTTTTTAAATGTAGTCCTTACTTCACCTTTCATTAATTTCATGGAACAGTACCTCGGCATAGACGTAGGCGGTACCAACGTTAAAATGGGAATCGTGGACGCTACTGATGGAAGAATCTCAAATTTTTATAGTCACGATACTGCTAGTTGGCGTAATTCAGGTCACTTTGTAGAACGCTTAGGAGACGCCATCGCACTCCAACTCCTAGAAGAGCCTGAAGTCAAACGCGTTGGTATTGGCGTTCCTGGTCTGATCTCACGTGATCGTAGTACTCTCATTGAGATCACCGCAATTCCCGAAATAGACGGTACTCCCATCATACCTAATCTAAGTACCCGCTTTCCTGAGCAGACTTTTTTCCTGGAAAACGATGCAAATGCCGCGGCGCTGGGAGAATATTACTTTGGCGAGGAAAAGCTTCCCGAAGATTATATTTTTGTTACGCTCGGAACGGGAGTCGGTGGAGCTGCCATTATTGATAAGAAAGTGTTCAAAGGAGGTGGTGGTAACGCCATGGAACCCGGGCACGTCCCTTCCAAGTACGGTCGGGTATTAGAGCGTAACATTGGGAAGGTAGAGCTGCTTCTGATGGCCACCGAAATGAGGGCTGAATACAAGGGTACGACACTTCTTCCTAATGACGGTACTATTTCTACCACCGGGTTGGTGGCCGCCGCCGCAAAAGGTGACGAACTGGCCAATCAGGTATTTGATGAGATGGGAACCATGTTTGGCGATGGATTGGTCGCTATGATCAGGATACTGGATATCACCACAATTCTGATCGGTGGTGGCTTGTCAGCTTCTTTCGATTACATCATGCCGGCGGTTAATCGTCAACTCGAATATTGGTTGACACCCTATTACCTGAAAAGTATTTCGGTCAAACGAGCTACGCTTGCCAATGATGCCGGGCTACTTGGTGCCGCTTCGTTGTGCTTTGAATGAAGACTTGACTATATAATTAATAAATCAAAAAGCTACCTGCACAGGTAGCTTTTTGATTTATATCCACACGAAGAGACAGATCAGGCAAAGTTAACCTCTGCCGTTAGGCGTATTCCGTACGCAGCCTCCACTGAAGCTTGCACTTTCTGCGACAGAACCTTTATTTCATCTCCCGTACCACCGCCATAGTGTACCAATACCAGCGCCTGCCGGGCATGTACCCCCACGGCGCCTTCTCGGTATCCTTTCCAACCAGCCTGTTCTATGAGCCAGCCGGCTGGCACTTTCATTGTATCGGCATTCATAACGTAACCCGGCAGGGCTGGGTACTTCTCTTTCAGAGCATCAAACTGTTGCTTAGATATTTCAGGATTCTTAAAGAAACTACCGGCGTTTCCAATCTGAGCAGGGTCTGGTAGCTTATTTTGACGAATCTGAATCACGGCATCACTCACTGCCTTAATCGATAGCTTTTCAACCTTCATTTCTTCCAAAGTCTTTTGAATATCCCCATAGGAAACATGGAAGTCCGGAGTTTTCTGGAGACGGAATGTAACGGAGGTTATAATGTACTGATCCTTAAGGGCTCTCTTGAAGACACTCTCCCGGTAGCCAAATCCGCACTCTGATGCATTAAACCTTCGTGTAGTACCTGATTGTACATCTACGGCTTCTAACTCCTGAAAAATATCTTTTATTTCAACACCATAGGCACCAATGTTTTGCATGGGAGCCGCTCCTACCGTTCCTGGTATGAGCGATAGGTTTTCTACTCCGGCATAGCTATTCTCTACACAATACAACACAAACTCGTGCCACTTTTCACCAGCGCCGACCTTAATGCTGAGTTCATTATCCTCTTCACTTACTACCTTTATACCATCTATCTCAATCCGCAGAACAAGGGCATTAATATCCTTAGTTAGTAATACGTTACTTCCCCCCCCCAGCACCCATTTAGGAGCCGATGCCCAGCGGGGATCCAGAAGTAAGTCCTGTAATTGAGCGGCAGTGGTAATCGACGCGAAATAGCGAGCCTTTACATCAAACCCGAATGTGTTATAGGGTAGTAGCGAAACGTTTTCCTGGATGAGCATAGTCGTAAACTGGTGAAGTTGCAAAGGTAGATAAACCACACTAAATGCACGAAGTAAGGATGTTAATTCGTTTTTGGTTATGTTTGTATGTCAATCCTGAACTACTTTGATTCATGATCCTCCAAAAAACAATCCTTTACTTTCTCCTGATAGCGGGTATCCTGACCACCACGGGTTGTGCCAAAAAAAATCTATCGGGTTCTGGCAGCTATTCTGAAAATTTAAGGACCGTCAGGCTACGGTATACCTACGTAGAACCAGTGATCGAAAAGAACAAAATTCCGAAAAAGTCGGTACCTACCCGCTACCGGCCCACCAAGGCAGATGAGCCGTTGTATATTACCAAACGGCTTGAAGCTATTTTGGATACCATTGCCCAGCGCAATAAGTTCATTCGTTACATCAATGGGTTTCGGGTTCAGCTTTACGTGGGCAATATCCGTCAGGAGGCCGATGCCGCTAAGTCTTTTGTGTATCAGCTATTCCCCGAAATTATGCCCTATATCAGCTACTCGCAACCCACCTATCGGGTTAAGGTAGGTGACTTCATGTACCGCTCTGACGCAGAAGAATTCCTCACTAATGTACGCCAACAGTACCCGGCGGCCGTTGTTCTTCCCGATAGAGTTGAGATTAAACGCGGCTTAGAAATCAGAGCTTCTCTGGGTAATCCTAAATACTAGCTCAGCTACGTTTACTAAATATTTTATCCTTATTTGAGGCCTATTCCCTATTTTTGTTATTAGACTATCCAACAAACAGTGCAAGTGCACTTATTATCACTATGAAAAAAGCACTAATAACGGGCGTAACTGGTCAGGACGGCGCTTATCTATCCGAACTACTTCTGAGTAAAGGCTACGAAGTACACGGTATCAAACGCCGTTCCTCATTGTTCAATACTCAACGGATCGACCATATCTACGAGGATCCCCACGAGAAAAATATCCGGTTTCATTTGCACTATGGCGATTTAAGTGATTCTACCAATATCATACGAATCATTCAAGATGTACAACCCGACGAAATTTATAACCTGGGAGCAATGTCGCACGTTCAGGTAAGTTTTGAAGAGCCTGAATATACGGCTAATGTCGATGGTATTGGTACGCTCCGTATTCTGGAAGCAGTGCGCTTGTTAGGCTTGACCAAGAAAACTAAAATCTATCAGGCCTCAACGTCTGAGCTTTACGGATTGGTGCAAGAAGTTCCTCAATCCGAAACAACTCCTTTTTATCCTCGCTCACCCTATGCAGTTGCGAAGATGTACGCGTACTGGATCACAGTAAACTACCGTGAGGCGTATGGTATGTTTGCCGTAAACGGAATTCTTTTCAATCATGAATCTCCGTTGCGTGGTGAAACCTTCGTAACCCGTAAAATTACCCGGGCGGTGGCACGTATTGCGCTTGGTTTACAGGATAAAGTATATTTAGGTAATCTCGACGCCCAGCGTGACTGGGGACATGCCAAAGATTATGTAGAAGCCATGTGGCTGATTTTACAGCAAGAAGTAGCCGAAGATTACGTGATCGCGACTGGTCACACAACTCGTATCCGTGATTTTGTTCGTATGGCCTTTGCCGAAGTAGGCGTGGAGCTCGAATTTACCGGAGAGGGAGCTAGTGAGAAAGCAACCATCTCCAAGTGTAATAATCCCGAGTACCAACTCCCCATTGGCAAAGAAGTAGTAGCCGTCGATGAGCGTTATTTCCGTCCAACGGAGGTTGAGCTTCTGATCGGAGATCCTACAAAGTCTAAAACTAAGCTTGGTTGGGTGCCAAAGTATGATCTGAAAGGATTAGTGGTCGATATGGTGACGGCGGACCTTGAACTTTTCAAAAAAGACCGTCTTTTAGAAAACAGCGGCCACCGCGTTATGAACTATTTCGAATAGGATTTAATATTCTACAAAAGTAAAGCCCCGAACGAAAAATCCGTTCGGGGCTTTACTTTTGTAGCTTGAAAAGCTCGTTATAATCTAAACCCAAAAGTATATACATCATAGGGAGCATCAGGATAAAGACCTTCAAACTGCACCATTGAATCGGCTTTACCGGCCAATATTTCTTGCAACTCTTTCACTGAGCGTACGGCCTTACCATTGACTTTCGTAATAATGAAGCCTTCTTCTACTCCGGTACGAGATAGTTTACCACCCTCAACCGAAAGAACTTTAACTCCTCCTTCAATCTTGTAACGCGCTAAGCGCTGCTTTTCCTGGGTTGTGAGGTTATCAAACTTTGCTCCCAGTGTGCTCTTAACAACCGCGGCTTCGTCTTTCTTGATGGCATCTGAACCACCTTCACGATTACGTAAGATAATGTTCAAGTCTTTTTCCTTACCATCGCGATTCACGGTTATGGTTACCTTATCGCCAGGGCGGTGCAAGCCAATAGACTGCTGCAATTCTGGGATTGAGTTGATCTGGCGACTGTCTACCTTCACAATGACGTCTGCTTTCTTGATACCACCCGCTTCACCGGCACTATTCTTGGTAAAGTCACGTACGTACACTCCTTCGTTTACCTTCACGCCATACTCTTCGGCTTTCCGGCTGTCCAAATCATCAAGGGCAATACCAATGTACCCGCGTTGTACATTACCAAACTTGATAATATCACCGGATACTTTTTTTACTATGCCGGAGGGTACCGCAAAAGCGTATCCCGCAAAGCTACCCGTCGGGCTGGCAATGGCCGTATTAATACCAATTAATTCACCTTTCAGATTTACCAGCGCTCCACCACTATTGCCAGGGTTGACCACTGCGTCTGTCTGAATGAATGATTCGAGGGGAGAATCTCCTTCAAAATCTCCATTACCATACTTCCGGGCGTATTCCTGGCTAATAATACCTAACCCTCGTCCTTTGGCGCTGATAATACCAGCTGTTACCGTCGATTCTAAATTAAAGGGATTTCCTACCGCAACAACCCACTCTCCAACCTTTACGGCATCAGAATTGGCGAAAGTAATAGCGGGTAAATCTTTCTGATCTACTTTGATTACAGCGATATCCGTCGAAGGGTCAGTACCAACAACCTTGGCCTTCACTTTACTCTTATTGTATAGAGTAACCTCTAATTCATCCGAACCTTCCACCACGTGATTGTTAGTAACGATATACCCGTCACTGCTAATGATCACTCCGGAACCAGTCGCTTCGGCTCGTTGGGGGCCTCTTTGTCTTTCTTCGCCAAAAAAATCACGTAAGAAGTCGGGCATCTGCGCGTTAGAACCACCCGATTGTCGAATCATACTCGACTTGATATGGACAACCACAGGCGTCGTAACCTCGGCAGCATAAGTAAAATCACCGGGCATTCCTACCGGACCTGCCGGAGCGCCAGCTGAGGTAAAGCGACTCATCGTTTCGGCCGGTGTTTCTTTCAAAATAACGTCACGATCGCTGCCTGAATCTATCAATTTGAAGCCGGCAATGGTAGTTGCACTCGATATGAGTCCAACTAACACTAATGCTTTCCAATTCGTATTCATAATTATTGTTGGGTTTAAGTTCTGTAAGGTTGAAACGTACGAATGAATGAACTTCATTCCTTTATTCTTGGTATTTAACAATTTTTAACAAAGATACCTTCACTTAGAAAAGAATCATACCTAATGATGATGAGTGGGTTAGCTTCTCAATGCATAAACAAGAATGAGGCGATCTCTGTTCAGAGAAATCGCCTTACCCCCACACTTTTTTCTTACTTAGGCTATATCAATGCTACGATTCGGCTTCACTTTCGCCTCTTCCTTTCTTGGTAGCTCCACCACCAGAATCCCATCCTGATAGGTAGCACCAATCTTTTCAGCATCTACACTAGTAGGTAGCGTGAACGTGCGCTGGAATGATACGTAAGCAAACTCACGACGGGTGTACTTCTCGGACTTTTCATCTTCTTTCTGCTCCTTTTCTGAGGAGATCGTCAATCGATTACCCTCTAAATTAAGCTTAAAATCTGCTTTTTGAAAACCGGGAGCAGCCACTTCTACCCTGAAACCGTTTTCATTTTCGACCACATTTACTGCGGGTGCGGTTCCTTTGAAGGTAGGTACGAAAAGATCATCCATCAGATCTTTGCCAAAGAAGTTATTAAATAAACCTGGGTATTGATACGAATTTTTAACAATTGCGTTCATCGTTGAAAATATGTTGTGTTAGTGTTTTTATTTATTTTTTGGATTACACTAACCCTATTTTCAACTTCTGTACCATTTCATTTTCCCGTATCATAATGCGCCATAATGGCACTATTCTGTGGTTAATAACTAATAAATGTGACATAAAGTCTTTTTTTAAAAAACCTGCGAAAGGTATAGCAAAGAGGCACTACGCAGAGTAGGTCAATTAATCCCAGCTAGCGTTAAAAATGCACGAAAACGTAGCTACCCTACGCAGAAAAAAGACAGGAGAGTATTGAAGAAGTACTTACTTTAATTCGAGTTGTTCACAGGCTTTCTCGGCCGCAGCCTGCTCAGCCTTTTTCTTAGTGAAGCCATTTCCGGTGGTAAAAGGGATCTCCTCAACGAGTAGTTGAGAAATAAATTCACGGTGATGACGATTTCCCTTTTCTTCCAGAATTTCAAATCGAATATCTTTCCCTTCGCGTTGCGCCCATTCAATAATAATACTCTTGAAGTTGATATTATTTTGGATAATATCTTCCAGATCATAGTGAGCGAGAAGTTTTTTGAGAATAAACTTTCGGGTAAAGCGAAAGTCCTTATCGAGGTAAATAGCACCCACGAAAGCTTCCAAGGCGTCGCCATACATGGAAGATCTTGGCGACATACCACGCCGGTTGCCATCGTATTCGATCAGGCGATCCAGACCTAATTTGCGAGAAATTTGGTTGAGTGTCTCCCGGTTTACAATGCGGGAGCGGATTTCAGTCAGAAAACCTTCGTCTTTGTAGGGATACTTGGTGAATAGAAACTCAGCAACCACCATCCCCAAGACAGCATCACCCAAGTACTCTAACCGTTCATTTGACTCACGGAAGCCCTCAATCGCCGTTTCGCGTGAAGCGGAGGTGTGTCGAAAAGCCAGCTGATAAACACTAAGGTTGGACGGCCTTTCTCCAATAATCAGTTCTATTGATTTCTTGAAGTTCTTTTCCTCAGCACTATTCTCCGACTTAAAAAGCGACATGATCGGTAGTAATATTCGCTTTGCCAAGATGAATAGATTTATGATAATTATTCTTCGAACTTCTTAAAAATGACAGATGCATTATGGCCACCAAATCCAAAGGTGTTACTCAAAACTACGTTAATCGTACGTTTCTGAGCCTTATTGAACGTTAAATTCAAGCCTGGATTAATGTGTGGATCATCCGTAAAATGATTGATCGTAGGAGGCACAATCTGATCCTGAATAGCCATGATACAGGCCGCAGCCTCAATCGCCCCCGCACCACCTAGGAGGTGGCCCGTCATTGATTTGGTCGAGCTAATATTCATTTTGTACGCATGATCACCAAAGAATCGTTCGATTGCCTTGATCTCCTGAGGATCGCCAATGGGCGTAGAAGTACCGTGCGTATTGATGTAGTCAATTTCTTCGGCCTTTATCCCTGCATCTTCTACGACGTTTTTCATTACGTTAAAAGCACCGATTCCATCTGGATGCGGAGCCGTAATGTGATAGGCATCGGACGACATACCTGCACCAATCATCTCGGCGTAAATTTTAGCACCACGTGCTTTCGCGTGCTCGTACTCCTCTAAAATCAGAGCAGCACCACCTTCACCAAGCACAAAACCATCACGATCCTTGTCATAGGGCCGCGAGGCTGTTTCGGGAGAATCGTTACGCTCCGAGAGCGCTTTCAAGGCATTGAACCCTCCCACGCCAGCATTGGTAATGGCTGCCTCGGAGCCTCCGCTGATACACACCTTGATAGTACCTAACCGGATGTAGTTGTAGGCATCAATGATAGCATTTGTAGCCGAAGCGCAGGCTGAAACAGTGATAAAAGTAGGCCCACGAAAGCCGTAGCGAATCGAGAGGACTCCCGAAGCACTGTCAGCGATCATTTTGGGAATAAAAAAAGGATTGAAGCGAGGATTGCGGCCTCCTTCGGAAAAGTTCATCATTTCATCCTCGAAAGTTTTGAGACCTCCGATTCCAGACCCCCAGATTACACCAGCTTTATCAAGATCTAATTTTTTAAGATCCAGGCCGGCGTCCTTCATTGCCTCATCGGTTGCAATAACCGCATACTGAGTAAAAGGATCCATTTTACGAGCTTCCTGACGCGGTATGTAGTCGGTGATATCGAGATCTTTGATTTCGCAGGCAAATCGAGTGCGAAACTTTTCGGCATCGAATCGGGTAATAGGCCCAGCACCGCTGACACCTGCTACTAAATTTTTCCAAAAAGTAGGGACATCTTTTCCGAGTGGCGTAAGTGCGCCAATACCAGTAATTACAACGCGTTTGAAACTCATAAAATGGATTAAGAGTAAGAAGTGATACGGACAGTAAAACAAGAATTTACTTCACGTTTTCCTCCAGATAGGCAACTGCTTGACCTACCGTACCGATGTTTTCAGCCTGATCGTCTGGAATAGAAATATTGAATTCTTTTTCAAATTCCATGATCAACTCAACGGTATCAAGAGAGTCGGCTCCTAAATCATTCGTGAAGCTAGCTTCGGTCGTTACTTCCGACTCCTCTACGCCGAGTTTCTCGACGATGATCTGCTTAACTTTTTCTGCGATTTCTGACATTTTTTGAACGCTTTTTGGTTAAAAACGCCACAAAGAAAGATATTCTAAACCACTTTGTCAAACAATTTTTTAGGTCCGGCTTCATAATGCTTCCCATCAAGGAGCAAAAAAAATAACAGAAAATCAATCGCTTACGAAATATTGATTGGTCAAAGTGCCCTCATAAATGGAGAAGAAAGCAGAGAAACGTACCTTTGGGGAATTATTGTAAAATACTGATACAACGAACTATGCTATCAATTCCCAACCTTAAACATACCAATTCGTCAAACTTTTTTCTGATGGCAGGGCCGTGCGCTATCGAAGGCCGCGACATGGCACTCCGCATCGCTGAGCATATCTGTAAAATATCTGATCGCTTGAAAATTCCTTACGTATTTAAAGGGTCATACCGCAAAGCTAACCGCACAAAAATTGATTCTTTCACGGGTATTGGGGACGAAAAGGCGTTGAAGATATTAAAAGAAGTGCACGATACGTTCGGTATACCTACCGTAACTGACATTCACGAGTCACACGAAGCGGCCATGGCAGCCGAGTACGTAGATGTACTCCAGATACCTGCATTCTTATGCCGTCAGACGGAACTTTTGGTAGCCGCGGCCCAAACTGGCAAGGTTATCAATGTAAAAAAAGGGCAGTTCTTATCAGGAGGCTCGATGAAGTTTGCGGTCGAGAAAGTCCACGAGATTAATCCCAAAGCTTCCGTAATTCTGACCGATCGGGGTAACTCTTTTGGCTATGGCGATCTTATTGTTGATTACCGAAACCTCCCCGAGATGCAGTCATTTGGAGTACCGGTGGTTATGGATTGCACCCACTCCTTACAGCAGCCTAACCAAAGCAGCGGCGTAACCGGCGGGAAGCCTAAACTCATTGAAACCATTGCCAAAGCAGCCATTGCCGTAGGTGCTGACGGGCTATTTATTGAAACACACTTCAACCCAGCCGAAGCTAAATCTGACGGTGCCAACATGCTACCACTCGATCAGCTCGAAGGCCTACTGGAACGACTCGTTCGGGTAAGACAGGCTATATTGGAAGCTTAAACTCATGAAAATAAAACTATTCACTGGTGTTTTGTTGCTTTGGGTGTGGGGTACTACCACACCTGTCAAGGCCCAAGCTTGTGACACCACCGCTACTACTTTCAGCATTAAGCCCCTCATCGTACCGACCACACTGGGCATAAGTGGCCTGCTTGTCCAAGGAAAGATCAGTCAACACCTGCAAGAAAAGGTAGTAGGACGATACCCGGGCGGAATCTACACGCGGGTAGACGATTACCTTCCCTACGCACCCATAGTTTTTAGTTTGGGACTAAGTGCCGCTGGTGTAGAAGGGAAGCATCCTTTGGGGGAACAAGTACTTCTTGCGTTTATTTCGACGGTTGCAGCGCAAGGCTTTACCCAAAGCCTGAAATTAATCGCAAAATATCCCCGTCCGGACGGGGCCGGAAATGATGCTTTCCCTTCCGGCCACACTACCCAGGCTTTTACGTCAGCCACGCTCCTCCACAAAGAATACGGAGCGCGTAGTATTTGGTACAGCGTGGGCGGATACGGCATTGCCACCACCACAGGAGCCCTAAGAGTGCTCAATAACAGACATTGGCTATCCGACGTACTGTTTGGTGCCGGAGTTGGAATCGGGGCCACACAAGTGGTATATTGGGGGTATCCCTGGGTGAAGCAAAAACTTGACCGAAAGCGCAGATTAGGTAAGCTCCCTTAATAAACTAAAACCGGTTTCAGCACTATAAGCTATTGTGAATTTGTCAATAACAACCCCGCTGATGTACGGCTACACAAATACTATCACGATCATCAATACGGCTTTTCGATTGAAGATGACAATGAGCTCTTCGGACGCCAGGTTAAGCGCATTATAGTTCTTTGGCATCTATAAAGTTAAGAACTTTGTGAGATGAACTGGGGAAAATACTTTGGGTCTGTACCTGACTTTAGGATAGAACGGTGCAAGCACCATAATTTATTGGATATTTTAGTAATATCCGTCTGTGCCGTAGTTTGCGGAGCGGATGATTTCGAGGAAATAGCGGAATATGGTCTTCAAAAGGAGTCTTTTTTAGGGACATTTTTAGCTTTGCCCAATGGGATTCCTTCACACGACACGTTTAACAGGGTTTTTAAATACTTAAATAAAGAAGCATTTGGTAATAGCTTGTACCTTTGGTCTAAAGAAATTCTCTCGACAATCAATGAGGTCTACACTCAAATAAATATAGATGGGAAAGTGCTTCGGGCAAGGTCGGGAGCTAAAAAGTCAGGAATTTGTATTGTGAGTGCTTGGGTCGCAGAACACCAGTTGGTTTTAGGTCAACAGCAGGTCGAAACAAAATCAAATAAAAAAACAGCTATTCCCAAGCCTCGACTTGACGGATATTATCGTTACGGTTGATGCCATCGCTTGTGAACTCAAAAATGCCGACCTGATTGTTTCAAAAGGTGGACACTATGTCTTAGCTCTGAAGAAAAACAATAAGTTTATCCATGAGCAAGTAAGTAGCCGCATGCAACAAACAAAAGGTCAACTATCTTGTAGTGAAGATATTGACTTCGGGAGTGGGCGAATAGAAACACGGATATGTTATGTCGAGAACAAGCTAGGGCTTTATGATGACTTAGGGTGTGTTTCAGTTTTGGTTATTTGTGAAAAAAGGTGAGCTTTATGGTTTATTGACCCTACAATATCCTTTATCATGACCGAATCAGAGTTTCTATCCTTAGCTTTATCGAAATATGAATCCATCAAGTCTTTAAATGGTTCTGCCACTTTTTATGAACACGAAAAGGACTTTGATGATATTTGGACCACTCTAGGCAAAGATGTATTAGCGGCAAGTGTTTCGGACAAGGAAGGGCAAAAGCGTAAAAAAAAAGTCTGATGACCCGCTACGGTACAATTGAAATAAGCAAGGGACATCGTTATTTTTCGGGTTCTGGCAATCGGCAAAGCCCTTATTTACAGGAGTTGAGCGTATATTTTGGGC
>Ga0209702_10004800_pt1 | contig 19148 bp, 17 predicted proteins | sample FRY01_FD_187210 | JGI IMG/M metagenome (GOLD analysis project Ga0209702, IMG submission 187210) | Freshwater microbial communities from Lake Fryxell liftoff mats and glacier meltwater in Antarctica - FRY-01 (SPAdes) (version 2) | ecosystem: Environmental > Aquatic > Freshwater > Ice > Glacier...
CCGTCTTGTTTCTTGCCATCCTTGGCTCCTTTGCCTGGTTTAAACCTCTACACGCTTTCCCATCACAAAATTCAACCCCCATTTGTTTACACAAACCCACGCCGCGCGCAAAGTGCGACTTGCACCCCTTGCGCTCTTGTTGGCCATTTTTTCATTGGGACTTTTCCCCGCTCCGCTGGTGCAATCGCTCGACCGTGCCGCTCAGGAATTGCTGGGCACACAGCTAGACTCTCCGCATCCAAGAGGCCAGCAGTCGCAAACGGATTCGACTGGGGTTGAGTTGCATGATGCGGATGCCAAGCGTTGAATGAGAGCAACTGCCTGTTGGCTTAGAAGACCGCTGGCAACATCCCACAACCGGAGTGATGTCGATGTCCAAGAACAACCCACAGAACAGCCGGCAAATCGGCGAGACTCAAAAATCCGAGCCACAGTCTTTGAACATGAAGACCGTGAAGCAGGAGACCGCTCTGAACGAGGGTTCGATCGAGGGCCTCGGCGTCTTCTATCTCGGCCGCACGGTCGATTCTCAAACCGGCAGCGTCAGCAGCGAACCGCTCCTTGTTGATTCTAAGCGGTTCACAACTCACGCCGTCTGCGTCGGCATGACAGGCAGCGGCAAAACAGGTCTCTTAATCGATCTCATTGAGGAGGCGGCGCTCGACGGCATCCCCACGCTAGTCATCGATCCCAAAGGCGACCTAGCCAATGTGTTGCTCTCGTTTCCAAATCTTTCGGCAGCCGATTTTCTTCCGTGGATCGAGGCCGATGCCGCCACGCGAGAAGGCATTTCGTTGGAAGAGTTTGCCCAGCGAATGGCGAAAAAATGGTCGGAGGGTCTGGCTGAAAGCGGACAGTCCTCCGAGCGGATCGCAAGGCTGCACAAGAGCGTGGAGATGGCTGTCTACACGCCGGGCAGTCGGGCCGGCCGGCCGCTAGCCATGCTGCAGAACCTCGCATCACCTTCCAGTGATGCGGTGAAAGATCCAGAATTTTGCCGCGAGCAAATCGATTCGCTGGTGTCGGGGATTCTGGCGCTGATTGGCATTCAGGCCGAACCGGGTCGGAGCCGTGAGCATGTGCTTTTGTCGACGATCGTGGACGCCATCTGGCGGAGCGGTCAGAGGCTTGATTTTGGCACGCTTGTGCGGGCAATTCCTACGCCTCCTGTCGAGCGAGTGGGATTTTTCGAGCTGGAAAATTTTTACCCGGCGGGAGAACGCTTTGAACTGGCAAGTCGGTTGAACACGGTGGCCGCCGCTCCCGGCTTTGATGCGTGGCTCGAAGGCGAACCGCTCGATGTCGGGCGACTGCTCTGGACGACGGCGGGCAAGCCGCGAGTGAGCGTGGTATCGATCGCACATCTCAACGACTCGCAGCGAATGGCGTTTGTGACCCTCCTAACCGGACAGGTGATTTCATGGATGCGATCGCAGCGGGGCACATCTTCGCTGAAGGCGATGGTTCTCATGGATGAGGTCTTTGGCTACATGCCGCCCACGGCCAATCCGCCTAGTAAAACTCCCCTGCTGACGCTCTTCAAGCAGGCCCGCGCCTACGGTCTTGGCGTGGTGCTGGCCACGCAGAACCCAGTCGATCTCGATTACAAGGGCCTTTCCAACGCCGGCATTTGGTTTTTGGGACGGCTGCAGACAGCCCGCGATAAAGCCCGCGTGCTGGACGGCCTTGAAGGGGCGGCGGCCTCGGCAGGACGCTCTTTTGACCGTGGACTCCTCGACAATCTGCTCTCCGGCCTCGGGCAACGGATGTTTTTGTTGCACAGCGTGTACGACGACATGGCCAGTGTGTTTCAAACGCGTTGGACCATGGCTTACCTCCGCGGGCCCTTGGTGCGAGAGGAAATCAAGCGGCTCACAGCAGCGGATGGAACTCCCGAGTCAACGCCTGCCCTCAATCCGCAGGCGGTCGGATTTTCCGCTGCCGCGACCGGGGGCGGGCTTCGGCCCATTTTGCCGCCGGGAGTACGAGAGGTTTTTTTCTCACCTCTGGGTGCGATGCCGGCAGAGGAATGCCTGCACTACCAGCCATTCATACTGGGGCGTGCTCGCGTACGATACGCCAAGACTTTAGCCGGCATTGACGCCGATCGCGAAGTTCTTTCGATGGCTCCGGCAAGTGATTCTGTCGGTGAGTCAGCCTGGGAAAATGCCCGGCAGTTTGCCGAGGCCCCGGAAATGGAGCCAGCACCACGGACGGGTACGTTTGCCAGCCTGCCAAGCATTCTTTCCGTTCCAAAAGGATATGCCGGTTTGGCAACATCGCTCAAAAATCATCTGGCCAGAACATCCAAGCTGGTGGTCTGGAGTGCGCCGCTGTTGGACAAAGTCTCGCGGCCGGAGGAGTCGGAGGCGGATTTTCGCCTGCGGATCACGCAGAGTGCCAAAGAGTGGCGCGACAACGAAATGAGCCGAGTGCGAGATCGCTATGCGGCGAGGCTGGCGTCTCTCACCGATCGCGTGAACCGTGCCCGCCAAAAGGTGGAACGCGAAAAATCGGAAGCCCAGAACCAATCCATGCAAACATATGTATCGATCGGTACGACTGTGCTGGGGGCATTGCTGGGTCGAAAGATGGCGAGTTCGGCCACCGCGAGCAGGGCGGCAACATCGATGCGATCGGCCAGTCGGGCTACCCGTCAGCAGGCCGATGTGGCACACGCCGAAGAGAGTATGGCCAGCTTGGAAGAAAAACTGAGTGCCATGGAAGCAGATGTCGCCGAAGAGTTTAAAAAAATCCGCTTGGCCGCCATTCCGGCATCGTTGGTGCTCGAGTCAATCGATGTGCCAGCCAAGAAAACAGCCATCACGGTCGAGGATGTTGTGCTGGCGTGGGTGCCCTCAACGCCTGTTGGGCGCAAGGTTTTTTAAGGACGGTCTGCAGGATGCCTCGATGGAGGGCAACCAGCCAGGCAGAAAGTACCCCACTGTCGTGCCACTCAAAACGCCGCACCAGAACAAACCCCTCTACTCAACCGTGGGACAACCCAGCGGGGCGAGTTGTCCGGTTCCTACCAGAACGCCCTACCGTCACTGCTACGGCACTCGTGCGATGGGTTATCCTGCATGCTCCCGCTCCCGCCCATTGCCGCAAACACTGCCACTGCCGTGCAAGCACTTGCACAAGCAGCCCTTCCATCCAGCTCGCACGCGATATCTCTGAATTGCATTCAACCGCATACCGTTTCCTTGACTGCAAAATAGACTTCTTTTGAAAGCCTCTGTGTCACGCACAATTATTTTAGTCGACTCTCCAGATGAAGTCGGTTTGATCCATCGGATCACCGGGGTGCTCGAAGGCCGACACCTCAATATCGAGAGCAACAACGAGTTTGTCGACACAACTGCCCAGCACTTTTTCTTTCGGGCCGAAGTCGTGCCCGCTGCGCAGCCGGTTGCTGCAGCCGACCTTTTGATCGACCTCCAGGCAGTCCTGCCGTCCACTGCCCGCGTGCGCATTCCACGCGAGGGCCGCCGGCCCATCGTAGTCTGTGCGACTCGCGAGCCACACTGTCTCGGCGAATTGCTTCTGCTCGATGCCTGCGGTGAACTGCCTGGCACAATCGAGGCCGTTGTCAGCAACCACGATGCCTTGCGATCGCTTGTCGAGCGATTCGATGTGCCCTTCCACCACATCTCACATGAAGGCCTGTCGCGACAAGAACACGAAGCGGCACTCGCCAGCGCGATCGACGACTACAGGCCGGAGTATGTTGTACTGGCGAGGTACATGCGGGTTCTTTCAGCCGGATTTATCAATCGCTATGCAAATAAAATCATCAACATCCACCACTCGTTTTTGCCAGCCTTCGCAGGCGCCAGTCCCTACAGGCAGGCGTTCGAACGGGGCGTAAAAGTGATCGGGGCCACGGCTCACTTTGTCACGGCTGATCTTGATGATGGGCCGATCATCGCCCAGGATGTCATTGCCGTCGACCACACCTTTACAACTGTCCGCATGGCTCAGGCCGGCCGCGATGTGGAAAAACTGGTGCTCGCACGGGCTGTGCGGCTGGTGCTGGAAGAACGCGTTTTTTTACACGGTCGACGGACGGTTGTGTTTGGATAAACGGCGTCAATCCGTCAGCCCGAGGTCTTCGTTGTAGCCATCTTGCACCACCGTATTTTCGCTCCGTTCATGGTCGAGCATCTGTGCGGAGAACTGTTCGAACATGCTGCCTGCCTGAGCCCAAACCGCAGGCGTGCATATTTCTGGCGTCAGGGTCGCAATCAGAGCGTCGATCTCTGCAAGCAGAGCGGGGTGTTGCTTGAGAATCAATTGTACTGCCGTGGCTAACCTCGGCATGCGGGCAATCGACTCTTCCATAAACCCGCCCTCTTCCTCCTGCTCAAAATGGATTCGCAAATATTCCCTCAGGGACCCAAGGCTGCCCTGGATCGCGGCAACATCTGTCGGCATTGGCCGAGCGGTCTGAGTAAACGCTGTTCGCACGGCCGATAGTTGCCCAAATAATTCGCGATGATCGGCCAAAATACGGCCCAGTATCACAGGGTCTGAGCGATCGATTGAGTTCATTGGGAAAGACCTCCAAAGAATGTTGCATCGATGATTCTCACGACGGCCTGGCACCGCCCTCTTTTTCTATCCTAACAGTTATCAGCTAGAATAAGTGAGAGAACACTTCCGGCCCCCTGTGGCCGGCAGCATCTTTTCTGCCTGGTTTTCTTAGGTTATTTTTCCGATGGCTGAGACAACCCGCATCGAATCGCTTGACCCAGCGGCGTTGCCAGCAATGGCGACACGATCGCCCCCTGCAAGCCGTTGGCCACGGCAATCGCAAGGCCGTTTTTGCGCACGGGCAGTGCTGGCAGGCACTGGCATCGATCTGGCGTCGCTGGGCGCGACCGACCGCACTGGCGGATCGCCGCTGGTTGTGGAATTAATTGGCACGCTGACGGGCACTGGTTTATCGGGCGAAACGACAACTGGCAGTGGCGTGGCGGTGCTCTTTCGGTATGGTGCCGCCGTCTTTTTCGATGCCGCTCCAGCGGGTATTGCCGACTACCTACGGCAGATTAGTCCACACATCCGCCAACCTTTTAGGACAGGGGAGCGGGAAACAGAAATCCTCGACATTCGTGTCGATCCGGCCAGCAAGGAGTCGATCGACGGCAATACGCTCGTTTTTACCGATGTGTCGCTCGAAAAACTTCAACTGGTTGCCGACATCATGGCCAAGAGCGTGTCGTTGGCGTATCACGAAAAAAATATTGAGCGGCAGTTCGAGAGGATCGAACCGTTCGCTGTGAACCTCGATCACTGGGGCCGCGGCGCGCGGGCGGCGCGGGAACTGCTGCAGCATTTGGGCGTTGCTCTGCTGGCCGAACATCGGGTTGTGGCTGGGGCACGCGTCGATGATTCTCCGGAGCTTCTCTGGGATCATCCAGAATTAGAGCGACTCTGGGCAAGGCTGCGGGATGAATTTGAAATCCGCGAACGATTTGCGGCGCTTCACGGAAAACTGGCGCTGATCACGCGAACGGCCGAAACCGCACTGGGGCTTTTGCAAAATCGCCGCGCGTTGCGGGTTGAATGGGCGATCGTGGGCCTGATCGTCTTTGAGATTGTGCTGACACTTGTGCAGTGGGCGCTGCGATCGCACTAGCGTTGATCGCTCTAGCGTTGATCGCTCTAGCGTTGATCGCTCTAGCGTTCGATGTTTGCTTCGACAGAATCCGGAGACGATACATTCTCGGGCGAACGAGCAGGAGCTTTGCCGAAGGTTTTGCGACATTTTTGTCGGCTTTGGTATAACCCACACCGTGTCGCCAAGATTTTTTCCTTCTGTTTCTTCCTTTTACGGGAACTTCCGATGCGCATTCGATTGCTCGCCTGCCTGCTTGCCCTCCTGACTTTGGTGTTCTTCGATGGCTTCGTTTCGGCCCAGCAAGTGGCAGTGGAGGAGTTCACGCTCCCCAACGGCATGCAATTTTTACTCGTGCCTCGCAGCGATCAACCGAATGTTGTCAGTGCCGGCTGGGTTGCAAAAGTTGGCAGCGTCGATGAGCGACCAGGAATCACAGGCATCAGCCACTTCTTTGAACACATGATGTTTAAAGGCACCGGCACGATCGGCACTCGCGACCCAGCTAAGGACGCACAATACCGGGCCCAGCAGAAAGCCGTTCGCGATGAAATCAATCACGTCGTGTGGACAAAGCAGTACCAGCGTTTTATGCATGGCGACATTGCCGACCCGTGGGATCCGGCCAACGATACGCAGGAATTGCGGGTGCTGCGGGCCAGGCTCGACGCCTCAATCCGTGCGCAGCAAGGCCGAGGCGAGGGTGGAGCCGAGGCCGCCACGATCGTCAAAGATGAGTTTGATCAGGTCTACACCAAGGCGGGCGGGAGCGGCATGAACGCCTTTACAAGCCACGATCTCACCTGTTACTTCATCACGGTACCCTCCAATAAGCTGGAACTCTGGGCATGGATGGAGAGCGATCGCCTGCACGACAGCGTGTTTCGCGAGTTTTACTCCGAACGCGACGTCGTACACGAGGAGCGGCGACTCCGCACAGACAGCACGCCAACGGGCCGTTTTCAGGAACAGTTTGATGCCATGTTCTGGGCTTCGTGCGGATATGCATGGCCCGTGATTGGCTGGCCAAGCGACTTAAATAGCTACACATTTGATCAAGCACAAGACTACTGGAATACCTACTACCGTCCTGGCAATCTGGTCGGCATCGTGGTGGGCGACTTTGATCCCGCTCCAGCCAAGGCGATGATTACCCGCTATTTCTCGCGGCTCGATCCGGGCACACGGAAGCCGCAGCCGGTTGTCACACTGGAAGTGGAGCAGTTGGCCGAGCAACGCATGAACGCCGAAGGGGATTTTCCGCCGTCGATAGAGGTGCGTTACCACACAGTGCCAGCGGGCCACATCGACAGCTACCCGCTAGATATGTTGGCCGAGGTGCTCAACGATCGCACCGGCCGTCTCTACGCTGGCATGGTGGAAGGTCGCGGCATTGCCTCGAGTGCCAGAACCAGCTCCGACACGCGGAAGCACGCCGGCCTGTTTGCCTTTGAAGCCGAGACTCGTGGCGACGCCACCCCAGAGCAGCTTGAGCAAGCGTGGTATGAGGAATTGGAAAAATTACAAACCGCCGTACTGCCGGACAGAGAATTGCGAAAAGTCCAAAATCGTGTGGCCGCTGGCAACTACCGCCGCCTGGAAAACAATATGTCGCTGTTGATCCAACTCGCGTTCTCCGATGCGTTGCTCGACTGGCGGGAAATCAATGATGGCCCCAAGAAGTACGGGGCCGTCACGGCTTCTGACATCCAGCGAGTGGCCAACAAATATTTTCTACCGACCAACCGCAGCGTGGCCGTTTTTCGGCGCAGCGTCGGCGGTGGTGCTGCCAAATAACTACCGGACGAATTGAATGATGGCCCCGTCATCCCGTTTGAAATCAAGAAGCCTTTTTGTAGAAACGAAGAACTGATGAATATGCGTGTGATTGCAATTGCGTTGGCGATCGGTGTCGCTGGTGTCTTCTTTATTTCGCAGCAGAAACAAACCCCGCCCGCAGCGGTCGTGCCGGTTCAGGCAGCGACAGTCCCAAAAATCTCTGATGAGACAGCCCTGGATGCAGTGCAGCCGCTCAAGGCTCCAGAGCCAGTCGTGGCAGCCGAGCCGACGGTGACCGTCGCCCTGCCTGCCCGACCGGAAGAGATTGTTTTTGGGCCGCTGGCATTTGAGCCACCGGTGGCCAAAAAATTTCGCCACCTGCTGGGGGATGGAACGGTTGTCTATTTGGCACCGTCGCATGAGTTTCCGCTGATCACGCTGTCGCTGGCATTTAAGGGCGGGGCATCGCTCGATCCTGTCGAGCTACCCGGATTGGCTTCCATGACCGCAAGGCTTGTGCGCGAAGGCGGCACGCTCCAGATTCCTGCTACTGAGTTTGACGAGACGCTTGATTTCCTCGCTACCGAAGTGGGCGTGGCCGCCGGCGAAACCGCATCGTCGGCCACCATGAACTGCCTCACAGGCAATTTTGACGAGAGTCTCCGCCTCTTTATCCAGATGCTGCGGACGCCCGCGTTTGACGCTAAGCGATTGGAAACGATGCGGGCTCAAGTGATCGAATCCCTCAAGCAGCGCAACGACGACGCCGCTGCGATCCTGTCCCGTGAGTGGAAGCGGCTGATGTATGGAGCCGATCATTTCGAGTCCCGTGAGCCGACCGATAAAAGCGTGGCAGCGATCTCCCGCGAGGGGATGGCTGAGATCCATCGCCGCATCTTTCACCCCGGCAATATGATCGTGGCCGTGTCGGGAGACTTTGACGAGCCCGAGATGCTGAAGAAATTAGAGCAGGCATTTTCTGGCTGGGAGCGAGGCGAAAAGGTCGCTGATCCAGTCGCTCCCACAGCGGTGCTTGTGCCGGGCCTCTACCATGTGCCCAAGGAAATTCCGCAGGGGAAGGTTGTGATGGGGATGCGGTCGATTGCCAGAGATGATCCCGACGCCATTCCCCTCTTGCTCTTAAATGACATTCTGGGCGGCGGTGGCTTCACCAGTCGGATCATGCAGCAGGTGCGGAGCAACGAGGGATTGGCCTACTCGGCCCGATCGACGCTGGCTCCGAGAGTCTTTTACCCCGGCGATTTCAGAGCTGGTTTTGAGAGCAAGAATCCAACCGTTGCGCTGGCCACAAAAATCGTGCTCGATCAGATCAAGGGAGTGCGGAATGAGTTGGTGACTGAGGATGAATTAGAGACTGCCAAGCAGAGTGCCATCGAGACATTCCCCCGCCAGTTTGAAAGCAAGCCGCAGATGCTCCGGGTTTTTGTCAACGACGAGTGGACCAATCGCCCACATGATTACTGGCAGACATTTCGTGACAAAGTCAGAGCGGTGACACGCGAGGATTTGCAGCGAGTGGCGCACAAGCATCTCGATCCAGAGAAGATGGCGATTCTGGTGGTGGGCGACTGGGAAAAAATTGCTGCCGGAGACGAGGGTAAACGGGCCAGCATGAAAGACTTTTTTGGCGGGCTTGTCAAGCAACTGCCGCTGCGTGATCCGCTCACGCTTGAGCCTCTTTCACCGTAACATTTTGCCACCTGAGGCATGACCGTCAAGAGGCTGCTGCTTTGCATGATGAATCAATTCCAAAACTTTCATGACCTTCGCACGAGTGTTCTGTCTGTGGCTGTCGTGGCTGCGGTATGGCTGATCGCATCGATTACAACCGCCCAAGAGGGATCGCAGCGGAGTGTTGTGACGCCGCGTAACACCGGCCCTGCCGCCACCGCTCGATCGCGGACTTTTTATCACCGTCATAAAACCATCCGGGTCATTCGTCGCACGCCCGAGGTGATGCGGGAAGATGCTGCCCGCGTCAGCCGAGGAAAACTTTTTAGCACATGGTCCAATACGTATCTTGAGTAGTGGAACAGACTGCCCGCTTTGCTTGCTGGAACCGACATGTAAGCCGCGACAAAGGGGTCGCAACTTTTTGGGCTGAGAACCGTTCAAGAGTCAGAGGCTGATCCAAAGCCCCTCCTTTGCTCCAAAATCCTCTCCCCTCTTGAATCAAGGAACTTTCGATGAGACACATTCACTGGCTGGGGATCGCTGCGGTTGTTACGGCGATCAGCGGAGCTCTTGTGGCAACGGCAATCGCCCAACAGCCGGGTGGCGGTGGCCGTGGTGGTCCGCCCCCCGATCCGATTCGTGAAGCCCTCGATACCAATCACGATCACCAACTCGATGCCGATGAAATCAAGAACGCATCTACAAGCCTGTTGAAGATTGACAAAGATGGCGACGGAAGTCTCAACCACGATGAGTTTCGGCCGCCGATGCCGCCCAGGTTTCAAGGTCCTCTCGGCAGAGAAGGTGAGGGGGATGCCCGCCGCGGCCCCGGTGGACAGAGCGGTCGCGGTCCTGGAGACCCTCATCGCGAAGGCGGCCCGGAAGGCCGTAGCCCGCGCGAGGGGCGTGACGGCCCAGGCCCTGGTGGACCAGTTGGTAACCCTGGCCGCAGTGGCCCCCCTTCGTCGGAGCGATTTATTGCTCACGCCATGACATTTGATACCGATGGCGACGGAAAACTCGGTCGCGATGAATTGAAAAACTTTGCCGACGAGATGGGCCGCCGCCAGGGTGGTGCCGGCCCGGGTGCCCCTGAAGACGGGCCGCGACCGCCACGCCGTCCGGAGTAAAAATCAAACGATTTTACGGAGCTAAAAACAATGGTCTAATCGGGATCATGTCGACTGCTCCAAAAGAATCATCTACCACATCGCTGCCGGCTCGGCCTGCGGAGTCACACGCACTGGAAGTAGCTCGTGCATTGCCCGCCACACGCATCGTATGCACCACAGTTGGCCGAGCACAGGCTGCGCAAACTTTGGCCAGCGAGCGGCCAAACGCACGAGTCCTCGTTTGGTTTCTCGATCTTTTTCAGCAGAATGCCGCTCTTGAGGCGTGGGGCACTGCTCCTGCGGGATTGCAGGCTGCCTGCGTGGCTGATATGCCAGATGGGCCGTACGACATGGCAATCGTGCCGCTTTCCAAGGACGGCGATGCAGAACTGTCTCGCGATATTCTGCAATCGGCAATCGTAAACCTTGCAATCGGGGGCCAACTTGTCACGGCCATCGATAACCCGCACGACCGCTGGCTGCGGGAGCAACTTGCCCAGACAGGCGAAACGGTGCGCGTGCGGCCTGGCAGTCAGACGGTCGCCTACATCGTGGAAAAAACTCGGGAACTGGCCAAAGTACGAAATTTTTCCGCTGAGTTTATGTTTCGCGATCGAGAACGGCTGCTGAAGGCAGTTACGCGGCCGGGAGTATTTGCCCACCGCCGCATCGATCCAGGTGCCCGGCATCTGCTGGGTGCCGTTGATGTGGCGCCCCAATCGCGGGTGGTCGACATCGGTTGTGGATCGGGATGCGTGGCGCTGGGAATCGCCGGCCGCGACGCATCGGTGCACGTTCATGCGTTTGATAGTGCTGCACGGGCTGTGGAGTGCCTGCAGCGAGGCGCGGCGCTGAGTGAACTGGCCAACATTACGGTGGCCCTCGAAGCGGATGGCAATGTGCCAGAACCCGGTAGCTATGATTTGGCGTTGGCCAACCCACCCTACTATGCCGACTTTCGCATCGCCGAACGCTTTGTCGAGGCAGCCCGCCGCGCCCTTACCCCCGGAGGCACGCTTCTGGTCGTGACAAAGCAACCGAGTTGGTACACCGAATACTTGCCCAACACATGGAACCAAGTGACCAGTGAACTCATCAAGACCTACCACCTGATTGAAGCCGTGCGGCCATAGGAAATCAGGGGCACGCATTCCCAGTGATCCATTGCCGGGCCAGCACGAGGTCGTATACTTTCTGCCTCTGCCGCGACTCTAGGCGGGTACTGCTTTTGTAATTTCTAAAACGACACAGCGAATACTCTGAGGAACACACGATGGCGATCGATTGGCGAGGCGTTTATGCGGCAGCAACCACTGAGTTTTACCCCGACGAATCGCTGGATGTGGCCGCGACCAAGCAACACTTCGAGCGACTCATCGACGGCGGCATTCACGGGCTTGTGGTCTTGGGGACAGTGGGGGAGGGCACTTCGCTCGACTTCGATGAGAAGCGAGAGGTTTTAAAGATTGGCATCGAGGCGTCCCGTGGCCGAGTGCCGGTGGTGACTGGCGTTGCCGAATACACAACCCGCGGCGCGTGCCGGTTTGCAGCCGAGGCAGAAAAACTTGGCGTCGACGGTCTGATGGTGCTGCCGGGCATGGTCTACAAGGCGAAGCCGCACGAAAATATCCAGCATTTTCGCACGGTTGCCCGTGCCAGCGGCCTGCCAATCATGCTCTACAACAATCCCGTCTCATACGGAATCGACCTGAAGCCGGAACAAATCGCAGAACTTTCCGATGAGCCTACGATTGTGGCGGTCAAGGAATCGAGCGAGGATCCGCGGCGAATCACCGACCTGTTGAATCTTACTGGCGAGCGATTTGTGCTGCTGTGCGGAGTCGACGACTTAGCACTTGAGTCTCTTTTGCTGGGTGCAGTCGGCTGGGTTTCGGGGCTTGTCAATGCGTTTCCGGAGGAAAATAGACTGATGTGGGATCTGGCCGTGGCCGGCCGCTGGAAAGAATCGCGCGATATCTATCGTTGGTACACGCCGTTGCTTCATCTGGATACGCGCCCCACACTTGTGCAGTGCATTAAACTGGCCGCAGCGGAGGTGGGAATCGGCTGCGAAACAGTGCGGGCCCCCAGGCGGCCGCTGGTGGGAACCGAACGCGAGGAGGTGCTCCGCATTATTCGCGAGGGAATCCGCACGCGTCCGGCCGCCACTCATTCGCGTGTCTCGCAATGAACGACTGCCGCGAGACGGCAGGCCCGACAGACGGCCTACCCTCGCGGTTACTGGTTGTCGATTCCCACACAATCGGCGAGCCGACTCGGATTGTCATCGATCCGGCCTGGTTGGCAGAGTGTGATCTGGGGCAGGGCTCTATCGCTGTGCGTCGCAGAGTCTTCCGCAAACGCTTTGACGCTCTGCGAAGGGGAATCGTTGCCGACCCTCGCGGCACCGAAGCGATGGTGGGAATGGTGCTGCTGCCATCCTCGGAACCGTCATGCGCCATGGCTGCAATTTATTTTAATGAGGTTGGCTACCTCGACATGTGCGGTCATGCCACAATCGGCTTAGCCGTCACGCTTGGGCATTTGGGGCGGATCGTCCCCGGAACATTTCGATTGGAGACTCCTGCTGGCATCGTGACGGTGACATGGCACGGCGGCAACGATGCTTCGTTTGAGAATGTGCCTCCCCGGCGGATTGCGCGGGGCTTGGCGGTTGAATGCGCCGATGGACGGCGAGTGACGGGCGACATCTCCACGGCCGGCCTGTGGTTTTTTCTGACATCCGACCATGGAGAATCTCTTTTAGCGAAAGAGATTCCCCGGTTGACAGCCAGGGCGTGGTCGATCCGTCGAGCACTTATGTCGCGCGGAATCAGTGGCGATGCGGGGCAAGCGATCGATCACATTGTGCTCCTGGGAAAGCCCGAGAGTCCAAAGAACAATGGCCGTGCGTTTGTGCTTTGTCCTGACGGGGCATTCGACCGCTCGCCGTGCGGCACGGCCACCAGTGCGATTGTAGCCTCTCTCTACGCAGACGGCTTTTTGGCGGCAGAGAAAGTCTGGCGACAGGAAAGCATTCTGGGTGGCGTGTATGAAGCAAGCGTGCGATGTGAGGAGGGCATGGTCGTGCCAAGCGTGCGCGGCAGCGCGTGGATCACAGCCGAGAGCACACTGTTTTTTAACAACAGCGATCCCTATCGCGCGGGGCTACCCCATATTGAATGATCGTGATTGAATGATCGTGATTGAATGATCGTGCCACTGAAGAGCCGGGAATTATCAACACGTTGGGGCATCCGCTGACACCCCGAGAGGTGCAAGATGCACCCGATCCATTACTGGTTGATGTGCACGACTTTTGCCGGCGGAAAACCGTTGAAGTGGGTGCTGCTGGCTGCCGAATAGGCACCGATATTTTCAGTGTAGAGATAATCGTCGAGCTCTAATTCTGGCAACTGCTCGGCCAGGCTGATTGTGTCGAGAGCATCGCAGGTCGGCCCAAACACAGCGCAGATTTGCGTCGGCCCCTTCTTAAAGCTCTTCATGTGGTAGGTGCAGTGGTCAAAAATAATGCCCGAGTAGGTGTGGTAGACGCCGTCGTTGACGTAGTAGCAGAGTTTGTCGTTGCGAAAAGCCTTGCCGATGATCTTGGAAACGGCGTTCCCGGCTGAGGCCACCAGAAATCGCCCAGGTTCTGCCAAAATCTCCACCGACTCTGGAAACAACCGGTTGAGCTCATGGTTGATTGTTTTTGCCAGTCCACTAAAAGCCGGCACGCTCTCGTCGTAGGCCGCTGGAAAGCCGCCGCCTATATCGAGCAATTTGAGATTGAATCCTCGCGACTTCGCCTCGGCAAAAATCGCCGCACAGAGGTGGAGCGACTGGATGAAGTTGGCGGGATTGGTGCACTGGCTGCCAACGTGAAAGGATAGACCTTCCACGACGAGTTTGTGTTGGTGGGCATAGGCGATGAGTTCCACAGCCTCGCCAGGCAACGCGCCAAATTTGCTGGAAAGCTCCACCATCGAGCCCGTGTTTGGCACCCGTAGTCGGAGGGCCAATCCGGCCTGCGGCGAGTGCTTGGCGATCTTCTTGACTTCCTCGTGGTTGTCGTATGTGACAAGCGGCTTGTAGCGATCAAGCTCCTCCAGCGTCTCAACAGGCTTGATCGGATTGGCATAGATAATCCGATCCCAGATGAAATTCTGCCTTTCCTTGGCTGGCAGTTTCTTGATCAGTTCGTGAACTGTGTGAAACTCCTGCATGCTTGCCACATCAAAACTGCCGCCGAGGTTGTAGAAAGTTTTCACAATCTGCGGGTCGCTGTTGACTTTAACGGCGTAGTAAATCTGCACGCGGGGAAAGTGCTTGCGAAAGAGCGCGTAATTTTTGCGCAGTTCGCTGTGGTCAACAACAAACAGAGGGGTGCCATGTGTCTTGGCAAGTTGCAGGAGTGTTTTTTTGTTCATCGCAGGGGCAGGGTTCAAGAAAAAGTGTGAATCAGTCGCCGTCGGTGAGCAGAAAGTTTTTGAATTGCCACGGGTCGGTGGTGTCGAGTTGGGGCTGGTTGTAGCCGTGGAAGGCATTGGCGTAATGCTTGAGCGGTGTCCAGTCGGAGGCGATCGAAATAAATTTTCCGAGGTAGGGCTTGGCAATGCCGAGCACGTATTCGTGCGGCAGGTCGTCGGGCAAATTCACCCCGCGATCGGGATGCTCAATCATCCACATGCAGGCAGCGACCACAGAAATCGCCACCTGCATCGTGGTCGCATTTTGGTGGGGCACCAGTTTTCGCGACTCTTCAATTGAGAGATCTGTGCCGCACCACCACGATGTAAAGGGATGGCCCATCACAAGCGCGCCGAGGATGTCGGCGCCACTGGTGATTTCGTCGGTCATGATGCGAATGCGAGGCTGGAGTTTGTAGTCGTAACCCCGCAGCTCATTTAGGCTGGCGATGGCCGCGTCGCACGGGCAGTAGGCGTAATGCACCGTCGGCCGGTAGATCGTTGTGCCACTTTGATCGCGAACCGACAATTTTTCTGTAATGCTAAACGCCTCGCCGTGGCGAACGACCATTCCCACGATGTTGTAGTGGGGCACCCAGCTAGCCACAAATGTGTTCATCCCCATGCGGGCCAAGCAGATCTGGCTGCGAGGGCCTTCGGTGTGCTCGTAGGCAAAGGGGGGTAGTTCTTTTTCATGCGTTCCCCAACCCATTTCTGCCGTGGTTGTGCCCTCTTCGCGAAATCCCTCCACGCTCCATGTGTTGACAAATTCGTCGACCTCTTTGGGGCGGTTTGTGATCTGCGTGTCGCGTTCACTGCAATGGATCACCTTCACGCCGAGTTCGTGCGACAGGTGATTGAAGGCGTGGGCTTTGGCGTGCTGCCCAATCCGCTCTGCTGCGGCACCGGTGAACTTCTTTTCATCCAGTGCTTTGGCGGCAATGTCGAGGAGGGCTTGCTTTGTAAAATGACTGATCAGACCGGGGTTGGCACCATGCTCAAGCACCGCCGTGGGGCCGGGCGTTTTCCATCCGGCGATCATGCGCCGCAGGTTCATGTGCCGCCAGTAGAGCGTGAGGTGCGCGGGGTGAGCGTTCCTAGAATGTTCGTAGGGGTCCCAGAGTTCAACCGATGTATTGAGATAGAGCACGCCGTGGTCATGACACCACTGCACGATCTCACAGCAATCGATATTCCATGCCAGATCAATGAGCAGGTCGCCGGCCGAGAGGTAGCTGCCCAGAACATCCCCCATGTTCTCGGGCATTATTTTTTCGCGGACAAATGTCACGCCTTTTTCAAGCCACGGCTTGAGAGCATCGTCGTTGGGGTCAAAGTCGAGGATCGTGATTTGGGATGACGCGACTTTCAGATGGTCGAGCAGGATCGGTAGAGTGCAGCGGGCAACAGCGCCAAAGCCGACAAAGAGAATGCGTTTATGGAAGGAAAGCATGAGTTGTGCCGAGACTCTTTCTGTAAAACCTTCTGAGACTATTAAAAACCTTCTCATTAAAAGAATTGAGCATACAGGCGAAGTGTGGCAACAGACGCGACTCTCTGCCAAACGGAAACCCAATGGTCGACGCGGAAGTATATCGACTTTTGCAACCGAGGCTGCTCTCCAGAAAGTCGAGCCAATGGTGAGGCTCGTGCGAGGGCATTGAGCCGCCTAGGGAGCTGCGCGGTTACCCAGCGACGGTCACTCCGCAACGCCGAGCGAGTCATTGCCGTTACGACTGCAGAGGGCCGCCCACACCTGGTGGTCGATTGCAGCATCGATCAGCCGCATAGAACCGTCGCCCAGCGTCACGTTTGCTCCTGTCGGATGTTCGGAGAACATCGCATCGGGGTCCCCCCTGGAGTCGTTGGGGGCATGAATCACTGACTGCTCATCTGCGGCTGGGCCACTGTGGGAGAGTACAAAGGCAGCCGCGTGCGCGGGGGTTGCGTGTGCCAGCAGGCGGTATGTTTCTGTCGGTTGGCAGAAGCCGCCAGCCACGACACCAGCCCAGGCTTTTTGCGAGACTGCCTGCGAGTGCTCGCCCAAAAAAACAGTTTTGGAAAGTCCGTCGCTGATGTCTGCAGGACGGATTTGTGAGTTTCTGTAAAGCGGGCCGTTGCAAATTGATTCCCAGCTAGAGCGAGGCGACGTGTCCCACGGATCCTCGTGGCCGGCGTTGGCCACGTAGTCAGCTCTGCCGAGCCTGGCTCCGGAAGCATGTGGATCTCCACTGGCATTGAGGACTTCAAATGCATCCCGCTGCCCAGCCGATGATGGGCAGAGAAAAGTTGTCAATCGCTGGGCAACAATCGCCCGATTGGCAACCCCTGCAACGCCATCTGCGACCTTGTATTGCGAGGAGAGATTGCCTTCTTCCATGAACGGGGCGATCGCCATTCCCCAGCCGGTGCCGGGAGGGGCGTCCCATGTTTTTGGATCGCGAGATGAGTTATTTGTGTCGGCCAAGTATCCGGCCGGAAAGCGTTTTCGGGCATCCAGATAAACGTGCAGAGCGAGACCTAGCTGGCGAAGCTGACTGCCACATTGCGTGCGTCTGGCCGACTCGCGGGCCGACTGAACGGCTGGCAACAGGAGGGCAATCAGAGTGCCAATAATGGCGATCACGACCAATAATTCCACCAACGTAAACGCTCGTCGGGGCTTCGACTTATGCCCCCTGAAAAGAACCGCCAAAAACGCTGTCATTTTTTGCCTCTCAAAAACAAAATCTTGAGCAGTCAAAATATCTATTTTGAACAGTCAAACAAACTATCTTAATGAGTCAAAATAGTTTGTCAAGCAGAAATCGTTGCGGGGTTGTTTTCTTCCGTATTTTTGCCGGTCTGGCGTATGATTTGCTCGACCTCATGATCGGCAATGAGCGACGGTCTGCGGCTTGTCGTCGCAGTCATAAGCCGGCACTTCTTGGGTTCAACTCAGCTATGAATGGCTTTTTGTACATCTTGGCGATTGGCGTGGCGGGGGCCGCCGGCACGCTGTTGCGGTTTGGTTCGTATCAATTGATCGACCGATTTCTGGGTACGGTTTTTCCATGGGGCACGCTCTTTGTAAATGTGCTGGGGTCGTTTGCCTTTGGCGCGATCTGGGGGGTGGCCCGTGCGAGAGGTACGGTTCCGGCTGGCTTGACGGGTTTCGAAACGGTCGTTCTGGTCGGATTTCTAGGTGGCTTTACGACCTACTCGACATTTGCGTTTCAGTCGCTGGAGCTCTTGGAGGCTGACCGGCCGCTCGCTGCTTTTGCCTTGATAGCAGGCACCACTCTCACGGCCCTGCTTGCCGTCTGGGGGGGCCTGCAGCTTTTCAAATCCTAAAATAACAGGTTCTTCCACCTGCCAGGCAGGCGTATTCCAACTGCGATTCTGTCGACAGCCGGCACTCTCTGCCTTCCTTCTGACTCAACCACTTGCAAAAAGCAGTGGCGTCGTTCCAAGTCACATTGATCACAGATGTTTGTCGGTCTGGCTACAAAGATCCAAATTACATGCCGTGGAAGTGGGGGCATCCCACACCCTGCCACCGCCAAGAGAAGCCCGTGCGGCGGCGGTTTACCGCTGAGTACAAAGCCCGTATCCTTCAGGAAGCAGATCGGCTCACCCAGCCTGGGCAGCTCGGCGCCCTGCTCCGTCGCGAAGGCCTCTACTCGTCAAACTTGTGCGTGTGGCGAAAGCAGCGTGACGAGGCGGCACTCACCGGCCTCGTACCCAAGCGACGTGGGCGGAAGCCTGACCTGAATGCACCGCTCGTCGCCGAGAATCAGCGGCTCGTCCGCGAAGTCGCGCGGCTTCACCGACGGCTTCGTCGGACAGAGGTCATTCTCGACGTCCAAAAAAAACTTTCCGAGATCCTGGGGATCGAATTGGCGCCAAACGACTACGTGAACGAGCCATGATCGCCATCGAGGAACTCTCACCCTCCGTGGGAACAGTAGCCGCGTGTGCCGCTATCGGCGTGCCGCGGGCGACGGTCTACCGCCGCCGTCTGCCAAAGGCGGCTGCGGCCCCGCAGCCCCGGCCAGCATCGCCGCGGGCATTGAGTGGGGAAGAACGAAAACATGTTCTGAACGTTCTCCACAGCGATCCGTTCGCCGATAAAGCTCCGGCTGAAACCTATGCGAAACTGCTAGACCAGGGCACGTATCTCTGTTCTATCCGCACTATTGGTTGGATCCTTCATGCCAACGAGGCGGTCCGCGAGCGCCGCAACCAGCTCCGGCATCCCTCGTATGCCAAACCGCAGCTGTTGGCCACGGCGCCCAACCAAGTCTGGACGTGGGACATCACGAAGCTGCTGGGGCCGGCCAAGTGGACCTACTCCAACCTCTATGTGGTCTCGACATCTACAGCCGCTACGTCGTGGGCTGGATGCTGGCCCACCGGGAATCGCAGTATCTCGCCGAGCGGTTGATTCGTGAAACACTCATCAAGGAGGGCATCCCCCACCGATCAACT
>Ga0209702_10004803_pt1 | contig 19145 bp, 19 predicted proteins | sample FRY01_FD_187210 | JGI IMG/M metagenome (GOLD analysis project Ga0209702, IMG submission 187210) | Freshwater microbial communities from Lake Fryxell liftoff mats and glacier meltwater in Antarctica - FRY-01 (SPAdes) (version 2) | ecosystem: Environmental > Aquatic > Freshwater > Ice > Glacier...
TGCAGAGACAGGTCGCGACCTGTCCGTACAATTAGGAATCAATAAAATGAATCAATAAAATGAAGAATAGAAAATCTAATAGGTTAAAAGGATATGATTATTCGCAAGATAATTTATATTTTGTCACGATTTGTGTAAAAGACAGATTGTGTTGTTTTGGTATTGTAGGGACAGGTCGCGACCTGTCCGTACTAGGGATAGGTCGCGACCTGTCCGTGCGAAATCCAAATGAATCAAATCCAAATGAATCAAATCCAAAAATGATATTGAATAAATATGGGGTGATTGTTCAAGAAAGATTGCAATGGCTATCTAATCAATATGAGTATGTAGAGGTACACAATTTTGTGGTAATGCCTAATCATATACACGCCATTATTGAAATTGATAGTACCAAAGTGAAAGATAAAAGTATAAAAATAAAATCCTTGTCCGAATTAATTGGAGCATTCAAAACAACATCGTCCAAATTAATTCACGAAGCAGATTTTATAAATTTTTCGCGGCAAAGATCTTTCCACGACCACATTATAAGGAATGAAAATTCGTATCAAAACATAAGCAATTACATAGACCAAAATCCCAAAAAATGGGATGATGACACTTTTTTTGAAAAAAAATTAAAATAATTCTAACTGTGTTGGTGCATCAACACTTTCCTGTTTGGCTTTGCCAAGATAATTAATAATCATCCCAAATTGTTTGTCGGTTATTCGCAGAACACTCACTTTTCCCAATGGTGGAACGAGTCGGTTAATGCGTTTTTCGTGAACATCGGCACTTTCGCTACTAGCACAATGACGAATATAAACCGAGTATTGCATCATAGCAAAACCACCTTTGAGCAAATTGTTTCTAAATCCCGAAGCATTCCGGCGATCTTTCTTGGTTTCTGTTGGTAAATCGAAAAACACAAACAACCACATTATTCGGTATCCGTTAAGTTCCATAATTTTGGATATTTAATTTTTTTTCGATCGCCTGTAAAACATTGTTGGAGAGAACTTGCTGTTTTTTGCAATGCCACCATCAACGGACTTTTTTCTTCTTTAAAATATACGGTTCTCGTTAACATTTGCAACATTTCAGCTTTTATTGCTGTGTTGAGTTCTTGCTCGTCATAACGTTGCATAATGTCAAAAACTTTCTCATCAACAATGGGGCGAAAGGGTTCCATAATATCATCTGCCAAGGCAAAAGCATTGTATTTACTTTTGTGATGAATTCCTAATGTGTTTAATAATCCGCTTCCAGAAAGGGCTCTTGCAGTTGCAGCCCTCAAAATGGCATAACCGTAATTCAGAAAATTATTGGGATAATCACCATAACGTTCTCTTTTTATTCCGTTTTTTTCTAGGTTTGGAGTAGGAAAATGTTTCCAATATTGCTGCGCCGCAACGCCTTCCATATTTGAGGTATCACCGCTTAAAACTTTGCTTGCGAGAAATTCAAAGGAGTTTTTATTAGTTGTTAATTTTTCTAACAATTGACCTTGATTCCTAATTTTTTCAACAATAGTTTGTTGCCACAATTGTTTTTTTAAAGGAATAGAAGCTTCGATTTGATTTTTGAATATTTCTTGCTGAATATGATGGCTGTTGAGGTTAAGAAACATTCCGTTGGGGAGATGGTTGCTGCCGCAAATAATAATAGCGGTATTGTTCTCTACAATCAAATTCATTGCTGGAATACTCAGGTAAATTTCGGGATGATCAAGAACTAAAAAACCTATGTCTTCTATAGGAATAGAGCTTTCTCTAATTTCTGATTTCAGAATTAATTGAAGATTTTTGGTTGTGATTGAAGATTTGTTTTCGACTAGAATGGTTCTTTTTATCATGTTTTTTTAACTCTAAGATACTTAAAGCTAAATTACTAAATCAATATTTTATTTGAATTTTTTAAAACAAAAAAGCCTTACTTACGTAAGGCTTTGTACCTTGGGTGGGAATCGAACCCACACACCTAAATACACGAGTTTGAGTCGTGCGCGTCTACCAATTCCGCCACCAAGGCAAAATGATCTTTATCATTAAGAGGTTGCAAATGTAGAAAAAAAACAGCTAGATTTTAAAAAAATACCTTAAAATATACTTACCGAGTTGATTTTTATTACTAAATTTGCACCTCGTTAACAAAACAACACACAACTAACTACATCCGAGGCATTTAATAATATGAAGCTTAAACAAATGACAAAGCCGAATTGTATGGAGTGCAGCGAAATAAAAACAACAGATTAAAATGTCACATCAAGAACCAGAAGCAAAAATATTTGCTTGTTCCCAAAGTGTTCATTTGGCAGAACAAATAGCTAAAAACTATGGAATTCCGCTAGGTAAAGTTACGTTCTCACAATTTAGCGATGGCGAATTTCAACCATCTTATGAAGAATCTATTCGTGGATTAAGAGTTTTTATTATTTGCTCTACTTTTCCAAGTGCTGATAACTTAATGGAATTATTGCTTATGATAGATGCTGCTAAAAGAGCTTCTGCCAGACATATAACTTCGGTTATACCTTATTTTGGATGGGCAAGACAAGACAGAAAAGACAAGCCAAGAGTGCCAATTGGTGCCAAATTAGTTGCAAAATTACTTGAAACTGCTGGGACAACTCGAATAATGACAATGGACTTACATGCAGACCAGATTCAAGGGTTTTTTGAAAAACCAGTAGACCATTTGTTTGCATCAACAATATTTTTACCATATATAAAAAGCTTAAATCTAGAAAATTTAACAATTGCATCTCCAGATATGGGTGGTTCTAAAAGAGCTTATGCATATTCTAAATTTTTAGGGTCTGGTGTTGTTATTTGCTACAAACAAAGAAAATCGGCAAATGTAATTGGAAAAATGGAACTTATTGGCGAAGTTAAAGGAAGAAATGTTGTTTTAGTAGACGATATGATAGATACAGGAGGCACGCTTGCAAAAGCAGCCGACTTAATGATAGAAAAAGGAGCACTTAGTGTTAGAGCAATTTGTACACATGCTATTTTATCTGGAGATGCTTACGAAAAGATTGAAAAATCTAAACTAAGTGAATTAATTGTTACAGATTCTATTCCGTTAAAGAAAGAATCAAACAAAATAAAAGTGGTGAGTTGTGCTCCACTTTTTGCAGAAGTTATGCACATGGTGCAACACAACAATTCCATAAGCGGGAAGTTTTTAATGTAATTTCTAATGCTTATAATCGGTGAAAGTTTTGAAATTGATTTTTGAAATTGACATTGAAATTGAAACAAATTTATTATTAACTATATTTTTTTACAATGAAATCGATTACAATTAAAGGATCAGAAAGAGAAAGCGTAGGCAAAGTTGCAACTAAAGCCTTACGTAATGCTGGAATGGTTCCTTGCGTTATATACGGAGGAAATCAACCAGTGCATTTTACAGCAGAAGAAAAAGCATTTAAAAACTTGGTGTATACTCCAAACGCACATACTGTTGTAGTTGAATTAGAAAGCGGAATTAAAGTTGAAGCTATCTTGCAAGATATACAGTTTCACCCAGTTTCAGACAAAATCTTACACATTGACTTTTATCAGTTAAATGGAGATAAAGAAATTGCAATAGAAGTTCCTGTTAATATTATTGGGAAATCTAAAGGCGTAATGACTGGTGGCGTTTTAACGTTAAATCAAAGAAGATTAAAAGTTAAAGCTTTACCTAAAAACTTACCCGATTTTATAACTGTAGATATTTCTAACTTAGAAATGGGTAACAAACTTTATGTTACTAAATTAGCAAACGATAATTACAAATTTATGCATCCAGATAACACCGTTGTTTGCCAAGTAAGAGTTTCTCGTGCCGCTATGAAAGCTGCTCAAGAAGCTGCAAAAGCAGAAAAAGGTTCTGCAAAAGCAAAGAAAAAATAATTTTTTCAGCCTTTATATTAAAAAGCATCAGTTTAACTGGTGCTTTTTTTATTATACCCTATTTTAGCTTTTGTATTTTTGTATTTTTGTTGCATGAAATGGATAAAACTTCTTTTTAAAAAACACACAACCACAAACCATTTAGATGTAATGAAAAAATATTTAATTGTTGGACTTGGAAATATAGGACCAGAATATATTAACACAAGACACAACATAGGTTTTAAAGTCTTAGATAACCTAGCAGACAAAGAAGGATTATCTTTTAAAAACGTTAAACTTGGAAACATGTGCGAATATAAAATTAAGGGAAGAATGCTTTATTTATTAAAGCCAAACACCTACATGAATTTAAGCGGAAAAGCTTTGCAATATTGGATGGATAAAGAAAATATTGAAAAAGACAACGTTTTGGTTATAACAGATGATTTAAACTTATCATTTGGAACAATAAGAATAAAAGCAAAAGGGAGTGATGGCGGACATAATGGACTAAAACACATTCAACAAACTTTAAATTCTAGCGAATATCCAAGGTTTAGATTCGGAATTAGTGATGAGTTTAAAAAAGGGAATCAAGTTAATTATGTTTTAGGCGAATGGTCTGAAGAAGAAAAACAAACGCTAACCGAACGCTTAAATCTATCTAAAGAAATTATAGAATCATTTGCATTAGCAGGATTAAATATAACAATGAACGTTTTTAACGGAAAATAACATTGGCAAAGTTTTTGCCCTTTATCAATAAATATCTAAATCATGAAATATTACATGTTAATAATATTTACGTTTTTATTTATAAGTTGTTCGGGTAAAAAAGAAATTGCTCAAAAAAACAATACGATAGAGTCTTTAAATATTTGTCCTAAAGAAGGGGTTTGTTCTGTAAAAATATACCTTAACAATAGTTTAAATGTGTTAAAAGATGACACTGGGGCAACATATCACACTTTTTCTGAAGATAGTACTAAAACAGTTATTGTTTTTGAATACAATAAAACTGTAGAAGAAGGCTTGGCAGATGCATATTATAAAGAAGATGTTATTTTTGAAATAAATAACGATGTAACCAGTTTATCTTTAAAAGATCAAGAACTAACATCGACTAAAATGCTTTTTGGAAAACATTGTTTTTGCAGAGATCAAGTAGGTTATTATAATATAACCTCTGGAAATTTAACATTAAAAAAAACAAATAATGAGTATTTATTTAACTTAACTTTTAATGTAGACAAAGTAAATCATCTTATAAAAAACATAAAAAACTAATCATAAAAAAAGCCCAACAATTGTTGGGCTTTTTTGCTGTATAAATCTAAATTATTTTACAATAATTCTTTTTACCTCTGTTCTATCTCCGTCTGTAACAGACATTAAATAAACGCCTGCTTCAGCATTATTTAACCGAATCATTTCGTTAAATGCTCCATTGTTGTTAAAACTGGTTTGATAAATAGTTCTCCCTCTCATATCGTAAACTTTTACACTTACATTTTCTGAAATTAAGTTACTTAGTTGCACATTAAACGAACCGTTATTAGGGTTAGGATAAACAACAAAATTAAATAAGTTATTATCTATAACACTTAACGGGGCTTGGTTAGAACAAATATTTAAACTCCATGCGTTCAAAGACCCGCCATCTTCATTAAACACATCTTGAATTTGTAATGTCCAAATTCCTTGAGAAGCTTGCCCGTTAAATGCAGTTAATGCTTGTTCTGGTAGTACTGTTCCAGATATTCCTGGATTGTTACCACAAACAACAGCAACGCCAGAATCATCAAACGTAGCTAACACATTGTTAATTGAAGTTGTTGGACTACACTCGTTATTCATTAATATAACTTGAGTACCTGTTGGGCTTATTAATGTTACAATTAAATCGTTAATCCACGTATGAGTAATATTTACATTTACATTTATATCTGTAATTGTAATATTTTGATTTGCAGGTATTGTAATGGTAGAAATAATTGTTGGTGTTCCGCTAGCAGAAATAATTACAGGAACATCTGTAGAAGCTGTAGTGCCACAAAAAGTAGTTATTAAACTAAAATTGGTTGAATAAACGCCGTTACAAGATGTGTTTTTTGGTCTAATTCTCCAATATAAAGTTGATGCACTTGGCAAAGCACTTGTAGAAAAACTAGTAGTTGCAGAACTTCCTGTTAAAATTACATTTAGAAAAGTGGCGTTTGTAGCAACCTGAATGTCGTATCCAGTTGCATTAGTAGAAGCTGCCCAAGTAAAATTTACATTTCCTGGACTAACACTCGACCCATTTGTTGGAGTTGATAAAGCTACACTAGAAAAATTACCGTCAGCTAAGTTTAAATAAAAATTAGTTGTTTTTACTATGGTTCCAGATGTTGCAGTTACAACCATTGTATGTAACCCTGCAGTTGCATTTGTTGTATTAGAAACTTGCAAAGTAAAAGTTGCAGTTGCATTTAACGTTGTTGGGTTAAATGTTACTGTTGTTCCAGCTGGTTGTCCTGTAACACTAAATGTTGTGTTACCACTAAATCCGGAAATTGTTTGATACGATCCTGTAAATGTAGCAACATCTCCTTTACATGCTGATTTAGTTTGTTCTCCAACTCCATTAAATGTTACATACATTGTTGCAGAAGGTGCGGCAGATATTGTAAAGTTTGAATTAGAAATATCAAAGAATATGTTTTTATGACCCATAACCATAATTCTGTTTCCGCTTCCTACAAGATTTGGTATAGAAATAGCCTCAGAACCATCATTTGGCACTTGACTTGCTAACAAAACAGGAAAAGTTGTACCATTATTTGTAGATAAATAAATATCAACACTAGCTGTATTTACACCATTTTCTGTTGTTCCACCAACATCCCATGTAACCGTTTGTACAGAACCTACATTCCAGTTAACATTTGAGTTTGGAGCTGTTACTTGAAAAGGAGTTGTGCCAGACATTGTAGTAACAGTCATGTTCGCTCTTGCAGTTTGCCCTCCATTTGGAGTTCTATTATCTCTTATAGTTAAGGCAAAATTCATTGTTCTTGCAACACTTGGTAATACTTCCCATGTACTATTGTTTGAACCATTTAATATAGAAAATATTTCTGGTAAATATCTATCCGTAGAAGTTGTAGGGCTGTAAGATCTAAAAGTTGGTCCGCCAGTATTTGTAGTTGCAGGTGGTTGCGTTGCTATATCTGTATTAGTTTGTTCCCAACAATATGTTAAAGAATCTCCATTAGCATCTGTTCCATTCCCTTTTAAAATAAAAGGAGTGCTAATTGGAATATTATAATTTAGAATTGGTGTTATAACCGGTGCTGTATTGTTGTTTTGAATGTTTACAGAACAATTTCCTCCACCAGACACAAATGCATCCATTTGAGCTAAACTTACTACATGAAAATAAGTGTCTGAAAAATTTTGAACATTTGGAGAACAAATTCCAGCATATCCCATAATTGTAGAAGCACTGCCAGGTTCTACAGACGTAGCTGCAGATCTTTGGCAGCTGTTATTTTGTGTATGCGTTGCTCCAAATTGATGGCCCATTTCGTGAGCTACATAATCTATATCAAAAGAATCTCCTACTGGAGCTCCAGAACCTGTTACACCTCTAGCCTTATTCCCAGAACATGGAGAGTTTAACTGAGCAATACCTCCGCCACCTGTACTAAATACATGACCAATATCGTATGAAGTAGGACCTACATTAGCATCTACAATTCCTTGTATTTCGTTAATTAATGCTCCACCATCGTTATTGCTTAAAGTATCCGGTTTTTCTGGAAGTAAAAAAATAATGTTTGTGTTATTAGGTATAATAACTAAACGCATAGACATGTCTCTTTCAAAAATACCATTAATCCTAGTCATGGTAACATTCATTGCAGACAAAACCGCATTTTCTCTTACCACCAAAGATCCAGCTCCAACTCCTGCTTGTGCAATGTGAAACGCAGAATACTCTTCTGTGCTAGCTAAAGCTAATCGATACGTTCTAAAAAGACCTGAATTAGCTTGTGTATTATTGCTGTTTTTAGGAGAAAAATTAACTCCGTTAGAGGCATCCTCTTTAATATCTTCGACTAAACATTCAAAAACTCTATTAGATTGAGCTTGATTTTTATTATAAACAATATAGCTGTTTAAATCTTTAGTATATGGGTCTATTAATGTAGTTCCTGATGGAGAAAAAATCATACCATGAAAACCAAAAATTGTTGTACTAAATCTAATAGATGTAGATTTATCTGAAACTCCAACTCCAACATAAGATTTAATATTTGGGTTTTGAGCCAATAAATCTTCATGCATAATTGGCGCTTCGTAAATTTTAAAATCTACTAAAATACCATTAGAATTTGGGAAAGACATAATAATATTAGAGTCAACATTATTTCCTCTTTCTGGAGTGTTAATTAAATTAGCTTTTAAAGAAGTTAAATTTAATTGATACACATCAAACTTATTAATAGTTGATGCTCTTTCTACTTTTAAATGTAATGTAAGTTGTTCTTTAGTTGTTTTTTCCCATAAATTCTTTTGAGAATGCACAATACTACATGAAAAAACAAATAATATCGATAATAGTAATATTTTTTTCATTTTTAATATAATTATTGATTTGTTAATAGGCAAATATATTATAAAAAACTCCAACAGAAGGTGTTTATTGATGGTTTAATTGTTAAAATTAAAATTTTTTAAACGGTTTAATGTTAATTTTTCTTCTAGCGTTGTCTTAAAAGCAAGATTATATCTAGGTTAAGATATTTTTTTTTACTTTTGAAAACAATATTTACTTTTTATAATTATAACAAATCCAACTATACTCTTTTGAAAACTTTTTTATCTATATATGATGTAAATCCAAAGAATAAAACTATAGTTACAATAGGTACTTTTGATGGGGTTCATCAGGGGCATAAAAAAATAATAGAAAAACTAAATAGCAGTAAAAAAGATTGTAATTGCGAAACTTTACTTTTAACTTTTTTTCCGCATCCAAGAATGGTTTTGCAATCGGATTTAGAGATTAAACTTTTAAATACAATTGATGAAAAAGTTAAACTTCTAGAAGAAGCTGGTTTAGATAATGTAATTATACATCCGTTTGATCATGATTTTTCTAGACTAACTGCAGAAAAATTTATTAAATCTGTTCTTGTAAATCAATTTAACGTTAAAAAAATAATAGTTGGTTACGATCATAGATTTGGTAGAAACAGAACTGCAGCTTACGATGATTTAGTTTCTTTTGGAAAATTATTTAATTTTGAAGTAGAGCAAATATCTGTACAAGAAATTGATGCAGTTTCTATTAGTTCAACAAAAATTAGAAATGCTCTTTTAAAGGATGGAAATGTTTCTTTGGCAAACGAATATTTAGGATACAATTATTTTATTACAGGAAAAGTAATAAAAGGCAAAAAAATTGGTAGAACCATTGGTTTTCCAACAGCCAACATTTATATTAAAGAAGAGTATAAATTGATTCCTAAAAATGGCGTTTATGTTGTTACTTCTAAAATAAACAACCAACAATTTAACGGAATGATGAATATAGGTTACAACCCTACTTTTAATGGTGAGTTAAAATCTATAGAAGTTCATTTTTTTAACTTTAATCAGGATATCTATAACCAAGAAATTCAAGTTGAAATTCTAGAAAGAATTAGAGACGAACAAAAATTTGATACGATAGAAGACTTAAAAGCACAACTTGAAAAAGATAAAATATTTTCTTTAAACTATTTTAATTCTTAAAATGAAAAAACTATTCGAACCTATAGACAATTCTCCTTTAATTGTTTTTCGAATATTTTTTGGTTTTTTGTTAGCTGCCGAAACTTTTATTGCAATACCATTAGGTTGGGTTAAAATCAATCTTGCAGAGCCAAAAGTTTTTATACCTCATATTGGGTTTGAGTTTCTTGAAGTTTTTACAGGAACTCCAATTTATTTATATTATTTAACCATGGGTCTTTTAGGTTTAATGGTTATGGTTGGATATAGATACAAACTTAGTTTTGGCCTTTTTACAATACTTTGGACAGGCAGTTACTTAATGCAAAAAGCATCATATAATAATCATTACTATTTACTTATTGTAATTTGTATAATAATGTTGTTTTTACCTGCTAATAAATATGCTTCTGTAGATGTAAAAAACAATCCTAGCATTAAGCAATATACAATGCCTAAATGGTGTTCTTGGGTTTTAATTTTTCAAATTTCTATAGTTTACTTTTATGCTACAGTTGCTAAATTCTATCCAGATTGGTTAGACGGAAGTTTTGCAAAACTTTTATTTTCTACCAACAATGTTCATCCAAATTTAAACGCATTGTTTGCCAATCATTATTTTCATTTATTTATATCTTACTCCGGTATTTTATTCGATGGTTTAATAATCCCTGCTTTACTTTATAAGAAAACCCGAACAATTGCCCTTATAGCGTCTTTAATTTTTCACTTATTTAACGCTGCTACCTTGCAAATTGGAATATTTCCGTTTTTTGCATTAAGTTTTATCGTGTTTTTTTATGAACCCGAACAGATTAGAAAATTATTTTTTAAAAACAAACCTCAAGTTTCTTCAATTAAAACTGAGCAATTTTTATATAATCATTTATTAAAAATTGTTTTAATTCCGTTTTTAATTTTACAAACACTTTTACCAATAAGACATTGGCTAATAAAAGGCGATGTTTTATGGACAGAAGAAGGACATAGATTAAGCTGGAGAATGATGCTAAGAACTAAACAGGGATTTATAAATTATAAAATAGTAAATACTAAAACTAAAGAAGAGATTCGTTTTAATATAGAAAATTATTTAACGCCTAAACAATTAAACTTAGTTAGCACAAAACCAGATGCAATGTGGCAAGTTGCACAAATACTTAAAAAAGAATTTAAATTAAAAAATATAGATATAGAAATTTATATCGACTCAAAAATAAAGGTTAACAACAACCCGTATTTAACTTTTATAGACCCTAATCTAGATATGGCAAATGCAAAATGGGATTACTTTTGGCACAACGATTGGATTTTACTTTATAATAAAGACAATAAAATTATACCTTAATAAGAGCAAAAGAAAGAAAAGAACTCTTTTTTTAATCTAAATTTAAAAACAATTTAATTACTTTTGAACCATAAAACAGCATCTATGAGTAGCATTAGAAATAACTGGACTAAAGAAGAAATATTAAACGTTTACAATAAACCAATGATGGATTTATTGTTTGAAGCATCTACAATACATAGACAATATCACGATCCAAATCAAGTACAAGTATCTACTTTAATATCTATAAAAACAGGAGGTTGTCCAGAAGATTGTGGTTATTGTCCACAAGCTGCTAGATATCATACAGATATAAAAGGGAACGACTTAATGTCTGTTAAACAAGTAAAAGCACAAGCTTTAAGAGCAAAATCTAGCGGTTCTTCTAGAGTTTGTATGGGTGCTGCTTGGAGAAACGTAAAAGATGGTAAAGAGTTTGACCAAGTTTTAGAAATGGTTAGAACTATAAATAAACTTGATATGGAGGTTTGTTGTACCTTAGGCATGATAACCGAAAATCAAGCTCAAAGACTTGCCGAAGCTGGTTTGTATGCTTATAATCATAATTTAGATTCTTCTGAAGAGTATTACAAAGAGGTGATTTCTACAAGAGGATTCAAAGACAGATTAAACACCATAGAAAACGTTAGAAAAACTAATATAACTGTTTGTAGTGGCGGAATTATTGGAATGGGAGAAACTATAGAAGACCGTGCCGGAATGTTAGTTGCATTAGCTACATTAAACCCGCAACCAGAATCTGTGCCAATTAATGCATTAGTTGCCGTAGAAGGAACTCCGCTAGAAAATCAAAAACCTATAGAAATTTGGGATATGATTAGAATGGTAGCCACTACAAGAATTATTATGCCAGAAACGCAAGTAAGACTTTCTGCAGGAAGAACTCAAATGTCTAGAGAAGGACAAGCAATATGTTTCTTTGCTGGAGCAAATTCTATTTTTGCTGGAGATAAACTATTAACTACTCCAAATCCAGATGTTAACGAAGACATGAAAATGTTTGCAACATTAGGGCTAAACCCGCAAAAACCATTTACTAAAAAATCGCAACCTAAAACCGTTGAAGCATCGGAATCTGAATTTAATTCTTTAGGCGAAAAACCAAAATGGTCAAGACCTGGACATAAAATAGAAAGAAATCTAGTAGCTTCTAACAAAGCAAAATAATAAACCAAAAAGCTCTAAAAATATATTAGAGCTTTTTATTTTTACAGCTAAAGGTTGATAAATAAAAACACGCTTACTCTTTTAGAACTTATACAAAAGTTAGAATATTATTGTTCTTATCAAGAACGATGTCATTTTGATGTTGAAACTAAATTAAAATCACTAACAACAATAGAAATAGAGATAAATACAGTAATTGTTCATCTTATAGAAAACAACTTTTTAAACGAAGAGCGATTTGCAAACTTGTTTTCTATATCTAAATTTCATCAAAAATATTGGGGGGAAAAAAGAATTACAGCCGAGTTAAAAGCTAGAAAAATTAGTGCTTATTTAATTAATAATGCTTTAAAAAACATTCCAGAAGACGAATACTTAAACACTTTTAATACGGTTGCTATTAAACATTGGAACAGTATTAAAGAAACCGAAAAATATAAAAAACGTAAAAAGTTTTGCGATTATTTAATAAGAAAAGGGTTTGAACAAGAGCTCATTTATAACCAACTTAAAAGTTTAGAAAACGCTAAATAGAAATAACAACACTTACTGCGTTACCACCAAAACCAACGGCATTAACCATAATGTTTTTTAAATCTTTAGTTTGCTTTTTGTGGTTATTAAAGGGTAAATGTATAAATGTATTATGTTGTAACATTAATATTGCCATTTCTACACTTAGCATTCCAGAAGTGCCAAACGTATGTCCAATTTTCCATTTGTTATTAGTTAGCAAAGGCATATTGTTTTGAAATACTTTTTGTATTGCACGTAATTCGCTTTTGTCTCCTTTTATAGTCCCTGGGGTGTGTGTTATAATTACATCTATTTCGCTAGGGTGCATATTGCCTAAAGCCATTTTTATAGATTTTTTAAAACATTCTGCTTCTGTAGATATAGATATATTATGTTCTAAAACTTCGGTTGCATAACCAATTCCAGTAATATATGCCAATGCTTTTTGAGTCTGGTTTATATCTAAACAAATTACAGCAGCTCCTTCGCCAATAACCATAGTGTTGTTTTTTTTAGATAAATCGGAAGCTTTACAAGGATATTCATCTTGATTTGAAGCATAGATTTTTAAACTCTGCATTTGTGCAATAGTAAAAGCCGTTAAAGGAGCTTCGCTACCACCAACTAAAAACTTTGTTGCCATTCCAGATTTTAACCAAGCAATTCCGTTTAATAACGAATGTAATGCTGTAGAACATGTAATTGAATGCGATATTTCTGGACCATTACTTTGTAAATCGTGAGAAACCCAACTAGAAATATTACCAAGTGTTGTTGTTGGCGAAGATAATGTTTGAGAAATTCCTGTTTTTAAAAATTCTGAATGATGTTTTTCGAATAATTTTGTTGCACCTCTAGACGAACCTATGTTTATACCAAAAATGTCGTTGGAGTTCCAATTTGCAGTTTTAACAGCTTGTCTAGATGCTAAAATAGAGAACAAAACCGTGTCGTCTAACGATTTATATTTAGAATCAGATTTTTTTAACGCTGTTACTTTTCTTTTTAATTCTAACGAAATTGATGCAATTAATACATTATTTTTTCCAACTTTTTTTAATTTAATTAAAGTTTTTGGGTTAAGATAGTTTTCCCAAATTTGAGCAGCGTTATCGCCTAAAGGCGAAAAGGATGAAAAAGATGTTATTGCAATTTTGGTTTCCAAAAAGTAATATGGTTTAATTTTTAGCCCTGATTGAAGCGATATCCTCTAAACTTGTTTAGAGATTTAGCAAAAAGCAGGAAAATGGATTAAAAGTAAGCCTAAAGATTCGCTTTTAAGTATGCAAATTTAAACTATATCTAGTGCTTTTTCTATTGTTTTATAGATTTTTTCTAACTCTTTATTTGTTGTAATGTAAGGCGGTAAGATATAAATTATGTTGCCTACTGGTCTTAGAATTACTCCGTTTTCTATAAAAAAATGGTACAGTTTGTTTCTTAAAGTTCCGTAATAATCTTGTTTTTCTTGTACTTTAATTTCTAATGCAAAAATAACGCCTAAAACTCTAGTAGTTTTTACTTTTGAATGCTTTTTTATTTGCTCTTGAAACTGTAAATGATTCGTGTTTACATTTACTATGTTTTGTTGCATTTGTTTGGTTTGCAACAACTCAATACTTGCTAAAGCTGCGGCACAACCGGTTGGATTTGCAGTAAATGTATGACCGTGAAACAGGGCTTTATTGGTGTCTTCGTTTAAAAACCCGTTAAATATTTCTTGTGTAAAAGAGGTAATTGCCATTGGTATTGTTCCGCCAGTTAAGGCTTTAGACATGCACATCATGTCTGGTTTTTGCTCTAGATAATCTACCGCAAATGTTTTACCTGTTTTGCCAAAACCTGTCATAACTTCGTCTGCAATTGTTAAAACATTATTTTGGTTACAAATAGCAATTAATTTATCTAATACTTCTGGTTTATACATTACCATTCCGGCAGCTCCTTGACAAAGTGGTTCAAAAATAAAAGCCGCAACAGAATTTGTTTTAATTAATTCTTCTAAAAGCTGGATACATTCTTCTTCTTTACCAGATGTTGGAACCGGAATTCTAACAACATCTATCATTGAGCCTTTAAAAGCTTCTGTAAAAAAGGTAATGCCACTTGCCGACATTGATCCAAATGTATCACCATGAAAAGCATTTTCTAAAGCTATTATTGTTGTTCTTTTTTCTCCTTTATTATAAAAATACTGAAATGAAGCTTTTAATGCAACTTCTACAGCTGTAGAACCATTATCTGAGAAAAATATTTTTTTTTGATTAGAAGGCAAAATTTCCATTAGCTTTTCTGCCAATAAAACTGCTGGTTTGTTAGTAAAACCACCAAACAAAACATGTTCTAAAGTTGTTAATTGCTTATAAATAGCATCTGCAATAAAACGATTACTGTGACCAAACGGATTAACCCACCAACTCGATATTGCATCTATATATTCTTTACCATCTTCGTCCCATAAATAAACGCCTTCGCCTTTTACAATTGCAGGAAAAAGTCCCGATGTTTTGTGTTGCGTATAAGGATGCCAATTATAAAGTTGGTCTCTTTGAGATAAATTCATTTTATAAGTTTAATAAGTTTGCACGAAATTCATCGGCATAACATTTAATTACATTTTTATCAAAATAAGGTTCGTTTTCTATTCTTCCGATGAAGTTACATTTTGTTTTATTTAATATTATACTTTCTGTCGCCTTATTTTCATCTCCAGAAAAAACAATTCCAGCAATTGAAGCATTACTGTGTTTTAAGGTTTCAATCGTCATTAAAGTGTGGTTTATACTGCCTAAATAATGTCTAGAAACTACTATAACCTTATAATCTGGTTTGATTAAATCTAGAATTGTTTCGTTGGCATTTATTGGAACTAAAATTCCGCCAGCTCCTTCTATAACTAAATGATTATTAGTATTAGGAACATTAATTTTAGAAACGTCTATTTCAATTCCATCTATTTCTGCTGCATAATGCGGACTTGCAGGCGTTTTTAATTGAAAAGCATTTTCATGAAAAATAGATTTAGTGTTAGAAACAAAATTCTTAACTTTATGCGTGTCCGAATTATCTAAATCACCTGCTTGAATTGGTTTCCAATAATCTGCTTCTAGAGCTTCTGTAATTATTGCCGAAGCAATAGTTTTGCCAACATCGGTTCCTATTCCTGTAATAAATAGTTTCATAATTTATATTTACAACCCTATCAGGGTTTTAAACCCTGATAGGGTTATTGGTTAAAAAAAACAAAAGTACTCAACAACTCTAAAACTTTCGAAATTTCTTTTTCGGTATTATAACTGTGCAAACAAAAACGCAAGCGTTCTTGCCCTTCGGGAACCGTTGGTGATAAAATTGGTTTTACATCAAATCCTTTTTTATTTAAAAAGATTGCAGCATTTTTTACATTTTGGTTTCCTGGTAATATTACAGATTTTATAGAAGATGTATAACTAGAATTAGACTCTATTGAATTAAAATAAAGTGAATTTTTATATAGCTTTTGTATTTTATCTTGGCTGTTTTTTAATTCTTGATAAGCTATATAAATAGTAGCAATTGTATGAGGTGAAAGTGCTGTTGTGTAAATAAAGCTTCTAGAAAAGTTAAGCAAAAAACTGGTTAAAGATTTGCTTCCAACAACTACAGCTCCATGGCAACCTAAGGCTTTGCCAAAAGTTATAATTCTAGCAAAAATTTTATCCTGTAAATTTAAATGTTGCACTAAGCCTTCTCCATTTAATCCAAAAACACCTAAAGCATGAGCTTCATCTATAACTATAAGCGAGTTGTGCTTTTCTGAAATTTGAACTAATTTTTCTAAATCAGGCGAATCTCCATCCATAGAAAAAACACTCTCTGTAACTATATAAACTTCTTTAAAATTAGCATGGTATTTTTTAATTAATTCTTCTAAATAATTTAAGTTGTTATGTTTATATTTATATGAAGTGGCGTTACTAAGAGAAATCCCGTCTCGAATAGAAGCATGGCAAAATTCGTCATACAAAATCAAGTCGCCTTTTTGAGGAACACAACTAAAAAATCCAACATTGGCATCGTAACCAGAATTATAAATTAAAGCGTCTGCACTTTTATGAAATTTGGCAATAAAATCTTCCGTTTCATTATATAAAGAATGATTTCCAGATAATAATCTCGAACCCATTGCGCCGTTTTGAATGATTTTATTTTCGATTAAATACTGGTGCGTTTGGTTGAAAATAGCTTCTGATTTGGCGAAACCAATATAATCATTGGATGAAAAATCAATTAAATTATTGGCAATAGGAAGCTTTCGTAAAGCATTTTGATCTTCTCGTTGTTGAAGTTTGTTTTGGAGTGATTTTGGGAGTTTCATTCTTGCAAATATAGGAAACCTTTCTTTAGTCAATTTGAAATATATTATTATTTTTTAATGTTTTATTATTGTTATTCGATAATTTTTATATATTTGCAACAACTTTAAAACTATTCATCATGAGAAAATTATAAATTTTAAAAACGATTTTAGATTTTTTTTGGTTCTTTTCCATTATAGCTATTATTAGTTTATTAATCTTTATTCCGTTTATGTTATTTACAAATGAAGTGATTGATATTCCTATTAAAATAAATGGAGAAAAAATATTTATTAATAGTTTGTCAACAAAATTTCTTTTGATGGTTGTTGTCGTCTCTTATTTCTTTTTTGTTTATGGAATTTTTGAACTCAGAAAGGTGTTGTCATTATTTCAGAAAAGAATAATTTTTGATGAAAGAGTAATTAATCTATTAGATAAAGTTGGGAAAAGTTTTTTTCTTGCATCGATCTTGTCAAGTTTTCCCCTTTTAGTTTACAATTTTATCCACAAACCTGAAGTTTCAATTGAGTTTGCTGGTACTTTTAATTCTTTTCTTTTCACTGCCAGCTTAGGACTTTTCTTTATGGTTTTGAGTGAAGTATTCAAGATTGCAAAGAATTTGAAAGAAGAAAACGAATTAACCATTTAACCGTGCCAATCATCATCAACCTCGACGTAATGCTTGCTAAACGCAAGATGCGTTCTAACGAATTAGCAGAAAAAATTGGAATTACAACTGCGAATCTTTCTATTTTAAAAACCGGAAAAGCGAAGGCGATTAGACTTTCGACATTGGAAATAATTTGTGAAATATTAGACTGTCAACCTGGCGATATTATGGAATATGTGAAGGAATTATAAAGAAAAACCCTTTCAGAGTTTTGAACTCTGAAAGGGTTGGATTCTCTTCTATTCTGAATTGCCTTAATCCACTAAAACAATCACTTTATTGTTTTTCATTTCGATAGTTCCAGAATTGATTTCTAAAAGATAGTTTTGATCATTTACTTTGGTAAATTTATCGGCTACTTCTTTAGGAAGTAAAAAACTCGATGCCTCAATTTTGATAACACCGTGTTTTAAAATAGAAACTATTGGTGCGTGGTTATTCAAAATTTGAAACGACCCACTAACGCCTGGAACAGAAACAGAAGTTACTTCTCCTTTAAATAATGTTGCTTCTGGTGATACAATTTCTAAAATCATAATTTTTATAAATTCCAAATTTTAAAAACCAAATTCCAATTGTTGGAATTTGGTTTTTTATTTATTTGAGTTTATCAAGCTTTGCTTGATTTAAGCTTCCGCCAACATTTTTTGTCCAGCCTCGATTACATCTTCTATAGTACCTTTAAGGTTAAACGCTGCTTCTGGCAAATGATCTAATTCGCCATCAATAATCATATTAAACCCTTTGATGGTATCTTTAATATCAACTAAAACCCCTGGTATGCCAGTAAATTGTTCTGCAACGTGAAAAGGTTGAGACAAGAAACGTTGTACACGACGTGCTCTAGATACAGATAATTTATCTTCTTCAGATAATTCTTCCATACCTAAAATCGCTATAATATCTTGTAATTGCTTGTATTTTTGTAAAATTTCTTTAACTCTTTGAGCACAATCGTAGTGTTCGTGACCTAAAATTAGCGGGGTTAATATTCTAGAAGTAGAATCTAATGGATCTACCGCTGGATAAATGCCTAACTCAGCAATTTTACGAGAAAGTACTGTTGTAGCATCTAAGTGAGCAAATGTTGTTGCTGGTGCCGGATCTGTTAAATCATCTGCAGGAACGTAAACCGCCTGAACTGAAGTAATAGAACCCTTGTTTGTAGAAGTAATTCTCTCTTGCATAGCACCCATTTCTGTTGCTAATGTTGGTTGGTAGCCTACTGCAGAAGGCATACGCCCTAATAATGCAGAAACTTCTGAACCCGCTTGTGTAAAACGGAAAATATTGTCTACAAAGAAAAGCACATCTTTACCTTGGTCAGTTCCTGCACCATCACGAAAATATTCTGCGATAGTTAATCCTGATAAAGCAACACGAGCACGAGCTCCTGGTGGTTCGTTCATTTGTCCAAAAACGAAAGTAGCTTTAGACTCTCTCATTCCTGGTTTATCAACTTT
>Ga0209702_10004804_pt1 | contig 19140 bp, 18 predicted proteins | sample FRY01_FD_187210 | JGI IMG/M metagenome (GOLD analysis project Ga0209702, IMG submission 187210) | Freshwater microbial communities from Lake Fryxell liftoff mats and glacier meltwater in Antarctica - FRY-01 (SPAdes) (version 2) | ecosystem: Environmental > Aquatic > Freshwater > Ice > Glacier...
AGTTCGGTGTCGAACTGCGACGCTTTTCAGGCGCGCCGCCTACAGGCGCGCTTCAAGAACGCCCAGGGAAAGAACGAGCTGGTGCACACCCTCAACGGCTCGGGCTTGGCGGTCGGTCGAGCACTGGTCGCGGTGCTGGAAAACAACCAGCAGGCCGACGGCAGCGTGACCGTACCCGAGGTGCTGCGGCCTTATATGGGCGGCCTGGAGCGCCTCGCACCCGCCTGAGGCACCGACGGCTTTCAAAAATGCTGACGCGGGCGCTCGCGATCACCGGTTCAGGCTGACAGCGTTTCGGCCACTGCCACCGGGGGGCTTGCCTTCATCCAGCTGCGCAGCTTGCCGGGATTGAGCAGGCCTTGCGGGTCGAAACGGTGCTTCATCTGCACCACGGCGGGGTCCAGGTTGTTCTGTTTGCCGTCTTCCACGATGTAGACATGTGGGTTGTTGATCTGCACACCGTGATCGCGGTAGATCTGCATGATCTGGTTCAACCGCGCTTCGGTGGTGTAGCGGACGAGTTGCAGGCCGCTGCAGTTGTGGGCACCTTCCTTGGTGCGCAAAAATTCCAGGTGCATCATCACCTCGCCCGCCAGCTCGGCTTCCAGCGCGCGCACCTGGGCCAGGTTGCGGCCAGGGTCAAAGCCACTTTGGATGTAGGTCAGGCCTTTATCGACCTTCATCGCCACCAGCGTGGTGTGGTTCCAGGTGTATTCGATCAGCGTTTTGTTGCTGGCGGCGACTTCCTCGGCGGTTTTGCGGTAGCTCACCGTGCCACCGTGGGCACCCACCATGGCGCGCATGCCGTCTTCGGAATGCGGGGCCACCAGCACCAGCACGGCGTGGCAGCCTTTGGGCAAAAATTCGGCCAGTGCGGTGAAGTGGTCGGGAATCGGCGCACCCAGAAAGCACACCTCCTTTTTCTCCAGACCGGGTGCGCTGCTGAAGCGGCTGGCGAAGTCCAGCGCCGCGTCGAAGTCGGTGAAGGTGGCAATGCATTCGGTCCAGGGCACGGCGGTGGTCAGCGCCACTTCCAGCTCCAGCACGATGCCGTTGGTGCCGTAGGTGTGGTGCAGCACCATGGCTTCTGTGCCGGTCAGTTCAATCACCTGAGGCTCGGGCTCCACCGTCATGGCGCGCACCGCGAGCACATTGCCCGGTGCGGCCAGCGGGCCGTGGTTGATGGAGCCGGCTCCGCCAAAACCGCCGCCGAACAGCCCACCCAGCGTGGCGCTGCGGAAGGTGGAGGGCAGCCAGCGCAGCTCCTTGCCATGCGGGCGGGCCTGTATGTCGAACTCGGACATGCGGATGCCCGATTGCGCCCGGCCCACGGCCCCGCGCACCCAGCCGAAGGCGTTGTAACCACTCATGTCCAGTATCACGCCGCCTTGCAAGGGCACGCACTGGCCGTAGTTCCCAGTGCCGCTGCCGCGCACGGTGATGGGGATCGACAGCCGCGCGCAGGCCGAGACCACTTGGCGGATTTCGTCTTCGGTGCGCGGGCGCACAGCGATGTCGCCGCGTTTGCCTTGCAGGGCTTCCTTCAGCACCGGACTGAACCAGGCAAAGTCTTGCGACAGGCGTCCCAGCCGCAGCGGCTCGGTGATCCAGTCCAGCTCGGGCAGCTCGGTGGGCAGTTGCTGGGCAGATGCGGTGTGTGAACTCATGGTGGTCTCTTTGAAACCGCAGGCCATCCAGTTGCTCGTGCTGGCGGCAAGCGGTGGGTTGTTTGAACTCAGTCGTGTGAGGTTTCGCTCGCGTGCCAGCCGCCCAGGGCCTTTTTCGACAGCCAAGCCATGAGCGCGAACAGCGCCACGCCGGTGAGCGAAATCAGCAGCAGCGCGGCGAACATGCGCGGGATGTTGAGCTGGAAGCCCGCTTGCAGAATTTGATAAGCCAGACCCGCACCGGTGCCGCCGGTGCCCGCCACAAACTCCGCCACCACCGCGCCGATCAGCGCCAGCCCGCTGGAGATGCGCAGCCCGCCGAAGAAGTAAGGCAGCGCGCTGGGAATGCGCAGGCGCAGCAGCGTTTGCAGCCGCGTGGCGCGGTTGAGCTGGAAATAGCTTTGCAGATCGGGGTCCACGCTGCGCAGGCCCAGCGTGGTGTTGCTGATGATGGGAAACAGCGCCACCAGCGAAGCGCAAATCACCATCGACAGTGTCGGGTCGCGGACCCAGATGATGATCAGCGGCGCCACCGCCACGATGGGTGTGACCTGCAACAGCACCGCGTAGGGGAACAACGCGGTCTCGATCGCTTTGCTTTGCACGAACAAAAACGAGATCAGAACGCCTGTGATGGTGGCGGCCAAGAAGGCCAGCAAGGTGATTTTGACGGTGACAGCCAGCGAGGCACCCAGCGCCGCCCAGTCGGTGATCAGGGTCTGCATCATCAGCAGCGGCGAAGGCACCAAGTAGGGTGGCAGCTCCAGCCCGGTGACCAGTCCCTGCCAGAGCACCAGCAGCGTCACCCCGACCAGCAGGGGATAAACGATGCGCTGCACCCGGGGCTGGAACAGCAGCGGCCGGGCAGCGGATGGGACGACCCGGGGTTTGGGCGTGGCGGCGGATACAGACGCTGGCGGTGCCGCGGGTTTGGCATCTGCCTGAACCGCTGGCGCATAGGCAGAAGGGGCTTTCTTGAGGTCTGCCTGTGTGGCAGCGGTCAGGGTGCTCATTGCGCGTCCTCGGTTACTTGGCTGGCGCGCTGCAGGCTGTCTTGCAGCTGCTTGGCATAGCGCGAAAACTGAGGAGAAACGAGAAAGTCTGGCGTGCGGGGATACGGCTCGTCGATGGGAAACTCTTCCACCACCCGGCCAGGGCGCGCCGCCATCATCACCACGCGGGTCGACAGAAATACCGCTTCGTGGATGGAGTGGGTGACGAAGATCACGGTGAGCTTTTTCTTGCGCCACAGGTCGAGCAGCTCGGCGTCGAGCTTGTGGCGGGTGATCTCGTCCAGTGCGCCAAAAGGCTCGTCCATCAGCAGCAGATCGGGCTGGGTGACCAGGCTGCGCGCAATCGACACACGCATCTGCATGCCGCCAGAGAGCGCCCGAGGCAGATCGTTTGCAAATCGGGAGAGACCCACCAGCGCCAGCGCTTCGTCCACCTGTGCCTGGCTCTGGGCCTTGGGCATGCCCGCCAAGTCCAGCGGCAGCCGCACGTTGGCCTGCACGCTGGCCCAAGGCATGAGCGTGGGCGACTGGAAAACGAAAGCCATCTTCTTGCCACTGGCTTCGAGCTTCGCCACCGGTTTGCGCCACAGGTGCAGCCGACCTTCGGTGGGCTCCAGCAGGCCCGCCACCATTTTCAGCAGCGTGCTCTTGCCGCAACCCGATGGGCCCAGCAGGGTCACGAACTCACCCTCCTCAATGGTGAGGTCCACCGGCAGCAGGGCTTGCGTGCCGTTGGGGTAAGTTTTCTCGACCGAGAGCACCTCCACCGCAGGCGCTGGAGGGTGACCGATGACGGCTACCGGGGTTTCGACGAGCGACATGCTGGCCTTTCGGTGAAGGCGGCAGACCCGCTCAAGGGCCTGCCGCTGTTTCAGGGCGGGGTGTTTGTGAAGCGGCTCTGGCTGTTCAAGGCATGACCTTGGCGTCTTTGATGAAAGCGGTGTTGTAGGCCTCATCCATCTTCACCTTGGTGGGGTCGATCAGCTTGGTCTCCACCAGAAAGTCGAAGCTGGCCTTGGCGCGTTCGGGGGTGATGATCCCGATGCCTGCCTTGCCAGCGTCACCGCCGGTGACCATTTGCAGTTCCTTGAGCTTGGCCACGCTGTAGGCCAGCTGCTCGTCGGACATGTTGGGGTTGTCTTTCTTGATCAGCACGTTGCCCGGCGCTGGATCGGCCAGATAGCTCTTCCAGCCTTCCATCGTGGCCTTCACAAAGTTGCCCACCGCGGTGCTGCGCTCCTTCACCGTTTTGTCCATGCAGGAGATGGTGGTGGCGTAAGCGGGAAAGCCATGGTCGCTGAACATCAGCGTGTTGGCTTTCACGCCAGCCTTGGCGATGGCGAAAGGCTCGGACGTGAGGTAACCCTGCTGCGCCACATTTTTGTCGGCCACGAAGGGCTGGATGTTGAAGGTGTAGGGACGGGTTTGCGAGTCGGTGAAGCCGTATTTGGCCTTCAGCCAGGGCCAGTAGCCCCGATGCGCAGAGGAGGCAATCAGGATGGTCTTGCCCTTGAGGTCTTCAAACTTGGTCACGTCCTCGTGCGCGATCAGCACCTGCGGGTCTTTCTGGAATACCGCAGCCAAGGTCACCACGGGAACGCCACCTGCACGCATTTGGATCATCTGCAAGTCGCTGGAACCCATCACGCATTCGGCCTGGCCAGCCGCCATCATTTGCACGATGTTGACTTGTGGGCCACCCATCTTGATGGTCACGTCCAGCCCGTACTTCTTGTAGATGCCCGTGGCCACCGCTTGGTAGAAGCCGCCGTGCTCGGCCTGGGCGTACCAGTTGGTCATGTAGGTGAACTTCTCCTGCGCCTGGGCAGTGCCGACGGCACCCAGGCTCAGCAGCAGGGCCGACGCAACGGAAGTGAGGCGGGAAGCGGATGTCTTCATGGCAAGCTCCAGTGGGTTGGGAACAGAGGGAGGGGAAAGGCAAAAGAAGAACAAAGGAACGCGGGAACAGGAACGGTGGAAAGGGACGGGTTCAGAGCGAGGTTTGCACGTGGCCGGTGTGCTGGGCGCGGCCCCAGGTGGGTTCGGTGCGCGGCGCCCATTCCAGCGTGTGCAGCTCTGTGATGGCGGCGGCCCAGCTTTCGGCCAGCGAATCGAGGATGGCCAGACCTTGCTCGGGTGTGGCGGGCAGGGGGTCGCCGATGATCCCGCTCGGGCCGAAGTCGCGTGCGCTCCAGGCGCAGGCGGGTCGGCCGTCGGGCGAGAGCAGGGACGAGGGGAAAACGGGCGGGTAATTCACCACCGCGCGGTCCATGCGCACCGTGTCTGGCGCCAGCGCCAGCATCAACGCGGTCTCGGCATGGCCAGCGTGCATCGCCAGCTTCTTTTCTTTGTCGGACATGAACTGTCCTGCGACGTGGGGCACGCGCCAGGTGAAGCTGGGCACCACGATGAAGTCGCCATGGCGCAGGCGCAGTTCGCGGGCGGACATCTCCATCACCTGCGGTTGCCCGCCGTGGCCATTGACGATGAGCAGCTTGCGAAAGCCTGCCCGGTAAACCGATTCACCGATCTCGTTCATGGTGGCCAGCAGGGTCTCGCCGGTGAGCGTGACCGTGCCCGGAAAGTGCAGATGCTCTTCGGACTTGCCGTAGGTGATGGGCGCCATGGCGTAGGCCGGTACCGAATCAGGCAGGCGCGCCAGTGCATGACCGACCACGCCGGCGGCGATCACCGTGTCCACCGCACAGGGAAGGTGCGGGCCGTGCTGTTCGGTGGCGCCGGTGGGCAGCACGATCACCGTGTTGGCTTTGTCGGGCAGGTCGGCGATGTCGGTCCAGCTCAGGTAGGGCAGGAAGCGTTGGGGCGGGTTGTAGCCGTGCAGCATGGAGATCCTTGGCGGTCTTTGGCGGTTCGGATTGGTCTTGTTGGCTCAGCGCAGTGGCAGCCAGGCGGTGGCTTCAACCTCGATCAGGATGTCGGCGCTGGGCAGCATGGCGCTCACCTCCACCACGGTGGACACCGGCGGCTCGCCCGGAAAGAACAGCTTGCGCACCTGGCTGTAGCGCGGGAAGTGGTCGAGGTGCTTGAAGTACTGCACCAGCTTGAACACGTCGCCCATCTGGCCGCCTGCGGCTTCGATGGTCTGGCGGATGCTGTTGAGCACATACCAGCTCTGAGCCAGGATCGGGCCGTCCTTCATGTCGCTGCTGAACTCGCCGGTGCGACCGACCAAGGCAGCGGCCTCTTCGGGAATGTCGGCGTAGCCGCGCACGATGCGCCCAGCCGCTGGGTCCACCGCGATCACACCGGAGAGAAAAATGAAGTCGCCGACGCGGCGCCATGCGGCGTAGCGGGCCAGAGGCTGGGCGATGCCGGGGGTGGCTGTCATGGCGGACATGCGGCTTCCTTCGTATTTTGCTCAACCAACCAATGCTCGGGCGGGACGCCACTCGCGACACGGCCGCCGCGCAGCACCACGCGGGGCTGGCTTCGAGAGGGAAAGCCCCAGACGTCGGCGGCGGTGAAGACCAGCAGATCGGCGCTGTCGCCAACCTGCAGTGGCAGCTTCGCTGGCCCGCGCCGAAGCCAGTCGCTGCGGCACAGCGCGTCCGACCAGCGATCAAACGGCGCATCGAGCTGGGCCGCCATCACACCAGCGGCCAAAGCTTCCAGCGGGTCGAAGCTGCCCACCGGGCAAAACGGGTCCTGCACGTTGTCGCTGGCCACCAGCACCGGGATGTCGCGCTCGCGCGCTTCCTTCACCAACGTGATGCCGCGCTGGCGCGGTGTGCGGCCGGTGATGGCGTCTTGCAGCAGCAGGTTGGTGATGGGCAGCGTGACCAGGGTGATGGGCACGGCTGCCACCGCATCCAGCGTGGCCAGCGCCGTGGCCTCGTCCTGCATGGCGAGCGCGCAGGTGTGGCCACAGACCACGTGGCCGTCGAACCGCGTGTCTTGGAGGATGGCGGCCGTGGTGGCCAGGCCACAAGCGGTGGGGTTGAGTTCTTCATCCACGTGCAGGTCCACGTTCAGGCTGTGCTGTTGCGCGGCTTCAAACAGGTGGCGCAGGGCCTGTGGGTTCCAGTTGGTGGTGTGAACAAAGCCGCCCAGCAGCGCGCCGGGGCCACCGCGCGCCACGCTGGCGGCCAGCGCCAGGGCGGTGGAGCGGTCGGCGAAAAGGTGCAGCGGGATCAGGCTCACGCGTTCCAGCGTGAGGCGGTCGGCCCAGTCGTGGGCCAGTTCGCGCAGCACCGACCAGGCCGGCGGCTGGGTGTCGGCTTCCCACCAATCGCAATGGGTTCGCAAATGCGTCACGCCCGCTTCAAAGGCCCATTGCAGGGCGCGGCTGGCACGGTCGCGCACATCGGCTTCGGTCCAACCGCAGCGGTCCACCATCATGGCTTCGATGGCGCCCAGCAGACCGGGTTGCACCGTGCCCATGCGCGCCAAGGTGAAGGCTTTGTCGAGGTGGGTGTGGGCGTCGACCAGGCCGGGCAGCACCAAGGCGCCGTTCAGGTCCCAGCCACCACCATCGATCTTCATCTCTGGCTGATGCGGGATCACACGTCGCACGCGGCCTTGCGCCAAGTGCAGGTCGGCCAGCGCGGGCTGGCTGCCTTGCTGGGGCCAAGTGGCGGGCAGCAGCCAGCGCGGCAAGCGGGCGCGTTGCAGGTGGGACGGGCTGAGCGCGGCGGGGTTGGGCATGTTCATCAGGCAAAGCGCGCCATGGCGCGGCCCACCCGCAGGCGGAACGCATCCAGCCGCGGCGTGGTGGCCACGTTCATGTGGTAGTAAGCGTGGTAGTCCACGCTGGCTCGCCCGCCGGTGAGCAAACGCATGTAGCGGGTGACGGACTTGCGCGGCGGGTCGCCCATCAGAAAGGCGGTCCAGCGCGGGCGGCCGTAGGTCACCACGGCGGAAATGCGCTTGATGTGCGTGAGCGAGGGCTTGACGTTTTTCGGGTCGCTGATGTCGAACGCCACACCGGGCATGAGCACCCGGTCGAAGAACCCTTTGAGCATGGCCGGCATGCCAAAGCACCAGGTGGGAAAGCAGAACACCACCGCTTCAGCCCATATCAGCCGATCCACATAGTTCTGCACCGGCAGGCGGTTGCTGGGCACCTCGTGGTAACCCAGGCGCTCCTCGCGCGAGAGTACGGGGTTGAAGCCCTCGGCGTAGAGGTCGCAGTCGTCCACCTCGTGGCCAGCGCTGCGCAGGCCGGCCAGCACCTCGGTGTGCAGGGCAGCGTTGTAGCTGGTTTCGACCGGATGGCAATAGATGACAAGCACGCGCATGATGGTTGGGGGTTTAGAGGTCGAGGGTCAGGCGTTCGCTGAGGCTGCGCGCGCAGCACACGGTCAGGTGGGTTCGGCGTTCGTCCTCCCCGAGGCAGGCGTCGTGGTGTTCGGGTTCACCATCGAGCCAGCGCGTCACGCAGGTGCCGCACACGCCCTGTTCGCACAGGGTCTCCACGGCCACGCCGGCCAGGTGCAACACATCCACCATGCTTTCGCCCGCGCCCACCACCAGCTCGCGCTGGCTGCGTGCGAGCACCAGCGTGAAGGTGTCGGGTGCGGTGGTGGTGTCAGACAGCATGGGGCGATTGCGATGGTTTGAACGATTGGTCAAACTAGTGCAATTGCCGTGCCAGCTTAGCGGTGGCCCAAAAGGCGGTTCAGGGCTTGTGAGGTCCTCGCGCATGCACCGCAGGCGGGCCGCACAGGCGCTTCGAGTGGGCTTGACGCTTCAGTCTGGTGCGAGACCGCAGCCGAGCAGCACAAATGTGGTGAGCTCGCGGGCGATGGGTTCGCGGTCCAGCGGTTCGTCTGGGCCCAGCCCAAGCATCACCTGCACCTGCACGCCGTAGTCCGCATGGTGCTGCGTCATGCCCCAGATCTGCATGAGCAGAAGACGCGCATCCAGGGCGCGCAGCCGCCCTTGTGCGATCCAACGGTTGATCACGTCCACCTTGTGCTGCGTCGACTTCAACGCCACCGGCCAGTAACGGCCCAGGTTGCGACCGCCGCCCAGCACCTCGCTGGTGAAAATGCGCGAGAGGCCAGGGTTGTCCAGCGCGTAGTCGAGTTTCTTGCGCACGTAGTGGCTCAGCACCTGTTTCGGATCGTCGCTCGCGCTGTCAAACGCAAATGCACTGGACCAGCCGTTGAGCACCGAGTAAAGCAGCTCCTCATACAGCTCTTCCTTGCTGCTGATGTAGTAGTGCAGGTGGGGCTTGGTGAGACCCGCGCGCTCGGCAATGGCCTTGGTGGATGCGCCCTTGAACCCGTGACGGCCAAACTCGGCAATGGCGGCCTCGCGGATGGCAGCGAGCATGCGTTCGCGCCCGGGCTTGCTGCGGCTGGCGAGGTTGTCGGGAACGGCGTCGTCTGCGGGCGTGGTCATGGCGGGCTGGAGGATAGCGCGAGGCGGGGCGGTGGCGCGCGCTGTGTTGGCAAGGTGCCCAGGTCAGTGCGGCAGTTGCAGCAAGGGCGCTGACATGCCCGGCGGAAGCTCGGTTGCGCTCAGGCGAAACGCGTGGTTTTCCGGGTCGGTGAGCACCACCTGCCATTCGCGGTAGTGGGTGGCGTACGGGCCTTTGACGATACGCCTACCCAGCGATTCCACCCGCGCAGTGGCCTCGTCCACCGCACCCCACGAATCCAGCATGAAGGTTGCGTAGGCGGTGACATCTCCCTCCGTCTCGCTGGATGGGGCGCGGTTGGACAGCGACAGCAGCCTGTACGCTGTTGGTGCGTGAAAACCGAACTGGAAAGTGGGTGATGCCAGCGCACAGTAGATCGGCGAGCGGCTGTGCAAGGCTTCTGGCAACCCCAGCAAGGCCTGATAGAAATGCATTTGCTGCGCGATGTCGTGGCAGAACAGGTTCACGTGGAGTTTCATGTGGCCTCGGTCGGTGGGGTGTTTGCGCTGCTCAACCGGTGGGTTTTGCGTGCATGTTGGTGAGGTGTTCGCCGACTGTGCCGGTCACGGGTGTTGGTGATCGCGATGGCGAGGGGCTTCTCAGCCTGCCACGGCTTGAATGATGTGCCGCACAGCTTCGCGCGCGCGCGTCGCCAGCTGGGAACGGTCGAGACCAGGAATTTCGCCTTGGCGCACCACCGGCTTTCCGCCGACCCACACCGCATCGGTCTGCAGCGCGCGGCCGCACAGCACCGGTGCGCTGCCCAGGCGCAGCAGCTCCACCACCGGCGCGGTGTCCGAGCCCAGTCGGGCGTTGCATTGCGGGCAATGGGCCATGCCGGTGCCGGTTTGTGCCAGCAGGCGCCGCTCGGCTTCCTCCACCCACACCAGATGGGCAAACCAGACATCGGGCCCCACCCATTCATGTCGCTCCACGAAGGCCAGCGGCGTGCAGCCGAACACCTCGGCGGTGTGCCGCCCGTAGTCGGATGTCTCGGACAAATGGCTGTGCATCCGCAACCTGAGCGAGCGCGCAAACCGCGCGATCTCGCGAAGCCCGTCTGGCTTCACCGACCAGTTGGGCGTGGTCGGTGCGACCACCACCCGGCGCATGGCGTCCGGTGCCGTGTTGTTGAAGCGCGCGGCATCGTCGGCCACACGGCGAAAAAACAGGTCCAGCGGCTCCGGTGCGATCTGCGGCGAAGGCGTCGCGTCGATCTGCCGCACCTGCGTCGCCACACCTCGGCAGACCACCATGCGCACGCCGAGCTTCTCGGCTTCGTCAAACACCACAGCTGTCGCGTCGAAGGGCATACCGGGGCAGTGGTGGTATTGGTGGTCGGCCACCGTGGTGCAGCCCGACAACAGCAGTTCGGTCAGGCCCACACGAACCGCCAGCCGGAACACCGCCTCGTGGTCAAACGCTCGGCGGTGGCGCACGGGCACGGCTGCCAGCCAATCGGCCAGGCGCGCGTTGAGCCCTGCCGGCACGCCCTTGAGCAAGCGCTGAAACAGGTGGTGGTGGGTGTTGACCCAGCCCGGTGCCAGCACGCAGTTCGACGCGTCGCACACCCGCTCGCCCGGCTCGGGTTCGAGCGCGCCTGTGGCGTGAATCTTGCTTTGGCGCACGCGAACATCGCCATGACCCTGGGGCAAACGGGCACGCGCACCGGGCAGACCGGTCAGCACCGCGGCAGCGTGTCGAATGAGGCAATCGTTCGTCATGTTGGTGGGGGTGTTGCAAAGCCCGTGCCAAGTGGGCTTAGCCGCCGGTGCGGGGTGGTGCGATGGGTCGGCTGGCCTGAGACTTGCATATGTCCACCACAAGAGCAGAAGCGTTCAACTCGGTCTTCACAGCCGGGTGGGAAATTGCTCTTGAACCCCCCGTTCAGGACGTTTCAGGAGCGCACCATGCTGGTCACCCAACAAGCCGTTTTTCGTCGCTATTGGCACGCGGTCATGCCGCTGTATGCCTTGCAGCAAGGGCCTCAGCCCTTCACCCTGCTGGGTGAAAACATCGTGTTGTTTCTCGACGAGGCTGGCGCCCCGGCGGCCCTGAGAGACCGTTGCTGTCACCGCACCGCGCGCCTGAGCAAGGGCTGGTGCAAGAACGGCAACATCCAGTGCGGCTACCACGGCTGGGTCTACAACCGCAGCGGTCGGGTGGTGCAGATCCCGCAATACCCGCCGGAACGCGAGATTCCCAAGGACTACGGCACCACCGCCTACGCCTGCCAAGCGCGCTACGGCTACGCCTGGGTCGCGCTGGAAGACCCGGTGGCCGACATTCCCGAGATACCCGAGTTTGAAGCGCCAGGCTGGCGCACGATTTTCCAGTTTTACGAGACATGGAACACCAGCCCGATGCGCGCATTGGAGAACTCGTTTGACAACGCGCACTTCAGCTTTGTGCACCGCGCCACCTTTGGTGTGGCGGCCTCGCCGGCGCCGAGCAAGTACGAGCTGGTGGAGAACGAGCAGGGCTTTTGCGCCGAGACGGTGATCGACGCGGTGAACCCGGAAAAATTCCAGCGCATCAGCGGCATGAAGGAGCCGATCACCCAGCGCCACATGCGCAACGCCTACTACCAGCCGTTCTCCCGCCGACTCGATATTGAGTACCCGGGCGGCGTGCGACACGTCATCATCAACGCCTTCACGCCCATTAACGACGGCAGCATGCAGCTTTGCCAGTGGCTGTTTCGCAACGACACCGAAGCCGACTGCCCAGCCCAGATGCTGATCGACTTCGACGCAGAGATCACGCGCGAGGACAAAGACATTTTGGAGAGCACCGACCCGGATGCGCTGGTGGACCTACGCCGCCGGGGTGTGGAGTTCTCGATGGACTCAGACCGCCCGGGCATCCTGATCCGGCGCAAGCTCATGGGTTTGCTGGCGGCCGCAGGTGAGCAGGAAGTCCACCGTTGAGCCGGATGTTTCCAACAGCGCTCGGCCGAAGAATCGGGTGCCTCGGTGGCTGGCCCAGAGTCAGCGGTCGGCGCCAGTGTCTCGGTTCCAGTTGCTCGGGCAGGCGGCTCAGTTCTGCCCGCTGCGGTGCGCCCAGCCGGTGGTGTGCTTCTCGATGAAGCTGAACAGCTCATACATCACCATCGCCATCGCGCCCACCACCAGCAGGCCGCTGAAGGCCAGACCCATCTGCATCGAGCTGCCAGCCGAAATCAACAGGTAACCAATGCCCTCGTTGGAGGCGGTCATCTCCGACACGGTGGTGCCCACAAAAGCCAGCGTGATGGCCACCTTGAGCGAGCCAAAGAAATACGGCATGGAGCGCGGCAGCCCCACCTTGGTCAGCACATCCCAGCGCTTGGCGCCGAGCACGCGCAACACGTCTTCCAACTCGGGCTCCATCGTCGCCAGGCCGGTGGCGATGTTGACCATGATCGGGAAGAAGCTGATGAGAAAAGCAGTCAGGATCGCTGGACCTGCGCCGATACCGAACCAAACCACCAGAATGGGCACAAACGCCGCCTTGGGCAGCGCGTTGAAGGCGGTCATCAATGGGTACACCGCCGAGTAAGCCAAGCGCGAGCTGCCGATCAAAAATCCAAGCAGCACGCCCACCACAATCGCGATGCCGAAACCGACCATCGTCACCCAGTAGGTGCGCCAGGCGTGGCCGAGGATGGTGGTCTTGTGCTCCAGGGTTTGCTCCCAGATGCGTGAGGGGCTGGGGAAGATGAACTCCGAGATACCAAAGCCGCGTGTAATCGCCTCCCAGATCAGGACGATAACCACCAGCAGGATCAGCGGCGACCAGCGTTCGAGTTGTTTTTTGTTCATGGGGTGATCCGAGTGATGTGTCTTTAACCAGGGCACCTTGGAGCCGGCTTTACCGGGCCGCCAGTGTCTCCCCTCTGAGGGGGTGACGGCCCCTTAGGGCCGGCGCGGGGGGGAGCCGCGTTGTCCGCCAATATGGCCACGCAGCTCGTGCACGATATCGCTGAACTCCGGCGTGTAGGTCACCTCCAGATCGCGGGTACGGGGGATCTGAATCTCGCGCTGGACCACAAAGCGGCCCGGGCTCCTGCTCATGCAGAAAACCGTGTCGGCAAGAAACACGCTCTCGCGCAGGTCGTGCGTGACCAAGATGACGTTGAAGCGCTGGGCTTCCCACAGGTCGCGCAGGGTGCACCACAGCTCCTCGCGGGTGAACGCATCGAGCGCGCCGAACGGCTCGTCGAGCAGCAGCATCTTGGGCTCGTGAATCAGCGCGCGGCAGATGCTGGCGCGCTGCTGCATGCCGCCCGAGAGCTCCCAGGGAAACTTTTTCTCCATGCCACCCAGTCCCACGCTTTCCAGCAGCCGACTCGCACGCTCAGCAAATTCCTTGCGCCGGTCTTTGAACTGGCTGCGAAATGGCTCCACGATCTCCAGCGGCAGCAACACGTTGTCCAGCGTGGTGCGCCAGGGCAGCAGCGAGGGCGCCTGAAATGCCATGCCAGAAATCTTCAGCGGGCCGGTAACCGGCTGGCCGTCAATCGCGATCTGGCCCAGGCTGGGCATTTTTAGCCCAGTGGCAAGCTTCATGAAGGTGGACTTGCCACAGCCCGAGGGGCCGACAATAGCTATGAATTCGCCCCGCTTCACCCGCAAGTTGATGTCTTCGACGGCAAAGACGTTCTGGGCTTTCAGCTCGTTGTTGTAGGCGAGCCAGACATTCTGGAAATCGACGAAAGCGCTGTCGGCGCTGCTGTTTTCGGAGGCGAGCATGGCGACTTTGAAAAAGGCCAGCCCCACTCAAACGCAGAGGCTGGCCTGTGGCTGTGAAGCCAGGCGGACAAACGTTTATTTCTTCACCGCTGGCAACACATTGAGCTGCGCCGCGCTTGGCAGCATGGAGCCGTCCCACACTGCCCTGGGGTCGATGCGGGTCTTGGTGCCATAGGCGTCCGACACCTCGGAGGCCATCAGCGCCAGACGGCCCGGCACCACCTGGCCAAAGCCTTCGCGGCGCGCGTCGGGGCTGGCCACCACCGAATCGATCGCGAGTTGCAAGCGCCGCGTCTCCAGCGCCACGTTGATGATGCCATCGCGCGCTTTCACGAAGTCGATCGCAGCGGCCGGGTTGGCCATCACCTCTTTGGCGCCTTTGGCAAATGCGGTGAGGAAGGCCTTGACAGCAGCTGGATTCTCTTTGATGAGCTTGGGACTGGCGATGATGGCGTTGCCATAGAGCTTCACGCCGTTTTCGGCGTAAGGCATCACCACGATGTCTTCTGCTTTGACGCCGCGCGCCTCTAAATTGAGGATCGAGGTAAAGCCAAAGCCGGTGATGGCATCGATGTCACCGCGCACCAGCATGGTCTCGCGCAGCGGTGGGTCCATCGAGGTCCAGGCCACATTGCCGATGTTGTTGGCTTTTTGGAACAGCGGGAAAGCTTTGCGGCCAGCGTCAAACACCGGGGCACCGAGTTTCTTGCCGTTGAGATCGGCCGGCTTGGTGATGCCGCTCTTCTTGAGCGTGAGCACAGCCGCTGGCGTGTTGTTGTAGACCATCATCACCGCGACCGGCTTGTTGGGTGCGTCTGGGTTGTTTGCGTGGAACTCCATCAAAGCTGCCAGATCGGCAAAACCCATGTCGTAGGTGCCAGATGCCACCCGGGTGACAGCGCCGCCCGAGCCGTTGCCCGAGTCCACCGTCACGTCCAGACCGGCCGCCTTGAAGTGACCTTTGGCGGCCGGTTGCAGGAAAAGGGCGGCTGGGCCTTCAAAGCGCCAGTCAAGCTGGAACTTGATCGGCGTTTGGGCATGTGCGCTGCCCAATGTGAGCAGCGCTGCGGCGCTGGCAGCGGCTTGCAGGAAATGGCGTTTCAGCATGGAGGATTTCCGGAACAGGTGGACGGGGATGTGCGAATGGCTTGGGCAGGGAATTTTAAGCAAGAACAGTGCCAAGGTATGGGCTGGGACCGATCTTAAGACCCGGATTTGCCATTGGGCCTGCATACAGAAGGTGTATACAGATTGTTCGATTTTGCCGCGTATTCGTCATCATGGATAACCCTGAAATGGTGCGCAGTCGGGGCATTGCCCCCTCGGTGCAACATTCGGCTGGCTTTCTCAAGCGGTGGTGCGGGTTGGGTTGCCCGATGGATCAGCGCATTGGCAAACCTGGCCTGCTCGACCCAGGGGTTGTTCACCTTCATCACCGGACCTGCGTTGCGAGTGGGCTTGTAGGCTGCCGCCAAGCCCTGGCCAGCCGCTGCACGGTCGGTTAAGGCTGGTCCTCGAGTCCGACCTGAATCTCGGTTGCTTGGTAGCCTTTGCGCAAATGTTGTGCGCGGGTGGTCAGTGCCGCTTCGTCGGGGATGCTGCCCATATGGCGATTCAACAGCACAAAGGCCGACTCGATCAGTTTGGCGTTGAGCGTGCGCTCGCCGTGCTCCAGCAGGTACTCAACCGCGCACTTTGGCTCGCTGCTGAGGCTCAGTGCCATCGCGTGTTCGCTGAGCTTGACGATGTCGGTGTGGGCGGCGCGGATGCGTTTGGTGAAGTCGATGCGCTCGGCTGTCATGCAGGCCAGCAGCTCGGTCGGCGAGCGGCTGGTGCAATAGCGCAAACCGATCGTGTCGACCACCGCATCCAGCTCGTAGAGCTGCACCGAGCGCAAGGTCAGCCGTGTCATCAGCGCGAGCAGGTTGCCAGCGGATTCGCAATCGAAGCCCGGCTCGTGCACCAGCTTGGCCTGGCTCCGTGCCTCGTCCAGGGCAAGCGCCGTCTGCTGGTCTTGCAGCGCCAGCAGACACTGCACCATGTTAAGCAGCCGCTGCATCCGTTGGCTGCTGGGTTGGCGCGCGCACAGCTGCTGCATCTGATCGACGCAGCGCTGCAAGCCACGCTGGTCGTTGCTGTCCAGTTTGGCGAACGCCAGCAGCACCAGCGCCTGGGGGTCGTAAAGCTTGGACTCCAGTCCAATGCGGGTGGCGCGATCAAGCAACCCGACACCTTGCTCTCGGTCGCCAGCGTAGTACGCCAGCATGCCGTGCTTGAGCAGGCGCGTGACCGAACCGGGGGAGACTTTGCTGGCTCTGCGAAAGGTGTTGAGCGCGTTTTGGAAGTTGCCCAATTCGAATTGGGCGCGGCTCATCATGTCGTAGGCGTCTGTGTAGCTGGGATCGCTCTCGATCAGACCCTCCAGCGTGGTCGCAGCTGTTGCTGCCTCGCCCGATTCCAGCTGAGCGCAGGCAACACCCAGCTTGGCCCATGGCAGTGTGTTGGCCGCCACCACCGCCTCGTACAACCGCTGCGCCTCGCTGATCTGGCCGGTGCGAAGCATCAGCTCGGCGCCAATGCGTGCGGCATACAGCCAGTATGGTCCACGCTCGGAGAAGCGCTTGGCGCAGAGTGCGCCAGCTTCTTTGAAGCGCTGCTGGTCGATGGCGGCGAAGATGGTTTTCAACGAGAGTTTGCGTTCGCGAGCCTGCGACAAGCGCTTGCTTAGGTTGTTGGCGGTGTGCGGTTTGAGCAGGTAGGCGTCGAGCGCAGATTCCGCCGCCTCGGCCACACTGGTGTAGGTTGCCTCGGCGGTGATGATCACAAACACCGTGTAAAAAGGCAGCAGCTGGTTGCGTCTCAGCTCGTCGAGCAGGTCTTGGCCTGTGGTCTCCTCGTGTTCGAAATACTGCTCGCACAGCACGATGTCGAAATTGCCGGCCTCCAGTTTGACCCGCGCGTCGGCCAGCTTGTTGCACTGCTCAATGGACCCGACGCCCAGATCGCGCAGCTGTGAGGCCAAAATGAAGCGTGACTTCGTGTTGCCGTCGATGACAAGGGCGGTGGCGTCGTTAAACTGGTTGGGTGTGTCTGACATGCTGGGTTGCCGGGCAATGGGTGGACAAGCAAATGGATTTGCGCGAAAAGAAGGTGCCGCCTCAGATGCGATGGGTCTGACGGTTGTCCAAGTGTCTGGCCGAACGCCTGGATCAATCCTTGGAACAACGCGGTTATTGATGGTCTTTTTTGTGGCTGCGCGCCGCCCGGGGTAACGCGGTCGGGGCAACGCGGTCGGGGCAGCGCGGTCGGTGTAACGCGGTGGGGGTAACGCGGTCGGGGCAACCCTCCGTTGTGTGCGGCGCCTTGTCCAAGAGCGATCAGCCGATCCACACGATCCGTGAGAAGCTATTACCCTTGCTTGTTCGGAGCTTGGTGCCTCCGGCGTTTGCGTTTCATCCGCTTTGGCGCTGCTCGCGGTGGTTCGCAGCGGCCCTGCTGACGCCTGCCGCTTGCCCTGCGCTCGTGCACGGCGCACCGCTCAAAAAACCGACTTTTTTTAGCCAACCCAATCCACCCCATCCCATCCCATCCCATGACCTTGAACATCCTCCTGCTTGAAGACCTGCACGACAGCGCAACCCCGATTCTTGACACCTTGCCCGGTGCTCACATCACGCGTCTGAAACATGCGCCTGATGCCCGCGAACTGGCCGCACTGCTGCCCAGTGTGCATCTGCTGGGTTTGCGCTCGCGTACCGCGCTCAACCGCGAGATGCTGGCCTGCGCGAACTCGCTGATGGCGGTTGGCGCTTACTGCACCGGCACCAACAACATCGATCTGGCGGCGGCCAGCGAGCGCGGTGTGGCGGTGTTCAACGGCCCATTTTCCAACACCCGCTCGGTGGCCGAGCTGGTGATCGGCCACGCCATCGAGCTGATGCGCCGGGTGCCCGAGCGCCACGCGGCGGCGCGGCGCGGTGTGTGGCTGAAAGACTCGCGCGGTTCCAACGAAGTGCGCGGCAAGACGCTGGGCATCGTGGGCTACGGCAAGATTGGCACGCAGGTTGGTTTGCTGGCCGAGGCCATTGGCATGCGCGCGACGTACCACGACATCGAAGCGCGCCTACCGCTGGGCAACGCCAGCGCGGCGCCCACGTTGGAGGCGCTGCTGCGAGAGGCCGATGTGGTCACCTTGCATGTGCCGCAAACCGAGCGCACCCGCCTGCTGATCGACGCCGAGCGCCTGGCGCAAATGAAGCCCGGTGCGGTCTTCATGAATCTGGCGCGCGGTCATGCGGTCGATATCGATGCGCTGCACGCCGCCTTGAAGTCAGCGCACCTGCGCGGTGCGGCAATTGATGTGTTTCCGGTCGAGCCATCATCCAACAGCGCCGAGTTCGAGTCGCCGCTGCGCGAGCTCGACAACGTGATCCTCACACCGCACGTGGGCGGCTCCACCATCGAGGCACAGCGCAACCTCGGGGTCGAGGTGTCGGAGAAGCTGCGCGACTATTTGCTGCTGGGCGCGGTCAACGGCAGCGTCAACCTGCCAGCGCTGTCGGTGGGCACGCGGCGTTCGGCGGCGCGCCTGGTGCATGTGCACCGCGACCAGCCGGGCGTGATGTCGCAGCTCAACCACGTGCTGGCAGATGCTGGCATCAACGTCTCGCAGCTGCACCTGGAGACCGACGCCGGCATGGGCGTGGCGGTGATTGATTTGAGCGTGGTGCCCAACGAGACCACGCTTGCCGCGCTGCGCGGCGCCGACGGCACCGTCACCGCATTTCTGGCGATGGCCGCTGCACCCTGAGCGTGTGACAAAGCGCAGCCCGATGTGCAGGGTTGCTCGGTGCCTGTGCCTGTGCGTGTGCCTGTGCAACGGTTGGGTCTTCAGCGCTGCAGCTGGTCACCATGGGCGAGTTGGCCGATCACCACGGGGTGTCAAAAAACCGCCTGTTGAAGACCGGCAACGAGCTGGCAGGCGAAGGTGTGCTGGAGACCACGTGGGGCAGCGGTGGTGGACTGCGGCTGATGAAAGACGCGTGGCAGATTCGGGTGGGTGGTGTGGTCTGCCTGCGAGACCGATTTCCGACTGGTCGAGTGCTTCGGTGCCGAGACCAACCGGTACACGCTCAGCCCCTCGGGTTATCTTAAGGGCTTGCTCATTGAGGCCTTGAAGGCCTATTTCAAAACGCTGGACAGCATGACACTGGCAGAGCCGACAGCGCCAGCGCCCCCCAAAGCCATGCCTGGTGGCCGGCTTTTGCCTTTAAGGCCATCGCTGGCGCAGGGGAAGGCTCCGCTAAGTCGCCGCCAGCCCCTGGCAAACCTGGTGCATCCCG
>Ga0209702_10004806_pt1 | contig 19133 bp, 20 predicted proteins | sample FRY01_FD_187210 | JGI IMG/M metagenome (GOLD analysis project Ga0209702, IMG submission 187210) | Freshwater microbial communities from Lake Fryxell liftoff mats and glacier meltwater in Antarctica - FRY-01 (SPAdes) (version 2) | ecosystem: Environmental > Aquatic > Freshwater > Ice > Glacier...
AGCTGGCTCTTCTCATTTGAGTGGGGACTGGCGTGTTCGGATGCGCGGTGGTGAGGGTCGTTCGGGCCAGGTGACGCCGCCGGTGTGGAGCAGTACGCGCCAGTCCCCACTCAAATGAGAAGAGCCGTGAAACGCCCAGGCAATGACGTTTTCGTCGAGCGCCGAGCCGGCCATCCAGAGGGAAAGCACTTGCTGACGCATTGTGGACGCGGCGCTCATCGCGCCACCGAGCCGGCAGCTCGTTTTGAGCGCTGTTCCATGCGCGTCAGGTAGTAGTCGACGTCGAACGAGTCGTCGCCGCTCAAATAGCGCCACAGCAGGGAACGTTGAATCTGGGTGTTGCGGTACTCGGTGACGCCCATCCACGGCGGCATCGAGCGGAGGATTTCGGCGATGCCGCCGCTCTGCATGCGGGCGAAGAAATGATCCGTCGGCGGGCTCTGCAGCCCGTCGAAGTCGTCGGTGTTCCACAGCCGAACTTGCGGTTCGGTGGGGTTGAGCCGGATCTTGTGCATCCATCGATCGGAGCCGGGGTTGGGCTGGCCAGCGTGCCAGAGGCCGTGATGGAAGACGAAGACCGAACCGGCCGCGCACGCCACCTGTTGCTCGCCGACGATGTGCTGATAACGGTGCAGACCAGACGAACGGACTCGGGCCAGGTGACTACCCGGCACGAAGCGGGTTCCGCCTTCACCAGGGGCGACGTCATCGCAGAACCAGAACATTTGGATGTCGAAGGTCTGATCCAGCGAGTCGACATTGGCATCGACATGCAGCGGCTGGTTGAACGTGCCGCCGGATGGGATGTAGTGGACCCAGTCGTGATCAAACTCCGGCGAACGGCCGACGAGTGACTCGATGATCCCGCGGATCTGTGGCAGGCGGAGGTACTCGCCGATCACGGAGGGCTCTGGGTAGCAGTCGTCGAGCGGTGTGCCCGAGTGTGGTGGCCGCATCGCATCGAGATCGTCTGACGGCAACAATCGGCCGGCGTTCAATGCCTCGAGTTCAGCGATTGCTCGCTGGTTGATGTCGCGCGGAACGATCGCGTCGAATCGGAGAAACCCGTTCGCAACGAACTCCGCCATTTGCCGAGTTGTGAGCCGATGATCGAGCGCCGTCATAGTCGCGAGTCTTGCGGATTGCGAGTCAAGATGTCGCACACTTGTCACACCGAGGTCAGGACGGTCAGACCTCGGTGTGACAGACCGGCAGCAGTGTTAGGCCTGAGTGCCGACCTTGGTCTGATTGAACGGGACGCCCTTATCGACGCTGATGTCGCGCGGGAGGCCAAGAACTCGGTCGCCGATGATGTTGCGCTGAATCTCGTCGGTGCCGCCGGCGATCGACGACTGGAAACTATTGAGCACAATGCGTTGACGCTCGGCGCCGCTTGCGTCGGCTGGGTCCCATGCAATTGACGACATGCCAGCGATTTCGAGTGCAATCTCACGCATCTTCCAGGCGATGTTCGAGCCGAAGAGCTTGCCCAGCGAGCCGCCCGGGCCCGGGGTTTTGCCGGCCTTCTGCTCGGCGTTGTTGCGCATCGCGACCATCGACTTCGTGGTCTCCATCGCGTAGATCTTCATGAGCTGGTCGCGCACCACTGGGTCTTGCAGCTTGCCGCTCTCTTCGGCGGCGCTCTTCAGCAGCTTGTACGTCGGCTGGTTGATCTTGCCGGAGCCAGCGCCACCAATGGCGACACGCTCGTACATGAGCATTGCCGTGGCGAGCTTCCATCCGGCGTTGTACTCGCCCAGCAGATGGTCTTTCGGAATGCGCACGTCGGTGAAGAACACCTCGTTGAAGTGGCTGCCGCCGTCGATCTGGTGGATCGGACGGATCTCGACGCCAGGTGCGGCCATGTCGAGGATGAACATGGACAGACCGGCATGCTTGACCTGCTCGGGGTCGGTGCGTGCCACAACGACGCCGTACTGCGACTTGTGAGCAAGGGTCGTCCAGACCTTCTGGCCGTTGAGGATCCACTCATCACCATCGAGTTCGCACTTCGACTGCAGCGATGCGACGTCAGAACCGGCGCCGGGCTCGGAGAACATCTGGCACCACATGGTTTTGCCCGAAATCATGTCGGCCATGTAGGCGGTCTTCTGCTCGTCGCTGCCGTACTCGTTGAGCATCGGCAGGCACATTCCGTGGCTGATGATGAACTCGCTGTCCATCATTCGGTAGTTGCCCTTGACTTCGCGCCACACTTTTTCGTGCTCGAGGGTCAAGCCGCCGCCACCGAACTCCTCGGCAAACGGAACGCCGGCAAGGCCCGCGCCCGCAGCAGCGGCGAGGTACGCCTTCTGGTCATCGAGGGACGGCATTGCCTTGCCCGACTTGACGGCGTAGGTGTCCATGAAGTCGACGCACTTCTGGCGGAACTCAGCAACTTCGGTCTCAGTCATTGCGCTCATTGTGCTCATTTGGGTGCTTCTCCTGGTTCGCGGTTCGTGTTGCACTCGATTGTATGACGTCGTACAGTATGTGTCCAGACGGACGGTCACACTGTGTCAGGCACGATTTCAGCCACATGGTGACCGGCACTCCACTTACTCGCATGAGCAGCTTGACCAACAACGAACTCGACGCACCGCCGTGGTTGCGCGTTGAGTCGACGCTGATGGCAACGGCGCGGCTCATTCGCGAAGCATTCGATGCTCGCCTGAAGCCGCTTGACCTCAACCTCACCCAAGCCAGCCTGCTCGCCTACGTCGCCGAGTTCGGCGCCACCACGCAAACTGGGCTCGCCGAAAAGATGGGCACGGGTCGCGCCGCCATGGGCACTGTCGTCGACGGTCTTGAGAAGCGCGGCTTCATCGAACGCCACCCCGACCCCGACGACCGACGAGTGTGGCGCGTCGACATCACCAACGTCGGCCGCGAACTTGCCGCACGCGTCGTGGGCGTCGACGAGGTGTTGCGCGGCGAGCTCCGCCACGGCATCGGCCGCGAAGAACGCCAAGCCCTCAGCTGGGTCCTCACCCGGTTGCAAGTAAATCTCCAATCCGCAATCAACCAGTGAGTTGCAGCGTCACACGTTGCGTTGCATCTCGAGACAAGAAAGAGACACCACATGATCGAAGCAGTGATCGTCGATGCCATCCGAACCCCGGGCGGCAAGCGCAACGGCCAGCTCAAAGACCAGCACCCGGTTGACCTCGCAGCACACGTGCTGAAGGCCCTCGCCGAGCGCAACAACCTCGACCCGGCAATGGTCGACGACGTCATCATGGGCTGTGTCATGCAGGTCGGAGAGCAGTCGCTCAACATCGGCCGTAACGCCGTCCTCGCCGCCGGCTGGCCCGAAGAAGTTCCCTCGACCACCGTCGACCGCCAGTGCGGATCCTCACAGCAGTCGATGCACTTCGCTGCGCAAGGCGTCATGGCTGGCGCCTACGACATCGTCGTCGCCGCCGGCGTCGAAGTGATGACCCGCACCCCGATGGGCGCCTCGATTGTTCAGGGCATGGGCTTCCCGTTCAGCCAGGATCAGCAAGACCGCTACGCCGAGACCGGCCTCCCGCCGCAGGGCATCGGCGCCGACATGATCGCCGATGAATACGGCATCACCCGCGAAGACCTCGACGCCTTTGGCGCCATGAGCCAGCAGCGCGCCGCAGTCGCTCGCGACGAAGGCCGTTTCGAGAACGAGATCGTGCCGGTCGAGATCGACCTCGACGGTGAGAAGGTATTCGTCAAGAACGACGAAGGCATCCGCGACGGCTCGACCGCCGAGGGCCTCGCCAAGCTCAAGCCGGCCTTCAAGGAAGACGGCAAGATCACCGCCGGCAACTCCTCGCAGATTTCCGATGGCGCCTCCGCCGTGCTCATCATGAGCAGGGAAAAAGCAGAAGAGCTCGGCATGAAGCCGCGTGCCCGTTTCCATGCCTTCGCCCTCGCCGGCACCGACCCGGTCACCATGCTGAAGGGCCCGATCCCGGCCACGAAGAAGATCCTCGAGAAGACCGGCCTCACCATTGACGACATCGACCTGTTCGAAGTCAACGAAGCATTCGCCTCGGTCGTCCTCGCATGGCAGAAGGAGACCGGCGCCGACATGAGCAAGGTCAACGTCAACGGCGGCGCCATCGCCCTCGGCCACCCGCTCGGTGCGTCCGGCACCAAGCTCATGGCAACGCTCCTCAACGAACTCGAGCGCACCGGCGGCCGTTACGGCCTCCAGGTCATGTGCGAAGGCGGCGGCATGGCCAACGCCACCATCATCGAGCGCCTCGACTGACCTGGGTGGCGCCAGATCGCCCGGATACTGCGTTGCCGTCGTCGGTCATTGAGCAGGCTCAACTCCGTCTTCGGCGCCTTGTCTCCGAACGATCAGACCACCATTCATCCCATCGATCCTGAGGGGTTGATTTGAGGGGTTGAACTCATCGCTGCGGTTTTGCGGCGGTACTGACCCTGCTGCGGCCGAGCTTCTCTTCGTGAGGGGCTCGGCCGTTGCGGTTTTCTGCCCCGTTCCCTCCTCAAACGCCGCTGGGTTAGAGCGGCTGGTTGATCTCGATGAGGTTGCCGGTCGGGTCCTGGAAGAATGCCTGCCGGCAGATGTCGCCGAGCTGCTTCGGATCGCTTACCTTGACCCCCTTCGACTCCAAGTCGGCCTTGGCTGCATCGAGATCGGTGACTCGAAGTGCGAAGTGCTGGCCCTTCGGCGCCACGAAGTCAGCTACTTCAAGCAGGTGCACCTGCTGGTCGCCGGCCTGTAACCACGCACCGTCAAACGCGAAGTCGGGCCGATCGTCGCGCAGCGTCATGCCGACGACATCGACATAGAAACGCGTGCACTCGGCCGCGTCGGTGACGTTGAGCGACACGTGATGAACCCCGGCAAACTGCATAACTGCACAGTAGGCGTCGCCCTGAGGCGCAGCGCGACGTGAAGCACAAGTTGCGCAGTTGGGTTGACCCGAGGCGCGCGACCGATTGGGTCTCCCTCGGCGCGCTTCCGACGGTTGGTGTGCGCAGCTCTATGAGTTGATGGCAAGCTCTTCCAACACGTCGCCGTACCGCTGCATCGCGTCGGCGCGGCGCGTGGGGATGTGGTCGATGCTGGGGTCGCTCGGCCGGTAACGCTTCAACACCTGGCGGGCAACGGTGACCTTGTGGACTTCGTCCGGCCCGTCGTAAATGCGTGCCGCACGTGCGGCTCGGTACATTGCCTCGAGCGGCAGGTCAGTGGTGTAACCAAGCGAGCCGTGGATCTGAATCGCACGATCGATCACATCGTGGAGCACCTTGGCGCCCCAGAACTTGATGACCGCGATTTCAAGACGAGCGTCGCTGTACGTGCCGCCTGCTTCGTGCAGTTTGTCCATCTTCCAGGCTGCCTGCAGCGTGAGCAGTCGGGCTGCTTCGCGGTCGGCGTACGACTGGGCGATCCAGTCTTGGACCATCTGCTTGTCGGCGAGGATCGAGCCTTTCGTGTAGCGGGTCAGTGCCCGCTCGCACAGGAGGTCGAACGCTCGCTGCGATTGGCCGAGCCAACGCATGGCGTGATGGATGCGACCCGGGCCGAGACGCTTCTGAGCCAGCGCGAAGCCCTGGCCGATGCCGGCCTCACCACCGACAACATTCTCGAACGGGACACGCACGTCTTCGTAGAGGATCTCAGCGTGACCGCCCGGCTCGCCGGTCTTGTGGTCGGGCTCGCCCATCGTCGGCACGTCGCGCACGATGTTGACGCCAGGCGTATCGGTGGGGACAACGATCATCGAGAACGCCTGGTACGGCGATGCATCTTCGTCGAGGTTGGTCTTGACCATCACGATCAAGATGTCGGCGACCGATGCGTTCGACGAGAACCACTTGTGGCCGTTGATGATCCACTCGCCGCCGTCGCGCACCGCCTGTGTGGTGAGCAGGGTGGGGTCGGCGCCCGCGCCCGGTTCGGTCATCGAGAAGCATGACCGGATCTTCTGATCGAGCAGTGGCTGCATCCACTTCGCTTTTTGTTCCTCTGTTCCGCCGAGCGACAGCAACTCAGCGTTGCCCGAGTCGGGGGCGTTGTTGCCGAAGATGCGTGGGGCGAGCGGTGACTGGCCAAGGATCTCATGCATCAGCCCGAGCTTGACCTGCCCGAAGCCGCCGCCACCGAGTTCGGGAGGGAGGTGCGCTGCCCAGAGGCCCTGGTCTTTGACCTGTTGCTTCAGTGGCTCGGTGATCTTGTCGAACGCCTCACGACCCTGCGGGCTGCGGAACTCCGGAGCAAGAGTCTCGAGCGGGAAGATTTCTTGCTTCACGAACTCGCGCATCCACGCAAGCTTTGCTTCAAATTCGGGTTCGGTCTCGAAATCCCATGCCATGGTCGGCTCCTGCTCATCAATTGGTTGAGGCGAACCTAGGCACAACGTCACGTCTCGGTCGGACTGGACGCCGCACCGACCCGAAAACGCGGCGACGGCGCACCAGGTGGGCAGCCACCTCAGGCCTTCGTCAGGCGTTCGTCGCGACCTCGTCACAGAGTTGCGAAAGGGGCCTGACCCCATGCGTAACTATTGTGGGCGGTCGCCGAAGTCGATGCCGCCGGAGCGGGTGCGCTTCAGTTCGAAAAAGCTGTCGACTTCCATCAACGCGACGAGGCCGTCCCACATGGCGAGGCCCTTGTCCTTCGGCGGCACCTTGTTGATGACGGGTCCGAAGTAGCCAGCCTGCTCGCCGTTTGAGCGCTCGATCGCAATGATCGGTGTGCCGACGTCTTGGCCGACGAGCGCAAGGCCGGCGTCCATTTCGGAGCGAATGATTGTGTCCCACTGCTCGTCGTCGAATGCGGAGGCGTGCGACGTATCGATGCCGACGGCTTCGAGGAGTTCGGCGGCCGTGAAGTCACGGTTGCCGTCGTGGTGGATACGCGAACCGGCTTCCCAGTAGAGCTTGAAGACGGCGTCGTTTCCGGCTTCGGGAGTGGCGGCAGCAGCTCGCACCGACTCCATGACACGCAACAATTTGTGCGTGAAGTTGACCGGACCGAAGTAGTCGGAGTCTTCTGACGGTTTGTTCTTGAACAGCAAGCTGATCGGCCTCCACGTGACCTGAAGGTCACGTTCTGGTTGCACATCGTCGACCACCCAACGGGCAGTCACCCAGCAAAACGGTCAAAGAGGGTCTATCCAGAAATCCAAATTCATGGGCGGAGTCTCCCGGCATGAAAGCGAACCCGCACCCTTGCGCTGCGAAACCTTTGTGAAAGCCGAATGAGCAGCGAACGCATGACCCGCCTCAAATAGTGCGAATGGGGTCAGGCCCCTTTCGCAACTCTGCAACTGTCGCGCTTACTTGTCCAGCGGCGACGTGTTCTGGCGCAGGCGGGTTCGTTGGGTGCCGTCGATGTCGAAGTTGGCTGGGTCGAGCCAGCGCTCGAACTCGATTTTTCTGGCCTGCCACTCGAGGTCGGTGATCGAGAACCATGCGGTGTCGCGGCTACGGCCTTTGTAGATGATTGCCTGGCGGAAGGTTCCTTCATAGGTGAACCCGAGTCGCTGCGCCGCCGCCCGCGATGCGGCATTAAGCGCGTCGCATTTCCACTCGTACCTGCGGTATCCGAGTTCGTCGAACGCTCGGCGCATCATCAGGAACATTGCCTCGGTGGCGAGCGGTGTGCGCTGCAAAGCCGGCGAGAAGTTGATGTAGCCCACCTCGATGTTGCCGACGCTCGGTTCGATTCGCTGATAGCTCGCAAAACCGACGGCTCGACCGCTCGATGTGTCGATGATCGCGTGGAACAATGGGTCGTCCCCGAAGCAGGTCGCGGCCATCCACGTGCCGAAGGCATCGATGTCAGCGAAGGGGCCGTGCGGGAGATACGTCCAGTTGTGACCATCGGTGTCCAGCGCGAAGGCATCGAAGAGGTCGGCGCAGTGCAGGTCGAGGTCGATCGGCTCGAGGCTGACGAGCCGACCGGGTATCGGTGCGCGAGGCGGCACGGTGCTGGGCTGCCAGTCGGGAAGGGCCTGGCCGATTGGCTGGCCAAGTTCGTTGGTGTGGTGCGGCATGTTCAGCCAGCCTTCCGGCGCTTTCGATGGTCGGCCGTATGCGTGCGGCTTGCGCAGCGTGGATCAGAGCAAAACCGCCGAGACCCGTTACGTGACGAATCGTAGAAGAGGTGTTCGCAGTCATCAGCGGCGCATCGGCCGAAGCGCTTTACTCCGTGCTCGCAGAGGTCTTGGGTGATCGCCATCAGAACGTCGGCCATGACCTGGTCGTCGAATGAGGCAGACGGGGGTGTCCAGTGCACATGCAGTTCGGACCCGTCGTGGTCGCTGAGCGAGGGGGCGATGATGAGCTCGGTCAGCTCGGCGTTGACCCAGGTTCCGGCTGCACCAACGTCGCTGGTTGGCAGTGTTGACAAGCGGGGGAGGAGGTCGAGCACGCGCTGTGTCAACCGACGGACTGCAGCAATCGGAGCGGTTGCGGCGCGAGAGAATCCTTGGTCGTGAAGGAGCCGCCGCGCCGCTTCGGGTTCGAGGATCTCACCGGTGTCATCGATGGCGTCGTTGATCGCGTTGGCGAATTCGATGGCCGCATCGATGGTCAGCTGGATCTCGGTGTCGTTGCCCGAAGTCACATACACCCTGTCAATCTAGCGCACCTCGCCGATGTAAGGAGTCAGTAGAGTTTGACTGCTTACAAAGTGTCAGACCCGATCGTGATCGACGTCGACCCCTCGAAGGGAGTGCCCCGTGAACCTCATACTCAATCTTGTAGTTATCGCCGCCAGTGTCTTGGGATCCGGCATGGCCTTCCCCCAGGCGCGTCGGCTGATGAAGACACGCAGCGTCGATGGTGTGTCTCCGGTGTGGATCGGCGTGAGCATGGCGATCAATGGCTGGTGGACCGCGTACGCCATCACCACGCCGCTTTGGGCGCTGCTTCCTGTCTCCAGCGTGTCGTTCCTCCTGTATGCGTCGATTGCGATCCTGTATGTCAAGACGGTCGGTGTCGGCAGTATTGGAGGCATGGCGATCGGAGCATTCGGGCTCGGTATGGTGCCGCTTCCTTTTCTGGTCGCAGCCGGCTGGGAAGTGGCCGGTCTGGCTATTGGCCTCTGCTACGGCATCCAACTCGCGCCAGCCGTCGTGGCCGCACATCGCACTCGGGCACTCGATGGCGTCTCGGCAGGAACTTGGAACATGTCGTTCGTCGAGGCGTTCCTCTGGCTCATCTACGGTCTTTCCGTGGCTGACGCAGCGCTGATCGCCGGCGGCGCCGCAGGAATCGTTATGGCAGGCGCGATTCTTCTCCGTCTGGCCCTCACGGGCTATCGCCCCTTTGCAATCGCGCGCCCGCGGCGACTCGGAGTGGCGTAACACACACGCGCTGCGGAGGTGCTCCGCGGTGTGTTCGGTCCCTGACCTCATTAGAGTGGGAAGTTGAACACGGGTCAAAGTGGCCCGGAAGTTAATAAGGAGCCACAATGGCAACTACCGGTACGGTCAAGTTTTTCAACGACGAGAAGGGCTTCGGCTTCATCTCACGTGACGATGGCGACGATGTCTTCGTTCACTACTCCAACATCGCCGGCACTGGCCGTCGTTCGCTGGCTGACGGCGACACCGTCGAATTCGACATCGCCCCGGGCCGCAAAGGCCCCGAGGCTGTCGACGTCAAAGTCGTCTGAGGAGGCGGTCTGATTGGCCTCAAGCCCACAGTCATATCAAAAGCGGCAGCGCGAACTCCGTAAGAAGGAAAAGAAGGCCGAAAAACAGGCCATTCGCCACGGAAAAAGCGCTGCTCAAGATGAGAGCGACGACGACGACGTACCCGATGAGGACGCGCTACTCGAAGAGTTTCGTGTGCTGAACGAGTCTTTCGCCGCGGGTGATGTCATTCAGGACGACTTCGAATACCGCAAGGCTGATCTCTTCCACAAGATGGGTTTAGGCGAAGCGCCTGAACCTCGTGAAGAGGACGCCGAAAAAGAAGCGGCCGAGTCGACCGACTGACGGTCACCAGTCTGAATCTCACAATAACCCTCCGGCCATGCCAGGGGGTTGTTGTCGTTTTCGCACTCGGTAACCGTCAGTTGGCCCTCGTGCCGTGAGTATGGCGCGCCTGCTCAGAGCTGCAGGTCGAGCGGGAAGTGAGTGAGGAGTTCGGGGCCGTCGGCTGTGACGAGCACTTGGTTCTCGAGCTTGATGCCCTCTGCCCACTCGTTTGAGCCAGCCGTTGAACGCGGCCCGACATATGACTCGACGGTGAGGACCATGCCCACGTTGAGCTGCCCATCAAAGCCCCATTCGTCCCAGATCTCTGGGAAATAGATCTCCGGGTATTCGTCGCATTGGCCGACGCCATGGAACAGGCAGGAGTAGTGGCGGTAGTGCTCTGGGTCGGGGAAGGTCGCCTCGAATGTGAGGTCGCGGAACGATCGGCCCGGGGTGAGGAGTGCCATGTTTTGTTCGATCTGTTCGTAGGCCAGGTCGTACGTGTGCTGCTGTTCGGCGGTTGGGCCGCCGCCTGAGCCGCGACCCTCTCCGGCGATCCAGGTCCGCGAAATGTCGACCATCATCCCGTAGGCGCCGACAAGGTCGGTGTCGTAGGCCACGATGTCGCCGGGCTCGATCACTCGACTCGATGCCTCTTGCATCCATGGGTTGGTCCGTGGGCCGGACGCAATGATTTGGGTTTCGATCCACTCGCCACCGCGTCGGATGTTGCCTGCGTGCAGAAGTGCCCACAGTTCCCGTTCGGTCATGCCCGGCTGGAGGGCGGCGTGCATTTCGGCCATCGTGGTTTCGCAGGCGTTGATGGCGCAGCGCATCGCCAAAATCTCGTCGGTGCCCTTGATTGAGCGTGCCAGCTCCATCACCTCTTGCCCAAAGCCGACCTCGACACCTGCATCTTCGAGGAGCCGGTAGCCGACGTGATGGCATTGATCGACTGCGATGCGCGGGTTCGGGCCGCACTGTTCGGTGATCACGGCGATCATCTCGTTCGTCCAACGCGTGGCCTGTTCGGCGTAGCGGGGGCCGGCCAGGAAGTACGTCGAGCCAATCGCCGGGCGCACTTCGTCGATCTCTGCTGAGTGGGCTGCCAGGTAGTCGCACCCGTAGTAGTCCCAGAGGATCACGTGGCCGTCGGCGCTGACGAACGCGTATCGAGCGCCGTTGTGCATCACCCAGAGCTGCATGTTGGTCGTGTCGGTCACGTACCGGATGTTCATGGGATCCATCACGATGATGCCGTCGTAGCCCTGGGTCGCGAGCTGAGCGGTGACCCGGTCGATCCTGTAGCGCCGCATGGTGGGAAGATCAGGGAGCGTCAGTCCTGCGGCTGCCCACTCACTGATGGCGGGCTCGCCAGGGCCGATCATGAGGTGGTGGCCACCCCCGCCGGCGAAGCGGACTTCGGCTGCAGCATTGGCCAACGACGCTGCGATCTTGCCTGACATCACCCAAAGTTACGTATGGGGTCAGGCCCCTTTCGCAACTCTCGCCATGACAGCGGTTCGATTCCCCATGACACGTTCGACGTTGACCGATCGCCCGTGACCGTGGATAATCAGCGCCGTGACAAACTGGACCGACGAGGCGGCATGGGCGCGAACGCGCCGTCCAATGCGCACGGCGACGGGCCTCGATTCGGCCGCCTACGTGAATGATGAGTTCTATTTGGTCGAACAGCAGCGTGTCTTCGGCCAAGCCTGGGTCTGCGTCGGGATTGCCGATGAGGCTGTTGCCGGGCGGATGCTCGTTCGCCAGGTCGGTTCCAAGTCGGTCATCCTCACCCGCAACGAAACAGGCGACCTCCGTGGGTTCATCAACTCGTGTCGGCACCGCGGCACCGAACTAGCCGAAGCCGACTGCGATGTTGCGGGCACCATCCGCTGCCCGTATCACCGGTGGGGCTACTCGCTCGACGGAGCGCTGAAGGCAACTCCATTCTTCGACGAAGTACCGCGCGACGATTTCGACAAGGCCGACTTCGGCTTGCTCCCCGTCCGCGTCGACACGTGGGGCGTGTTGCTCTTTGCCTGTCTCTCAGATGACACTCCGCCGCTACTCGACTGGCTGGGCGACCTTCCCGATCGCATGGCCGGCTACCGCCTCGACACGTGGTCCACGGTGCACCAAGCGTCAATCGACATCCAGGCGAACTGGAAGCTGATCACCGAAAATTTCCAGGAGTACTACCACCTGACGTGGGTCCACCCAGAGCTTGCGAAGGTGTCGCGGGTCGCTGATCACTACCGTTATCAGGGCAGCGGCATGTACTGCGGGCAGACCACCACGCCGGTCTCGGGCGACGAGCGCGACGAGTGGTTGGCGCTGCCTGAAGCGTGGGGCCTCGACGCTTCTGACTCGGTGAGCGGCCGGTTCATTGCAATATTTCCGAATGTCATCCTCTCGGTCCTGCCGAACCACGTGTGGATGATGCGCCTCGATCCAATCGCCCCCGGCATCACCCGCGAGACCTGCACGATGCTCCTTCCCACCAGCGTGCAAGATGCTGGTGGTGCTACTGCTGGTGCTGGTGCGGTCGACGGTGATCTCCGAGACGATGCCATTGCCCCGACGCGGCGGTTTTGGGTCGACGTGAACAACGAAGACATCGACATTGTCCAGCGTGGTCAGCGCGGCCTCGCCCGTGGTGGCGTTCCCGCGGGCCCGTTGGCGCCTCGCTTCGAAGAGCCGCTCCACCGCTTCCACAACATGCTTGCCGACTGCATGACCAACGACGGCCTCAGCGGGCTGCAGGTTCCGACCGGCGACCAGCCCGGCGACACCTGGGGCGCCGGCGAGAACCCCACCCCCGCCGCCATCGACAGAGTTGCGAAAGGGGCCTGACCCCATGCGTAACTCAGTCGCCGCTCTCGCTGCTCTCGATGACAGAGTTGCGAAAGGGGCCTGACCCCATACGCAATTACGAGAGGGTGTCTTGGATTTCGTCGACGAGGGTGCGGACGGCAGAGGTCCGGCTGCGGCTGTTGACGCGGACGACGAACGACGCGGTTGGCATGGCGGTGTTGAGCTCGGCGAAATCCCAGATCGGACATTCCTCGGTCACGCCGCGCCCGTTGATCAGCGCCACCCCGAACCCGGCGGCAACAGCACTGCGGACGCCTGCCGAGCTCTCTGATTCGAACGCAATGTGATGCTCGATGTTGGCAGCCCGGAGCGCGCCAAGCATCAACGTGCGGTAGTTGGAGTTGGGTCCAAAGGTGACGAGTGGGAGCGACTCGCTGAGATCAGGCACGTAGGTGGGCGAGGCAATCCATTCGATCGCCTCGGTCCAGAGCACCTTGTCACGCGGCGCCGGTTCGATGACTTGGATCAGCGCCAGGTCGAGGTCGCCGCCGCGCACAAGTTGCGCGATGGGGCCACTGAGCCCCATCCGGACGTGCAGCCTGACCATTGGGTGACGGCGCTGAAATCGAGCGAGCAGCGCCGCGACTTCGTCGGCTTCCAACTCGTCGTTGATGCCGAGGTGCACCGTGCCTTCAAGCTGAGACCGCTGCAGGCTGTCGACTGCGTCATCGTGCGCGCTGACGATCTGCTCGGCATGGACCAGGAGTTCGCTGCCAAGTTCGGTCAACGTAAGTTCGCGTCCGTCGCGCACGAGGAGGGGTGAGCCGAGCCGCTCTTCGAGCCGCTTCATTTTCCAGCTCACTGCCGACTGGGTGAGGTTGAGTTGCGACGCAGCCTGGGTGACGCTGCCGCAATCGACAACGGCGCGAAACGTGCGCAGTGATTCGACGTCTAGTCTCAAGCTCCCCATGACTCTGTGCTGAGACTAGCCAAACCGAGTACCCGAACATGACAGAACCTTGTGCGGCGGCTGAACAAGTCGCATGGGTGTCATGGCGCTGCACAGGCAATGGATGCCGTTCGATCTGCCACAATTGGCGATCATGAGCGACCACACAGTTGCCGGATCACGTGAGCCGGAGTACGACGCCATTATTATCGGTGCTGGAGTGATCGGTGGGGCGGTTGCCTACGAGCTGGCCCGCCGCGGTCATCGCACCCTGAGTATCGACAAGGGTCCGGGTGCGGGCTATGGCAGCACGAGCGCGTCGAGCGCCGTCATCCGATTCAGCTACTCGACCGAGACCGGTGTCGCTGCAGCCTGGGACGGTATGCACTACTGGCAGAACTGGGCCGAGTACCTCGACGCACCCGACGAGAGCGGTTACGCCAAGCTGGTGCAGTGCGGCATGGTGTTGCTGATCCAGGGCGAAGAGGGCCACCACAATCGCGTGATGCCGCTGTGGGATCGCCTCAAGGTCCCCTACGAATATTGGGACCGCGCCGAACTCGAACAACGTCTGCCGACCTTCGACCTCGACCTCTACGGCCCTCCGTCCCGATCGACCGACGACGACTTCTGGAAGGACGCGCACGGCACGATGGTCGGCGCGTTGTTCTCACCCGACGCCGGCTACGTCGATGACCCGCAACTCGCGGCGCACAACCTGCAGCGCGCTGCCGAAGCCCAAGGCGGTGAGTTCCGCTTCCGCACGGAGGTTGTTGGATTCACAACGCGATCTGGTGCGTCCGCTGTTTCGGGCGACCGCGTGACCGGCGTCGAGCTGGCTGACGGCTCGACGGTCACGGCGAAGGTCGTCGTCAACGTTGGCGGGCCGCACAGCTCGGACATCAACAAGCTGGCTGGCGTGTACGACGCGATGAACATTAAGACGGAGTCGATCCGGCATGAGACGTACCACGTGCCCGGACCGTCAGACATGGACTTCACGGCTGACGGATTTGCTGTGGCAGACGATGACAGTGGCATCTATTTCCGGCCGCAGCCCGGCAACAACATTCTCCTCGGAACGACTGACCCGCCGTGTGATCCGAAGGTCCCGGTGGGCCCCGACGAAGAACTCGGCGAGGTCACGAGTGAGGGTTGGGAGACCAACACGATGCGGATCAACAAGCGGATGCCGACACTCGGCGTGCCCTTGCCGCACGAGAAGAAGGGCGTGGTCGATCGTTACGACAAGAGTGACGACTGGATCCCTCTCTACGACCGCACCAACCTCGACGGCTTCTACGTGGCCATTGGCACTAGTGGCAACCAGTTCAAGAACGCGGGCGTCGCTGGGCACATGATGGCGGAGCTCATCGAGGCGGTCGAAGGCGGCCACGACCACGACGCCGACCCGCTGCAAGTCACCGCTCGCTACACAGGCTTGAACCTCGACATGGCCACGTTCAGCCGCAATCGTCAGATGAATACCGCTTCCTCCATGAGCGTCCATGGCTGATCGCCGCTCAAAGACTCTTCAATTTTGATTATTGAGTGAGCTGATTTTGATTGTTGGGTGAGCTGGGTGCTGGGCTTCCGGAATGAACTCGGAGTTGCGTAGGTTGGGGGACGCATGGCTGATCTCACCGACCCGACGGCGCTGAACGACCCGACCCTGTACGACCTGGTGGTCGTTGGTGGATCAGCCAGCGGCTTGTCGGCCGCCGTCCTCGCCCGCCGTTCGGGCCTGCAGCGCGTCCGCATTCTTGAGGGCGACTCCAGCGTGGCGCTCCCCGACGTGATTGGCGCGAACGAACTCGACGTCGGTTACGGCGAGACTGCCACCGCGATCACCGCCGTGGGTGAACACCTTGTCGTGGACACGGACCGGCTCAGCTACCGCACGCGCACCGTGTTGATCGCCGACCGCCACAGTGATCCGGCCTGGTTGCCCACGGTGAAGCTGCCAGACAGCGACCGGATCCATATCGGCCACGCCGACGTCGGCACCGACAACGATGTCCTCGTCGTGGGCCCGTCCGACCACGCTGTCGAACTCACAGCGCAGTTCGCCGACACTGGCAATCGCGTCGTCCTCGCTGCGCAGGGCATGGACCCGACGAAGCTCTCGCCGACCGGCGAGTACGTGTTGCGTCAGCTCGAACGCAGCCGTCGCGCCACGCTGCTCTACCGGTCGACGCCGAAGCACGTGTCGATGATCGGCGAGTTCCCGCTGGTCGAGTTCGGCGATCGCCGCACACCCGACCTGCAGTTCGATCACGTCGTGTTCGCACCGCCACGCATCACCGTCAGCTACGAAAGCATCGGGCTGAGCGACGCTGCGGTGGCCTCTGGCAACGTCTGGTTTGTCGGCGAGCCGGGGCTTGACGCTGACGGGAACAGTAAGCCCGCCACGACAGCACTCGGTTCTGACATCGGGTTCGCGTTGCTGTCGAGTTCCTTCCCTGACGCTGAGGTGCCGGTGCCTCGATCTTCGCTCGAACGTCGCACCAAGCACGTCGGCGCTATCGAAGAGCTGCGTGAAGAGCACTACAACGCAACGATCACGTACTTCGAGCCAACGCATTCGGACCTGTGGGTCTTGGGCGTCAAGCCCGACAATGGCGACACGTCGTACCTGCCCGGCCAGTACGCATCGCTCGGGCTCGGCTACTGGGAAAACCGCATCGACGACGCAACCGATCCTGAAGCCGAGAAGCGGTGGGACAAGCTGATTCGTCGTTCCTATTCGATCTCGTCGCGCATCTTTGACGACTATGGCTACCTGACCGATGAGAACGGCCTCGATGAGCTCGAGTTCTACATCGTCCTCGTGCCACCGACATCGGACAACACCCCTGCACTCACGCCCCGCCTCGCGCTCAAGAAGACCGGCGACCGCATCTACCTCGGCCCGAAAGTCGCTGGCCGCTACACACTCAGCTCGGTACAAAATCCGAAGGCCGAGATCGTGTTCTTCTCGACCGGCACCGGCGAGGCCCCGCACAACGGCATGGTCATCGACCTGCTGCGCAAGGGCCACACTGGTCCGATCATTTCGGCGGTGACGGTCCGCCAGAATGCCGACCTCGGATACGCCGATAAGCACCGTGAGCTCGAAGAGCGCTACCCGAACTACCACTACATGCCGATGCCGACTCGTGAAGAAGGAGTCCCCAAGCGGTACCTGCAGGATCTGCTGCGTGATAACGACTTCTCCGAGAAGCTCGGCGTCACCTTGTCGCCAGAGACCAGCCACGTCTTCCTGTGCGGTAACCCTGCGATGATCGGTTCGCCTGAAGAGGTCGACGGCAAGCAGGTCTTCCCCGAGACGGTTGGCGTCGTCGAACTCCTCGTCAAAGAGGGCTTCACCCTCGATCGTCGTAACGCACCCGGCAACATCCACTTCGAGGAGTACTGGTAGAGCTGGTTCCGGGGGTCCGCTCCGCTCGGGCTCCCAATCAGGTTGTCAGGTTGTCGTCGTTGCTTGGAGTGTCGTCGTCGCTTGGAGTGTCTTCGGCGGCGAAGGCGTCGGCGAGTTCGGCAGCGTCGAAAATCTGTGACAAGGAGATTGCGACGATCTCGAGATTGCGGCTCGCGCACGCTTCGAGCAGGCTGTCGATCATCGACTCATCGACCGGGACGAACCCGCCGTACGAGCGGTGTGTCTGGCCAACGGGCAGCGGTCGGCCGCAGATCAGTGTGCCGACTTCGAGCGGTTGCTCGGGAATCGTGCCAACAATGGTGATCCGGTCGCGGCTGCGAAGTTCTATGAGTTCGAGTTCGGCGTGCGTCGACTTTTTGACCCGGAACACGCTGCGCGGCGCGGCAATCCACTGCTCGGTGAGTTCGATTTCGTCGGCGGGCAGAATGGCGCTTTTGGCCATGAGGAAGCGGTTGGCGACGTTGCCTTCGTGGAGCGCGATGTCGGTCGGGATGTAGGACTGTTCGAGCATCTCGGCCATGTCGGACGTCGCCATGCTGCTCGTCATTTCGGCAACGATTCCGCCGGGCAGGTACGGGTTGGTGAGCTGCATGAACCGCATCATCTTGAGGTACAGCCAGGCCGCACGGTCGTTCAGTGAGTGCAGTTCGTTGCCGAGGTGGCAGTGCTTGTACTTCGTGCCGGAGCCGCACGGGCAAGGGTCGTTACGGCCAGCGACTGCCTTGGGGCGCAGCGCTGCGAACGGGGCGATCTCCTCGGCGAGCTCGACACCGAGACCCTGCTCGCTGGTCAGCGGGTCATAGGCCGCGTCGAGGTCAATGACGATATTGACCCCGGCTGCTTCCAGGAGGTCGCGGGTTTCGATTGGGTTGCTGGCGTCTGCCTGGAGCCCAGCAAGGTCGATGAGCACAGCGGCGTGACCAGAGTCGCGGACGCTGTCGAGGAGCCGGATCGATTCGTCGCTGTCGAGGCGGAGCACGGCCTGGCGAGATTGCAGCCAGGTGATACCGGGCCGGCGGCTGCTGTCGGTGCTGTCGGTGTTGTCGGTGCTGTCGGTGTTGTCGCTGCTGTCGGTGCTGTCGGTGTTGGCGCTGTCGGGTCCGGCGATCTCGTCGACGAAGGCTTGGAGCTTGTCGCCGGTGAGGCCTTCTTCGGCCCAGGCATCCCAGGCGGCGAAGGCGATGGTCGGGTCGTCGAGTGCGGTGAGGAAGAGCGCAATGGCTTCGTCGCGTTCGGCGTCCTCGCCCAGAGTGGGGTCGCCATCTGTGGCGAACAACGACGCAGCGCCGGTGAGCAGCATGAACATCTGGGCCTGTTCGTCGTCGAACCCGAAGCGCATCTGGAGCCGCTCAGCTGCTTCCGAACCGATCACGTCATCGAACTCATCTGCCTCGGGAGTCACGTCATCGGGAGTTGCGTCGTCGGTCACCTGCCCAGCCTGCCAGCGAGTTGCGGCTATCGAGCGCTCGACCGGTTCAGCTGCTGTTTCAGCTGTTGGACACTTTCAGGCGTCGAGGATGGCGAAGGTGCCGGTGCTTGTGGCGATTAATCGTTGGTCGGTGTCGTGGACGCGAGCTTCGAGGTGGATGATGCTCTTGCCGCGCTTGACGACCGTGGCAACGGCAGTCAGTTCCCCTTGCGCGGCTGGCCGGATGAAGCGCAACGACACTTCGACAGTTGCGCAGTAGTGGCTCTCGTCGATGACGCTCATGGTGGCTTTGCCCATTGCCGTGTCGACCATCGCGAAGACCACGGCGCCGTGTGCGACGCCGTTCGGGTTGGCGTGCTGCTCGCCGAGCGTGAGGTGTGCAACTCCGGTACCCGGCTCGTCGGCCGTCAGCTCCATACTGACGTGTGTCTGACTCAATGTCGCAGTTGCGGGATGTTTCAGTCCGCATGCGAGGGCCCGGGGTTGGGTTGGTTGTTGCGATGATACGCCACTCGCTGGTCACGTGCTCGTGAGAGTCCGTCACGA
>Ga0209702_10004807_pt1 | contig 19129 bp, 19 predicted proteins | sample FRY01_FD_187210 | JGI IMG/M metagenome (GOLD analysis project Ga0209702, IMG submission 187210) | Freshwater microbial communities from Lake Fryxell liftoff mats and glacier meltwater in Antarctica - FRY-01 (SPAdes) (version 2) | ecosystem: Environmental > Aquatic > Freshwater > Ice > Glacier...
CATAGTCATCCGGCGTGGGGTGCTGCATCATGCGCCACATCGCCTCCACATATTCGGGCGCATATCCCCAGTCACGCCGCCCGACGAGGCTGCCCAGGGCAAGTTGATCGGTCTGCCCAGCCACAATGGCCGCCACTCCGCTGGTGATTTTCCGCGTCACGAACGATTGGCCGCGGCGAGGCGATTCGTGGTTGTAGCAAATGGCATTGCAGGCAAAGAGATGATGCGAGTCCCGGTATACCTGCACCATGCGAGTCGCAAACGCCTTCGCGACTCCATAGGGCGTGACGGGGCGGAAAGGAGTGGATTCGGACTGGGGTGACTGGTCAGGTTGGCCGAACAATTCGCTGCTTCCGACGTGCAGAAACTTGGGTTTCTCGGGAAGGTCACGAACGATTTCAAGAAGCCGAAGGGTTCCCATCGCGGTGAACTCGCAAGTCGATTCAGGGATATCGAAGCTGAGGCCGACGTGGCTCTGTCCGGCCAGATGGTAAATTTCATGGGGGACAAGCTTTACCAGCAACCGCCGAATCGTCGTGATGTCATCGAGATCCGCGTAATGGAGAAACAGCGTTTGGTTGTAGATGGCGGGGTCGCTGGTGAGATGATCGATGCGGCTGCGGGCGGTTTGGCTGCTGCGACGAACCAAGCCATGCACGATGTGCCCCTTCTGCAGCAGGAGCTCGGTCAGGTACGAACCGTCTTGACCGGTAATGCCGGTGATCAGCGAGGTTTTTGGGGACAAGATATTTTCAGTTTTTCAGTTTTCGGTATCAGCAGGGAAGACAAACTTTCTGCGGTGCGTGTTTTGCGTCCGACAACCAACGTTTCTGAAAGAGGCTCACGAGTCTCGATCGATCTGAATTGCAACCGCACTCACTTGCGTTTTGGAGCCGCCTACTCGTTCAGTTGTGGAGGAGCTTTTTGGAGAATTTCGAGTTGGCAATCATCCAAGACCACCGAGGCGCCTTGATTCATGAAGCGGACTTCAACGATCAGGCAGGTTTGCTGCTGGCGACGGATGACGACCCCTTCAAATCCCGCGAATTGACCATTTCGAACGCGGACACGGTCTCCCGATTCGATCCGGGCTTCGGGCGAGAGCGCAGCGCCGGTAAAGATCAGTTGTTGCAACTGCCTAAGGTCTTCGATCAGCTTTTCCGGTTCCGTGACGACGATGGTGCGAGACACACAACCGCTGCAGACGGCTTGGTAGCGAGCCATCTCGTCGCCATGAACGAAGACGTAGTTTGCAAACAGTGGCAGGTGTGATTCACGCACACGTCCGGTGGGCGACCGGTAACGCCGGGTGATGATCGGAGCATAGTGAGCGACTTCCGATTGCCGAAGCGTTCGCATCAGTTGTTTTTCTTGACGCGATCGCGTGTAGCAAGCCCACCAGGGCACCAGGGGGTCAAAATTCGCCAGCAGGTCGTCGGGAAAGCAGTCCGGTTCGGATTCCAGGATTGGCATGGGGCAAACTTTGAAAATTCTGCAAGCGTTGATGGGGACGCACTTCGTGCCATCGGGTGACACTTACCCATGTTGTGCTTCTCATTCCCGAGAGCGTCAAGGATCGAAGGCGAAATCATTTTGCGGTTCTGTGGATGATGAGATAGGACGGCGGGACTGTCTAGCGAGAAAGGCGTCGCAGGAAGGAGTTCCCGATAAGACCACGTCGACTGTCGCGAATCGTCTAAAATTACCGGTTTGACCGGCGTCGCGAGCCAGCCGGTGACACCACCGAAAAGATTTCTTTCCCAGCAGGGGCAAAACAGGCGGGGGCAAAACAGGGAAAGAATAAGAAGAAAATGCCGATGCCCGAAATACCCTCTGCCATAACGCCGTTCATCTTGAGACGGGTTCTGCGACCGAATGGTTCCGCAGGGGCGGTAGCGGGGCCAAGGCTTTCCCATTGGCTTCGCGACCGAAGCTACCGGTACCGGCGGCATAGCTGAACTCCGATTCACTTGCCGATTCGCCTGCTTCTACGAAGGCGATTTCCGATTCTACGGTGTCTATCAGTCGCCGAATCTGTGACCGCAGTTCCAGGAATCGATCGTTCAATTGATCCAACACCCCTTCTGTTGAAGCTTTACTTGCATCGCCGATCAACTCAAATTTCCCCACCAAACGCTCACCCAGAAAAATCGGCAATTTAATGATTAGTTGCTGTGACTTTTCGGGCAGACGCGAGCGTTCCCAAGACCCGTGATAGCCCTCCTGCATCCAGGCGATACTGACATCCAGTTTGATCTTGGCAAGCTCGCGATCGATCGCGAATTCGACCAGCGATTGCCAGATCGAATCCCAATGTCGATTGCCCTGCAACTGCACAGTCTTCTGATGAACCTGGAGAGGGCTGCGATGACTGAGAATCATCAACGATTCGCCAAAAATAGCGGTTCGGCGGACCAACATCTTCAGCTCTGCGTTTCCAAACAACCGCGCCAGCACCAGAATGGCGAAAACCAATCCAACACCGAGAACAGCGATCCACTGCTGGCTGAATCTTACACTTAAAATCGAAGCGAAGCTGGTGATTCCGGTGAGCCCCGCCACCACTCCCAGCATGACGGGATGTGAAAAACGATCCAGCAAACGATGGTGCAAGTGTCCACGATCGGTTGCGTAAATACTTCTGCCCGTCAAAACCCGACGCAAAATGGCGACAATGGAATCAAACAATGGCAGCGACAGCATTAGCAGCGGCGCGAAGGAAAGTAGGGTACTTCCCTTCACTGAACCCCAGATGGAGATCACGCCGACGAATAAGCCGATCACCATGCTGCCCGCATCACCCAAGTAGATCGTAGCCGGTGGACGATTGAAGACCAGAAATCCCAGCAGTGACCCACAAAGCGCCGCGGCGACAGCAGCACCAAGGAACGCACCGGTGTGAATGCAGAGAATGGCGAGGCCCCCGCTAATGACCAAGCCGGCAGTCGACGCCATCCCGTCGGCTCCATCGATCAAATTCAGGGCGTTGATGGCGGCCAGTAGCCAAACGACCGTCAGGGGATAGGCGAAGATTCCGAGATCTAGTTGGAACCCCACGAATTGAATGCTTTGAACCACGGTGCCCCCGCCCACCATGGCAATGGCAATCAAGATTTGCAGCATCAATTTTTGCCGACCGCGAAGGGTAAAGGCATCATCGGCAAAGCCGACCAACATTAAGGCCGCCGCGGCGTAAAAAAGAACATGCCACCGGCGATCCAGCGACCCCAGCAAACCACTGCCAAGGTAACGATCGCCCAGTAGGACAAATGCAAACGTGAGGCATACCGAGCCAAAGACCGCTAAACCGCCGCCCAAAGAGACGGCATCGGTTTGAAGTTTGCGGACGGCATCCGGCTTATCGATGATCCCGAAGTGCCGACAAAAGGCACGCACCAAGGGGACCAATGTAAGCGACAAAACGATCGACGTGACAATCGAAATTAGCACCAGCGACCACATGGAAATCTCCGTGCACTGATAAGAATAGAGTAGGAACTTACATGGACTGCAGGGGAAGCGATGAAACCAGTGGGACCGCCTCGGGGTTCAGGGAAATTTCCTTATAAACCGCGAAAAGAAATCAATCATTCGATCCTTTGCAGTTGATAAAGATAACCCAACCCAAAAACGCACGATGCTAGAGAACGCCCCCGCGAGGAGTTACTCGCGACGATGTCATCACCACCCGGCATCCAGGGAAGACTTCCGTGGCTGAGTATAATCAGGCCTTTCTCTTCCGCAGGCCGCAAGACTGAAAAAGACGAATTATCTTCCGCCAACCGACCATTCGGTCCTTTTTTTGGCAGATTAACCGCCATTATTGTGCAAATCGTTACCCCCACGCTGTCTGCTAATCCGGCATGGCTGGTCTTTCCGGAAACTTTGATTCAACCGCACGTCTGCAGCGGGGCGATAACAAAGCCAGCGGGTCGTTGCAACTTGCACAACCCGTATGACATGTTTGATCCGCATCACGATTGCCGTTGCAGCCAGGGGGGCCAACATGGCGACTCGTTTCACAAACGAATCCACCAAACAAGATTCCGCCGAAACTTGCCGATCGCAAGTTCAAGGCCCCGATTGCCCTCACGAGCATTCGGGAAAGTTTAAACGTGGCATCTCTTCGGCTGTTTCAGCCGGGAATACTACACGTCGATCCCGTCGCCAAAAGCATTTGCTGCTCCTGGCAACGTTAGGATTTTTGCTGTCACCCGCGACGGGCTGCACGATGCTTTCGGGGCTCGGAAATAGCCTCAAACATCAAGAAGCGATCGATGACTTCATGGTCGGATATCGCAACCAAGCCTGGGCTGCCAAGGCTTGGCATTGTCGCAAACAGCGATTTTGCAACAAACGCTTCCAAAGTGATTTTGAAGCGGGATTTCGAGCTGGTTACGAAGCGGTCGCCGAAGGTGGAAACGGATGCGTTCCCGCGGTTTGCCCACAGGCTTATTGGGGGTGGCAATACCAAACGGCGGATGGTCAAGCCCGTATGAATGCCTGGTTTGAAGCCTATCCACTCGGCGTTCAAGCCGCTGAGGAAGATGGGATCGGCCACTGGAGCCAAGTGCAAACGTCGATGCCAATGCCAGCACCGATGAGCCCTCCCAAGGGCGTTGTGCCTGCGGCGACAGCTGCAGGTTCTGCATCGGTGGCCTTGAGCGATCAAGCCGAAGCGGTCCCGACCCCCACTGCTGATCCCGTTGCCTCGCGACCGATACCGGCGGCGAGAGAGATGATTGATTCGGAAGCGGCGGAAAATACAACGGCCCAAGCCGTTTTATCTTCGCCGGAGATTCCCAAAATCCCCGCTCCGAAGAGGACCATTCCGAAATCGCCCGTCCCTGCGGTTATTCAGCCCAGCGCTGACCCGTTTGGATTTGAGTGAACGAGGCTAGGTCACGGCCGATGCTAACTCTTAGGGTTTGTAACACCGGCTACAGCTCGGTATTGCCGCTTCAATGCGGAATTATCAACCCCATTACTAATAAGACTGGTCAAGCACTCGATCGCGCTTGCCAGTTTCCCTGAACCTAAAACGACTTTCCCGTTCGCTGACACCGTGCAGCAACGCATGCTAAAGAGACGTGTAACGATGATGCAACTATCTCGCGAAAAAGTGACGGCATCCGCCCGGCGTCGCCGGCGCGTCATGTCGATGGCAGCAACGCTTGCAACGGTGCTTCTCGGCGGATGCACCAGTTTGACTCAGCCGATCAACGGCGTGCCCGCAAAACGCCTGCCGCCGCAATTCTTCGCACCACCCAAGAACAATCTGATTCCCGTGGATATCTCGCTTCTGTCCAGCGAGCCTCCACGAGAATACCAAGTTGACAATGGCGACATTCTGGGCATTTATGTCGAAGGGGTATTGCCTTTTAATCCACCAAACGCGACGCCGGAACCGCCTCCGGTTAACTTCCCGGATGCCGATAGCACTCTGCCACCTTCGATTGGCTTCCCTATCGCCGTTCAAGAAGATGGAACGCTTTCCCTCCCGTTGCTTGAACCCTTGGAGGTTCGGGGGCTCACCCTGGACCAGATTCGAGACAAAATACGCAACGCCTATATCGAAAGCGAAATGTTGCGTCCCGAGAAAGCTCGGCCGATCGTTTCGCTCATCAAGGAACGCACCTACAACATCATTGTGGTTCGTGAGGACTCAGGTGGCGGCGGTGGTGGCGGTGGTGGCGGTGCAGCGATCCGAGGCACAAGCGACCAGAGCGGACGCGGTTCTCTCGTGAAATTGCCTGCCTACCAGAACGACATTTTGCACGCCCTGGTCGAAACGGGCGGTCTTCCAGGAGTCAACGCGAAAAACGAAGTGAAAGTGTTGCGGGCAAGCCTCGCAAACCAAAGAAAACGAGCGGACTTTATGCAACAGTTCTACATACAGCAACAAGCTGCCATGCTCGATCCTTGCGCTTGCCCTCCTGAACTTCCCGAAGATCCCTCGATTTTGCGAATTCCACTGCGTCTTCCACCAGGAGTCATCCCGCAGTTATCCCCCGGTGACGTGGTTCTGGAGGATGGTGACATCGTCTATATCGAAAGTCGCGAAACGGAACTGTTCTACACCGGTGGATTGCTTCCTGGAGGAGAATTTCAACTCCCTCGTGACTACGATCTTGACGTCCTCGGAGCGATGTCGATTGCCGGTGCAAGCATCAATGGTGGTGGAGGTGGAGGTGGAGGAGGAGGTGGTGGTGGTGGCCTTGGTGGTGGTGGATTGCAGGGCATGGGCAGCGTGCCACCAGGCAAACTTTACATTCTGCGGAAGACCCGCTGCAACGGTCAGATCGCGATTGAGGTGGACCTTACGGCAGCCATTAACGACCCACGGCAACGTCCGCTTGTTCAGCCAGGTGACATCTTGATCCTCCAGTACAAGTGCGAAGAGGAAGCTTTGAATTTCGGTATCGCTGCCTTCTTCACGTTCGGAATCGCACAGCTACTAAACGGTAACAGGAACTAACCTCTGACCCACTAGGTCCACAAACGTCAGGCCGCGATCAGTCAATCGCGGCCTGACTTCGTTTAACGACCGAAATGATTAAGAGGTTGACGTGGAAGTCGTTTTTTCAGATTGCATTCGCGATCGCAGGTCCTTGCATGCGTTGTCAGGATTGCTGCAAAGCGAACAGCTCACATTTCCGTCGGAGTCACGGGAGTTTGCTAATCCGCCACAAGATCCGCTGATTGATTTGCGACCGAAAATGACACCGACCGCCATCGCAAGAACGACGAGCCCGAAAGCGACCATTCCGGCAATCGCGACGGGTAAAAAAGCATTCGCATCGTTCATCGGTTGATCCTTATTTCCTTGATTCGTTTCTGAAATGGGCAGCGAAGCCTCAAAGGCCCCCGTGGCCAGCATCGAAATCTCACCCCCGGCTCCACGAATCATCAGAAGCGTATCCAGCCCGACTCGACGGGCAAAGTCGAGACCTTCCTTGTCGCCCAAAACACTCATCGTTGTCGCCATCGCGTCCGCCGTCATGCAATCGTCCGCCAACACCGTGACCGATGCTAACTGGTGCGTTACCGGTCGCGCCGTTCGCGGATCAATCGTATGCGAGTAACGCTTGCCCTCATATTCAAAAAAACTTCGATAATCACCAGATGTGGCGATTGAGCGATCTTTTAGGGGATAAGCGACAGCGACCACCTCGCCAGCGACGTCGGGCTGCTGTATGCCGACGGTCCAGGGCGTTCCCGCTTTGTCACCAGTTACCCGAACCTCGCCACCAACCTCGACAAACAAATTTTTTGCGTCAAGCCCCTCGAGCAGACGCACCAACCGATCCGCACCATGGCCGGGGGCAATTGAATTGAGATCAAGCGTGACCGAGGGGATCTTTTTCCGTAGAGCAGCCGGTTCCCGTCTCGCCTCGATGTTCTGATAGCCCACTGAACCCTTCAAAAGATCAAGTTCGGAATCCGCGGGGGGCACCATGCGCTTCGTGCCTGGTCCAAAGCTCCAGGCTTTTACCATCGGCAGGACGGTGATATCAAACGCTCCGTCGGAAAGCTTCGAGATTTGAATTGCTTTGGCGACCACCAACGCCAAGTCATCACTAACCTCGATCCAATCGACTGATGTAGTCGCATTGAATTTACTGATTTCGGACGATTCGATATACGTGGACATCTGGTCGGTAATCAGACGCAGTTCGCGGTCGACCAGGAGTTGCCAATCGCTGGGAAAATCAGCAGGCGGTGCAAACACTTTCACCGCGTAGGTAGAGCCCATGGTCTGGCCGCGGGCCACCAGCATCGACTCTGCCGCGAAAGCAAATTGGAAAGCTCCCGCAGCTAGCGAAAGAAAAACGGAGAGAAACCAGGTTAGCAAGCCGTCTTGTGACTGCTTGCGTCGGGAGATGGCCGAATGCTCAGCCGCCGAAGTCGTCATACGCGATGTTCTCGGGTTCAACGCCGAGGTCATCAAGCATCTTAAAAACGGCCGCGTTCATCATCGGAGGTCCGCAGATGTAGTACTCGATATCCTCAGGCGCAGGATGTTTCTTGAGGTAGTTTTCTAAGAGCACTTGATGGATGAAGCCCTTATAACCGGTCCAGTTATCTTCCGGCGCCGGTTCACTCAGTGCAATGTTAAACTGGAAGTTGGGAAAATCTTTCTCGATCGCTCGGAAGTGATCGACGTAGAACAATTCCCTCATACTGCGACCACCGTACCAATATGAAACTTTCCGATTAGTCTTTTCTCGCTTAAACAACTCAAAGATGTGGCTTCGAAGAGGGGCCATCCCCGCACCACCACCGATGTAAACCATTTCGGCACCGCTATCTTTGATAAAGAATTCGCCATAAGGACCGCTGATCGTAGCCTTATCTCCAGGCTTGAGGCTGAAAATGTAGCTGCTCATCTTCCCAGGAGGAATCCCTTCCGGGCCTCGCGGCGGCGGGGTCGCGACGCGAACGTTGAGCATGATGATGCCCTTCTCGCCTGGATAATTGGCCATCGAGTAGGCACGGACGACGGTCTCATTCACCTTCGAAACGTAACGCCAAATATTGAACTTGTCCCAGTCTGGATGGAAACGCTCTTCGATCACGAAGTCCTTATAAACGGCGGTGTGAGGCGGACTCTCAATCTGAATATACCCACCAGCCTTGAAGTCGACCTCTTCGCCTGGAGGCAATTCAAGCACGAACTCTTTGATGAACGTGGCGACGTTGTGGTTGCTCTTCACCGTACAATTCCACTTCTTCGTCTCAAATGCCTCCGGCGGCACCTCGACCTTCATGTCCTGCCGAACCGCAACTTGGCAGCTCAGCCGTTCGCCTTCCGCGGCTTCTTTTTTGGAAATGTGACCCTTCTCGGTCGCGAGAATCTCGCCGCCGCCCTCTTCGACTTTGACTCGGCACTGGGCACAGGTTCCGCCGCCACCACAGGCGCTAGAAACAAAAATCCCTGCATCCGCCAAAGCTCCAAGAAGTTTCCCGCCGGCAGCAACTTCAATTTCTTTTTGACCGTTGATCAAAATCTTCACCGGTCCCGACGCTACCAATTGGCTCTTTGCCGCGAGGATAAACGCCACCAGCGCGATGATCACCACCGTGAACATGATGACGCCGAACAGCACAGTTGACATGAAAATATCGCCAGATCGTGTTAGGCTTTGTCAGAAAAGAGGTTTGACCCTCTCTTACAAGGCGGAAATGTTCGAAATAAATGCCTTGCCTTCAAAAGGGTCAGAACCCTTTTTGAACAAAGCCCATGATATGTTTGGGGAATGAACGCTCGTCGAATGAGCACTACAACTGGATGCCGCTGAACGACATAAAAGCGAGTGCCATCAATCCAACGGTGATAAACGTGATGCCCAGCCCTCGAAGCGGTGGGGGAACATCGCTGTACTTCATCTTCTCTCGAATGCCGGCAAGGGCCACAATCGCGAGCGCCCAGCCGAAGCCTGAACCAAAACCGTAGACGACGGATTCACTAAAGTTGTACTCGCGTTGCTCCATAAACAATGACCCACCCAAGATCGCGCAGTTAACGGTGATCAGCGGAAGAAAAATCCCCAACGCGTTGTAAAGCGGCGGGAAAAACTTGTCGAGCACCATCTCCAGCACCTGAACAAGGGCCGCGATGACGCCGATGTAAGAGATGAATCCAAGGAAGGTGAGATCCACTTCCGCGTAGGAACTGCCGAGCCAGCTGAGCGCACCTTTCTTCAAAAGATAGGTATAAATCAGGTTATTGGCGGGTACGGTGATCGACTGAATCGTCGTCACTGCGATTCCGAGCCCAATTGCGGTCTTCACGTTTTTGCTAATGGCAATAAACGTGCACATCCCAAGAAAAAACGCCAGCGCCAGATTCTCAACGAATACGGCCTTAAAAAAGATGCTTAGGTAAGCTTCCATTTGAGTCTATGCCTCTTCTATTTGATTGGGTTTGAACGAACGGATGGCCCAAATAAAGAAGCCAATAATGAAGAAGGCGCTCGGCGGGAGCAGCATCAATCCATTCGGATTATACCAGCCGCCGTTTCGATCAAGAGTCAAGATTGTATACCCAAAAAGGGAACCGTTGCCAAAAAGCTCTCGAAAGAACGCAACCACGATGAGAACTAGGCTGTAGCCCAAGCCGTTCCCAATCCCATCGAGGAAACTGATCCCCACACCATTCTTCATCGCAAAACCTTCGGCGCGTCCCATCACGATGCAATTCGTGATGATCAAACCGACAAAGACGGAAAGCTGCTTGCTGATATCAAACAGATACGCTTTCAATAATTGATCCACTACAATCACCAAAGAAGCGATCACGACCATCTGGACGATGATTCGGATGCTACTAGGGATGTATTGGCGAATCGCGGAGACAGATGCATTACTGCAAGCCGTTACCGCCGTGACCGCGAGGGCCATGACGAGTGAAGTCTTCAAACTGGTCGTCACCGCCAACGCACTACAAATACCTAAAATTTGCAGTGCAATAGGATTGTTATCGACCAAAGGGCCGAGAAGCACATCTTTAACCTGCGGCGTTGCCATTACTGCCTCCTTTTGACTGCGTTGACTGCGTCTTCATATCTTCGCTTAGAACCTTAAGATATTCCCCATAACCATTGGGACCTGTCCAATAGCCGATCAAATTTGACACTCCCCGCGACGTGATCGTTGCGCCTGACAGGCCGTCAACCATGTGGTCGCTGCCATCAGGGGCTGGCCCCTTGGCGACAGCCGCCGCTGGATTGCCATCGTCGTCATAAAGCTTCAAACCGACCCACTGGGCCTTCCACTGCGGGTTATCAACTTCACCGCCCAGTCCGGGTGTCTCCGCGTGCTCATAGAACGTCAAACCTTGAACGGTTTGGAGATCTTTTTTGACCGCGAGATAACCATACAGTGTTGACCAAAGTCCTTTACCATAAACGGGCAAAACGACCTGGGAGATTTTCTTGGTTTTCGGATCACGAATCAAATAGATACGAGCCACTTTTTCTCGGCGATCGATTCCAATGTCGTATTTTGGGTCCTCTATCTCCGTACTCGTCTCATTTTTCTTCGCCGCATCTCGCGGATCGTATTTTTCTATATCTAGCCCGGTTTCGTATTCTCCGGTCTCCAAATTGACCAGACGTTCTTCCACGCGTCCGTAAAGCTTTGCAACTTCTTCTTTGGACAAACTTCCTGCCAGATAACCTTTCTCGCCGAGGGCAAGGCCCGCTGCGTCGAGAATGTTTCGTTGGCGGTCGAGCAGCTTGTTTTGTTCTTGAGCCGGACGAAGCGCGACGGCTGCCGCGCTTACCGCAAGACTACAAGCGATACACAAGACAGCCGCGACACCGAATGTGTAGCTAAGTGAATCACGTTGTGGCATAGCGAGCAGCCCTCCGGCGGATATTGGCTTGAACGACGAAGTAGTCGATCAATGGTGCAAAAACGTTTCCGAAAAGGATGGCGAGCATGATGCCTTCAGGGAAAGCCGGATTGATGACGCGAATGAGCACAGTCATAAAACCGATCAATCCACCGTAAAGCCACTTTCCAGTCTCTGTCATCGAAGCGCTGACGGGGTCGGTCGCCATCCAAACCAAGCCAAACGCCAAGCCACCGATGCACAGGTGCCAGTAAAAAGGAACTGAAAACATGGCGTTGGTTCCGCTGTCGGTACCGTTGAGAAGCATCGAAGTTGCAATAACACCCATCACGACTCCGGCCATAATTTTCCATGAACCGATTCCGGTCGCAATTAAGATGGAAGCCCCAACAATGCAAAGTAAAGTGCTGGTTTCGCCGATGCAACCTTGAATCGTCCCGATAAACGCACTGTAAAGCGTAATTGGCTCTTCTCCCCAGGGGTATTGAACCGCACCAAGTGACGCGACCGCGTTTCCTTTTGAGGTCGCCATTTGCCCTAACGCAGTGGCGCCACTGAACCCGTCGACCGCCGTCCAGACTCGGTCACCGCTGATTTGTCCCGCATAGGCGAAGTAGAGGAAAGCACGCGAAGTTAAAGCAACATTGAGGAAATTACGCCCCGTGCCACCAAAAACCTCTTTGGCAACGATGACTCCAAACGCAATGCCAAGTGCAACTTGCCAAAGTGGAATCGAGGCTGGAAGCGTCAGAGGAAAAAGGAGACCTGTTACCAGGAAGCCTTCATTAATCTCATGTCCCCGCAGGACGCTGAATATCAATTCGATATGACCGCCGACGAACATGCAAACCGCATAAATCGGTATGAAGTGAATCGCGCCGTACATAAAGCAGTCAATAAAGCTGCTTGAATCATGCCCCAGCCCCAACAACGACTGGACCGTGTGGTGCCAGTCAAATTCGTAAGCGGCACCTACCGAAGCCATTTTTTCGATGGCTAGATTTGCCTGGTAACCGACATTCCACATGCCGAACAGCGTTACCGGAATCAACGAGACGACGACCATCGTCATCATCCGCTTCAGGTCAATGCCGTCGCGAACGTGTGTGACTTTTTTTGTTGTCTCACCGGGGGTGTATAAGAAAGTATCGAGCGCCTCGAAAACAGGATAAGCCTTTTCGAGGATCGCACCCTTTTCAAAATACGGATGCACGCGATCGAGTGCGTCACGCAGAGCTTTCATGAACAGTTAGCCTTCGCTTTGGATCGTGGTCAGGTTGTCCCGCAGAAGCGTTCCATACTCATATTTCCCGGGACAGACAAACGTACATAACGCAACATCTTCTTCTTCGAGTTCCAGTGCCCCAAGTTGCTGGGCTTGTTCCGTATCGCGAACGATCAACGCCCGCAACAACTGCGTCGGCAACAGGTCCATTGGCATCACTTTTTCGTAAGTGCCAAGCGGAACCATGGCTCGTTCGCTGCCCTCGGTACTGGTCGTAAACGCAAATTTTCGGCCTTTGGCCAACGTCGACGCAAAAACTCGAGTGATCGAGTACTTGTTAAAACCTGGCTTTTGCCATCCAAGGAATTCTCGCTGATTGCCTTCTTCGATCGCCGACACCTGTAGGTGATAACGACCAAGAAACGCCATCGTTGAATCTGCTTTGCGACCACAGAGCACCGAACCGCTGATCACGCGAGAAACCTTGTTCGGGTCCAACTCGCCTGCGGTAAGGACGTCGAGCTTTGCACCCAAAACGGTCTCGATCAAACGCGGTTTGGTAACCGTTGGCCCGGCCAGGGAAATCACTCGGCGGCTATCTAAAACGCCAGACTGCATGAAGGCCCCGATGGCCGCGACGTCCTGGTAATTCAAGTACCAGACAGTCTTGCTGGGACCTACCGGGTCCAAAAAGTGAATATGTGTACCGACGAGGCCCGCAGGATGAGGGCCGGAGAAAGTCTCCATGCTGACGCTCGGCAAACGGCTGCTTGGCACCTCGCCTTTGTCTCCGCGACAGACAAAGACCTTGCCGTCTGTTAACTGTGACAGCGCCTCGAGCCCGGTAACAAACTTGTCTTTCTGACTCGCCAGAACCACCGTGGGGTCCGCGGCGAGCGGGCTGGTATCGATCGCCGTCACAAAAATCGAGTGCGGAACCGTTCCCACGGCAGGCACTTGGCCAAATGGGCGAGTCCTCAACGCAGTCCAAAGCCCGCTATCAATTAGCAAACTAGCGACTTTTTCTCGCCCCATCGAAGCGACAGGAACGCCACGAACGCCGGGAAACTCGATTCGCTCGTCGCCCTCGACGTCAACAACGAGCGAAATAAATTTTCGTTTCGCACCGCGATTAACGGATGCAACGCGGCCAGAGACGGGAGATGTGTAGTAAACGCCAGGACTTTTCTTGTCCTCAAACAGCTTTTGACCTTGCTTTACGACGTCTCCCTCAGAAACCAGCATGGTGGGTTTCATGCCGATGTAGTCGTCGCCAACAAGCCCTACCTGAGCCACGACAGGCCCAAGTTCGATCCGCTGGACGGGCTCGCCCGTAATAGGAAGATTAAGACCGCGTTTGATAACCGTCATGGAAGACGCACTGTTCGTATGTCAATGATATTTGGCGAGTGTCGAAACACGATCGCTCATGGAAAGCGGCCTCAAAATCACTATGTGAAACTTTTCACAAACTCACCCATAGAGTCATGTAAAGCTTTGACCTAGGGTTCGGCAGAGAGTTTTAGCCGCGACGATCTCATCATTGCATGAGCGAATGGAGATGACAACGCCAAAGAACCTTGGTTGGTGGAAGGTTGCATAGACCAATGATCTTCGGTAGATTCGACGCCACAGATGCATATATTGTGAAGCCGCACTTGCCTTTACAGGGCCATGTTGACTGGGCTAGCTGGTTCGCCGTTGACCGCGGATATACCTACCGACCATTCTGTTGTGGAAATTGACAGGGTTTTTTGCATCTGCACCCCTGATCCGCCCCACGTCCGTTGATAAGCGAATCGCTCCCTTGCGTCGAGAAGATATCCGTAACGTCGTCATCATTGCCCACGTTGACCATGGCAAAACGACGCTGGTCGATTGCTTACTTCGCCAAAGCGGCCAGTACCGTGAGACCGAACTTCGCGGCGAGCGAATCCTTGATTCGAGTGACCTTGAGCGTGAGCGAGGCATTACGATTCTGGCGAAGAATATCGCGATTCATTATCGGGGGGTGAAGATCAACCTGATCGATACGCCGGGACACGCTGACTTTGGCGGCGAAGTCGAACGCGTGGTCAGCATGGCAGACGGGGCACTGGTGCTGGTGGACGCGGCCGAAGGCCCCATGCCGCAAACGCGTTTCGTGCTTGAAAAAGCCCTTCAGGCGGGCGTTCGGCCGATTGTGGTCATCAACAAAGTTGATCGTCCTGATGGCCGCCCTTCGGAAGCACTTGATGAAGCGCTCGAGTTATTGGCGGAGTTGGGTGGAGAGCATCAACTTGATAACGCGTCGTATGTTTTTACTTCGGCGAAAGAAGGCTATGCTACGACAGACCCCAGCAAGCCATCAGAGAACATGCTGCCGCTGCTTGATCTGCTAGTCGACCATTTGCCAGGTCCAGAAGTCGATGCCGATTCGCCTTTGCAGATGCTGGTCACAACGCTGGATTGGTCGGAGTATGTCGGCAGGATCGCGGTTGGCCGGATTCGAGCGGGTCAGATCAAAGCGGGCCAAATGATCGACTTGCATGGTCACGGCAAAGTCGGCAAACAGAAGATCGCCGGCCTCTTTGTTTTTGATAAGCTTGGCCGGTTGGCGACGGAATCAGCTAGCGCTGGTGACATCGTTGCGATCGAGGGCCTCGTGGACGTCGAAATCGGTGACACGATTACCGCGACGGAAGTGGGCGCCGCGATGACTAGGCTTTCCGTTGACGAGCCAACGCTTGAAATGGTGTTCAGCGTCAATACCTCGCCGATGGTGGGACGCGAAGGAAAGTACGTCACAACGCGACAGTTGAAGGCCAGACTTATCAAAGAACTGGAGCGAAACGTTGCTCTTCGAGTCGAACAGGTCGAAGGCACCGAGGCTTACGCCGTTCGCGGGCGAGGCGTATTGCATTTGGCGATCTTGATCGAAACGATGCGCCGCGAAGGGTTTGAGTTAAGCGTCGGCAAACCGCGAGTCATCTTCAAAGAGATCGATGGCAAGAAACACGAACCATTCGAAATTCTTGCTGTTGAGGTTCCCACGGAAAGCATGGGTCCGGTCATGGAGCTTGTTGGAAACCGCCGCGGTCAGCTTGAAGAACTGGCTCAACGAGGCGAGTATAGCTTGTTACGATTCTTGATTCCGGCGAGAGGTCTGATCGGTCTTCGAACGCGTCTTCTCAACGCGACTCGCGGTACCGCGATTATCAATCATCGATTCGACAGCTATCGTCCGCTTGAAGGCGACGTGCCCCGTCGTTCCAACGGCGTTCTTGTCTCGATGATCACTGGCAGAGCGATGCCGTTTGCATTGTTCGCGCTTCAGGACCGTTCCGATTTGTTTGTTGGTCCTGGCATCGATATTTACGAAGGAATGATCGTAGGCGAAAACGCACGGGACAACGACTTGGTTGTGAATCCGTGCCGCGAAAAGAAGCTGACAAACATGCGAGCTTCTGGCAGTGACGAAAACGTCATCCTCAAGCCGCCTAGGGATCTGTCCTTGGAAGCGGCGTTGGAGTACATCGAGGACGATGAGATGGTCGAGATCACTCCGACTAGCATTCGGCTTCGCAAAGCGATGCTGTCTGAGGCCGACCGACGGCGTTACGGTCGCAGCAGCGGTTGAGACGGGTCACTTAGGCGTAACGCCACCATCAAGCCCGCACAGTGCAGCTCTCGGGTTGTTCAGCCAGGCTCCGTTGGGAAGGCACTCCCATTGCCAAGATGCAATTGATGATTTCCAACCTTCGCTGGCTAACGATGCAAAGCTCAGGATGTTTGCTCAGTTCTGTCCGCTCAGCTCGAAGCAGTGAGATAAACTCGGGCGACCGACGCTTTAATATCAACGGGCCGAAGATTAAGCCAGCCTCCATCTCCACGCCTTTGTAGGCGGGATCGTTGAACGTACCAGCACGTTCAAACCCGAGAATGCTATAGTTGTATCGTCCCCATAAAACCTGTTCATAAGTAAGATGAAAACCGGAACGCTGGGCCCATCGCCTGATCAGTTCTGGACGACGATTGGGTTGTAGGACGACGATCGACGGAACGCGATCGGGGAATGCATCCAGGATGCGGACCACTGTTTCGCCGCCCATCCCGCATATGCTAAGGCTGTCCGCCTCCTTCGGACTCAAGACAGCAAGCCCATCACCCAATCGCACCTCCGCGTTTAAATCAATCAATGCCGCCTTCGACTTTGCAAATGGGCTTCTTTTGTCCTCAATCGCAATGCCGCGCTCAATTCGCCCCGATTTAAGAAGCGAAACGAGAAGATGCCCATGATCGGACCCAATGTCGACATGCGTTTTCGACTGAATTTGGTTGGCGACGGTCGTGAGACGTTGGTCGAGTTTTGGCAAAGTGCAACGGAACCAGAGTGCTTGAGGGCTGTGGCATTACGAGGATACAAGTATCGATCGAAATGCTTTTTATCGCAACTTCTGAAGCCAGCCAATGACGTTAACCGCGTTGACCCTTTGATCGAAAGCGACGAATCTCAGTGATCGCACCTCGCGATTCGTCAAACAATCGATCGTGCTTCGTTGTACGTCCGGCAGTTCGTGTTCGCCACATCTTGAAAGAATTGGCGGTCATCTCCGATCTCATCAGCTTGATAACACTGCCCGGTGACAAACCGAACTGAATGCGAATGGCCTCGAAACTGGTACGGTCTTCCCACGCCATTTGTATGATCCGGTCGATCTGGCCTCGGGTCAATTCGGAGGTAGGCTCTGTTTTTACAGGGGACTGACTCTTTGGAGGGCGAGTCGGTTCGTCCGTGTTTTTGCCTCGCCCAGAGAGGGCCAGCCCACTTTTCAAACAGTGTCTTATCATCATGGGACAACTTAGTGAACGCGGTAGTCATTTTGTGCATGATAGGCTGCGCGGAAACCCCCTCTCGAAAATCGCGAGTCTGAATCGCTTGTCTCGTAGTCCCGCCCCACATACTTCCCGCTTATTGCTTGCCCGCTACTGAGGCAAGTAATTCAGCGTGTAGTGCGCGACGGGATGCAATACAGATTCACCTTCGGCGGACAGTACATTATTCAACGATAACTCGTGAACATGACCAACGTTAAGCTCGCCCGCGACGAGCCGAACGCTCATCCCATCTTCGCTTACGCTGACGGATTCAATCCCCGGTTCACGTGGGCCAACTTCTGGGCTCTCATAGTCGCTTCGATAAAGATAGGTGAAGGTATTGAGCTTATCGTTTTCGATTTTCGCCGCGGCTTTACGATCGACGCCTTTGGTGAAAACTAGTTCAAAGCCATCGGGTTTTACCTGCATCTCTTTGATCTCGAACGGAACCTTGCCGGTCCAATCCAATCGCTCAAGAGCGAACGGTTCGGCGCCCGTCGAACCCCAGCCACGATTTGTATCCCCCACAAACATTGACCCCTGAGGTGTGACATTTCGAGACCGACGTTTCCTGAAGAAAAACCCTTCCGGAATGGAAAGCAGGCTCCCTAACCATGGCCTTTTACTTTTGCGAGGAACACTTGCATCACCGTGCTTTGAGCTTGATCGGCGACAAAAAGCTGTCCTGCGAACGGCCCAAACTTTCCTTCCGTGGTATCGCATGTCACGCCCGGAGCGGACTGGCCCAGCTTGCCGTAAGGAAAGATGACCGCGGTCGGTTCAAGCTCGGCAATTCGAGCGGCTTCGATCATGAGTCGGCTATCACTTTTGGGTTCCTCAGGTTTCTTGCCAAAAACCGCTTCCGCAAGTTTGTACCACTCGAATCCGCCGGGATGGCCCATGAATTTTTCGGGCATTAAATGTTTCAGTCCGCAGGTTCCGTTCCAGGGGCCTTGATTGTCGGTATCGAAAATATCTCCCGCTTGGTGAGCACCAATGCCGCCTGGCGAACGGACGCCGCTTGCGGTTGGCGTTGCCGTGCCATCAGCGTCAACACGAAGACACCAACCGCGATAGGGAACTTTACCAGAGAACGATCCTGTTAAGCACAAAACAACCCACAGGTAATTTTCGTTGTCGAATTTGGATGCAACGCATATTCGTGATAGACCCCACTATTGCCGCGTCCCTGTCATGAAGGGTGTCTTGAACTCCACATGCAACCGGTAATCACCAAACGTTTGCTTCTTGGTCGCACCTTGGGTTAGCAATCCACCGTCGGTTCGGATCGCTCCTGCCCGCCAATGGTCCTTCAGCGATTGTTCCGTTCCATCGAACAGCACAATCGCATCGGGCGGAGGCTTCGCATCCAGCGTCGGGCTTTTTCGTTCGACGTGTTTGAGTTCCATTGATTGCACGAGTTGACCGACGGTATCCGCGTCTCCGTCGACTCATCGCGCGGGGCTCTTGTCCCAACCGGCACCTGGCAACCCGAGTGAATAAAAAACGACCTCAAACTCACCATCTCCTCGAGAGATCACCTGCATCGCTTTATTATCAGGGCTCTTCCGCAGAATCTGTGGGTAGATTCAGATTGGTTTTCAGTAGCGTTTCAGGGTTGGCACAATCTTGAGGTCTTCGCCCATGCTGAATCCAGGGCGCGGAATTTTTTTAGGCATCCGCTCCTG
>Ga0209702_10004809_pt1 | contig 19125 bp, 11 predicted proteins | sample FRY01_FD_187210 | JGI IMG/M metagenome (GOLD analysis project Ga0209702, IMG submission 187210) | Freshwater microbial communities from Lake Fryxell liftoff mats and glacier meltwater in Antarctica - FRY-01 (SPAdes) (version 2) | ecosystem: Environmental > Aquatic > Freshwater > Ice > Glacier...
CCCCGCACCCCCCTTTCACCCCCCTCCGCTCCGGTCCAAGGGCGGCTTCAAGGCCCTCCCGCCAAAAGCAAATTCCTAGCAGTAAATAATGAATAAACCCTCGAAGAAAATTGGTATTTTTTACGCACTTGGTTTTTGCGTAACGCTATCGGCTCACGGCGAAACGGACCCGGGCGCGATCAAGGATTTAAGCCCGGAAGACGGTGCCGCACTACGGGTGCTGAAAGTGCCTAAGGGTCTCACGGTTTCACTCTACGCCAATGGCGATCATATGACCAATCCGGTCGCCTTGGACATCGACAAAAACGGGCGAGTCTATGTAGCGGAAACGTATCGATTCAATCGCGGCACCGCTGAGAACCGTTCCCAATCGTTTATGCTCGATGACGACCTTCAGGTGCAGACCTTGGAGGATAGACGGGCCATGTATGAAAAGTGGGCATGGCGTCTCGATGGGGGCATGGACTGGTTCACCAGCAGGAAGGATCAGATCAAGCTGTTGACGGATACCGATGCGGACGGGCGTGCCGACCAGTCATCTGTTTTCGCCACCTTCGGTGAGACGCTCGATGGATTGGCCGCCGGCGTCTTGCCGTGGGGCGAAGATATCTGGGTGACCTGCATTCCCCATCTCTGGCGTTTGCGCGATGCCGATGGGGATGGCGTGGCGGAGGAAACGGCGAAAGTGCACACGGGTTTCGGTGTCCGCGCGTCGTTCTTCGGTCACGACATGCACGGTTTGACGATTGGTCCTGACAATCGCCTCTATTTCTCCATCGGTGACCGCGGCTATCATGTGACGCTCGAGGACGGCAGCGTCCTGGCTGGACCGGAACAGGGCGCCGTCTTCCGCTGCCGCCGCGACGGGTCTCAGTTGGAAGTCATCCATGGCGGCATGCGCAATCCGCAGGAACTCGCCTTTGACGAATGGGGGAATCTTTTTGCCGGCGACAACAACTGCGACAAGGGCGACAAAAGCCGCCTCGTCTACGTGATCGACGGAGGCGACAGCGGATGGCGGATGCACTACCAATCGGTCGCCGGAAACTACCGGGGCGGCCCGTGGATGCATGAGCACCTGTGGAGTCTCGATCACGAACTGGCGCCGGTGTGGCTCACACCCTCGGCGGGCTATATCGGCTCTGGGCCTTCCGGCTTAGCTTATAGCGCGGTGGGTGCCTGGCCGGAGGCGCTGCGCAATCGTTTCTTCCACTGCAACTACAGTGGGGACCGTGGCGTAGAGACGTTTCGGACGGTGCCCGTAGGTGCGGGTTTTCGTCTAGTAGAATACGAATCCTTTCTGGGCTCCGCGAGGATTGCTGATGGTGCGTTTGGCTATGACGGGCGATTCTACGCGGCTGAATTTACCGGTAGTCCGTGGGCGTTCGAAGACACCGGCCGCATCTACACGATCAATGACCCGAAGATGAGCAAGGCCGCCGCTGAGCTCAAGGTTCTGGCAGCAAAAGATTTTTCCACCTTCGCCAACCAAGGCCTCCTCGACCTTCTGTCGCATGAAGATCAGCGGCTTCGACTGCGAGCTCAGGACGAGCTGGCGACGCGTGGCAAGACCGCGGAGTTCGCCACGTTGGCGTCTGATCAGACGGCACCCTTGCTTCAGCGGGTTCACGCCATCTGGGGATTGTGGCAAGTTGGATTGAATGGTTCTGAGACTCCGGGCCTGACCGAACTACTGACCGATTCGGAGGCCGAGATTCGTGCCCAGGCGTGGCGCGTGCTGGGCGATCTTCATCGGGAAGTGGGATCCGAGGCTCTGCGCCAGGGCTTGGATGACGAGTCCCTACGAGTGAAATACTTTGTCGTCCGCGCGATTGGTCGGACAAAGGCCAGCGAGCTCACCCCCGCTCTATTTTCGCTCGGCGAAGCTACACCGGATCGCCTCATTCAGCAGGCGGTGGCCATTGCGCTGGAGCGGATCGGCGATGCCGAGGTGATGATCCGGTTGGCGGATTCAGACAGTCGGGCGCTGCGCATGATCGCCCTACTGACCTTGCGTCGGATGCAGCATCCGGCAGTCAAAGCATTCATTACCGATCCCGATGATGGTATCGCCCTGGAAGCGGCACGGGCGATCCACGACCTGGGAATCGCAGGCGGCGAACGAGAACTCGCACAGGCAAGCGAGCGCGCCTCGCAAATACAAACAGCTATGCGCCTGCCCATGCTGCGTCGGGCGATTACGGCCAATCGCCAGGTCGGTGATGAAGCGGCCGCAACCCGGTTGATCGATCTGGCGCTCGGCGACCAGGACAAGACCGTGAGACGGCTGGCGCTGGAGGCGCTGGAAAGCTGGGGGCAGGAAGTCAAACGCGATCCGGTGACAGGAGAATGGCGACCGATCGCTCCCGGTGATAAAGCCGCCGCACGCCGTGTCACCTTTGAATACACAGACCAGCTCTTTCACGAGGATCAACGGGAGAATTGGACGGCGGCGTTTCGGGTTTGCGAGGGTCTCGAGATCGCGGTTTCGAACCAAACATTGACTCAAATTCTGGCGGATCCCTCAGCCACGGCCGATGTGCAGGTGTCGGCTTTTCAACAGCTGGCCGGACAGACGCCGGAGCAAGCCACAACGATCGCGGCCGACTTGTTGGCGCGTCCGAAGCAGGATCTCGGGCTTATCATTGTGATCCATTCTTTCCTCGCAAACTCAGATCCGGAAAGCGCGATTCCGTTCCTGGCAGAACTGGCCGCTGACGACTCCGCCGCCATTCCGGAGCGGCAAAGCGCAATCAAAACGCTGGCAGCATTGGCGGTGCCACAGGCACACGACGCCCTGCGCCCGCTCTTCAATGCTTGGCGAGCCGAGAAGATTGCTCCTGCTTTACTGATGGAGATTTCCGAAGCGGCAACCGCCTACGGAGAAGTCGGTGCGGACGAAGAGGATCTCACTAAGCGCGTCCTATACGGAGGCAAGGCCGCGCTGGGGAGAGAGATCTTTTACAACCACCAGGTCGCTCAGTGTTTCCGCTGTCATAAGATCGGGAATGACAAAGGAGCTGGAGATGCGGGTCCCGACTTAAAGGGGATTGCGAGCCGCTTGTCGGTCGGAGAGATTCATCAGGCGCTGGTTGAACCTGGAGCGCGAATTGCCCCTGGCTTCGGCATGGTTTCGGTGACCCTGGCCGACGGTTCGACCGTTGCCGGTACGCTTCGCTCCGAGACCCCGAAGCACCTTGAAATCGGGGTGAGTGAGAATTCCCCGGTGAAGATCGCGATTGCTGACATTGTCTCGCGGTCGGCGACGGCTTCCGCCATGCCTCCCTTGGGGGTGATTCTGGAGAAACATGATTTACGCGATCTTATCGCCTTCTTGTCGACACAAAGAACTCCCGGGCAAGGAGCACCAAAGAAGAAGTAAAGAGGATATCACGATGAACTTGAAACGTATTCTAACTTTCGTCTGGATCATCTTGGCAAGTTCTTTGACGGCCGCGGATCGGCCCAATATCATTTTTATTTTATGCGATGATCTGGGACCAGGTGATATCGGACTGCTTTGGCAGAATCAGCGTGAAGGACCGCAAAAGTTCGCAACGCCGCAGTTGGATACCTTTGCTGAAGAGGGCCTGATTCTTACTCGCCACTATTGCCCCGCTCCCGTCTGTGCGCCATCACGAGGTTCCCTTCTCACCGGTCGCCATCAAGGGCATTGTGCGATCCGTGATCAGCAATTCGATAAGGAACTGCCTGATGAACATACTTTGGGCTCGGTCATGCAGCAGGCCGGCTATGCAACCGCTGCCATTGGCAAGTGGGGGCTTCAGGGAGGAGCATACGCACTGCGTTGGCCAGGAAAACGCGGAGACCGTTCTCCCGAACTTGAACCAGGGCATCCCCTGCTTCGCGGATTCGATTCTTTCTATGGATATACGGGGCATGTCGATGGTCATTACCATTATCCACTTAAGGGCAATCGCCCCCTATACGATGGGTATAAAGACGTCACAGATCTCCTGGCCAAATGTTATACGACCGATCTGTTCACGGCCCGCACGAAGAAGTGGATTGTGGATCATCACAAAGCGCATCCCACGCAGCCCTTCTTCACCTACCTGGCCTATGACACCCCCCATGCCCCACAACAGGTCCCCACGACCTCTCACCTGACTGCGGAAAGTAATTATCCTGAAGGGGGCGGATTAACGGGTGGCGTTCAGTGGAATGAAGCGGGCAACGGTGGCCAAATAAATACCGCAAAAGGAGTCATCGATGAGGGAATGCATCCAGCAATTGCCGAAGCGGTGGGAGATGATGGAAAACTCTGGCCGATGCAGGCCAGACGACATGTCACGATGGTGCGAAGGATTGGCGATGCGGTTGTCGATCTGGTTCAGTTACTGAAAGATCTGAGAATAGACCAAAACACCTTGATCGTTTTTTCTTCAGACAATGGAACGCATTGGGAAGATGGTCATCAACCGAATTATTTAGACACCTTCGGACCTTATGATGGAAGGAAAAGAGATATGTGGGAAGGCGGCATAAGGATGCCGCCTTTCGTGCGTTGGCCGTCTGTCATAAAAGCTGGAAGGATCTCTGATTCACCCTCTCAATTTCATGATTGGATGGCTACGTTCTGCGACCTTGCCGGCGTTCAACCTCCGGCGTTAAGTGATGGAATCTCCCTTGCTCCGACCCTGACCGGCAAGGAAAAACAGCGCCTGGGCACCGTCTACAGTGAATACTTCCAGAAGGGGGGCAAAACGGCTGATTATAAGGAATTCGAACCCTCGCGCCGTGGCCGTCTGCTGAACCAGATGCAAAGCATTCTCCTGGGCGATTATAAAGGCGTGCGCGTGGATATAAAGCATCCGAATGCGCCTTTCGAAGTCTATCACACCTTAAATGATCCCAAGGAAACGACGGACCTCGCAGGCAAAGACGGGGTGCCAAGCCAGCAACAATTTCAGGCCGCCGTACTGCGCACACGTCGCATCGACCCCGCGGCGCCGCGACCGTATGATCAGGCGCTGATTCCGGCCGAAAAGGGGATAAAGGTGCGTCCTGGTTGCCTGTTGCGCAAAACCTATCAAGGAGATTTTCCCTGGGTACCACAATTTGACGGGGTGATTGTTTCTGAACAAGAAGTGGTAAATGGAATCATTCCTGTAACCGGCGCGCAGCAATTCACCGGCTTCCTAAATGTTCCTGTCGATGGGGTATACAACTTTGCGTTAACGACCAAAGGCAACGCCATCGTTCGCCTGCACGACGCCCTGTTGATTAACGCCGATTCACACTACCCCGCCGGCTCAAGGGCCCTGTCGGGAGAGATCGCCTTGGAGGCGGGGCTTCATCCGCTTAGGATTAACTATCTTGCTGCGACAGATCCCTCCGCAATTTCTTTGGAGTGGCAGGTGCTCGGCGGGGAAATGGAAGCCATCCCAAATACTCAATTTCTTATCAACGGAGCCTCGATAAAATGAGGCCAGCAACACGAAATTCGGTGAAACGGCGGTGTTTGTTGGTTCCGACGGGGCGGGAGTTGGCTGAAGCGGGTCTGGCGACGAGGGAGACTCCGCCGGTGGCGATTGATCACGTGGTGTGACTCCAGTCCATTTCCTCCAAGCTAATTTGGATTGGAGGCTCACCCCCCTTTCTCCCCCTTTCTCCCCTTTCCGATCCCTTCAGCGGCGCCCTCAAGCGCTCAACCCCAAAAGAAATTTCCTAGCCCTGATCCCAGGCGTCGCGGATGTATTGATATCCAAATTCGTAGACTTCTTCCGTGTTGGGGAAAAAATCACGCCACACCCGCGTCGCAGCAGCGAGGTCTGGTAGTGCGCGTCCAAAAGCTTCAATCACCATCCACTGATCGTAACCTCCTTTTTTGAAAAGCTGGATGGTCTCAATAATGGGAAGGTGGTCTTTGCCCGGCGTGCCGCGGTCATTCGCTGAAATATGCACGTAATTGATCACATCCAGGTTAGGAATGATGATGCCGAGCGGATCCTTCTCTTCGATGTTCGCATGAAAGGTATCATACATCGTGGAAAAGTTCGGATGATTCACCTGCTTCACATAAGCTGAGGCCTGCTCCATGGTATTCAGAAAATGACATTCAAAACGATTTAGGTATTCGATGGTCAGGTGAATTCCGGCTTCCTGCGCCACTTCTGCGATCATGCGATGGCCTTCTGCAGCGTGTTCGCGTTCTTTGTCAGTCGGAGATTCTCCGGTGAAATTTCCGAGCTCCTGGTAATAAGGGCCGCAAAGATTTTGCACACCTGCTTCGTGTCCACATTCGATCACTCGCTTGAGATGATCAATGCCGCCTTGACGATCTGAGGCTTTAGGGCTGATCAGGCTGTGTGCCTGGTCAGGGCAGACCGCGACCGCCGTGCACTCAAGGCCATTATCCTTAATCGCCTGACCGACGGCTTTAAAGTGAGCGGGATTACTGACATCGAACAGAGGGATTTCGACGCCGTCATATCCGGTGGATTTTAGAACTTCCAGCAATGGGAAATTTTCTTTAACGACGTGTCCTGTCCAGAGAAGAAGGCTGAAACCGATTTTCATGGTGGATTTTAATACCGAATGAGGGGAAGGGATGCAAGGGGAACTTGTTCGTATGACACCAGGGCGATTTTTCGGAAATTCGCTAGGTCCCGTAGGCATTGATGATTTTCGAATTCTCTAAACAAAAGCCTCGGTTCAGGCAGATTCAGCCTGCCATGGAATCCCTGATGACCAAGTCCGCCCTCGCCACCGACCACCTCGTCCTGCGCACCGCGACCGAAGAGGCTGAGATCGACCACCTCCGCCAAATCCTCAACCAAGGCCACTACCTCCAGGCCGGACGCCCCGCCGGGCACGGCCTCTAGCAGGGAATCAAAAACCACTGGCGGCGAGACACCAGCCTATGGAAAGAAGACGCCTCGCGCCCGCGCAAGAAAGCCTCGCGCCCGCGCAAGAAACCCAGCGGCGGGCAAGTCCTGGCCTTGCTACGAGGAGCCGTCCTCCGACTCCACGACCACGAAGCCTTCGCCACCCGCAACGCCGGCTTCCACCATCACACCGCCAAATCCAACGCCGCCCTGCGACTGCTCAAAACGCCCCCGCCCCAAATCAATTAACCAGACAACCACCCTGAGCTTGATCGCCCTGACCCAAGTTGCGCAAAAAACAATTTGTAATTCACGCTCGATCCCCTAGGACCAAAGCGATGGTCCCGCTTCAGGGGAAAACGATGACATTCCAGTGATCGCTCAACTCCACCTCGCGCTCCCAATCCCCGTCTAAAATTCGGGTATCGGGTCAGCACTCTCCTATGAAATCCCCGTTTTTAAAGCCCCTCCCAAGCTCGATCCTTGCGCTCTCTTTCCCCCTCCTTGCCTTCGGCGGAAGCTACTCACAAGACTTCACAGGATCTTCGGTTGGAGCCACCAATCTTGGCGACGGCTCAACCATTAGCAGCAACGACGGAACAGCCTCAGTTCAAGGAAGCGGAAATCCCTACCTCCGCCTCACACAAAACAACACCGGTGGCACCTCGTCCTCTTTCAAAATCGCCGATCTCGATTCAGGGCAGAAAATCGACTCGTGGACCTTTTCTTTTGATCTCCAAATCGGAGGCTCCGGCTCCTTTGCCGATGGCCTTTCGCTCACCTTCGGGGATATCCCCGGCGGGGACGGTGGAGGGGAAGCGGGCTTCGCGGTCGCTGATGGTCTCATCATCGCTTGGGACACCTACAACAACGGTGGCGATTCACCCTCAATCGAAGTCTTCTCTGACGGCGTGAGCGTAGAGAACTACCCCCACAACTACGGCTCGACTTCAGGTGCTTGGGTTCCAGTCACTTTGCACTGGGACAGCTCCGGACTCGATCTTACCTACAATGGAAATGTCCTGGCGACCAACCTCGCCACTCCAGGCTTCGTACCCTCACCAGGTAATCGTTTCGCATTCTCCGGGCGTACTGGTGGAGCAAACCAGAATACCTACCTCGACAACATCTCAGTCTCCACCACGACCCAAAGCCCCATTCTCACCGGCGGCCCAATCATCTCAGAATTTGTCGCTAATAATACAACCCTCGATGATGAAGACCTCGATAGCTCGGACTGGATCGAGATCTACAACGGACAAAATGCCGCCGTAAATCTCTCAGGCTACTATCTCACAAACGATAGTTCCAATAAGACACTCTGGCAGTTCCCCTCCCATAGCCTCGCTGCTTACGAATACTTCACCCTCTTCGCCTCAGGGAAAGACCGAGCCTTGAGCGGCTCCCAGCTCCATCCCAACTTCACCCTGCCAAAAACCGGGGGCTACCTCGCCCTCATCGCTCCGAATGGCGTGACCGTCATCAGCGAATTCACCTTTGCAGCCCAAGCGGCAGATGTTTCCTATGGCGAGTTAGGGCAGGCTCGAACTCTGGGATATCTTGAGACCTCCACCCCCAATGCTAGAAACACCGGCCTTCAAGCGGCGGGCCTTCCTGCCGAAAGCGTCCAATTTGATCGTTCAGGCGGAGTCTTTGCGAACGCTACAACACTTATGATCCTTCCGACGGTGTCGCCTTCCGCAATTGTTCGCTACACCACCAACGGAACCATCCCCACGGAGAGCGCCGCCGTTTACACCAGCCAATTTAACATCACCAACACCACCACGATTCGGGCGCGTGTCTTCGAGACCGGCCGCCTGCCGGGAGATGTCAAAAGCCGCACCCTCATCGAACTCGCAAGTGATGTCCAAAATTTCACGTCAAATCTGCCCATCGTCATCGCGGATTCCGCCGGCCTGAATCTCGATCTCGCCAGTAATCCAAGTGCCCCACGCCCGTTCCGAAACGTCTACACCGTCGTGATTGATCGCGATCTCAATGATGACCTGGCACATATCGATGGAATCCCGGATTTCACCGGTCGGGGCGGCATGCACGTCCGGGGACAAAGCTCCTCCGGATTCCCGAAGAAGCAATACTCGTGGGAGACCTGGAACAATGACGACGAGGATAAGGATGTCCCGATTCTGGGAATGCCGAGGGAGTCTGATTGGATCCTGCACGCCCCCTACTCTGACAAAACCCTCATGCGTAACGTGCTCGTTTATGACTCGGCAAGACAGTTACACCGCAATGGTGGAGGGATGCGGACACGCTTCGTTGAACTCTTCCTAAATACCGGTGGCGGCACTGTTTCGATGAATGATTACCGTGGCGTCTATGTCGTCATGGAGAAAATCAAGCGCGGAAAAGATCGCGCCGATATCGAAAAACTAGGCGAGACCACCACCGACCCGGCCCTCATCACCGGAGGCTACATTTTCAAAAAGGACAAGCCTCCCTATAGCCAGCCATGGTCGACGGCCGTAGAAAGAGTCCCACTCGACATGCACGATCCCGGAACAATCAACACCGCGCAGGCCAACTACCTCCACGGTTATGTGAACGCCTTCGAAAGGGCCCTTCACGGTAGTAATTTCACTGATCCAGTGAATGGCTACAATGCCTATATTGACGTTCCAAGCTTCGTCGACATGCACTTATTTGTAGAGACCTTTAAAGAAATCGACGGCTACCGAATCAGCACCTATTTTTCAAAAGATCGTGACCGCAAAATACGGGCCTTACCAGTTTGGGATTACAACTTGGCTCTTGGAAACGCCAACTACCTCGAAGGCCAAGACCCGACAGGTTGGTATTACACCCAACTGAGTGGGACGAACTACTTCTGGTATCAACGCCTTTTCCAGGACGTGGAATTCGATCTTGCTTACTGGGATCGCTTCTGGGACCTGCGCCGCAGCCTCTTCTCGACACCCGGCATGATGGCCCTGATCGACAAGCACGACCGTGAACTCGATGGCAGCGCCGGAACCCCCAACGCCGTGACCCGCAATTTTGATAAATGGAATGTTCTCGGCACCTACCTCTGGCCCAACGCCGACGGCTATCAATCACGCACCACCCATCAATCTGAGGTCGCCTGGATGAAGAACTGGCTCACCCAACGACTCGATTGGATCGAGACCCAGTCGCGCGGCACCAGTGGCCTCGCGCGCCCTCCGGGCTTTAATCAATATGGAGGAGAAGTGAGTGGCGGCTTTGCTCTAACAATGTCCGACCCGAACTCGTGGCTCGGTGCCAACATTTACTACACCACGGACGGAACCGATCCCAGGGTTCCCGGGAATGCCCCTGGATCAAGCACCCTATTTGTAACCGAAAATGCCACCTGCCAAGTCATCGTTCCATCGATCACCAATGGCGGAAGCACTCTCACCACCGTGCAATGGACAAATCCTGCAAATCCGCCAAATACCGCAAACTGGACAACGGGACCACAAGGAGTGGGCTATGAACAAAGTGCCGCAAACACTTACGGACCCTACATCGATACTCCCATCAACGAAATGTATGAGGGGAATGAAACCTGCTACATCCGCCTCCCCTTCACGATCAACACCCAGGAAGAAATCGATGCCCTTTCGGCACTCACCCTGAAAATGCGCTATGACGATGGCTTTGTCGCTTACCTCAATGGCGTCCCAATCGCCTCAGCAAATGCTCCCGTATCCCTCCCTTATAACGCCGCCGCCACCGCTACCCACGCAGATGATCAAGCAATACAATTTATCAATTATTCCGTCACCTCGTTCATCAATAAGCTTCAGGTCGGTAACAATATCCTCGCCATCCATGGCCTTAATTTTGGATCCAATAGCTCTGATGCACTTTGGGAGGGGATCCTTGAGGGATCTTCTGGAAACGGGGGGAGCCCCTCACTCTCCGCTCAGGTTTATCAAGGTCAAATTTCTCTCGATTCTTCCGCCGATATCAAAGCACGCGTTTTTGATGGCTCAAAATGGAGCCCCCTGACCGACAGCCTTTTCATCGTCGATACCACCCCTGCCTCTGCCAGCAATTTAGTCGTCTCAGAGTTAAACTACCGTCCCAGCCTCCCAACTGCGGACGAAGAGGCCGAGGGATTCCTAAGCCGAGGTGATTTCGAATTTATCGAACTCCTCAACATCCACCCCACCCAATCAATCTCACTGGAGGGAGTCACCTTTACCGCTGGTGTCATCTTTTCTGGGTTCGATAACACCCTGCCTGTCGATGCCCTCATTCTTGCCCCGGGAGAACGCATTGTCCTCGTTGGCAATCTGGAAGCCTTCCAGTTCCGCCATGGCATAGCACCCACCGTCTCAGGACTTTACAGTGGATCGCTAAGCAACGATGGCGAACTGACTTCGATTCTCGACGCCACCGGCTTGCCCATCAAAGAATTCACCTACAACGATGTCGAACCGTGGCCCGTTGATGCCGATGGCAATGGGTTTTCACTCGTCCTAAAAGATCCCACTAGTAATCCCGACCACAATGATCCCACAAGCTGGCGCTCGAGTGTCGGCACCGACGGCTCTCCAGGATCGTTCGACTCGTTCCCCTTTTCTGGTGATCCTACAGAGGATGACGATCTCGATGGCTTCAGCGCCTTCCTCGAATTTGCCACCGGCACGAGCGACACTGACTCCACTTCATTTTCCACCCTTGGTCTTACGAACAATGCGATCGAGGTAGGAGGTATCGTTAACGACTATTTACTCATCAACTTCCGGGTCAATCTCGCTGCCGAAGGCATCAACTTCACTCTTAAGCAGAGTGACGATCTCAACATTTGGACCCCAGTCAATGGCGACTTTATTTTGCAATCAACGACAAACATGGGAAATGGGACCGCAAACGTGAGCTACCGGGCTTCTACCATTTTTAGCAATGCGCAGCCTGGAAGATTCTATCGCCTGCATATCTCGAACTAACAACTCTTCAACCGGGAGGATTTCATGGCGGCTTCAGGCTGCCAAAGAGCCTCTCTCCCATCAATCATGAATCAAGCTCATTCAGAGTGGCCCAAATCGTGCAAACAATCCCCTGAATGCCCGCGCTCCAAAATTTCCTTCGACTAAAATCCGGACCACTCACGTCCGAGCTCCTTCTGCGGACCAACGATTTCGGACTCGGAAAACTCCCCCACAATCTCGAGACCGATGGCACCACGACCTCCGTCTGCGGCTTCTGCTCCACCGGGTGCCAGCTCAACCTCCATCTCCACGAAGGTGAAGCGGTCGGCCTCACCCCCTCCACCAACTACCCTGTCAACCTAGGGATGGCCTGCCCAAAAGGTTGGGAGGCCCTCACCGTTCTCAACTCACCCGAACGGGCCACCGCTCCTCTTCTCAAAGAATTCTCCAACAAACCGTCCAGAAAGATCACCTGGGACCTCGCCTCCAAGATCTTCACCGACAAGTTCAAAAAAATTCAAGCCACTTACGGACAAGACTCCGTCGCTTTTATTTCAACCGGGCAAATCACCACCGAAGAGATGGCCTTCCTAGGAGCCTTCGCCAAGTTCGGAATGGGGATCAAACACGGCGACGGCAACACCCGCCAGTGCATGGCCACTTCCGTGGTCGCTTACAAACAAGCTTTCGGCTTCGATGCGCCGCCCTACACCTACGCCGATCTGGAGGAATCGGACGTCGTCATCCTCATCGGCTCCAATCTCGCCATCGCCCACCCCATTCTTTACCAGCGTCTCGCCCGCAATCAACGGAACCCCGAGATCATCGTCATCGATCCACGAGCCACTGAAACCGCCCAGATCGCGACCCAACACCTCCAAATCAAATCAAAAGGAGATCTCCCCCTCCTCTACGCCCTCGCCCACTGCATCATCCGCGATGGCCGGGTGGACGAAGAGTTTATCAAAGAACATACCGAAGACTTCGAAGACTTCGCCCGCTTCGTCCGCCCCTACTCACCCGACGCGACGCGCGAAGACACCCAGATTGGCCGCCTCCAAGTCGAAGCCCTCGCCAAGCTCATCTCGGACCCCACCAAACGCGTTTCGATGTGGTGGACAATGGGCGTCAATCAATCGCACGAAGGTGTCCGCACCGCCCAAGCCATCATCAATCTCTGCCTCATGACCGGCAACATCGGCAAGCCCGGCACCGGACCCAACTCCATCACCGGACAGTGCAACGCGATGGGATCTCGCCTCTTCTCCAACACCACCAACCTCCTCGGCGGACACGATTTTGCCAACCCCGACCACCGCGCCAAGGTCTCCAAGATCCTCGAGATCCCGGAAGAAAAAATCCCGTCCGAACCCAGCTGGGCCTACGACCAAATCCTCGACGGCATCGAGTCCGGAAAAATCAAAGGCCTCTGGGTCATCGCCACCAACCCCGCCCACAGCTGGATCAACCAGGGCAAGTTTCACGAAGTACGAAAGAAACTAGATTTCCTCGTGGTTCAGGACATGTACCACACCACCGAAACGGCAAAAACTGCTGACCTCTTGCTTCCAGCTGCCGCTTGGGGTGAAAAATCCGGCACCTTCATCAATAGCGAACGTCGCATTGGCACTATCAAGCAGGTTCGCCATGCCCCCGGCCAAGCGCTGAGTGATTTCCGCATTATCCAACTCCTTGCCAACAGTTGGGGAGTAGGCGAAATGTTCGAGAAATGGTCCAGCCCGCCTGCCGCCTTCGAACTCCTCCAGCAACTTTCAGAAGGCCAACCCTGCGAGATCACCGGCATCGCGGGCTATCAACATCTCGACGAAGCCGGCGGCATCCAGTGGCCTCTGCGAACATCGCACTCTCAACGTCCAACCTCCAACATCGAAGACTCCCCACTTGAAGGTTCAGCGTTGGAAGTTCGACGTTCGATGTTCGCATCCGAGCGCCGCCTCTTCGAAAATGGCCAGTTCTTCACTCCGTCCGGCCGCGCCAGATTCATCTTCGACCCACCAGCGCCCCTCCCTGAGCCCACTTGCAAGGAATACCCCTTCACACTGCTGACCGGACGCGGAACCAGCGCCCAGTGGCACACCCAATCCCGCACCAACAAAAGCGCCGTCCTCCGAAAACTCTACCCCGCAGCGCTTTTTCTCGACATCCATCCCGACGACGCTCTCGCACTAAGCATTCAAGACCACGATCCCATCACCGTGTCATCCCGTCGTGGATCCTTGGAAGCTCAAGCCCACCTCACTACCTCCGTTCGCCATGGCGAAGTCTTCCTCCCTATGCACGAAGGCACCACCAACCTCCTCACCTTCCCCAGCTTCGACCCCCACTCCCGCCAACCCAGCTACAAGGCCTGCGCCATCAAAGTCGAAAGCTCGTGCGGGCTTCTCGTAGTGACAGCTTGAACCCCATTTGGTTTCAGTCCATACTCGGATTATTTCAGACTTCACGGAAGGTGTTTGGAACTACGGAATTTATCTTCACCCCCACTTTGACATTGTCAGACAATGCACTTTCACGTTGTCAAATCGCCTGGGGCAATTGGGAACAATTTTATGCCCCCTTGCCCTTGGAAAAGGGAGTGTCCGTGGGGCCGGAGGTCAACTACCCACTCTACAATTATGAAGCCTTCGGGGATGACCCGGCAGGCGGGTTCCAATTGAGCCTACGCAACGGCATTCAACCAACCGGGCAGGGTCCGTTTCTTGAGAACACTGGCTACCTGGGCTTTTCCTTTGAGGCGGAAGACGGCGTCCACTATGGATACGCCTACATCACCGCTCCCAGAGCATTTTATATCGAAATCTTCAACTGGGCCTATGAAACCGAGCCCAACACACCGATTGTTACCGGCACGGTTCCCGAACCCTCCACCGCGATCTTTCTCCTTCCAATCCTTGCCTCTTTCGCGGGATTCAGAAGACGATCTGTCACCTAAAGATCAATCCGTGAGCACCAAACTCACTGCCAAGGCAGCGAGCGCCAGGGCGAACATCAGATCCAAGGTCCGTCCGGCTTTTCGGTAGCCGCGGCGGACGGCTTCGATCTGGAGGAGCCAGACCCACAGGCACCAAAAAAAGAGCCCTTCACCCACAATCAAGGCCCAGAGCGCAAAGGGCCACCACTCAGGATTCCCAGGCCCCAAAAAAGGAGCCACCACTCCCGCGAAAAAGACAAGGACCTTGGGATTGAGCAGATTGCAAAAGAGACCGCGCAAATAAGGACTTCTCTTCGGAACCACGACCTCTCCGCTCCCCACTTTCGGCCGAAGAAGCCCCCACGCCAACCAGAGAAGATAAGCCGCTGCCGCGAACTTCATCGTCCAGGAAATCCAACCGCCCTGCGCCAGAATCACGGCCATCCCGCCAATCGCGAAAGTCGCGTGCAAAGCCAGACCAGTCACGATTCCCAACACCATCAGCCATCCCGCCTTCAATCCTTCCGCCAGCGCGGTGCGGGTTAGGAGCAACATGTCCGGCCCCGGACTAAATTGGCCGATCACCATGATGATCGCGAAGGTCCAAAGCTCGCCGCTCATTGGTCAAAGTAATGCCTCATGACCTCCATCACGCCGAGACTTCCGGGCTTGCTGGCAACAACCCCGCCCCGGCTTTTCACGAAGTCCTGCACCGCGCCGACGGCATTGGACGGACACCCGCACGCTTCGCAAACCTCGGGCTGGAGCATGCTCATGTCGTTAAAATTATCGCCTACCGCCAAAATCCGATCCGGCCCCAGACCCCAGCGATCAGCAGCCTCGACCAAGCCCGTCCCCTTGCTAAAGCGACGATGGCTAAATCTCAGATAAACCGAGTTCCGCTCATAAGTGAGATCGCCAGGCCGCGACAATGTTTCCACAAAATCGAGAATCTTATCCATTTCTACACCGCTCGAAGCGATGACCCCCGCTTCATCACCTTCGCCCGAAGACCACTGCGCATTCGTCTCTTGCTCGATAAATTTTCGTACCTTGGCAAAGACCCGTTTCGACTTTCGGAAGAGCTTCTTGTGATCCTTTTCACAGCCCCGGTTCCACTCATCGTGCGGCACCCAACGTCCAAACTGGCCGGGAAAATAAAGCTCCCGTTCCCGCACCACGACAAAGTCCGGCAGGAAAGGAAAGCGAGCCTCATTGAACCCCTCGACCAACTGGTAGAGCGAACGACCGGTCGCAATCCCCCACACCGCCCCGTAAGTGGAACGGACCCATTCCACGCAGTCAAAAAAACGGGGGTCAATGGCAGGCTCCCCGGATTTCAGGACCAGCGTGTCGTCAAAATCAAAACCGAGAACAGCTTTCCAAACAGGGGGCTCGGGTAGGATTCTCAACACGGCCTCAAGCTACCCATTTCGAGACAAAACTCAATTCCGAATCACTCATCTTCCGTCACCGGAATCGCCTGGGGAATATTCTGGTCTTCCGTGACAGGGATTGCCTTGGGGATGTCCCCATCTTCCGTCACCGGAATCGCCTTAGGAATGTCTTCGTCGTCGGTGACCACCACAGCCTTACCGGGCTTGACTAACATTTTCACCGGTGCCGTGGACGGCTCCGGCTGAGTCGTGCGCATCTTGATGTCCACCCTGCGGTTCGGAGCCTGCTGATCGACGTCGCCCTCGAGAACGATGGGCTGGGATTTCCCAAAAGGACGAACGATGATTCGGGTTGGGCTCAGCTGCAGAGCCTTCACCAACCAATCCTTCACCGCGTCACCACGCTTGGCCGCGAGATTCAGGTTAAAGTCATCGCCACCAACGGTATCGGTGTGGCCTTCCACCCAACAATACATCGTGGGATTCCGATCGATCAACATCGCCACCGTCATCAAGGTCAAGCGAGCATCGTCCCTCAGCGTGGATTCATTGAATTTAAAAAGAAGATCACTCCCGATGGAGGCCTTGTTACGCTGAAGATCCCCGGGCGACATTTTGGCGTAGGTTGCCAAACCAGTGTAGCCACTGATCACGCCCGCTTCGCTGTCGCCGCCCGCTCCTTTCACTTTTCCAAGTTCAGCAAGGACAGCATTGGGATCAGTAATGTCCGCCAGCGGCGCTCCGTCATCCGCGACGAGCAATTGACTTTTACTCGCCTCCGGGAAATCCAACTGAATCTTCCCAGGCTCGGGAATTTCAGGAGTCACATCCGGGCCAATCGTAGGCTTAAGAAGATCCTCTTCCTCATCTCCGACAAGGGCGGGCTTCTCAATCTTCATCTCCGGCAAAGCGGCCTCCTCAATTTGAGTATCGATGTCGATCTCGATATTCTGGAGCTCCGCGATCGCATCCTCGACCGAATCCACCAACTCGGTGTCGATGACCGGGTGCTCGAGGTCTTCTTCAGGCGGAGCTTCCACCGGTGGTGCCTCGATTTCAGTCTCCACCGTTGTCAGCCGGACCGACTCGGAGACGATCTCCCGGGGCTCGGTGAACTCCACCCGGATAAAGTGCTGCCCAGCGAATACGATGAGAAAAACGTGCACGATGAGAGCCAGAATCACAGCCACAAGGAAATACCAGCCCAACGGATCCCGCCGGGGCGGAACGTAGCTACTGGTGCTCTCCCATGAATACTCTTGCGCCATCTGTCGGTAGTATAACGAGACAAACCGGAGGTGCAATTCAACGATCTGTGAGATTTTTACTGTTTTGCATCGCCTAACCACCCTAGACAGCCCCCGTGAGTTGCACAATTTCAGGGATTGGCTTAGCGGGATTCGGCACCGTTGGCTCGGGCGTTTGGAAAATCATTCAGGAGAATGGCGAGCTCATCCGGGCCCGTTCCCAGGGCGCGGTTCAACTGGAAATCCGGAAAATCGCAGTCCGCGACCTCCACAAACCACGTGAGGTCAAGGCTCCAGCCGAGCTCTTCACCACCGATCTCATGGAGGTCGTCAATGATCCGTCCGTCGATATCGTGGTCGAGCTCATCGGCGGAACCGACGCCGCCTTCGACCTCGTCGCGGCCGCCCTTAAGGCCGGAAAACCTGTCGTGACCGGAAATAAAGCCCTTCTCGCCGAGCGTGGCGCCGACCTTTTCGCTCTCTCCAAGAAACACCACACCCCGATTTACTTCGAAGCAGCCGTCGCCGGAGGCATCCCCATCATCAAGGCCTTGCAGGAATCCCTCATCGGAAACCGCATCATTGCCATCGCCGGTATTATCAACGGCACCTCCAACTACATCCTTCAGCGCATGACCCAGGCTGGGCTCGCCTACCCCGAAGCCCTCCAGGAAGCGAAGGAGCTCGGATACGCCGAAGCCGACGAAACCCTCGACGTCAACGGCTGGGATGCCGCCCACAAAGCCATCCTCCTCGGCTCCCTCGCCCACGGCTTCCTCATCGATTATCGCGACGTTTACGTTCGCGGGATCGAAAAAGTGACGCCCCTCGACATCCGTTTCGCCTCCGAACTCGGTTACGTCGTGAAACTCCTCTCGCTCGTTCTCAAGAAGGACGATGGCTCCATCGAAATCCGCACCCAGCCCTCCTTCCTCTCCAAGAAGCACATCCTCGCCTCCGTGAATGGCGTTTTCAATGCCGTCGCGATCAAAGGCGACCAACTGGGCGACTCCCTCTTCTACGGTCGCGGCGCCGGCCAAGGCCCCACCGCATCCTCGGTCATCTCCGATCTTGCCGAAGCCGCCCGCAACTCCCGTGCCGACCGGGGCTTCCTCCCCAGCAACGAAGAAGGGAAGCTCCTCGAAATCGACGCCAGCGTCACCTCCTACTACGTCCGTTTCTCGGTCAAAGACCAACCCGGGGTCATCGCTGACGTCGCGACCGTCCTCGCTACGCACAAGATCGGGATCTCCGGAACCCACTCCCCCGTCGACGCCGATAACCCCGACGCCGAATTCGTTGAAATGGTCTTCCTCCTTCACAAATGCCCCTTTGGTCAGCTCAAGACCGCCCTCCTTGAAGTCGAAGAACTCACTTGCCTCACCGACCGCCCCGTCGTCTTCCGGATCGAAACCCTTTAGGGAACCTCTTTCCCTGTCGTCCTCCCAGCGCGAGGTATTCATCTTTGAAGGACTTGCTTCGATGCCATTCTTCTTGGTTGAGCACGTAGTCACGGACTTTTTCTAATCCCGGCGACCCGACGGTACAAGCCCCGTATCCCTTTTGACATGCGAAGGCAGAACGCCTGATCGTCCATGATCAAAACCACCCGCCGCCCGCATTGCTCTCACTCCTTGGTAATCTGTTGGATGACCGTTGTTTTACCTGCTCCCAGAAACCCACCAATCAGCAGAAAGTGTCGTCCTGACTTGCCTTCCGCAGAAAAATCACCAAAAATCATGAATAAGGTCTTGCCACATCCCCCCCCCCCCC
>Ga0209702_10004810_pt1 | contig 19124 bp, 21 predicted proteins | sample FRY01_FD_187210 | JGI IMG/M metagenome (GOLD analysis project Ga0209702, IMG submission 187210) | Freshwater microbial communities from Lake Fryxell liftoff mats and glacier meltwater in Antarctica - FRY-01 (SPAdes) (version 2) | ecosystem: Environmental > Aquatic > Freshwater > Ice > Glacier...
CTGACGTAAATCGAATCTTCAGTGGATTCTTTTCTTCCAGCTTGAGGCGGTCGGCAAACTCAGGCAGCACCTCAGCGGTGGCAATTCGCTGGGCTTGGGAGAGGAGAAGGTTGTGAGATGATGCCATTATGATTCGTTCACTTCTGTAACTTGTGCATCACCGACCAGACATCGTGCAGAGAATGTTCATAGGCTGCTCCCGCAGTTCCCTGATGATTGGCGACTTCCGATTTGAAGTTGTCGTAGTCGGTTTCTTCTGCCAACCCAGCAAGAACCTGAACCCAATCAGTCTTTGACACAAATAGACGAAATGCGTAGTCGGTCCCGGTTGACTCCTGTATCTCACAGTCTTGAAGCAAATCGGAGAATCGTTTCTTCAATGCCTCTAAATGGCTTCGCATTCTGGCACGAACCATGATGCGGTCAGGATCGACGGGTTGGTTGCGATTGCCATCGCCTTGTCGGGCACAGACTGCAGAATAGAAACCGTGTTTGGTGAAAATCCACATACAATTGATTCGTCCTGTTAAACAACGACGCTATTGTTCGCCGTTTGGTTCATCCTCGTCCATGCCGTCGTCGGCAGTTCCGCCGTGCCATGCAGTGGATTGGAGCTTTTGTGTCGCCGCATCATGGAAAAACTGAAAATCGTTTGCCGTTTCAAGGAACAATCGAAGACATTGCCCATCCTTTACGGGCTTCACTACTTCGGGATCACTCAGACCCTTTCTCCAGAACTCGATGTCACCTTCGAATCGCCCTTGCTGCCAGACGTAGGCATTTTTATTCCGAGCAGCCAAGAACCACCGTCGCTTGCCTCCCACCCGATACCTGAGAATACGTTTGCGAAGGTAAGATTCCCTGCTCGCATCAATCTCCTTCTCGAAGTACGAAGTGACTGCTGGATTAGCGATACCCGCCACAGCCGCCTTCCAGTCAGGCCACTGCACTTTGATGGTTCCAATATGCTTCCTGCCTCGGGAGACGGCTTCCTTGACAAGTTCGGGGGCGGGATAGACGTTCGAGCAAACGAGATACTCAGCACTTGTCGATGAGTCCTTTGCTATGGCGATTCGGCAACAAGTGATATCAACGCCGTATTTTTCACTCAGCCATTCTGCTCCGATCAGCAGTGCGTAATCATAGGCTTCAGCGATCAAAACAATCCGTTGCTCTCGATTGATGTCTTCACGATCAACTTCTAAAAACTCTGATAGTGCTTCCTGCTGATCGTTGTTCAGCAGTTGAAGGAAATCATCCGCCTCCCACTGCGAGAGCATTCCGGCGTAGGAAATCGCCTGAAGCATGTGCAGCTTGTTGTTTCCTCGCTTCAATTCGATAACGACACAACAACCCTCCTTATCGACGGCAAGCAGGTCGATGCGGTCCTGAACATTCTTCGAGGGGGCGATTTCCTTTCCGAGCAGAAATAACTCCAGTCCAAGTTCCTTGAAGAAGGCGTCTGGACTGTTCGAGATGAACTCTTGCAGGTCGTAACGCTCCGTGATTGACACATCGGCCAAAGTGGGCGTATCGAGCAATGAGAAGCTCTGGTTCTGTCGGTCTATCTTCAGCATCTGTCAGTACTTCTTCGGTTGATCTTGTTTTTCATCACGGTCGGCGTTTATGCGCCGTTGCAACGTGTCATTTGTTGTGAATTACCTGTTCTATACCGATGCCAAATCTGTCCGCTTACCCATATCCTGCTCAACTTCGTGAATAGTCTTGTAGGTTAGTAACGGTTCATAACTATCCGTTCCCCAGAAGACCACGGATCAAATCTTCCGCCATATCCTCATCGACGCAGTTTTCGAACCGACCGACAGCAGGATTGACTCCGAGTTCAGCAAGAAGGTTCTTTGGGACTTCCGTGACTGTGGGAAGCACCAGTTTTACTCTGACCTGAAAGGGAAACTTGCCGCCCCACATCTTTGCTTCCAGTCCACGACCGCCGTCACAGGTGGCCTGCCACAACCCCAGCAGACCGCCGATTTCGTAGTGGTGCAGTAGACAATAGTCGCCGTTCTTGATTTTCAGCGGCCAAGGCTTGTTGGAGCCGAACAGATTCTTCCCGACGCAATCCATGTAGGTGTTACTGTTGCATTCGAAAACAAAAGCATTGGTGGTCATTTAATTCTCTTTGCACGTAGACAGCGTTGCTGCGATTTCACAAATCCATCCCCGCACCGTTATCCCTTAGCCAGCTTTTTCGTTCCTGAAAATCAGGCATCACTTTGTCCACCTCGTTCCAGAACGCAGCGGAATGGTTGGGGTGAATCAGGTGAGCCAGTTCATGGACAACGATGTAGTCGATGATCGTCAGCGGGGCCATCATGCACTTCCAGTGGAAGTTCAAATTTCCGGTGGCAGTGCAGGAGGCCCAGCGGTGTTTCAGGTCCATGATTTTGATCGATTTCGACTTCACTCCCATCTTCGATTGGAAGTACGCCACTCGGGGTGGAATTCTGACGGTCCCTTTGGCTCGATAAAACTCCCGAAACACTGCATCAGCGTCGGGAGCGGAACCTTTCTTCGCCCTAAGACAGAAGTAACCGTCCTTCAGCATCAGCGGTTCAGGCAGATCAGATACCAACTTCAGGCGATACGACCTACCAAGATACAGAAATCCTTCACCGTTGACGTAAACTCGCTGGATGCGATTGGCGTTCAAGTCCTGCCATTCGGCAAGACTCTGATAAATCCACTTTCGCTTGCTCTCCAGCAGATCTTCAACTTGCCGAGTTGTCAGCTTCTCCGGCACCAGCACCGACACTTTTCCGTCCCGCTCGATATAGATGCTGGCGGTTTTGCGGTGGCTGCGAACCAGCGTGTACTTAATGTCTTTGAAGGCAAGGATCATGGCTGAGGATCGCCACCTTCCATGATGTTGCGGTGTCGCACTTTCGCCAACGCTGTGATCTCCGCCACGATCTTGTCGCTCTTGTCCACAATCTCATCGATGTTGGAAAACAGCAGCAGGTCGGACAACTCGCCTTTGAGCTTGCTGACTTCCGGTGGATTGCTCCAGAAGCTGATGATGCCAATCGTTCGCTTCAGCTTTTCAAGCACCTGATGCGTCAGACCCTCCACGGTTTCCCGATGATCCACGGGAACACTCGATGTGCCAAATGCGATTTGACCAATCAGATCGTAGAAAGGTCCAGAACGTGGATCTTTTTCATCCTTGCGTCCAGCTTCGGCTTCTTTTCTAAGATCAAACAGAGAACGATAAAGCTCGTCCCAGTCGTCCTTATGCTTCTTGATCAACGCTTCCAGCTTTTCGCTGAGCGTCTTATACAGAACGGGGTCTTCATCCAGATGCACTTTGCAGTGCTTGCGGATGGCGTGTTCCATCTCGCTGGCTTTTGCTTTTGGCGATTGGTTCTGCTCAAGTTCCTGAATAAATTGCGGTGACATCAGTTCGACGGGTTTGATTTTCGGATTGATGCCAAGACTGATCAGATGCTCGTTAATGATCAGCCGAACCTTCTCCCCAGACCCTGAGATATTCAGCGTATCATCCTTGTAGCGATCTTTGACCTTCGCCAGCAGATAGCCAAATCGTTTCACCGAAATTTTGTACGGATTCGCAGCCGCATTCGGCAGAATGATGTCCATACTCTGAAGAAACTTCTTCAGGTAGACCTCAAAGTTCGCCCGTTGCTTCAGATCCAGCATCGCTTCGATGGCTTGTTCCAAAATGTCATAGGTCTGCTGCGGATGAGTGATCTGCTGTTTGACCCACGGTTCAGTGTCCGCAACGCCCTGATCTTCAAACAGTTGAATCAGTCGTCGATAACGAGACTCCAGAATGGGAATCTCCGTGGTGATGTCTTTAAGTCCTTCGTGCAGATCCTTCTGGTCATCGGCACCGTAGATTGAAAGAGCATTTTTCAGGTGATCGGTCAGACCGATATAGTCCACGATGTAGCCACGAGCTTTCCCTTTGGCGACTCGGTTTACACGGGCGATGGTTTGCAGCAGGTTGTGATCTTTCACCTTCTTGTCAATGTACATGACCTGCTCAATCGGTGCATCAAAGCCAGTCAGCAGCATGTCGCACACGATCAGGAACGCCACGCCGGTATTGACCTTCTCTGGATCGTCGTAGTTGAACTTCCTTTTGAAATTTTCCACAGCGTCAATTGCCTGACCATGCTTGCGTGCCTCTGTGATGTCGGCTCTTTCGTTCGTCCCTTCAGACGAAACAACAACTGCTGATTTTAGGAACGCAATCTTTTTGCAAAGCTCGTCATTTCGATAATTGGAACGGTCTCCTTCTGGCAACAGTTTTGGATCGCCCGTCCAAACTGGTTTGGCCTGCTCCACTGCCAGTCGTTCTGTGATCGCTTTGTCGATGAATTTCTTGTAATGCACAGCCGCCATCTTGGAACTGCAAACTACCTGAGCCTTGAAGCCATTCGGCAGAATGTTGTCGATGTAGTGCTGCACCATGTCGGCAGCGATGGCTTCAATTCGCTGCTCCGCTTCAAAGATGTCGCCGCTTGTGCCCCATTTCTTTTTCAGTGCTTCCACTTCTTTGGCAGACAATTCTTTCATCAGATCATCAAACGTGCGATTTTCACGTTGAGCAATCTTTCTGACGAACTCGACGTTCTTAGACTTCCGCATCTGCGATGTCACGTAATCCTGAGCCAGCTCATCGACCTTCTCATCGAACTTCGATTTTTCATTGATGGTCGTGTCAGCCGTCTTGCCTTCGTACAGAATCTGGACCGTGGCCTTATCGTCAACGGCGTCCTGAAGTTTGTATTTGTCGATGTAGTCCCCGAAACGCTGAGCCGTCGTCTTTTGATCTTTGACTATGATCAGCGGCGTACCCGTGAATGCCAATCGTGGAGCGTTGGGAAGTGCTTCAAACAGATTGTCACCGAAATCGCCTGATTGAGTGCGGTGAGCTTCATCGATCATCAGCAGAACACGTTCAGACGCATTCACAAGACCCAAAGGAGCGTAAACTGGCAAGTCGCCCAGCATATCATCCAGATAGTCCGGCAAGTCCCGACCTGAGTTCTCCTGAAACTTGTGGATCATCACCATGTTCAGATTGGACGCCTGTCCCTTGAGTTTTTCTTTTAAGTCCGCTGAACTGCTGATGTAAGTGACTTTTTCGCCGGTCAGTGCTGCCGTTTCGCCGAGCTGTTTCTCAAGGTCTTTACGATCATTGATCAGGCAGATCTTGTAATCCTTCAAATCATCACACATGCGAATCTTGCGAATCACAAACACCATCGTGAGCGATTTGCCCGATCCCTGAGTGTGCCACACAACGCCAGATCGTTCTTCTGTCGTTGTCCCGTTTCTCAGGCGGTCGATGATTTTGCAGACGGCTCGATATTGCTGATAGCGAGCCATGACTTTAACTCGTTTAGCCCCAGCATCCATGAAGACAGAACAGGTTCGGATCAGATCCAGCAAGGTCTCTTTCGGCAGCATCCCCTGAATCAGAGTTTCCTGCTGGCGAATGTGTCCGAGTGGCGGGCTGAACTCTCGATGCACTTCAGGAAAGATGTCTTTCCACGGAAAGAAGAATTCTTCGTCCGTGGCTGTGATGGTTCCAAAATCAGCCTGATCGCCGCAGGTGCGAATCAGAAGTTGATTTGTGTAAAACAGCCGTGGTTCCCCTTCACGCAATCCCGCAAGTTGCGTCTCTTCACGTTGATTGCTGTAACGCATCAACTGCTGGAAGGCTTCTGGCATCGGGTTAGCTGTGAAGTCATTGGTGTCCTTGCATTCGATGACAACCAGCGGGATACCATTCACGAACAGCACGATGTCAGGAATGATGAACCCTTTTCCGGCACCCGGCGTCTCGACACGAAACTGATTGATGGCAACAAAGTGATTGCGTTCAGGATGCTCGAAGTCGATCAGTTTGACGTTGGGGAATTGTTCGCCTGTAAGTTCATTGGAATCCACTTGAGTGCGATACAGCAACTTCAGGACGGCTTCGTTGGCTTCCACAAGGCTGTTGGCTGGTGGATTCAGCAATTCGTTCTGCAAGTCACTGATTTGTTTGTCGGTGAGCCACGGTTGCCCCTGAGCAGTCTGGTTGATGGCGTGCAGACTGTTTCGGAACACATCGGGCAGGATAACTTCCCGGAAACTGGTTCGCAGGCTCTTTGTCGGATTGGTCGGAACGCCCGTACCTTGATCGACGATGTACCAGCCCAGAGCCGCAAGCTGCTCAAGGAAGGGCTTTTCAACGAAGGAGCGTTCAGACATTTGAAGAGTCCTCATCGGAATCAATAGAAGCCTGAATTACTGCCAAGGCTTGATTATCAATTGGTGGCATCACACCGAACAATCGCTCAATGAGGGCTTTTGTTGTTGCGACCGGCACGAAGTCACGTTTGGGGACGACACGAATGTTCGGACGTTCTTTCTTCGTGCCAGCAGCATCGCCTTTGGTGTGTTTAGCGATCGGGAATCGCTCCACGTCCGGCAAGCAACTGCCGGGTGTGCCCCCAAAAAAACGGTAGCTGAGCGTCATTCGGGCTGATTTGTGATCTTCGTGGCGGACAATCCAGACCACGCAGCCGCTTGGCTTCACCGCTAACGCTATATTCACTTTCTGACGACTGGCTTTTGCATTAAAAGCCGATGTTTTCAATTGCACGTGACGCACAATCCCATTGCACTCAAACACCACGTCATACCCGGAGGCGTCTATTTCAGAACGCAGGACTTCGACTGTTTGTCCAAATCCGTACCAAGCCTCTTGAAGCACTTCGGAAATGAAAACGTGTTCGACCAATTGCTCGTAAAAAGTCGATCTGAGATACGTTGCGTTGGCAGGCACTTGACGGTTGGGAAAATTTACTCCGTTACTGCTCATCGCTCATTCCCTTCTGCCCCGACGCCGAGTCTTGAATCTGTTTGAGCGACTTACCGGCTTTGTTTTTCCAGTCCTCCCGACCGTTAGCCGATCCCCCCTTTACGACGGCTGCGGCAGTTGACGGTGATGTGAATACTTGATCCTGAGTGAAGGAAAAGTTGGTTTCGTTTGCGATGAAGACGCCTTGCTCAAGCAAGTCTTTTCGAAGGGTCGTAACGTAAGCTGGAACTGTATTGGTCTCTTGCTTCACTGCCTGCGAACCTTTGACAACCACGAACCCTTTCGGGTCTTCGTATCCGGTCGCTCTAATTCCTTTGGCTTCGATGAAGAGCAATTCGACCGGCTTGCTGCTTGTCTCCGTCTTCTCGAACACGCTAAGTCCCAAAAGGGGAAAGATGCTGAGCATGTCCAACAGAAAGCTTTCCACGTCGGCGGTCTGAGATTTGGAAAGTGTTGGTGTGAGCGGCTTCTGTGAGTTGTCCAGTTTGCACTGTTTGGCAGCGTGGGCCAGTTCCAGCAACCGTGATTCAAGGTGTTGGACGTGTGCTTTGTTTAGACTATTGTCCTTCGTCACAAAGAACACCGCCCAGTTCCAGAAGTCCTTTTTGCTGTAATGTAGATTCAGCCGATCCTTGACGGGATCGCCCTCACCAATGTAGATCGTCGGCAGACCACTTCCTTCGGACGAGCCGACCAGCACGTACACACCGGTCTTGTTGAATTCCTCTTGGATCACCACCTGTTTGTAGTTGGTGCGGTTGAAGACGACTCCAATTCCGGTCCAATTCGATTTCTCGACGAGTCGTAAGCTGTCGGGATCACCATCTGGCACGAAGACTGTGATTGAGAAAGGGCGTTGCTGAATCTTAGACATGTGTGGCAACCTCCTCGACTTCGTCTGGCGTGACGGGAACTTTGCCGGTGAGGAGGTCTTGCATGAGGCCGGATTTTTGTAGCCGCAATTTAGTCAGATACAGGAACTCTTTCGTCGTTTCGGTCTCTTGCTGTTGGACAACACGACAAATAGCGGACTGCTCATTCACGTTCGACGGCAGGGAAATCAATGTACGACGAAGGTTGGTCGGGTTGATGTTCACTTGGTGGACACCCGGAGTCGCAAACTGCCGTATAGCAATCTGTGTTTCGTGTAGATTGAGCCAGTAAACCAAATACTCTGGAATAAGTTGCTCGCTTGGTATCAGCCGCACCAAGTACGAAGCGAATGACGCCAGTGGAAGCTCCTCTCGCCAAATCGAAGTTCGGCCCACATGCTCTATGCTGTTCGTTCGATTGAACAAAACATCAAGATTCTTAAGTAGAAGTCGTTGTGCCTGCACGCAACCAGATCGTTTGATATCGCAGACATCAACTCTTCCTGCACTCAGGTTGTTCATTCTTAGAACAGGAACTCCCTCAGTATCGTCGAGGGACTCTGAAATACCGTATTCTGCACGAACGACTACGTTGGACAATTCACACGACCCCCACTCCATCGGAATCCAGCCCAGTTCCGACTGTTTGTAGAGTTCGGGGGCGGCGGATTGTGGGGGGCGGAGTTTGCCGTTGGCATCGACGCCACGAGTGAACAGGTCAGCCATCATGCCCTGTTTGATCGACTGATACTTGGCAATCAGGGCTTCTGTTTTCTCAATCAGGTTGTCCAGCGTCGTCAGAATGCGGGCGATCTTGCGTTGCTGGGGAAGAGGAGGCAAAGGCAATGTAAACGCCTTGATTTTTTCCAGCGTCAAGCGAGTGATGGCGTTTCCGGCCATCATGTCCTTCAAGCGTTGCTGGCCCTGCGATGAAAGAATGTACTGCAAGACAAACGGAGAGTGAGCAGACTGGTCATCAGTTCTGATGATGGCGACACTCGACAACAGGCTGAATTGTTCCCTCAGTGAGTTAAGGGCAGCGTTGCCTGTGTTTGCTCCGTCTTTGGTTAGCAGGACATCTCCGTAACGCACATCACAACGGGCGTAGATTCCTCGATGTTCCTGTTCGGAGATCCAACTGCAATCCTCAATGTCCATTCTGCCGAATCGTACATTCTTCGAAGTTAAGTACAGATACGGCCCAGATGTAGACTGCGGCGAAAAGTGCGTCCCGTCCTGAATCTTCGTCGCAATATCTGCAAGCCGTGCGACTTGCCAGTCAGAAGGGAAATCTCCAAGGCTAGTATCAGTACTCTCACTCATACCCCAACTCCTTCAAAAAGGCGTCGAGTTGAGCGGCTTCACGATCTCGTTCCGCAAGAATCTGCGTCGTCGTTACGGCGTACTTCTGCCAATGCGACTTGCTGCCTTTCATACTGCGATTCAGTCCCAACGGGACGACATGCTGTAGCCACGGGCGTGAGCCCGTGGTTCGGGATGAATACGCACAATGAGTCCCAACGGGACGACACGAACGTCGCACCTCGGCTTCCTGTCGTCCCTTCAGGACTGAATCACAATTATTTGCCATGTTCCATGGGCTGACGCCCATGGCTACAACCTGCCGCCACTTCGTGGCTGAAACACAAACCCGAGGTAATTGGGCGTCAACAAGAAACCTCACGCCGTCACCTTCGCCAACGATTTCACGTCACTCAACCGAGCCGCAAATTTCAGGCAAGCCTGAATGTCGTCCAGTTCCAGATCCGGGTAGTCCGCCAGAATCTCAGCCGAGGTCATGCCGGAACCCAGCAGTTCCAGAATTACCGTCACCGGATATCGCAAACCACGCACACACGGCTTGCCGTGGCACACGTCCGCATCAATAGTGATTCGTTCCGACCAGATCATTGTGACTGCTTTCGTTGAGCGGGCTGTTGATTTAATGAGCGGCAAGGCGCTAGCCGCCGGTATTGAAGCATTGAAGCGAAACACAGGAAAAACCGGCGGCTAGCGCCTTGCCGCTCACAGATTGTATCCCAACTCTTCCAGGAACGCATTGAGTTTCTCGGCTTCACGGTCTCGCTCTGCAAGGATCTGCTTTGTTGTCACAGCATACTTTTGCCAGAGGTTTTCCACTGCCGCAATGAATGATCGCTGGTATTGCCGAAGATAACCCTCGAACTGTTCAGTCAACAGATTTCGGAAGCGTTCCATAATCAATGTCTTCGCTTCGTCTTCAGTGATCTTCGCACGAGCGGCGGCGACCATTTCATCTTTTTGCTTTTCCACTTCTCGTATGTTGGCTTTCAACTTCTTTAGTTCGGCATCTAAAGCCGCATGGCGTTCCAGTTGCTGATCAATTGCCTCAATGCGTTCCCATTTTGCGAGACCAATCGCCTCATCATCAGCCGCTTCCGTTGCGGTTTCAGCATCTTCAAACAACGCCCCCTGTTTTGCCGCTTTGCTGCGTTGTTGCATCTTCTTTTTGGCTTCTTTCACTTCACCTGCCAGTAACTTACGTTCGTCCTTCAATGATTTCACCAACGCCTTGGGCAGCACACCGTTTTCCGTATCCACGTTCTCCAGATCGGCGTCTTCGTCTTCCGTCTCATTGGCGGCGGCGGAATCGAAAAGTCCTTCCAGTTCGGCAATGCGTGTCTGATCATTCTCAATCTGTGCCAGCACTTCAGGGAACTGCGATTGCAGAATCTGTTCTTCCGGAATCAATTCAGCTCCCCAGCCACTGGCGGCAATGGATTGCAGATCGCTTTCCAAAATCTTGATATAACCAGCGACGGAACCTCGCACCTGATGCGTTGTCAGAATTCCCTGCGATGTGAGTGTCTTCGCCAGACTGTCGATGCAGTGACGACGTAGTTCAAACACGTTCTTCGTTTCTGGCAGACGTTCAATCTCAGCGAGATTCTTCTTCCACCAACCGGCAATCGCTTTCTGAAACGCTGCGTGCTTTGTCTGTAAGCCCGCAGCGGATTCGATGACAGATTTGATCTGATCTTTGGCTGTGATGGTTGGGGTGAAGTCGGCGTAGGATGGGCATTCCTGCCCGTCGTTGCGTTTGCTTTTCGAAGTGGTTGCCGAAACGGAAGTGGGCGGAGTGTCGGACAAGAATGTCCAACCTACGAAAATTGCATCTTTCACGCCGTCATAGTTTTTGAAGAACTCTCCAAGTTGGTCGATTTCCGCAACCGGAATACCGCCTTGAAGGTGGGCACGCACATCATGGGGTTCTGGTGGTGGACTGTTATCGACATAGCGTCGAATATTCAGATTCCACTCTTCCTTTTCCAGTTCAGCAAACGGGACGACTCGGGAATACTTGTCGAGACTTTGCCGAGTCCGATAGACCTGAGCGATCTTTTCGATGTCTTCGGCTCGCAGTGAATTTTGGTTCTTGCCTTCCTTGAATTCCCGGTCGGCATTGATGAACAGAACGTCTTTTCGTTTGTCAGCACCGTTCTTGTTGATAACCAATACACAGGCCGGGATGCCGGTGCCATAAAACAAGTTGCTCGGCAGACCAATTACCGCTTCCAGAATTCCCTCTTTGATGAACTGCTGACGGCAGGCTTTCTCTTCACCACCTCGAAACAGGACCCCGTGCGGCATGACAACCGCCATCCTGCCATCGGACTTCAGTGAAGCCACCATGTGCTGCACAAACATCAGGTCCGCCTTCTTGCCACTTTCGGGCATGAAGTGACGGAACCGTTCCTTGAACTTCATCGTCTCCAGACTGTAGTTCTGTGAGAACGGTGGATTGGCAATCACTCGATCAAACCGTCGCAGTTCACCGTTCTTGTCCAGATGCAATGGTTCTTTCAGCGTATCGCCGTGGCGAATGTCGGCACTGCGAATGCCATGCAGCAGCATGTTCATTTTGCAGATGGCCCATGTGCCTCCGTTGAGTTCCTGTCCGGCCAATTCCAGATTGCGAGGATCACCGCCAGTTTCCTGCACGTGCTTCTTGGAACGAATCAGCATACCGCCCGATCCGACAGTCGGGTCGAGGATGCTCATGCCCTCTTTGGGATCGATCAGCAGCACCAATAGTTCCACGACTTCTGTGGGCGTGTAGAATTCGCCACCCTTTTTGCCAGCACTGTCTGCGAAGTATTTGATGAGGTATTCGTAAGCAGCACCCAGCAGGTCAGGGAATTCAAAATCATCATTTGCCAGCAGGATGTCGGCGAAGTGCTGAATGAAATTGATCAGCGTGCTGTCGTCCAGAGTCCGCTGACCGACTCGACGATTAAAGTTGATGCCTTTTAGAACATCCTGAAGAGTGTTCGGGTTGGCATCTTCCACTGCCGCCAGTGCTTTATTCAGTCCTGAACCAACGCTGCTCTTGAGATGAGCCAGCCCCTGATTGCGTCCGTCTTCATCGGTGTAATCCCAGCGGGCATCGTTTGGCACGAAGAAGTCGTACTTATCAGGATTAGCCAACTGCTTTTCGATCAGTTCCGGCTTCAGCTTCTTTGCGGTGTACTCATTCCGCATTCGCTGCTGATCTTCCTGAAACTGGTCGTTCAGACGTTTCAGGAACAGGATGCCGAAGATGAATTCCTTGTACTCCGAGGCATCCATATTGCCTCGCAGAATATCGCACGCTTCAAACAGCTTTCGTTCCAGCTTCGGCAGGGTGAGCCGTTCCGCCTTTTTCTTCGCCGCTGCAAATGCCTGAGCCTTTGATCCGTTTGTTGCTGTTGCCTCAGCAGGCATTGAGTGACTCCGCATTGACTGATCTGTCCATTGTTGACTGTTTAGTATCGGAACTCTACAGTGGGGCAGTCGGTTGAGCAATCATTGGTGGATAATGAAATGAGGTTCGGTGAACGAGTCAGAGAGCTTTGAATAGAGCGTCACTTGACGCAACAAAAACTGGCAACGCAAGTCGGTGTGACGGTCGGATACATTTCGAAAGTTGAAACAGAACGGTTGCAGTTTGGGGACTATCCATCAGAGAAGTTCATTCATAAACTTTCTGATGCACTTCAATGCGATGAAGATGAATTGCTGCTGACTGGTCGAGTTCCGCCGACCATTCAAATGCGTGTGCTTGAGCGACCGGATCTGTTTCGGGTGGTCGCTGAGATGAACGATCAAGAGATGGACACGTTTCTTGAGCCGTTCGGCAAGAAGAGATAGCAATAATTGTGGCTCGGATTTGGCGACAGCCATGCCAAAATTTGAGCAGAACCAGAACAGAACTACGATTGATCCCATTTAGAGAGCGGCACATGAATACAAAACTTTACGTGGCACTATCTGCTTTGTGCCTTCTTGCTGTTCCATTGAAGTCAACGGCAGCCGAACCACCATTGATTGTCGCTCATCGTGGTCTGCTGCTTCATGCTCCTGAAAACACGCTGGCAAATTTTCGAGCGTGCCTTGAACTGCGTCTGGGATTCGAATTCGACGTAGAGAAGTCGAAGGATGGCGAGTTGGTTTGCATTCATGACAGCACCGTTGATCGTACAACAAACGGAACGGGAAAAGTCGTTGACCTCACGCTGGCTCAAATCCGTGAACTTGATGCTGGAATTTGGTTTGATTCGAAGTTCGCCGGAGAGAAAGTTCCTACCATTGATGAAGTCCTGAAGCTGGTGGCCGAGTATCAGCAGCATAATGTGCTGATTGCCGTTGACCTCAAAGCAGAAGGTGTTGAACAAGACGTGGTGCGGCTGGCAGAAAAATACAAGGTGCTGCATCGGTTGCTATTCATCGGCAGGACGATTTCAGAACCGCAGGTTCGAGAGAAACTCAAGCAAGCATCGGCGAAAACTCAGACCGCAGTTGTTACGAACAACATTGACGAATTCCCCAAAGCCCTTGCTGCAACGAATGCCGATTGCGTTTATTTTCGATATCTGCCACCGTTGGAACAAATGGAGGCTGTTCGGGGTGAAGGAAAGCGATCCTTTATTGCCGGAGCAACCGTCAGTGGTAATGTCCCTGCCAACTGGAAACATACAGTGGATGTGGGGATCGATGGCATCTTGACCGACTATCCGCTTGAGCTGGCCGTTGTTCTTAGGCAACGATCCGAGAAACGGGGAAAACAGTGAGCCGAACTATCGCAATTGGTGACATCCACGGTTGCTCTATCGCTTTGGAGACTTGGCAGGTCAATGAGACGGGTACGTTGCGATGAATCTGAAATCAACTGCCACTATCATGCAAGGATCAAGTCTTGACTCATGAGTCTGTGGTAACAACCAAAAGGAGTGATGGTGATGGCAAAACAGCAAAAAGCGTGGATGCCCAAACCGGCTAAGACTTCAAAAACATCTATTCCTGATGCAATCAAGTCGGACTTGGAATCGAAGGCCGCAAGCCTCATCGAGAACGTGCTGAAGCCAAAGCACATTATACCGCAGAAGTCAGACATCGAGTTCAACTACGTCTCAGACATCGGCACGAAGTGGTACAGAAAGTACTTCTATTTCTTTTCGACCTACACATGTCCCAGCCCGAATGCGTTGTCGCCGTCTTTTGAATCCAAATTTGCGAGAATGGAATATCTGGGTGGCGGAAGGTTTTCACTTTCTTTCAATCGTCACAATGGCGAATGGGTCAAGCTGTACGCTTCGCTTACAATTGACGATAGTCTCAAAGCGATTGAGGAAGATGCGTGGTTTACTCCGTAACCTGTCGCAACCGAACTTTGGATTTGAATCGGTGATAGTCGCAAATGGCAACAACCAGAGATGAATATCAAAGTCTTCTGGAAGCATCCGGATTCGAATTGACCCAGATCATACTGACCAGTTGGATGCTAAGCCTTCGGACTCTCAGGCAACACGACAATCAAAAATGTTGCGATCGGCCCCAAAAACAGCGACAGCAGCCACCACAGAAATCCGCTACGCCTTTTCGATTGTGCCAATCCAGCATTTATCAGCGAGAGTGTCCCCCAGCCCACAAAGAATTGAGCTTGATCCTGCATCTGTTTTGCTTCCTTGAAATCGTTGTGAGAGAAATTCGCTGGGAAACGAAAATTTTTGGCACCTATCCCCGATTGTTCCACGTGATGCTCAACTGTAGCACTGTAGCCAACGAGACTGTTGTACCATTTAATCCAAGTCATTCATCTGTTTTCTGGTGTATGAGGTTGTCCCGATTCATTCCAGTATTCCTTCGCCTTTGAATCCATCTCCTTCAGGACCGCTGCAAAATCTTGATATCTGCCATGCTCATCAATCAGATCAAGGACGTTGTGGGCTGCAATCTACCGTGCATTCAGCCACAATTTCTAGCAGCGGTCTAAAAGGGAAGTTGAAGTCGAAAGACGCATCGAAGTATTGCCCTGTGTGGAACTTGTCTTCAGCGAAATCATCATCCTCGATTTTCGAGAAAGTCAGCACAACGCAGTACATTCTGGCTCCCACAAATCACTCATCATTACGGCAACGTCGTACGATATTCTTCAGCCAGACTGCTTCATTCTTCCTCGGCATCGAAGCGGCATTCTTCTGCCAACCATGTCGGCACATTGCCGTGACGAAACAGTAGTCGTGCAGCCGAGAAGCGACACATCTGACACGGATTATGAAAGTAGGCGATCTGTCCCAACTTTGAACTGTCAGCCGATTCGTTTGCTTCCAACATCTTTCTCAGATCCATAAGCATCCAATGACGCTCACATGGGTCTTCCGGCAATTCGACTTGATCCAGTATTCGTTGTTCGTCACCCTTCTCAAAATTCTTGATCAGCAGTCCAACCGGGGAAATTCCCAAAGTGTTCTGTCGAATTTGAGCAATGGCAAATGTTCGAATCACTGGGTGTGAATTTTCACACACCACGTTGAATGCTCGTCGCTGGACATTTTTGTCCGCATGGCTGCACAGATTGATCAGTCTGAAATCAAAGCAATGCATTGGTCGAATCGAGAATACCTGAAGCAGACTGACGATGATGGTGGGATTTTGTTCTATCCAAAGCTGCTCCAGAATGACATCGAGGTCTGAAGCACTGGCCTGCATCCCCCAGCGTCTCAGCCAGTAGTTCTGTTCTTCTGTTTGAGCGGCAAGAATCACCTCAGTTGCTGTGATGGCCTCCATTCGTTTGGCGTTCGCTTTTCGGTGCAACTCCGGATCGATGGGCGTTCTTGTGTTGTCTGACCAGCCTGTCGCAAAACGGTGAATGTTAGGCTCCGACGACTGCGTAAGAATCTCCCGGACTCTTGACTCCCCAAGATCTTCAATTGCCGCATCAATCACGGCCTCGTCGTCCCATTCCCAAGCAGCAGTTGCCAGATTGTGGCCTCGCAATCGAGCAATGAAAAGAAACGCCTCTTCGCCGCCCAAACTGAGTAGTTGTCCCTCACCAATGCTGGGCGAATCGGGAATCTGCCGCTGTCGAACAAATTCGTAAAGCTGCTGGCGAAAAGTATCGTCGCCACTTCGTGCAAAATGCAGAGCAAGATCGCAGAGTTGATACGCATCTCGTTCGTCATTCACAGTCCGCAATGCATTGAACAGTGGATCACGGAACGCAGATGCTGAACCTGTAAGCGAGATGAGCTTCCACAGCCATTGACCACGATTGTCCTCGCATTGTCGGTCGAATCTCTGGTCGTGCAGGCAGGCATCCAGCAGCGGTTCCGCAGCAAGCACTCCAGCGGTTGCCCATTGCACGGCTCGTCCAAGTCCTTTTTGTAACGCATCTCGTTGTTGATCAAGCGAGGGGACAGTCGATGGCGAGAAATCAAGGAATTGCAAGTAGTAGTCCCTTCGGGAACTGGAGTATCCAATTTGTCAATACTATCACGGCGATCCCCAACAAAACGATGCCCAGACAGCCGTTTCCTGACGATGCCGGAATACCGTTTTGCTCGCCGATTCGTTCGACCGCCTCTTTCGCCTCTTTGAGTCCAACGCCGAAACGATCACGGTACAACTTCAACGCCTCGATCTTCTCACCACGTCCCAGCAAGCTGATAACCTGACTGGTCAAATCAGAATCATCTGGTTGGGTGGACTCAGGAAAAGAACTGCCTGCTTCGAGAGATTCCACGGCGTCTTTGGCTTCAGCGAGTCCCACCCCGGTTTCCTCACGATAACGCTTGATTGCCTCGATCTTTCTGCCGGATGCCAGCAGCTTTCTGATTTCATTTTCGACACTTTCTTGCATGGAATGTCTACTCCGGTGTTGATGGTGCAGGACTGACGTGATTGAGCATCACACTGCTCATTTTCGAAACTCGCCAAAGTGCCAAAGAATCCCCGATGGATCGTGCAGGAAACATTCCTTGCCCCAGTGCTCCGTGCGAATCGGCGTGAGCCTGACGTTTTCATATTTGGCGGGCAGATCCAAAGCCTTCAATTCGTTCCAGTGGCGTTCCACATCGTCCACTTCCAAGAAGAGCATGGTGTTATCTATCCAGTCCTTCACGTAGGCATCTTGAAGATAGAAGCCAAGTCCGTCTGTCTTGAAGAAACTCATGTCGTTGGAAACAACACTCTCCTCGAATCCGAGATCTTTGTAGAACTGGCGTGACATCTCAAAGTTCCTGGCACCGATGAATGGACGGATTGATTTGGCATTGTGCTGCATGGTTTGGTTCCAGAATCAGTACGACTGTCGGCGATTATGGCTGGGGCATTCACCGTCCTTGGCACTTTGGGCAAAAATAAGTTGCTCGCTTCGATGGAGTCAGGCACGTCGACCGAATAGCGGTCCCACAATTTTCGCAGCATTGGCCATGTCGGTGATAAACATGGTGTGTCCAGCCATTCTGTTCTGCGAAGAACTTGCGGACCCTCTGACACACGAAATCCTTTTCTGGGCTCCTGATCTTTATCGCTGACTCCACCAGTTGTCAACGAGTCATTATGGAGACGCCGCCCGTTCCACCTTGATCCATTCGACTTCCATCTTGAACGGCCCAGCCTTCTTGTCGCCCAATAAAAAACCCACGGAAGTAACCTCTTCTGGTTTTACCGCACCGGCTCCCTTCAGGACTCGACCAAACGAAGTGGCTTCGAATTCATCTAGCGGGACTCTGATCTCGATCCATTTATCCTTCTCGGTTTGCACTGTGGCTCGGTAAGTGAAGGCCGTTCTTGATCTGTTTGGGTAGAGGTTCAGCGTATATTCCCGGCCATCGCCACGAACTTTGGCTACCAGCGTATCGCCTTTTTCCAGTCCAAGCTTTTTGGCTTTCGACCGCACTGAAGCAAAGCCACCGTTGTTGGCTAAAGACAATGTGCCGGAGAACTCCATTGTCTTCTCATCGGTGATCTTGAAATTGCCTTCAGAGACGCCGCCCATGACGCCATCGTTGACTGTCTGCCACTGTTTGGCAACGTCGGCTTCAGTGAAGTCGAACAAGAGTATCGGTGTGTCGTCGGCCATCGCCGTGGTCACTATCAACAGAGCTAAACAGCCAAACAGATAAGCAGGTTTCATGCGACACTCTCTCCCTACGAACCCACGAACGCCAAATCATTCTTGGATTGTACGCTGACAGATCGCCAATTCAAACAGAGCATCACATTCCTGCTCCATCACTCCGGCGATCAGTGTGCAGTTCCATGCAGGACTGCGACGAACCACTTCTTCCGCCAGAATGTCGATTTGCCGCCAGCCTATTCGTTGAAGGGATCGAATTGACGTGCCGAAGACGACTGTTTCGATGCCCGTCCACAAGATCGCTCCTTGGCACATCGGACAGGGTTCCGCTGTCGTGTACAAGACGAGGCTCTTCTCTTTGAAACAGACATCGGATGAGGCCAGCGTGTTGATAGCGTCGATCTCGCCGTGCCAAGTCGGGTTGACTGAAGTCTTGCTCCAACCCTCGGCAAGCATTTTGCCGGTGTCCCGGTCCACGATGACGGCTCCAAATGGAAGTTCGGGGACGTTCGCTGCCAGTTCCATGGCTCGCCGCATGTAGAGTTCGTGATCGAGTTCGTTCATGAATCCCAACTTTCAATTGTTTTCCGAAACTCCGGTATGTGTGGCAGCGGTTTCCCGTGCGGCAAACGAGATGTTCGTAACACTTATCGTGTTGATCATCTTCCGGATTTCAGACTCTTTTGAATCACTCATTACTGCCAGTTCACTTCTTCTCAATTAAGCCCTCAGCAACACTTTCAGCAACCTGCTTCGCCAGAACTTCATTCCCACCTGCGTTGAAATGAACCCCATCGGCTGAAGTCCAGTCCGCATGGTCCTTGACCAGACCAAACAGATCATTAGTCGAAACATCGTTTTTTTTCATGATCTCATTGGCGAGTTTGTTTCGTACTTTGACTCGATCCGTTTTTTCAGCGAAGGTTGCCAAGTCGCTCTTTTCTCGAACAGGAGTTGTTGTTGCCCAGATGAACTTGGCATCACCTGCATGTTGCTTCACGGCGACAACAGTTTT
>Ga0209702_10004812_pt1 | contig 19121 bp, 20 predicted proteins | sample FRY01_FD_187210 | JGI IMG/M metagenome (GOLD analysis project Ga0209702, IMG submission 187210) | Freshwater microbial communities from Lake Fryxell liftoff mats and glacier meltwater in Antarctica - FRY-01 (SPAdes) (version 2) | ecosystem: Environmental > Aquatic > Freshwater > Ice > Glacier...
CATAATTGAGTGACGGCTGCTGCCTCCAAGATGTGCTCTCATTTAACTTTTCTCACTTCTTTTCCTATTTTTTTCGGCTTGGGCTTTACTTAGATTTTTCTAGATCTGCTAGAAAACGATCAACGATGCGTGATTGCCGCGCCTGATCATCAAGAGCTTCGCCAACAATCTTTGATGCCAGCTCAACCGCGAGTGCCCCTACTTCATTTCGAAGTGATGTGACCGCTTGTTGACGCTCGGCTTCAATTGAGGCATGAGCCGAGGCAGTAATGCGAGCTGCTTCTTCTTGTGCTTTTGTTCGAAGTTCGTCAATTATTGCGACACCCTGAACACGCGCTTCCTCACGAAGTGTTTGTGCTTCTGACTGTGCCTTTGAAAGTTGCTCGTTGTACTGAACTAGCGCACGCTGTGCCTCTAGTTGCGCCTTCTCAGCGCGTTCAATGCCACCTTGGATTGCCAGTGTCCGAGCGGTGAAAGCCTTCTCGAACATAGGCACAACTTTTCGGCGCATCACAAGGTAAAGCAACCCGAAGGCGATAAAACCTACGATAATTTCAGAGGTATGCGGCAAAAGCGGATTCGGAGCTGCACCAGGTGCTGCGCGCAATAGAAATGACATTTATATTCCTCTAACTAGTTATCGAAAGTTTTAGAGAACGAATGCGAGAACTAGACCGAATAGGGCCAGCGCTTCCGCCATAGCAAAGCCAAGGAATGCGATTGGCTGTAGAACACTGCGGGCCTCAGGTTGGCGAGCAACGCCATTGATATATGCCGCAAAGATCATTCCAACTGCAAGTCCTGGTCCAATTGCTGCAAGACCGTAACCGACGAGGTTGAGTGTGCCTGTCATTTTTCTTACCTTTCCGTTGGTATTTCAAGTAGGTGGAGCCGGGTGTAGTACTGCTTTTATTTCATTAGTGCTCGTCGGCGAGTGCTCCGGCGATGTAAAGCGCGGTCAAAAGTGTAAAGATATAAGCCTGTAGGCATTGCACTAAGAATTCGAAGAAGGTCAACGCAATTCCAAAAGAGAAAGCAAATGGTGAAACCAATTTTAAGCCAATTGAACCTTGCAGTAGATGTTCCCCACCCAGGATAAAGATAAGAAGAAGTAGGTGGCCAGCAAACATGTTCGCAAACAAACGTAATGAAAGAGTTAGTGGGCGAACAATCAAGTAGGTCGCAATTTCAATTGGTGTCAGCAAAATGTAAACCGGCTTTGGTACACCCGGCATAAACAAAATATCTTTTACATATTTGAAAATTCCGTGATGGCGAATTCCAACATAGTGAAAAACTGCAAAGGTAATTATTCCAAGCACATATGCAAAGCTGATGCGTGACATAGTTGGGAACTGTAGAAGTGGAACAATCCCGAAAATATTGTTAGTTAGAATAAATGTGAAGAGCGTAAAGAGGTAAGGAACAAAGCGCATGAAATCATGGCCGATGATGTCTTTGCCTAAATCATTTCGAACGTAGGCATAGACAGATTCGCCAGCGAACTGAAGTTTTGAGGGGACAATAGCGGCCTTGCGCGATGATGCGATAAAGAAGACAGAGACAAGAATGATGGAAAGGATTACTAGAAATATTGGCTTTGTTGTAAATTCATTGTCACCAAAAATCGGCGGTAAAACAAAGTCTTTACTGCTTGGCGGAACAAACTCGGCGCTGGGTTCGGCACGAAGGCTATACATCGAGCGCACGCAGACTCCTCAATGAGTAATTGAAAGACCGATAAGGGGAGAAGGGATCGGGAAGATCTCTTCGGGCGCTACCCTATTATTTAATAAGGGTTTGCGCGAAATCCAAAAACTGTGAATAAGAGTCAAGTTGGTCACTTTCAACGTCCAAATCTGAGCCACACTAGGTAAAGGGCGGCTCCCATGCCGAGTAGTAAGCCACTTACCAAGAAATACCCGGTGCCAAGCCAGTTATCTAGCCCCCAACCAATTCCACCCCAAAAAAGTGGTCCGGATAGTAAGTACCCAAGGATGGTCCAAGGCGCACCCTCATCGCTTCGGCTCATGACTCCCCCTTAGACCCTTCCGGAACTCCCGGATTCGGAAGAGGCAAATGTATGCGTAGCTTCGTGTAACTGGCAATCTCACCGCCGAGCCAGCTCAAGGTGAGCAAAATGGCGGTAATGCCAAAACTTGTTCGATTGATGCTTTCGCGATCGGTAAAGGTGGTCAGTGCCCATAAAAAGAGTCCCACAAAGAGCAACTTAGATGTATATGAGAAAAGCGCTAATCCCATGGTAGAGATCGGATCTAAGTTTCTAGAGATTCTTGATACTGAGATTGTTATTGTAAAAAAAATCACCACGATGAATTGTGCAAGGAGCGCACCATAAAAGCCTGGCACTCCAGCAACAAAGGCTGATATGGCCATGGCAACAATGCCAATGATCAATGTTGGAACTATCGCCCCACGCAATAAAGAGATTTCAACGCTGTTTTCCTTCATGATGACATCACCAATTTCTTGTTACCTATTTTCATAGCACCGATACTGGAACTAGCTAATACCCCGGCCGTAATCAAGGCAACCCACCAAGGTGCAAAGGCCAGAACGGTTACTGGAAACGCAATGGTTGCCGTCCACAAATATAAAATCAAAGCCGTTTTATTGGTTGAATTACCGGCGCTGAGCAATCGGTGATGCAGATGTTGATTATCGGGTGCAAATGGTGATTTGCCGGCTTTGATCCGGCGACCCACGGCAAGCAACAAATCTAAAAATGGAATCGCAAGAACTGCAAATGGGAGTAAAAGTGGTAACAAAGTCGGTCCAAGTGATTCCGCTGAAATTGCGTTTGGATCTACTTGTCCGGTCAATGTGATTGCAGCTGCTGATAGTAAAAGTCCCAGTAGCATAGAACCGCTATCCCCCATAAATATCTTCGCTGGGCTGATGTTGTGGGGCAAGAAACCTAAGCAAATACCAACCAATACGGCGGTTGTAAGTGATGGCGCACCCGCCCGACTAAAGCCATAATCCACCGCTAACAAGTAGGCAAAAGCAAAGAAGGCAATTCCGGCGATCGCGACTATTCCAGCCGCCAAACCATCCAATCCATCAATAAAGTTAACCGCATTAATCACTACTAAAACAATTAGAACCGTAACAAGTTGGCCGATGTTGGGTGGCAAAATGATCACTCCATTTATTGGCAGCCACAAAATTTGGATTCCATACACCAACAAAATTCCAGCTACAAAAACTTGGCCAGCGAGTTTGGTTAAGGCATCCAGTTCAAAACGATCATCGGCCATTCCTAATAAAACAATTGCCGTTGCGGCCAGAAAAATTCCTTGGGCTTCATGTCCAAATGACTTTCCAACTAATGGCAGGTGATTAACGATCATAAATGTCAACGCCATCGCCAGCCACATTGCAACTCCGCCCCAACGCGCAGTTGGCACACTGTGAATATCTCGATCGCGAATTTGGGCGACCGCGCCGAAGCGAATTGCCTGGGCTCGAACGAGGGGTGTAATCAAATAACACAACGCTGCTGAAATCAGCAAGGTAATTAGGTACTCGCGCATCGAAAGTGGTTACCCCTGGTAAATAGGAAAACGAGCTGTCAGCGCATGCACCTCAGTTTTGATTGCCGCATGTGTAGCTGCATCATCACTTGTGATTGCACGTGAAATAAGTTTCGCGATCTGCCCCATCTCAGCTACGCCCATCCCCTGGGTTGTTGTTGCCGGTGAGCCAACCCGAATTCCACTAGTAATACCTGGCTTTTCTGGATCGTACGGAATTGAGTTTTTATTCATAACAATTCCGGCCGCCCCGCAACGCTCATCGGCTACTTTGCCAGTTACGCCAGTACTGCGAATGTCCATTAGGGCTAAGTGAGTTTGTGTGCCACCAGAGACCGCCCGCATGCCTTCGGTTTCCAAGGCGGCGGCAAGTGCTTTCGCATTAACAATCACCTGCTTTGCATACTCTTGATACGCCGGGGTTGCACACTCAGCCAGCGCGACCGCTTTACCGGCAACGGCCGACATAATTGGTCCACCTTGCATTCCGGGAAATACCGATTTATCAATGGCGGCTGCATGAGCCGCCTTCGTTAAAATCATTCCGCCACGTGGTCCGCGCAAAACTTTATGAGTCGTAAATGAGACTACATCTGCGTATGGAACTGGCGAAGGAATTGCCTTTCCAGCCACCAAGCCGATGAAGTGTGCGGCATCCACCCACATGATTGCGCCGACCTCATCGCAAATTGCGCGAATCTTTTCGAAATCAATAAGTGATGGATATGCGGTGGCACCAGAGCAAATCATCTTTGGCTTACTTTTAAGGGCCTGGTCCCGCAGTTGATCGTAATCAATTAATTCATTATCTGGCCGAACCCCATATGACTCGATGTTAAACCACTTACCGGAAAAGTTAACTGGTGAGCCATGGGTTAGGTGACCACCATGTGGCAATGACATTGCAAGTACGGTGTCGCCAGGCTTGGTAAATGCTTGATACACCGCAATATTTGCCGAAGCACCAGAGTGGGGTTGCACATTTGCGTGTTCTGCCCCAAACAACGATTTAGCGCGATCAATCGCGAGGTACTCAACTTTATCTACCTCTTCACAACCGCCGTAATATCTTTTTCCAGGATAACCTTCCGCATATTTGTTGGAAAGTGTGGAACCTAGCGTTGCTAGTACTGCTCGGGAGGTGAAGTTTTCCGATGCAATTAACTGCAGATTAGTCTGTTGCCGCTCGAGTTCAGACAAGAGCACCGCCGCAATTTCCGGATCTTGCGCGGCTAAGAGATTGAAATCGGGGCCATAAAAAGTTTCAGACATGCCGAAATTCTATCGCCCTAGCCCGTTAACTGCCTGCCGCCGCTAAATACCAGTTGCGCTTGGGACGATCTTTTGGATCTCGGCAAGCAAAATCGCGCCTTCCCGAAGCAAACGAACACCAGTTTCATCCGCCTCTAGCACGGTAGAAATTGGGCCTTTACGCAACTTTCCATTGTTAAACAACAAGGCTAAATCAGAGTCAAGCACAAATATGTCAGTTAGCGATTGTGCGGCCGGCATGCCTTTTCGAGCTGCGCTGGCAATTGCCAGGGGCCCGGTTTGGGTAGCTAGGGCTTTGGCAAACTTTGCCCGCGGTATTCGAAGACTGACCCGATCCAATTGATTTGCATCTCCTAGATCCCAAGTAAGACTAAGTTGTGGCCGCAGGTTCATCGAGAGCATCCCTGGCCAGAACTTTTTCATTAATCCTTTAATTTCTGGAGTGACCTCACGAATAATGCCTTCCGTGGTTTTTACACTTCCAACAATTACTTGGGCTGCAGTAAACAAGGGGTCGCCGCGAAGCACATGCATTGCGCGAACCGTATCAGCGCGGAAGGCATCGCAAGCAAAGGCATAACTGCTCTCCATTGGGATCGCGATAATGAAACCTTCCGCAATTGCTTTGGCGGCCTTGTTTACATGGCGAGTTAACTCACCCTTTTTCAGATCTATCTCTTTTGCCATGGCTACCTCCTCACCGCACTGGTCCAACGTGGCCGTCCTACTAGGTCATCATGCAGGGCAACTTCAAAAAAATCTACATTCAGGAGTTCGGCGATCTGCGCGCCTTGATCTTCGGCATGTTCAATTACTAAAACGCCACTTGGTTTTAATAATCGCGCCGCTGCTTCAATAAAGAGCTGTGGAATTTCCAGGCCGATTGGTCCACCGAATAAGGCAAGATGCGGCTCAAATCCAGCAACATCTCGCGGCAGGCTTTGCGAATTTGGTAGGTATGGTGGATTAGCAATTACGACATCGCACTTAACTCCGGGCAAAGCATCAACTACATCGCTTTCTACTACTCGCACATTTTCGGCAATCACAGAAACATTTTTCTTAAGCCAAAACAATGCGGCTGGGCTTTTTTCCACCGCAATTACCCTGGTTGTTGGCGCCTCTGTTGCAATTGCAAGTGATAACGCACCAGATCCAGCGCCAAGATCAATCACACTTACTGGTGCCGGCAAACTCTTAATATGTTGTAAGACTGCTTCCACTAATAATTCGGATTCTGGCCGCGGCACCAATACACCTGGGCCAACTTCAATATCTAGGTGTCGAAAGGGTGCCCGCCCGATTAAATACTGCAATGGCTCGAAGTTCAGGCGCCGATCCAACAGGGCAAAGAACTGTTCTTCTAACACATCTTGCTCGGCAAATCCCAGCAAAGTTGCTTCCACAAGTACCGAGTTGTGTAGATCCATGCGCGACAGACCCAATACATGAGCCAACAAATGTTCGGCATCGACTTCGGAAATTGCAGACTCGTTCAATTGCGATTTCGCAGTTTGCAAAATTACCCTGATCTCCATCTTTAGTTAGCGTTTGCCAATCTGGCAGCTTTATCGGCATCCAATAAAGTTTGGATCAGATCATCCAGATCGCCATTTAATACCGCATCCAAGTTATTTGCCTTGTAATTGACCCGATGATCGCTAATGCGGTTTTCCGGATAGTTATAGGTGCGGATTCGCTCGGAACGATCCACGGTACGAACTTGGCTTTTGCGTTCGGCAGAGGCAACCGCTTCTGCTTTTTCTTGGGCATCGGCCAGCAAGCGGGCCCGCAGAATACGTAGCGCGGACTCTTTGTTTTGCAGTTGACTCTTTTCATTTTGGCAAGAAACTACGATGCCAGTTGGCACATGCGTTAAGCGCACCGCCGAGTCAGTGGTATTAACCGATTGACCGCCCGGACCAGATGAGCGAAAGACATCAACCCGGACATCATTCATATTTAACTCCACATCGACTTCTTCAGCTTCTGGCAAAATCAAAACTCCAGCGGCCGAGGTGTGAATCCGGCCCTGGCTTTCGGTTTCTGGTACCCGTTGCACTCGGTGTACTCCACCTTCAAATTTAAGCCGAGCGTAAGGTGACTCACCTGGGGCGGCGGTTCCTTTTGATTTGACAGCGACCGAAATATCTTTATAGCCACCCATTTCACTTTCGGTGGCATCAATTATTTCAACTTTCCAATTATGCTTTTCGGCGTACCGCAGGTACATGCGTAGCAAATCGCCGGCAAACAAGGCGGACTCATCGCCACCGGCACCAGCTTTAACTTCCAAGATCACATCACGATCATCATTAGGATCGCGCGGCAGTAGCAACTCTTCTAACTTTTCGGCAGCGGCATCTCGCACAGTTTCCAATGCTGGAATTTCAGTTGCAAAATCAGAATCCGCTAGTGCTAATTCAGCGGCAGCTACCAAATCTTCTTCCGCAGATTTCCAGGCTTTGAAACCTGCAACAACTGGTCCAAGTTGGGCATAGCGCCGACCAAGTTTGCGGGCGTTTGCTTGATCTTCATGAATTGAAGGGTCCGCCATCTTTGCTTCGAGTTCGGCGTACTCGCGCACCATTTCATGGGCTGAGCCAAAGCGATCATTGCTCACGAGGCTCCTCCTTATCGATTGCGTAGCTTTTAATTAAATTATTTGGTGAAATAAAAAAACCGCGAGCGCAACCGTTAAGGCTACGCTGCGGTTTCTTTAGAAAGCTAGTTAGTTTCGGCAGCCTCATCTTTATTAACCGATTTACCGAAGCGCTGTTCGAACTTGGCCACGCGACCACCAGTATCAAGAATGCGCTGCTTACCGGTGTAGAACGGGTGACATACTGAGCAAACTTCAACATAGATGGATCCGCTAGTAACAGTTGAGCGAGTTACAAACTTCTCGCCACAACCACAGGTTACCTGGGTCTCTTTGTACTCTGGGTGAATCTCTGGCTTCATACTTTGTCCCTTATTCGAGTTTGGGTCCTTATTCACCTATTACAGGTAAATAAGGTGAACCAAACGGTTGGTTAACAGGTGCTTAGGGTAGGCGATCAGCCCACTTTTAGTGAAATTGCCGGCTACTTTGAGTCATCCGGTCCGGAAGTTGTCTTCTGGATCTGCATCAAGAATTCAACGTTGGATTTGGTGCCCTTCATCTTTTCTAGCAGCAGTTCTAGCGCCGCCTGTGGCTCGAGCGCGTGCAGTACCCGACGAAGCTTCCAGACAATGTTGAGCTCTTCTGAACCCATCAGGATCTCTTCCTTACGTGTGCCGGAGGCAACCACATTTACCGCCGGGAAGATGCGCTTATCGGCCAGCCGGCGATCAAGAATTAACTCCATGTTGCCAGTTCCCTTGAACTCCTCAAAGATAACTTCATCCATGCGCGAACCGGTATCGACAAGTGCAGTTGCCAGAATTGTTAGCGAACCGCCATCTTCAATATTACGCGCGGCACCAAAAAACTTCTTTGGTGGATAAAGCGCTGCTGAATCAACACCACCGGAAAGAATACGACCGGATGCTGGGGCAGAAATGTTGTAGGCACGACCCAGCCGAGTGATTGAGTCAAGCAAGACAACTACATCGTGTCCTAGTTCGACCAGTCGCTTCGCACGTTCAATGGCCAGCTCGGCAATTGTTGTGTGGTCGTCAGCTGGTCGATCAAAGGTGGAAGCAATAACTTCACCCTTAACAGAGCGCTGCATATCGGTAACTTCTTCGGGACGCTCATCAACTAGTACAACCATCAAGTGACACTCGGGGTTATTTGTCGTAATTGCATTGGCGATTGCTTGCAGCACCATCGTCTTACCAGCCTTTGGCGGAGAGACGATCAGACCGCGCTGACCCTTACCAATTGGTGAAATCAAATCGATCACACGAGTTGTTAAAATATTTGGTTCGGTTTCTAGCCGCAGCCGCTCTTGCGGGTACAGCGGAGTCAATTTTCCAAACTCCACCCGATTACGTGCCTCTTCTGGACTCATACCATTTACTGTTTCCAACGTTATGAGTGCGTTGAACTTTTCTTTCCGCTCACCTTCACGAGGTTGACGAACTTGACCGGTAACTACATCGCCTTTGCGCAGACCATTTCGGCGTACCTGTTGCAATGAAACATAGACATCGTTTGGCCCTGGCAGGTAGCCGGCGGTACGAATAAATGCATAGCTTTCCAAAATATCAAGTAAGCCACCTACTGGAACCAGCACATCATCTTCACCCAGGACCGGCTCGCGCTCTTCCCGAGGCACACGATCACGGTTGCGATCGCGCCCGCGACCTTGTCGATCGTTGCGATCAAACCGATCATTACGGTTGCGGTTTCCACGATCATTGTTTGAAGTTGGCGCAGAATCTTCCGCCGCTTCTTCTTCGGAGTCCTGGTTGTTACTTGTTGGCTTTGACTCCTTCTTTCGGTTATTGCGAGCATCGCGCCGCGCTTCTCGTTCGGCCTTTGCCGCTTCTCGATTCTTCGCCTGTAAATCGGCGATCGCTTCAACGAGGGCATCCTTTTTCATCTTGGTTGCGCCTTCAACACCTAATTGGCTTGCGACCGTCTTCAACTTAGGAAGAGTCATTGCGGCAAGCTCTGGGCTGTTTGAGCGAACTGGTTCAATCTCTGTTGTCATCTGTATCTTTTCGCTATTGGTTCTAGGTGTTAAAACCTAAGAGACCGTGGATTTTTTGCGGTGATTATCTGATGTGTTACTGGCTACTAGATGAGCCGTTCAGATGGCCAAAGGTTAGCAGTTCCGAGCGGTATTTCGCAAAACTATCCCGCCACTACGCCAACGCCGGTTCGACAGATTCCTAAAGAAATCATGTGAAACCGCTCACCTGCCGCTCTTTCGAGTTCGACTGCTTCCGAATCAGTTCCGGTATGCAACACCAAGACCGTTGGACCAGCCCCCGAGATAAAGGCGGCGACTCCAGCTTGGCGAAGTTTCGTCATGAGTGCAAAAGAGTCTGGCATCGCTGCTTGCCGATAGCTCTGATGTAGATAATCCTGAGTTGCCCCGAGCAAGAGATCTGGACGATGCTGCAACGCCTGTACCAAAACCGCGGTGTTGGAAGAGTTTTGCACCGCATCCGTAAATGGAATCGTCTCAGGCAACATTTTGCGTGCCTTTGAGGTTGAGAATTGCGTTGCTGGCACAAATGCCAGCGCACTGATTCGTGAATCAACTTCAATGTTAAGTGATTGTGCCACTACTTTTCCGCGTTGGTCTTCCTGCCAGGCCAGGTTTGCATTACCAAAAATTGCGGCCGAAACATTATCTGGGTGACCTTCCATTTCATTAGCAATGTTCAACATATCTACTAATGACATTCGTTCATTACCACCAAGAACTAATCCCCTAGCCAGGGCTAGCCCGCCAACAATCGCCGCTGCCGATGAACCAAGTCCGCGTCCATGTGGAATCACATTTAACTGGCGCAATGCAATTCCACGAGGACGGCCGCCCAGAAAATCAAAACCTTTAGACATCGCCCTAATCACCAAATTTTTATCAGTTGTTGGAACATTTTCAGCGCCCTCACCAGTTACATCAATATCAACGCCGGGCTCATCCAATATCTGCGCGATATACCGATCATGCATATTTAGCGCTAAACCAAGACAGTCAAAACCAGGTCCCAAGTTGGCAGTTGATGCCGGAACTTGAATCTGCAACGGTTGCGCTTTAAAGGTTGGCTTCATAATTTTTAGGAAAGCCCCAAAGCTTTTGCGGCAATTTTGGTATCGACCGGAATTACTACTGGCGCTTTCGCAGTATCAAGTGCATATTGAATGTCCTTTAGGCCGTGCCCGGTAACCGTAATAACAATGGTTTTACCTTGCGGCAGTTTGCCGGCTTTTTTGTACTTCAATAATCCAGCGAGCCCAGCAGCAGATGATGGCTCCACAAAAATGCCCTCCTTGGCGGCAATTAACCGATAGGCGGCCAGAATTTCGCGATCGGTTACTGAATCGATTACGCCACCTGAAGTATCACGAGCTTCGATTGCTTGTTGCCAAGAAGCAGGATTACCGATGCGAATTGCAGTGGCAATGGTTTCCGGGTTCTTAACAATTTTCCCCTTAACAATTGGCGCAGCACCGGCCGCCTGAAAGCCATACATCATGGGCAACTGCTTGCACATGGCATCTTGGTAATACTCCTGATAACCCTGCCAATAAGCGGTGATATTTCCGGCATTTCCAACTGGGAGTGCATGAATGTCTGGCGCATTTCCCAAAAGATCTACCACCTCAAAGCTGGCCGTCTTTTGCCCCTCAATTCGGAAGGGATTAACTGAGTTCACTAATGCGACCGGATAGTTTTCGGATAATTCGCGGGCAAGTGTTAAACAATCATCAAAGTTTCCATTGACTTGCAAAATCGTTGAATTATGAATTACCGCTTGCGCCAGTTTGCCCATGGCAATCTTTCCTTTCGGAATCAAAACCGCTGGCCGCATGCCAGCTTTCACCGCATATGCGGCCGCAGAAGCAGATGTATTTCCGGTGGAGGCACAGATAACCGCTTGCGCGCCAGCTTCGGCCGCTTTTGAGATCGCCATTGTCATGCCACGATCTTTAAAGGAACCGGTTGGATTCATGCCTTCATACTTGATCCAAACATTATTGCCTAAAATTTCCGACAAGTTGTTGGCATAAATAAGTGGAGTTCCACCTTCACCCAAAGAGATAACTGGAGTCTTTGCACTTACTGGCAGTCGGTGCCGATACTCCTCGATGACTCCGCGCCATTGGTGGGTACCTGATTTTTTTGCTTTATTACGCGGAAAAATGGTCATTGCGAAGTTGCTCCTTCGACCCGAATCACACTTTCGACTTGCCGGACGATCTCCATCAGCTTCAATTTTTCAACGCAGGCATCTAGTGCATCTTCGGATGCGGCGTGCGTAACCACAATCAATTCGGCATCTTCGCCCAGGCCAGATTGGCGAACCGTTTGAATCGAAACATTTTCACTGGCGAAAGTGGAAGCAATGGCAGCTAAAACACCTGATTTATCAGCTACGTGAAGTCGTACAAAGAACTGCGACTTAACCGCACCAATTGGAGCTATGTCTAGGTCGGCATAATCTGATTCGCCATATCCAACCGTTGAATAAGCGGCATGGCGCGTCACCGCAACTAAGTCACCCAAAATTGCCGAAGCCGTTGGCGCACCTCCTGCGCCACGACCGTAAAACATCAACTGCCCCGCCGCTTCAGACTCGACATAAACCGCGTTAAAAGCGTTGCGAACTGATGCCAAGGGATGTGACAGCGGCAAAATAACTGGATGCACGCGCACCGAGATCTCATCCTTTACCGTTAATTCGGCAATTGCTAATAACTTGATAACGCTGTTCATTGACTTTGCCGCCGCAACATCTTCTGATGAGATCTGCGAGATTCCTTCGGTATACACCTCATCAATAGTTACGGTGCTGTGAAAAGCCAGACTAGCTAAAAGCGCTGCTTTAGCGGCCGCATCATGGCCCTCAATATCGGCGGTCGGATCGGTTTCGGCATAACCAAGTTTTTGCGCTTCTTGCAAAACATCAGCAAAGGCCCGGCCTTCTTCATGCATTTTGGTAAGAATGTAATTAGTAGTGCCGTTGACAATTCCCATTACCCGGGTTATCTGGTCGCCAGCTAGGGATTCGCGCATCGAACGAATAATTGGAATTGCACCAGCAACAGCTGCTTCGTAATAGAGATCCACTTTGGCGGCATCGGCGGCATTAAATAATTCATGACCATGAGTTGCTAGCAGTGCTTTATTGGCGGTGATGACAGATTTGTTATTTTTGATCGCTGCTAAAATTAAGGTGCGAGCAGGTTCGATCCCGCCCATAACTTCGATCACGATATTTATTTCTGGATCGCAAACAATGGAGTTAAGATCAGTTGTAATCAGCGCTGCCGCCACACCATCTCGAGCACCGGCGGTACGAACACCAACCTTGCTCAAAATCAGATGGGCACCAGAGCGCTCAGAGAGTTCTTGTTGATCAGATTGCAGCAGCCGGGCCACCTGGCTACCGACCACGCCGCAGCCAAGCATGCCAATTGAGATAGTTTTAACGCCCGAAGTCATGGACCTAGTCTTTCACAGGTTGGTAGAACGGCGCTAAATATCCAGACCCAGTAGATCAACCTCAGTTTCGCGGCGCACAATTACCCGCCCGATTCCATCTTTTATCGAAACAACTGGCGGTCTTGGCACGTGATTGTAATTACTAGCCATGCTGCGCCCATAGGCACCAGTTGCTGGCACCGCTAATAAATCTCCGGGCACTATGTCAGCCGGCAAATCAATTTCCCGAATAACAATGTCACCAGTTTCACAATGCTTGCCTACCAATCGGCTGGCAACCTTTTTTGCCGGACTGGTTCGATTAGCTAAAACAGTTGTGTACTCGGCGCCATATAAAGCAGGTCGAATATTGTCGCTCATGCCGCCATCAATAGATATGTAACGTCGGTGGGATCCATTCTCCAGTGTCACATCTTTCACGGTTCCCACTTCATACAGAGTGAACATGGTTGGACCAACAATTGCCCGCCCTGGTTCGATGGAAATCTTTGGCACCTGCAAATTATGGGCAGCGCAATTTTTCTTAACTGCGGTTGCCAGCGCCGCCATCGCATTGGCCGGAATAATGTTTTCCTCCCCGGGTAAGTAGGCAATTCCATAACCACCACCAAGATCAAGTTCGGGTAGCTCGCAATTAAAGGCATCACGATACTTGGCGAGCAAAGCAATTAGGCGCTGGGCCGAAAGCTCGAAGGACTCAAAGCCAAAAATCTGAGAACCAATATGGGCATGAAATCCGCGAAGTTCCAAGTTGGCATGTGTTCGAACCGCGGCGATAGCATCCCAAGCGGCACCACTTGCAATTGAAAAACCAAACTTCACATCTTCGTGCGCAGTTGCAATTGATTCATGGGTGTGCGCTTCAACGCCAGGAGTAAGTCGCAATAATACTTTTTGGCTTTTTCCATTTTTTGCCGCCGCTACCGACACCCGCTCGATTTCATACAAGGAATCTAGAACGATTAGGCCTACTCCAACTTCGACCGCTCTTTGAATTTCAGTTACCGACTTGTTATTGCCATGGAGCTCTATTTTTGCCGGGTCAATTTCACCCGCGAGTGCTACGGCTAGTTCGCCACCGGTACAAACATCAATGCCAATTCCGCAGTCCTGAATCCAACGGGCAACCTCGGTACAGATGAAAGCTTTTGCTGCATAATAAACGGTGCCAGCGTTTGCGCCAAAAGCATCTTTTAACGCTTGGTTCCAAGCTAAGGCACGTTCCCGAAAATCAGCTTCGTCAATGAAAAATGTCGGAGTTCCAAAATCCGTAGCTAAATTTTTTGCGGTTATGCCAGAAATGGAAAGTTGCTCGCCGGTTGTAACAGCTTTTGACCACATGGTTTACATCCGCTCCGGTGCGCTAACACCAAGTAGTTCTAGCCCATTGTGAATAACCTGCTTGGTAGCGGTACACAGTAGTAGCCGGGCGGTGTGCAACGCAGATATTTTCTCATCCCCCAACGGCAGTACCCGACAATCATTGTAAAAACCGTGATATGTGCCAGCAAGCTCTTCCAGGTAACGTGCGATTCGATGCGGTTCGCGCAGTTGCGCCGCAGACTGCACAACGCGTGGATACTGCGCGAGTGTGGCTAACAATTCATTTTCCCGATCATGCCGCAATTGGGTGGGATCAAAATCTTTTAAGTCAAGAGCCACGCCAAGTTCTTGGGCGTTGCGCAAAACGGCTGCAATTCGCGCATGGGCATACTGCACATAATAAACTGGGTTCTCATTGGTATTACGTTTTAAAACATCAATATCCATCACCATTGGAGTATTCGCTGGGTAACGAATCAGGGTATAACGGGCGGCGTCAACGCCAACTTTTTCCACCAGCTCTTCCAGCGTAATAATTGTGCCGGCACGCTTAGACAATTTTACTTCTTTGCCGCCTTCCATAATCTTTACTAACTGACCAATTAAGACATCAATGTTGTATTCAGGATCATCGCCGGCACAAGCAGCAGTTGCCTTTAAGCGATTTATATATCCATGGTGGTCGGCTCCCAACATGTAAATACAGATATCAAATCCACGTTCGCGTTTGTTAATGTAGTAAGCGGTATCTGACGCAAAATACGTCAGGGACCCATCACTTTTTCGCAGAACGCGATCTTTATCATCACCAAACTCCGTTGTCCGAAGCCACAGCGCACCTTCGGTTTCAAATACATGGCCTTGTGTCTGAAGTTTAGCAATGCCGTGTTCGACCGCACCCTGCTGGTGCAATGAACGTTCGGAAAACCACACATCAAAATGCGTGTTAAAAGTTTCCAACACCTGCTGTTGTTGTTTTAGTTGAACTTTGTAAGCAGCTTCCCGAAATGCCACAAGTCGATCGGGCTCTGGCAGCGCTTTAATTGCTGGGTTGTTAGTGAGAACTTCTTCGGCCAAATCTTTAATGTATTCGCCTTGGTATCCATTGGCTGGGATTGGATTTCCAAGTGCGAGCGCTGCCACCGATTGCCCAAATAAGTCCATTTGATTTCCACGATCATTGATGTAAAACTCGCGCGTCACCTGTGCGCCGGCCGCGATTAAAACCCGACCTAAGGCATCACCTACCGCGGCCCAACGGGTATGCCCAAGATGCAACGGCCCAGTTGGGTTTGCGCTAATAAATTCTAAGTTGATCTTGATACCTTCAAGCTCAGTGCCGGTTCCGAAATCGCTCTTTGCTTCCAGAATTGTTTCGACTAGAGCTGCCTGATTCGCTCGATTTAAAGTAATGTTAATAAATCCAGGGCCAGCAATCTCTACCTTTGATATACCTGAAACACCTTGTAGTTGATCCACGATAATTTGCGCGACGTCGCGGGGATTTTTCCCGGCAGCCTTTGCTAACTGCAACGCGATTGAGGTGGCATAGTCGCCATGACCCCGATCTTTCGGGCGCTCTAACTTGATGGCTTCCGGGGCCTGCCCAGCTAGGGCTTTGGTATCGACCGCTCGAGCGATCGCAGCCTTGATAGCGCACTCCAGCTGCTCAATTTGTGTCGACATTGGGCAAGGTTAGCGCGAACCAAGGCGGTCCTTACCGAATCGTTAAATTTAAGGGTGAGATTTCTTAGAATTCATATTGCCCTTTCTTCTTTTCCCGACTGCTTTTTACTCAGCGGAAAGATTCCCTGGCACTGGTTGCAAAAGTTGATCCAGCCGGAAAGTTCAGCAATGAATTCACTAAGAAGCTGCTCGGTTTGAATTAACCGCCAACTAACTCTAATCTTGTCCCCTATCCAGACTTCAGCGGTAACGCTTTGGTAAGGATTTGCGGGAGTGGTGAAATGGCAGACACGCAGGTCTTAGGAACCTGTGTCTTCGGACGTGCGGGTTCAAGTCCCGCCTCCCGCACACGATAGATTTGTTTTATGGCAAAAAGCTCACCCGCTAAAATAAAGAAACTTGCCGCGGAAGCAAAACGGGCGGCGGCTGCCAATCGCGCGGCCAAGCAGGAAAAAAATCAACCCGCCATTAACAATAGTGATGCTGATTTAGAACGATACGAATCCCTTGCTGGTTCTTGGCGGGAATTGGGCCTAGATGCCGCAGCTTGTCGGGCGCTGGTAGCTGATGGATTGTTAGAACTAACCGATCTGCGTAAAGTTTCACTCGCTGCCGTGAAGGAGCTAGATGGCATGGGAACAAACGCAGTTCGAATTCTGGTGAGTGAATTAAAAAAGGCCGATCTCGCATTCCGAAAGTAATTAGCTAAAGTAAAGCTAGCTGATTCGCTTTAACATTAACTCCATCTGCTTATTCTGAGCAGTCTGTGCGACTACAATTGCCTCTCCAAATTTTTTAATTTCCAGGTTCTTCGCATTCTGTATCATCTGGGTCATCACAATAGCGCCATCATGATGGACGGTCATGCCTTTGAGCCACAGTAAATCGAACTGTGAACCCGAAGCATTTTTAAGTGCCAACATTTCGGCCTCCGTCATCATGCCACCCATTGAATGACCCATTGAATGACCCATCTCAACACTTTTACCAGCCTGACTTAGCCAATCCTTCATCATTATAATTTCATCAGCTTGATCATCACGAATTGCCGTGGCCAGTTCAATGAGTTCGGCATCCTTTGAATTTGTCAGCGCTAAGTTTGACATCTCAACCGCCTGCTGATGATGTGGAATCATCCCTTGCAAAAACATTACGTCCGCACCGGTTAACTGACCCATTGAAGCCGAGTTGTCGGAGTCATTCATGGATGAATGCCCCATGCCAAAGAAGCCATCATCATCTTTTGCTATAAAAGCCAACGAAATAATTACCGCTACTAAGGCAACAATTACGCCCGAGAAAATGCCGGTTTTCTTATCGATGTTTATTTGCATGATGCTCCTTTGACTGTACCAACTGTACTAGTTGCGAACGGGTTGCACTTGTTGGGGAAAGGGTTAGAATTGAGTTTCAATTTTTCGACTTCTGGGGTTAAGATTGGCTTGTTCACGAGTCCTACGTCTTAGCCCCGGCTTAGTAGGCGGCAACCCTCCAACGCGGTGGGGTGCTCCGGGTGACGAACTGGTCAGGAAACTGACAAGCGCGGTATTAATTACTTGGTAATTTCATACCCTCGTTTGCAGATCAATGACACCTACTGCGATGGAGCGAAAAAATGTCAAATAATTGGTCTTTTGAAACACTACAAATTCATGCCGGACAAACCGCAGATCCAACAACGGGTTCGCGCGCCTTACCGTTGTATCAAACAACGGCGTATCAATTCCGAGATACCAAACATGCCGCGGATCTATTTGCGCTAGCAGAACTCGGAAATATCTACACCCGCATTATGAATCCAACCCAAGATGCGGTGGAACAGCGGATCGCCGCCCTCGAGGGTGGAGTAGCTGCTTTGTTACTTGCATCAGGTTCTGCGGCAACTGCATTTGCAATTATGAATGTGGCAGAGGCGGGCGACCATATTGTGTCTAGCCCCAGTCTTTACGGTGGTACTTACAACTTGTTCCACTACACGCTGCCAAAGTTTGGCATTGAAGTAACTTTTGTGGATGATCCAGGTGATCCACAATCTTGGCGCAACGCGGTTAGGCCAAACACAAAAGCATTTTTCGGTGAAACTATCGCGAATCCAAAAAATGAAATCTTGGATATCAAAACGATAGCTGATATCGCCCATGAAGTTGGCGTGCCACTAATTGTGGACAACACCGTCGCGACGCCTTATTTGATTAAGCCAATAGATTTTGGAGCAGATGTAGTTATTCACTCGGCGACTAAGTTCTTATCTGGCCATGGCAATGCAGTGGTTGGTGCAATCGTCGATGCTGGAACCTTTGATTACGCCCAATACCCGGAAAAATTTAAGGGATTTAATCAGCCAGATCCTAGCTATCACGGCCTGGTGTACTCACAAGCATTAGGTGTTGGTTCTGCCTTCGGGGCAAATCTTTCTTATATCTTTAAAATTCGTTTGCAACTGCTGCGCGACATCGGAGCCGCAGTTGCGCCATTTAATGCCTGGCTACTTGCCCAAGGTTTGGAAACTTTAAGTCTTCGAATCGAGCGCCATGTTGAAAATGCAAAAGCGGTCGCGATCTGGCTGGAAGCTCACCCAAGTGTGGAAAAAGTTAATTACGCCGCACTTGCTTCTTCGCCATGGAACGCCTTAGCCAAGCAATACTCACCAAAGGGACCAGGTGCGGTTCTTTCCTTTGAATTAAAGGGCGGAGTCGAAGCTGGCAAGAAGTTTGTGGAATCGCTCAAACTTTTTAGTCACGTGGCAAACATCGGCGATGTGCGCTCGTTGGTTATTCATCCGGCAACAACGACTCATTCACAACTGTCTAGCGAAGAACAATTAACTGCCGGAGTGACTCCTGGGCTAGTTCGACTAAGCCTTGGACTAGAAAATATTGAAGACCTCAAAGCTGATCTTGAAATTGGATTTGCGGCAGCTAAATAATTACCAAGAAAGTAACTGAATAAAAGTTGTTAGTTGTGGGTCTAGTTCTTAAGTGCGAAAGCAATAAGAAGTAGGCCCACAACCGCTAACAGTGCTTTCACTGGGCGAGGTTCAAGTAACTTAAGCGCTGCCGGTATGAAGGTAGCGAGAATGATTAAGACACCAGGGATAAAGATCACGGCGCTGCGAGTGGCGATATCTGGTTCTCCCCATTGATAGCGCAAGTTGATCAACCCACATGCAAAA
>Ga0209702_10004816_pt1 | contig 19112 bp, 11 predicted proteins | sample FRY01_FD_187210 | JGI IMG/M metagenome (GOLD analysis project Ga0209702, IMG submission 187210) | Freshwater microbial communities from Lake Fryxell liftoff mats and glacier meltwater in Antarctica - FRY-01 (SPAdes) (version 2) | ecosystem: Environmental > Aquatic > Freshwater > Ice > Glacier...
AATATCAGAGTTTGGCAGAACGTGGCACTCCAAGGTTAAAGCCGCCCTCTTCAAAGCCCTCGATAGGTCAGTTGGTAAGGCAGTTGCCCCTTAACCAATCGGCCCCCGGTTCGAACCCGGGCCGGGGTACCATTTTCTCGGGTTCGATCCCTCCCCGCCTCTGAGTTTCTCCCGGTGAAAGACCGTTCCGCCTCAGGCCGTATCAGATGACACCGATGAAAATTCAGAACCTTTCCCGCAGACGCCTGCGCTGGATCCTGCTCTCCAGCATTCTCCTCCTGGCAGCCCTCGTCCTCTTCATCGCAGGCAGTCAGGGGACGATAGAGCAGAGCGGCGCAGGCCGGATCTACGGGGACGTGGATGAGATCCCCCATCGACCCGCCGCCCTCGTTCTCGGTTGTGCCAGGACCCTGCCGAACGGGCGTAGCAATCTCTATTTTCGCTACCGCATCGAAGCCGCCGCCGCGCTCTATCACTCCGGGCGCACCGACTACCTCATCGTCAGCGGAGACAACCGTCGCGCCGACTATGACGAACCGACCGACATGCGCGAGGCGCTCATCGCCGCCGGGGTGCCGGGGGATCGGATCTATCGGGACTACGCCGGATTCCGCACCCTCGACTCGGTCGTGCGGGCACGTGAGATCTTCGGGCAGCGAGAGTTCATCATCGTCTCGCAACGCTTCCACAATGAGCGTGCTCTCTACATCGCCCGCGGCCACGGGATCGATGCGATCGCCTTCAATGCCTCCGATGTGGCCCGACTGGGCGGACTCAGAATGAAAGCACGGGAGTATCTCGCCCGCTGCAAGACAGTGCTCGATCTCCGCCTCCTCGGGACGACGCCGAAGTTTCTCGGTCCGGCGGTGCCGCTGGGCGGACCGGTGAACTAGCAGCCTGTCGGACTTATCCCGCCCGGCTGCGGAAATCGGGGATTCGGCCCGAATTTCCCCTCGTTTTCGTCATTTGTGTTCACACAAACTCCTCAAACTCATGAGAATTCTGACTCGAACCCCAATTCCCTCGCTCAGACGCTCTAAGTCCGACAGACTGCTAGGGTTTTCGTACCGGACCGCGGTCTCACGAGGCGGGGGCCAGTTTAGATCAGAAAGAATTAATTGTAAAAATTAGAATTTCTATTAATTTAGTAATCGTTTACTTTTAACTCGACCCTGCTTCTTGAATCCCCCTCTTAACAAGACCTCGCAGCGTCTCGGTGCTGTGTTCGCGCTGCTGCTTGTCACTGCCTTCATCGTGACGACCTTCGTCGTGGCGAACATGGCGGGTAGGATGGCGAAAGAGGAAGCGGTCGCGCGGCTCCGCGACGCCGGGCATTTTCACGCGGCGGAGTTTGCAGGGCATCTCATCGAGCCCCTTTTCACGGCACGCTCTATCGCGATCTCACTGAGCGCCGCAGCCGAGAGCGGCGACGAGATCCGTCGGCCGGACTACGATCGTCTTTTTGTCCGAACACTCCGGCAACAACCGGAATTCTTCGGAGTCTGGGCGATCTTCGGACCCGGGCTGTTCGGGAGCGATGCGCCGGAGGCCCCGGGCCACGGCTACGTTCCGTACGCCTACCGCAAGAATAATGAACTCGTCTTCGAACACGACAACTACGAAGTCGATCGCGTGCTCGACTACTACCTCATCCCCACGAAGCGGAAGCGGGAGAGCATTATCGAGCCCTACATCGATACCGAGGCTGGTGATGTGCTGATGTCGAGCCTCGCTGTTCCCGTCTTTGCGAAGGGAGAAGTCATCGGGGTCGCCGGGGTCGACGTGGAGTTGGCTTCCCTGAGTGAGCAGATCTCCAGGGTGCGACCTTACGGTGATGGCCGCGCCTTTCTCCTGAGCAGCGAGGGGCTCATCGTCGCCCATTCCGATCCCAAAATGGCGGGGCAAAAAATGTCGGCGGCAGGCCTCGACGAAGTTCATCTGGGAAAGATCTCGCAGGGAGAAGAGTTCGATGAGATCCGTCCCGACCCGGCCACGGGGGAGTCGGTCTGGTATACCTTCACTCCGGTAGCGATCGGCGATACGGGGACTTCGTGGACGATGGTGCAGGTGGTGCCCACCGAATTGATCATGGACCGGGCCGAATCGATAACCCGGTGGACCTCCCTGATCGCGGTGCTCTCCATCGCCGTACTCTTTGCGGTGCTCATCCTCTTCGTGCGCTCAGTGGTGCGGCCCCTGCACGAATCCAACCAGACCGTGAGAGTGCTGCTCGACTCGATGGCGGACGGTGTCGTGATGCATGACGAGAACGGAATCATCCGCAGCTGCAACCAACGCTTCCCCGATCTGCTCGGCGTCAGTCCCGGGTCCATCGAAGGCAGGCCGATGCCGGATCTCCTCCGTCGTTATGGAGCGACTCCTCTGTATGAAAACCTGCCCGATGAGAAGAACGATACCGGGTCCACCGAACAGGGCGTCCTCACGAACGAGACGGGCAGAACCTTTCCCGTCGAGATCAACGCAAGGCGAGTCCGGGTCTCCGGCGAGACTTACTTTCTGACCACGATCCGTGATATCAGTATCCGTGCGGATCACGAGAAAAAGCTCAGGGATACGATGCTGCGCATCCGTCGCCAGGAGAAGGCCGTCCTCCAACTCGCTCTGCACACACCCGCGGGAAATGACCTTAAAGCGATCTTCCACCACACGTCGGAGCTCGCGGCACGAACTCTCAATACCGCTCGCGTCAGCATCTGGACAGGCTACGAGGCCGACGGCAGGCTCACCTGCGTGGACCTGTTCGACGCCGCGACCGGTGAGCATAGTTCCGGAGCCGAGATCTACGCCGACGATTTCCCGGACTACTTTAAGGCCATCTCCACCGGACGATGCATCTATGCGCATGATGCGCAGAGCGATCCACTCCCCCGCGCCTTTAATGAAATCCTCCTCAAGCCGCACGGCATCACCTCAATGCTGGATTCTGTGATCCGCGTCTCCGGTTCGCTCGAGGGCCTCATTTGCTTCGAGCACACCGGACCCGCCCGCATCTGGACAGAAGATGAAGTCAGCTTCGCCTCCCAGGTCGCCGACCAAATCGCCAAAGCCATCGTCCACGCGAGGATGAAAGAGGAGGAGGAACATCGCCGCAAACTCGAGACCCAGTTCCAGCAGACTCAGAAGCTGGAGAGTCTCGGCATCATGGCCGGAGGCATCGCGCACGATTTCAACAACCTCCTCCTCACCATCATCGGCAATCTCGAGATGAGCCTCGCCGAGATCCCCGACGACACCCCTGCCCGCCAGAGTCTCGAAGAGTCGCGCAAGGCTTCGCTGCTCGCCGCCGATCTTTGCGGGCAGATGCTCGCCTACTCCGGAAAAGGTCATTTTATCATCAATCCGATCAGCCTCGCCGATGCAGCCAGAGAGATGACCGCGCTGCTCGAGTCCTCGATCACAAAGCGTGCCGACCTGCGGCTCAACTGTCCCGCTGAGCTGCCGCTGGTCATGGGAGACTCGGCCCAGCTGAGGCAGATCATCCTCAATCTCATCCTCAATGCGGCAGATGCAGTGACCGGCCCCGGCGGCTTCATCGACATCCGTCTCGGCACCGTGGAATGCGACAGCGTTTTCTTCGAGGAGACGATGCTGAAAGATCCGCTTACTCCGGGGACCTACGTCGAGCTGGAGGTGCGCGACAACGGCTGTGGCATGGACGAGCAGACCCGGCTACGTATTTTCGACCCCTTTTTCACCACGAAATTCACCGGCCGCGGACTCGGGCTCGCTGCTGTCCTCGGCATCGTGCGTGGTCACCGCGGGGCCATTCTAATCGACAGCGAACTTGGGAAGGGGACGGGCTTCCGCCTCCTCCTCCTCCTCCCCGTCGCCACCGCCGCGACGATGGAACAATCGCCCACCACCCGGCGAGCCCCCGGGACTGCCCCGATTTCTCCCACTTTGCAGAGAGACGTCACCGTCCTCCTCGTCGATGACGACGACGGCGTGCGCACCACGATCTCGCGACAGCTGATGCGACTCGGCTTTCACGTCATCCCGGCGGCCGACGGCTTCGAGGCGGTGGAACTCGTCGAGCGCAGCCTCTCCCCGGGGGACAGGGAATCGCACAATTCCATCGATCTCGTCCTTCTCGATCTCACGATGCCCCAGATGGACGGCGCCGAGACTTTTGAGAAGCTGCATGCCCTGTCGCCGGATCTCCCCGTGGTTCTTTGCAGCGGTTACTCCGACGAGGAGCTGCGCTCCCGCTTCGAGGGCAAAGCCATCGCCGGCTACCTTTGCAAGCCATTCGAACTCCGGTCCCTCAAAACGGCGGTGAAAGAGGCGCTCGATCCCTCGAGGGGCGACACCTCAGGTGAGCGGGAGCTCTGCGTCCTGGCGGGCTGACGGTGGAGCGCGGCGAACGATGGAGAGGGATAAAAGCTTCCGTCTTCACGTCCTTCCTTTTCCCGGCACTTCCGTGCAGGCTGTCTCCATGGCTGCACGGAAAGAGAAACTCAGGTTCGCCGGGATCGGTTGTCGCAACATGGGGTGGAAGGATGTCTCCACCATCGGCACCCACCCGCAGGTCGAGATGGTCGCGTTTTGCGATGTCGATTCGCGGCATCTCGACTACGCGGAACGGGACTGGCCGGGGCGACCGAAGTTCTCTGACTTTCGTGACATGTTCGACAAGCTCGATGGCAAAATCGACGCAGTAAATGTCTCGGTGCCGGATCACTCGCACGCCGTCATCACGCAAGAGGCGCTGCGGCGCGGGCTCCACGTCTATTGCCAGAAGCCGCTCACTCACACCGTGTGGGAAGCGAGGCAGATGGCGCGACTCGCGGCGAAGTCGGGCTGTGTCACCCGCATGGGCAACCAGATCCACTCCGAGCCGCAATACCGCATGGCGAAGATCCTCATTCAGGAGGAAAAGAAAATCGGGAAGGTGAAGGAAGTCCACACCTGGATCGCCGCAACCGGCCACGGGCGCTCCGGCCTGCTCGAGCCGCCTGCGCAATCCGCTCCGGTCCCGCCGGAACTCAACTGGGAAAGCTGGGTCGGGCCCGCGCCCTTTCGGGAGTATGGCGGTGAACGCGTCTACCATCCCTTCACCTGGCGTGACTGGCAGGATTTCGGATCCGGCTCGATCGGGGACAACGGATGCCACCTCCTCGATCCGCTATACACCGCGCTCAACCTAACCCACCCGCTCTCGGTCACGGCGGAGCACTCGGGGATGAACGACCAGGTCTGGCCCTTTCGCGAGACCATCGTCTACGAGTATCCCGGCAACGTCTGGACAGAGTCTGACACGCTCCGCATCACCTGGTACGACGGCGGCATGATGCCGAAGCTGAAGATCGCCGGGGTGCCCGCCGCCGCATCGCTCGAGACGCCTGCCTCGCTCCTCGTCGGGACCGAGGGCTGCCTCCTCATCCCTCACTGGGGCACGCCGAAGCTTTATCCTGAAAAAGATTTTGCCGACTACACGCTGCCCGATCCGGGACCGGCTCATCACTGGCATGACTGGGTCGACGCCTGCCTCGACGGAAATACCGGCCTCTCGGACAACTTTGCCTACGCGGGTCCTCTTACCGAGGCAGTCCAGCTCGGTAACATCGCGGTGCGTTTTCCCCGTCAAAGATTGGAATGGGATCACGCCAGCCTCAAAGTGACGAATCTCGCCGCCGCCAATGAATGGATCACGAAGTCCTACCGACCGGGCTGGGAAGTGGATGAGGTCGCGACCTGATGCTTTTCCCGGGCACCTGCTCTCGAGGGCCAAACGCTCCGGGCCTGCGGCATCGTCTGCGTCTGCGTCTGCGTTCGCATCCCCGAGCGGCCCGGCGCGATGCTGCGACTCCTCGACACCGGTTTCGCGGGGATCGACATCATTGATTTCCAATACGGAAAGACCGACGGCGAGGAAGCCTGGCCGGTCTTCACTCTCGCGACCGACGATGCCGCTCTCCTCGCGGCGGTGCCGCAGCATCTCGAGGCCGCCGGATTCCCCTGGGAGGATCTCACCGGAGCGATCGACGTCGATTTCCGCGCCATCCCGCTGCGGGGCGATCTACTGGGCTATCCCGCCTTCCTCCGCCTCGACTTCTACGAGCGGCCCGGGGCGCTCCACGACTTCCTCGCCAGCCACGTCGCGGGAGACGCGAGCCCCTGCTACTTCAACTACCGCCAATCGGGTGAACGCATCGGCCGAGCCCTCATCGGGCTCGACTTTCTCTCCACCGGCGAACGCGACGGCGTCCTCGCTGCGATCCCGCGGCAGGGCGACGGCTACCGACTCTGCGAGCCGGTGGACGATGCGACGCGGCAAAGAATGGGGGCCTCCTGAGAGGTGGCAAGGTTTCCCGGGATTTTTCTGTTCCATGAAGCCATATCGGGCCATTGCGACGACGCACGGGCTGGGTTACGGATCGAGCAGATGAAACCCCCTTTCTTCCCCGGCCTGACCCCCGTCAAGGCCGCCATTCTCATTTGTGCCCTCGCGGCCCAGTCGGTTTTGCCTGGCCTGCGGGCGGGAGACCGTATCAAGATCAATAACACGAACAATCTCAATCTCGCTACAAGCTGGACCTTCGGAGTCCCTGACCGGAGCAATATGGCCGTGTGGACCAACGCCGTGCTCGGGGCCAACACCTCGCTGCTCGGGGGAAATGTCACCTGGCAGGGCATCCGCATCGCCAATCCGGGCGGGCTCGTCACGATCAGTCCGGGTAACACTCTCACGCTCTGGGCTGGTCAGGCGGGCGTCAGCATCGACATGAGCGCGGCCACGCAGGATCTCACGATCCAGTCAGGGCTCACGATCCAGTCGGCCGTCGGTCAGCTCTGGAACATCGCGGCGGGGCGAACCCTCACGCTCAATACGGGTCTTTTCACGAGGGGCGCCGGAGCCACCCTGAATATCCAGGGCGCCGGCAGTGTCATCACAACGAACATTGTTAACGACCCGCTTAGCGGCCTCATCGGGACCTGGGCCACGATCGGCACGGGGACCGCGACGCGCTTCGCGACCATCGACGGCAGCAATGTGATCGTCGCCTACCTCGGCGGCACAGGGGCGGCGACAGCGGCAGCGGTCACGGATACGACCGGTCTGGTCCACTACGATGTCGCTGCGGTCGGAGCCCTCGGCACGGGGGCCTCATTCGATACCCTGCGCTACACCGGAGCGGCCGGGACGATCACGGGGAATTTTACCGGAAATGGCATCCTGCAATCGGGAACGGGCGCGCTCACCCTCAGCGGCAATGTAGTGATCGGAAGCAATCGCGAACTCGTGCTCACGAACGGGGATGGCAATGCCGTGCGCGATCTCACCCTGAGCGGAACCACTAGTGATTCATTGAGCGGCGTTTCAGGCCTAACCAAGGCGGGTCTGGGGGCCGTCACGCTCTCGGGTGCGAACACTTACAACGGAGTTACCACTATCTCGCGGGGCCGGGTCATCCTCACGAGCACCGGCACCCTTGGCTCGGAGGCAGGAGGCACCCGTATCGGCACCAGCGGACGACTCACCCTCGCGGGAGGGGTTAGCACCGGCGAGTCCCTCTTCCTCGATGACTTCACCAATGCCTTCAATGGAGCCAATGTCATCGAGAATGTCGGCACCAACACCCTCACCGGCGCGATTCGACTCAGCGACAGCGTTCGCTGGCAGAGCAACGGCACGCTCAATGTGACCGGCGGCATCTCCACCACCAATGGCAACAGCGGGACCTCCTTTGTTGCCCAGGCCGGGTTGATCATGAACATCACCGGGAAGCCGCTCGTGCTTGGCGGCGGTAACCTCTACATGGATAATGCCGGAAAAACGATCGTCCTCGGGGTCGCGGGCAACACCTACGGCAGCAACTCCCTTTTGGGCGGGACCCTGCAGACAAACGTCGCTAATGCCCTCTCCCCCACGGCGACGATCAATTTCAGCGTTGGCTACGCCAACGCTGCCTCCATCCTGAATCTTAACGGCTTCGACCAGGTGGCCGGGGGCATCAACACCAACATCTTCTCCGTCCACGGCGCCTACGACCGCATCATCACGAGCACCGCGCCGGCCACCCTCACGACGGGGATCAACAATGCCTCGACCACGTTTGACGGCAGACTGACCGGAGCGGTCTCGCTTGCCAAAGTGGGCACCGGCACCCTCAATCTATCCGGAGTCAGCTCCACGACGGGGAATTTCACGGTAAACGGAGGCACGCTGAACCTGAACTTCGGCCGCGCTACCGCCTCCCAGAGCGGGGCCGGAGCGGTGAGCGATTATCTCCCGGCATCGGCCCCGTTGACCCTGGGCGGCGGGACCTTCCAGCTCACCGGTCGGAACAACGGGACTGCCACCGCGCTGTCTGCCGGTACTTGGAGTGCGAACCAGCCGCTCATCATCGTTGCCTCGACGGCCGGCCTTGCGCCCGGGCAACTCGTTACGGGCACCAACATCCCTGCGGGCGCTTTTGTCGTCAGTGTCCTCAATGCCACGCAGTTTATCATCGATGCCGTCCCTGCCGGGACCGGTTCGGGCACCGCCATTGCCGCCACTGCCAACAGCTTCACGACCTCGCAGACCTTTGCGGGCCTCGTCCTCAATCCCGGTGCTTCCAACGTGACTGTCACCATTCCCGCGAGCGGCTCGGACGGCACCGTCCTGAATCTCGGTGCGATCACCGCCAACGTCGGGGCCACCGTGAACTTCACCCTGCCCACCGGAACGCAAAGCGCCACCAATGGCATCACCACCAGCACTCTCAACGGCACCGGCGGGATCCTCGGCGGTTGGGCGAGAGTGGGGAATAACTGGGCAATCAACAGCACCAATGCGGCCGGTGGCAACATCGATGCGCTGGCCGGTTACACCGACGTGAATCGTCTCGGAGGCACGATCGCCGCCGCCGCCGCTACCAACGTTCGCCTCATCGAGGGCGGCGCAAGCGGCAGCGTCACGCCCGCTGCGTCCGGAACCACCGATATCAATACCCTGCTGCAAAGTGCGACCGGCACCGCGACCTACGATCCCGGGACCACCGACGTCCTGCGCCTCGGCGCGGCGGGCGGCATCATGGTCGCGAGCAATGCCGGAGCCCTGAATGTCGGGGCCGCCGCCAATGACGGCATCCTTACCGCCGGAGGCGCAGATGACACCGCCGGCACGATTTACCTGACCAGCAACCATGCGACCAACCTGCTAACGGTCAACTCCACCGTGGCGGACAACGGCACCGGCGTCGTCGAGGTCACCAGCTCCGGCCCCGGTATCCTCGCCCTCACAGGGACGAATACCTACACCGGGCGCACCAGTATCGGCGGAGGCACCCTGCGGATCACCAGCGAACAAAACCTCGGCAACAATCCCCTCGCTTTCACCACCGACCAACTCACTCTTGCGGGAGGCACTCTCAACGCCACCGCCTCCTTCAGCATCGACGATACCAACCGCGGCGTCACCCTCGCGGCGGCGGGCGGGACGATCTCGGTCAACAGCGGATTTACCCTGACCGTCGCGAATGTCATGACCGGTCCCGGCAATCTCACCAGTCCGGGGCCGGGCACCCTCGCCCTGAACGCGGCAAACACCTTCACGGGCGCGACCTTTGCCAACGCCGGCGTTCTTGCGCTCGGTCATATCGATGCCCTGCAAAACAGCACCCTCACCTCCGCCACGGCCGGGAACGTCACCTTCACCGTCGCGGGCGCGAACACTTATCGTCTCGGCGGTCTCGCCGGCAATGACACCGTCGCCCTCGGCGCCAACTCGTTGCGTCTCGGGGGCAATCACGAGACCACGACCTTCAGCGGAAACCTCACCGGCACCGGTGGCCTGACCAAGGTGGGGAATGGCACCCTCAACCTCATTAGTGCCAACGCCTTCTCCGGTGACACTCGCATCGAGGGCGGCATGATCGTTCTCGCGAATGCCAACGCCCTGCAAAACAGCACTCTCGACACCGGCGACGCGGGGCTGCAAAGCGCCAACTTCACCCTCGCCGAAGGCACCACTTACAACCTGGGCGGGCTCAAAGGCAGCGCCAATCTCGACCTCGCCCTCTCTCACCTCAGTGTCGGCTCGAACAACCAGAGCACCACCTTCTCCGGGGTGCTGCAGGGGCCCTTCCATAACAATTTCACCAAGGTCGGCAGCGGCACCCTCATTCTCGCGGGCAGTAATACCTACCTCGGCACGACGACGGTCAGCGCCGGCAGCCTCGTCATCGGGGGCACCAATCTCTCGAGCATCACCGTAGCGAGCGGAGCGAATCTCGGCGGCGAGGGCAGCACCGTCGGCAGCGTCGTTTTCCAGGGCAGCACTCACAGCCTCGAGATCGATGCCGCGACCACCACCGCGCTCGGCGCTACCGGCGGAGGCAGCCTCACCGTCACGGCTCTCAATGTCGGCGGGTTTACGATTAATATAACCGGATCCCCGGTCGGAGCCGCTCCGGTAAAAGTTCTCACCTACGGCGCCGGCGGATTCACCGGCGACGTGAACCGCTTCACCCTCGGCACCCACACCGCCGGCGTCCGCGGGGCGGGCGGATTCTCCGACAATGGCCTCGACGCCATCGTCATCGACATCGGCTACGTCACCAACACCTGGATCGGCGGAGATGCCACGAACCCCTCCTTCTGGGACGTCGGCACGACTGCGAACTGGAACAATCCCAAAGACACCCTCTTCCAAAATGGAGATGATGTCGTCTTTGCCGACGGTGCGTTGAATCTCACGCCGGTGCTGCAAGCGAACGTCACCGTGGGCAGCGCAACCTTTAGCAACACGACGGGGACCGACTACACCCTTAGCTCCGCCGCCGGTCAGACCCTCACGATCGGGATCGGAGTCGTCGCCTCCGGTTCAGGCAATGTCACTATACAAAGCGTCCTCGCCGGGACCGGTTCTCTGACGCAATCGGGCAGCGGCACGACGAGCCTGACGGCGGCGAATACCTTCACCGGCACGACCACGATCACCGACGGCACGCTCCGCCTCAGTGAGGAAGCCAATCTCGGCACCGCGCCTGCGACCTTCACCGCCGGGCATCTCACCCTCGACGGGGCCGCGGCCACTCTCACTGCAGCCGCGAGTTTCACGATCAACGATGCTACCCGGGGTATCCTGCTCGGCAGCGGCGGCGGCAACTTCGGGGCTGATGCCTCGACTGTGCTCACCGTGGGTAATGTCATCAGTGGCGGGGGAGCCCTCCGGAAAGTGGGCACCGGCACCCTCGTCCTCACCGGAGCCAACACCTACAACGGCCTCACCTCCGTCAACGCCGGAATCCTCGAACTGAACAACGCGGCCGGCAATGCCATCGCCGGGGACGGGGTCGCCGGCAGCAACGACATCCAGGTCAACACCGGGGCCACCCTGCGCCTCGGCGCCGCCGATCAGATCGCCGACAACGCCACCGTCTTCCTCAACGGAGGCATCTGGAATCTCAACGGCCAGAGCGAGACTATCCGCAACCTCAATGCGGCAGTCGCCACGACCGCGCCCGCTCTCACCCTCGGCACCGGATCAATCCTCACCCTCAACCGCGTCGACTGGGATAATACCACTGCCAGCGTCACCAGCAATCTCACTGGCGGCACCCTGCGTTTTGTCGCGGACGGCGCCACCCAGCCGATCTTCGAGACCAACTACGTAGGCGGGGTGAACGTCACCTCGGCGGTGCAGATCGACGCCACTTCCCTGACCTTCCGAGCTTCCACTTTCGGAACGACTGTGGGCGGCCAGATCACCGGTGCCGGCAAGCTCATCTACGATCCTACCGGCGGCGCCGGCGGCGTCACCCTGACCAACAGCACAAACAATTACACCGGCGGCACCCAGTGGAGTTCAAATAGCGGGGTCAACGGAGCCTGGAATCTTTTCACCGTCACTGCGAGCGGAGCCCTTGGCAGCGGCGAGGTGACACTCCAGGGCGGCAACCAGACCACCTGGATCTCGACCTTCCCCGGCACCCCGAGCGCTTTTACCTTCGGTGGCACCACGACCCACGCGAACGACTTCCGCCTCACCGGAGCGGCCACGATTTCCGCCGGCTCCCCCGTGGGCGACACTGCGGCGGGCGACCGTGTCACCCTCTCGGGAGGAATGGATCTCGATGCGCACCGGCTCTACCTCCGCGGACGCGGCACCGGCACGATCAGCGGGGGGATCATCGGGAGCGGCGGACTCAGCAAGATCGACAACCCCGGCACCTGGATCCTCACCGGAACCAATAGCTACAGCGGCGAGACCATCGTCAGCGCCGGGACCCTAATTGTGAATGGCGACAATGCCGCCGCCACCGGAGCCGTCACCGTCACTACCGGAGCCACCCTCGGGGGCGATGGCACCATCGGCGGGGACACCACCGTCAACGGCACCCTCAGCACTGGGCCTCTCGCCACGACCGGTTCCATCGGGACCCTCGACTTTAATGGCAACGACCTCAGCTTCGGCGACGGTAGCATCTGGCTCGTCGATCTCGTCCAGGGTGTCACGGAGAGTTCCGACGCGATCCTTGCCGGTGCCCTCACGATCGGAACCAACTCGACCCTTACCTTCGGTCTCAGCGGAACCTTCAACGGCGATGAGATCTATACTCTCGCGACCTACACCAGCCGAATCGGCACCTTCGCCAACTACGATACCTCCGGAGTCTACACCATCGGCGGGAACAGCTTCGTTCTGGATTACGGCACCAACACCATCACCCTCTCCGCCATTCCCGAGCCCGGGACCCTCGCCCTGCTCGGTCTCGCTCTCGGCGGATTTGTCGTCCGCCGGTTCCGCAAACGTCGCGCCTGATGCTGCGTCGGGACCGGACGGGAGGACTTTCATCCTTTCCCCCGCGTGCGACAATAGCTCTTCGATTCGGGCACAGGTTTCAGTGCTTCGAGATCGACATCGTTGGCAATCGTGTCGGGTCCCCAGTGAAAAATTCGCCCGAAGAGCGGCAACCAGGGTCCGCTCTCAATCATCTTCTGAAAAAAGACCTCGTGCTCTTTTTCCTTCACCCCCATCTCATGCAGCACCTCGTCGTGGTCGGTGATGCCGAGCTCGTGAAAGCGGTGCATCATGATGAAATACTCGCAGACATTTCCGCGCTCCAGCTTTCCCGCGAAGAAATAGGGCATGAAGCGACCGATCACATAACAGCTCAGTCCGACGATTTTCCCGATGAGGTAAAATTTCAGCTCATACCAGCGTGAAGGATCGATCTCATACTGATCCATCAGTCCCCTGACCTGGCGACGATGTTCCCACTCGTCCTCCTCGATCTGACGCACCGCCTCTCTCTCTGCCTCGCGTCGGCGTAGCGAGCCCGCATGGCCGATGTAGGCAAACGCGGCCGCCCGCTCACCGGAGTAAGCGCGCTTGAGTAGATCGACGAGAGCGGGATGATCGATTTTCGGAGGCATGTGCGGGTGCCGGAAGGTCGTCCGCAGCCTGCATGAAGTCACGAAGATTTCGAAAAAACAGCGCCTCATCTCTCACGCCAACTCTTTCGCAGCGGTATCTTCCACGTCGCCACCGGGGCTGATCCGCTTCTATCCTTTCAGCAAATTCATGCGATCTTCCCCCCGATGATCCGCCGCTCCTTTCTCATCCTTTCTCTCGCCGCGCTTGCCCTGACCCTGTCGCAGTGCCGCACCCCCGTGGACCCGGCCACGCCTTCTTCACCGGCGGCGGTCGCGCCGGGACAGATGCCGCAGATCATCAACGTCTCGGCCTACGATCCCAAGGAAAAGCAGCGCGAGGGCCGCGCCTTTACCGAACACGACCTCTCCGCTCTGAGCGCAAACGGGTCTGCCGCCCTCATCGCCCGGGCCGGCAAGGGAGGCAATCTTGACACCAAATGCGCGAACTTTCTCACCGCCGCCGACCGCACCGGGATGCTGCCGGGCGTCTACTACCGTCTTCAGAATCACCTCGATGCTGTCGTCCAGGCCGACCAGTTCATCGACCGTGCCCTCGCTCTCGCCCGCAGCCGTGATTGGACCGCCCCGTCCCTCCTCCTCGTCGGCGACTTCGACGCGCAGTCGCGGATGTCGGACATCCTTCGCTTCATGGACCGCGTCGAGAGCCGCACCGGTGTCGTCCCCGTCGCCTACCTCGAGAACAGCGGCCATCTCAAGCTCCTCCTCAGCGGAGCTGACGAGGCCACCAAAGCAAAACTGCGCCGCATGCCCTACTGGATCGCCCTCTACTCCCACGACAAGGGCTACGATCCCAAGTATCCGCAATTCCCCATCCCCGGCCATCCCGACGTGCTGGCGAAACAATACAATGTCTGGCCCGACTGGGCGATCTGGCAGTATGGTGGTGTCGAGTGGAGCGGCGGCCGCTCTCAGGCGAAAGTCTACAGCCACGGTGCCCATCGTTACCCCGCCTACTTCGGCGACCTCGACCGGCCGGTGGAGCGAAATGTCTTCAACGGCTCCCGCGCCGATCTCCAGGCATTCTGGCAAAAGCACGGAGTGCCCCTGCCGTGAGGGGGAGGAAATGCCCGACGACTCGCAGCTGGATCATAGGCCGCGCACGATACAGATATACTCCCTTGCTTTGCGCCGCGAAGTTAGGCATCTTTTCAAAACGGAACTCAGTCTTCCCAATTCGCCGGACCTGTCCCGCTCGTCCGCTCGTCGGCCGACGCTGCGATTGTATCTTGCGGTTGGCATGTTCGTAACAGATGACGCCACCCTAGCAGCCTGTCGGCCTTATCCCACCCGGCTGCGGAAATCGGGGATTCGGCCCGAATTTCCCCTCGTTTTCGTCATTTGTGTTCACACAAACTCCTCAAACTCATGAAAATCCTGACTCGAACCCCAATTCCCTCGCTCAGACGCTCTAAGTCCGACAGACTGCTGGGTCGATTGCGCATCCCGATTCAACACGGAATGGAAGAACTGGAGGCCGATCTCCTCACCGTCGGGGAACTCGTGGCATGATTATCGTGGCGGACTGCTCGCCACTCACCGCACTTCTTACCGTCGGTGAAGAAGATCTCCTCGCAATCCTGTTTGCCGAGGTGATCATCCCGGCAGCGGTGCGCGATGAACTGAAACGGAGCCACGATTCCCTCCCTCCCTGGCTACGAGTGGCGTTGGTTAGGGATTCGAGTGAAGCCCGGCGATTCCAACCGATCAAATAGCTCACTGTCCCTGCAACTCCCCGAAGAGTTCGCGGAAGGCGGCGACCATTTTCACCGAGGCCTCCGTTTCTAGGTAGCTGGACTTGGCGCGCCAGGTTTCGTAGCCTCCCCATGCGTGCTGTTGCGGGGTGGGCAGATAGCCGTTGTAGCCGTTGGCCAGTTCGATGACCATGGTGGTGCCGAAGGGGCTGAGCTTTTTCAGTTCGAGCCCGATCTCGACGAAGGTCTCGCAGGGGGTCGTGAGCAGACAGAGGTCGCCGATGCGGTAGGCGTGGAGACTCACGGGCACGGTGTCGGGATACTCGCGCAGTTGCAGGGTCTCGCGGGCGTAGATGGCCTCGACGGGTTTTAGATTGCCGTTGATGAGTTGCTCCGGACTGCTCATGATCTCGTGGGCGCGGGCGAGCTCGGTGGCGTCGGGCTTGCGCACGCCGAGGTCGAGGTCGCGGGTGAGGACGGCGACGGGGAGATCGGACTCGTATTTGATCGTCGTGTAGGCGGCGAAGGCCGAGTCGGCGACGGACTGCGCGACTTCGATCATCTTTTCCCCGGCTTCGTATTTTTTCTCGGGCGCGGGCGCTGCGTAGTTGATGTTGTTGATGTCGCCACTGGTGCCGTTGGATAGGATCGCGACGTAGTCCTCGCAGCCGGGGGCGACTAGTGCGCCCATGATGTTGGCAAAGCGGTCGAAGTAGTCGCCCGAGAGCTGGGCCTTTCCCGCCGCCGTGCGCGGGGGGCCGCCGACGAAGTGGAGGGCGTAGTTGGCGAGCAGGCCGATGGGCTTTTTATCTCCTTGTGAGGATCGCACGGCGAGCAACGGAATGGCGGGATCGACGGGTCCGGCTGGTTTGGAAGCCTTGCCCCCGCCCTTGTCGTAGCCGGGGTTCATGCGGACCTCGTCACTGCTGTCGCCGAAAGGATTTTCGTATGGCTCTGTCACGAACCAGCGGCGGTTGAAAACCTGGTCACGATTCTCCCCGACCGCCCAACCCGCCTCGGCAGGCTCGAGCCGGGCGTAGGCGGCGGCGATGGAGTCGGCGATTTTTTCGGCGAGGTAGATCTGATAGGCGAGCGAGGGATTCGACTGGAAGGCGGGGGTGGCGGTGGGGGCGGAATGGGTGTGGGTCGCGGCGATGGTGAAATGGGCGGCGGGGATGCCGGTCTTCGCCGAGGCGAGCCGCCGGGCGGAGTCGGCCAGCTCGCGCGGGATGAGGCAGGAATCGACGAGGGTGAAACTGACGAGGGTCTTGTCATCGCCCAGCATGAGGGTGCGGCAGTGGATGCGCTCCTCGGTGTCGTCGAGGAAGGTGGCGGCCATCGAGCCGGCAGTGGAGATGGGGTAATGGGTCGGCAGCGGGGTGATGTCGGTGACATCTGCCCCCGCCTGGAGTTCCCCGGCGCGGGATGCGGTGGTGGCGAGTCCGAGCAGGCATAGGACGAAAAGGGCAAAGCGTTTCATGTCTGCGAGTGTAGTGAAAAACGGGGAGGCATGGCAATCGTTTCCCTATGGCGGGGATGCGGGACCGGCCGCGCCCTGCGACGGAAGATTTTTTCGATAAAGTTTTGCCCCGGGCGGGCGATTTTACTAGGGTTGCCGCATGGCTCGCCGTCACACTGTCGGATGTCTTTCCCTGATGATTTTTCTCCTCGTCGGGGCGATCTTCATCTGCCTGGGGTACTTCCTGATCCTGCGTCCCGAGTTGGAGGTCGGGCGACGGTTTGTGGAAGGTCGCTGTGAGATTCTCGGTAGGCAGATCATCGAGGAGGAAAGGCGATCCAAGAGTTCGACGAAGGCGCCGAGCCTGTCGAGACGCATGCACTACCGGCCCGATTTCCACATCCGCTACGAGGTCGCAGGGAAAGCACTCGAGGCGCGCACCTGGCGCATCGTGGAGTCCTCGAGCACCTCGAAAGCCTCGCAGGAGAAAGTGCTCGCCCGTTTCGAAGTGGGGCAGAGCTATCCCTGCTGGTATGATCCCGCAGATCCTGCGCGGGTGGTCGTGGAAAAGGGTCCCTCGATGGGCGGGATCCTTTTCACCGCTTTCGGGGGCCTCTTTTTCTTGATCGGGGCAGGGGGCATCGTCCTCGCCCCGCTGCGCGGGCTCCGCTCGCTGGCGAGGTAGGGAGTAGTCACTCCTCTCAATAGTTATCGAGGCTCTCGAAGATCTGCCACGGAGGGAGAGTGTCGTCGGCGACTTCGTAGTCGAATGAGCCGGTGGCAGAGGCGAAGATCGAGCGGACCACTTTCCAGTCCGCGCCGTCTTTTTTGAGCTGCACCTGAATCTCGCGCTCGGCGACATTTACGGCCATCTCGGGATCGGACGGCTCTTTGTCGTCGAGAGCAGTGAGATACCCCTGGTAGATGGCCCAGTCGCCGGCCACACGGAGCCGCCCATCGGAGAGATCACATCTCACCCCCGTCAGTTCGCTGACTGCGGCATCGACCGGAGTGAGGACCGCTTTTCCTTCATCGGAATCGGGCTCCGGGAGACTGAGCGGCGCCTGCTCGAAGGGCATCGTGAAGGTCACTCCACTCGGGTCCTTCAATGACATCTGGCTGGGACCGTGCTCCTCGAGTTCGCCCACAGCGAGGGTGAGGCGACCCTCCTCGAGTTTCATGAGTTGCTCCACGGAGCCGGGTTGCCCCTCTATCTCGTAGTTAAAAGTCACATGGAGCAAGCCATCCTCGCGGACTTTGCCGAAGAGCTTCCCGTAGGCGCTGCCCGCTTCGGAACTTCCGAACTGGGTTCCGGAGACAAAGTCACCGTCGATGATGAGGAAAATCTGATCCTCGGTATTCTCCGATTTTTTTTCAAAAGCGAGGAGTCTGGGTTGCCCGGAATCCTCCTGGGCGAAGGTGCCGAAGGCGATGCCGAGAGTCGCGAGGGCGAGGGCGAGGAGGGGGCTACGTTTCATGATCGTGAGGAGGGAGGTGGTGATGCTGCGGTGACGGGAAAGAGGATGACTTGATACCCGACTTTGCGAGCCCTCGGGGATTGCGCTTCCCCTCTTTACTAACGCAACGGAGCATCCTTCACAATCTTTCCTCTCGCCTCCGCAGGATTCAGTCCTGCTTGCGTTTGCGGCTTGCGCGGGACAATGATGTAGCTTCCCTCTATCACCCATGCCCGAATCCTATTCCAACGACCCCGCCGAAATTGCCGCCTCGATCCGCGCTCTGCCGCTGACCATGGATGCCCTGGAAAACTCCTTGGAGGATACCACCAGTCCGAGGTCCGCTCCTTCTACATTGCCGTCGCCATGTTCCATCTCGCCGAAGACCGGATCGAGATCGCCCTGGCGATTCATCGCGTCCTCAAAGACCTCCTCGGGGCCGACAACCCCGGCGTTCTTCAACTCGGCCTCGGCATAGGGAGGAAAACCTATCAGTCGCTTCAGCAACGCATTGAGCAAGACGAGGCGCGAGCCATCCGGGTCGAGGTGCCGACCCGCATCCGGAAATCCGATCCGGGATTTCTGCCTCCCTCTTTCCACCACTCCGAAGTCGAGGCTCTCTATCACCATGGCTTCGATCTCCCGCCTTCGGTGATCGGGGAGTTGCTCGCGCTCCCCCGGGCGAGCCTCATCGCCGACCTCGAGGCCGTGTTGCACGACGCCCGCGACCGGGGCGTGCTTTTCAGCGAAGGCAGACTCCCGGGTGGGAATAAAGATACTTTTTTTCCCGTGCACGCGATCTTCCTCCTTGGGGAAATCGGCGCGGTTGATTCACTGCCGCGGATCTATGAGCTCTTCGCCGAAGACGAAAACTCGCTCGAATTCTGGTTTGGTGATTTTCTCAGCTCCCATCTCTGGCGTCCGGTCCGCCAGCTCATCCCCGGCCGTTTTGAGGAGGCTGAGAGATGGGTTCTCGCCGCCGTCGGCGACTGGATGAATCGTCTCAGTCCGGGCAAAGGGCGGGACGCGGCCGTGAAGCGCTACGCCTCGCGGGTCTTCGAGTCCGATCCCGAAGCCGCCCTGATCTGGGTGGGATCC
>Ga0209702_10004817_pt1 | contig 19110 bp, 19 predicted proteins | sample FRY01_FD_187210 | JGI IMG/M metagenome (GOLD analysis project Ga0209702, IMG submission 187210) | Freshwater microbial communities from Lake Fryxell liftoff mats and glacier meltwater in Antarctica - FRY-01 (SPAdes) (version 2) | ecosystem: Environmental > Aquatic > Freshwater > Ice > Glacier...
CTAATACTTGCATTTCTGGACCAGTAAACCAAACATTATCATACTTTGTTGGATCGTCTTGCACATAAAAAATAATACCACTATTTCCGTTTTTAGAAATTTTCCATTCCAATTTCAAATGAAAATTGCCGAAAGATTCATCAGTTACAATATCACCGCCAGTTAGTTGTTGCTCTTTTTTACTTACTCCATCAAAAAACAACATTCCATCTTCAACCTTCCATGCAGAACCAGTAGTTGATTTTCCGTAACTATGCCAGCCTTTTGTTGTTTTTCCATCGAACAAATTAATCCATTTGTTGGGTTTAGGTTGAGTAGGAGTAGTAAAAAGTTGACTAACAAAAGCAATTACAACGGTAAATATTGGAATCATGATATAGTTATTTTTTTAGCAAGAAAATATATTTTACCATTTGTTCGGCATCGGCTTCGCTTATCTGAGAATGAGGCAACATTGGAACTTCGCCCCAAACTCCTTTTCCACCTTTAATTATTTTACCTGCAAGCATTTTAATATTTGCTTCATTGTTTTCATATTTAGCTGCCACATCAGCATAAGCTGGACCTATTAATTTTTCTTTTACTTTATGGCAGGTTAGGCAATCTGATTTGCCAATTAGTTCCAACCCTTTTTGATAATCGGGGTTAGTGCTTAGGTCAACAACAGCAGGCTCAGCCGTAGTTGTTGTTTCAGTGGCTTTCTCATCCTTTTTTTCTCCACCTCCGCAAGCAAGTACAAAACCGGCAAATGCAAATAATACAATATACTTTTTCAATTTGATTTATTTTAATGTTTTAAAAATACACTTTTTTAATTAACTTATTTAAGATAGAATGCGGAAAAAATAAAACCCTATAAACTCTATATTCTTCATGAGATTTCTCCTCCTTCGCAATCGAAGTCGTCGAAATGACGAAATGCCAAATGCCGCCCTTCGACAAGCTCCCCGCAATAAGCGGGGCAAGCAGGGTTGACAATCCTCTAATGCCTAACTCATAATTCATTGTATGCCTAATATCCGTTTATTCAACTCATCATTTATTCCTGTTCCCGCAAAATCATCAAATGCTTTATCCGTAACTTGTATAATATGATTTTTAATAAATGGAGCACCTTCTGCAGCACCAATCTCTGGATGCTTGATAGCACATTCCCATTCCATCACAGCCCAACCAGCATAATCGTACTGTGCCAATTTACTAAAGATTGTTTTGAAATCAACCTGGCCATCTCCCAACGACCTGAATCTACCTGCTCTTTCAACCCATCCCTGATAACCTCCATAAACTCCTTGTTTTCCAGTTGGATTAAATTCTGCGTCTTTTACATGAAACATTTTAATTCGATCGTGGTAGTGATCTATATATGTTTTGTAATCGAGGCATTGAAGAACAAAGTGTGATGGATCATACAACAAACATGCACGTTGATGGTTATTTACTTTATCTAAAAATAGTTCATAACTAACACCGTCATGCAAGTCTTCTCCAGGGTGAATTTCATAACAAAGGTCAACCCCATTTTCATCAAACACATTCAATATTGGCAACCATCTTTTTGCTAATTCATCAAAACCCATATCTACTAATCCCGCTGGTCGCTGTGGCCAAGGATAAACAGTTTGCCAAAGCAATGCACCGCTGAAAGTTCCATGAGCATTGAGTCCTAGGTTCTGCGAAGCTTTTGCAGCATATTTTAATTGTTGAACAGCCCATTCAGTTCTTGCAGTTGAATTACCTCTTAAGTTCTCAGGAGCAAAGCCATCAAATAAAGTATCGTAAGCAGGATTTACTGCAACTAGTTGACCTTGTAGGTGAGAGCTTAGTTCTGTTATTTGTAAGCCAGCAGTTTCAACAATACCCCTAATTTCATCGGCATAGGTTTTGCTTTCTGCAGCTTTTTGTAAATCAATACAGTGTTTATCCCATGAAGGAATTTGAACTCCTACAAAACCTAAATTGGCTGCCCATTTGCAAATAGATTCAAGCGAATTAAATGGGGCATTATCTCCCATAAATTGCGCTAAAAATATACCAGGTCCTTTTATTGTTTTCATTATTTATAAGGTATAATTTGTCCACTTTAATTCCGAATTTGATGATGCAACTACATTATCAATAAATGCCATTCCTCTTATTCCATCTTCTACCGAAGGAAAATCGAGTGCTTCTTTCGGAGGAGTTGTTCCATTAATTTTTGCCATTAATGTATTAGCAAAATTTTTATAAATATTGGCAAAAGCTTCTAAGTATCCTTCGGGATGTCCGCCTGGTGTTCTACAATTGCTAGTTGCATAAACAGATAATCGATCGGTGTAATTGCTTCCAGCACGAAGTATTTGTGTTGGCTGATCGAGCCATTTAATAATTAGTGTGTTGGGCTCCATCTGCGACCATTCTAGTCCACCTTTTTCGCCATACAATCTAATTTTCAACGCATTTTCTTCGCCCGCCGCTACTTGTGAAGCCATTAAAACGCCGGTTGCACCATTATCAAAATGAAGCAATACGCTTCCATCATCATCTAGTGCTCTGCCTGTTACTACAATATTTAGATCTGCACAAAGTTTTACAATTTTAGCACCAGAAATATATTCTGCTAGATGTGCTGCATGGGTTCCAATATCTCCCATGCTTCCGCTTTTTCCCGATTTTGTAGGATCTGTTCTCCATGCTGCCTGCGCATTTCCTTCGCGTTCGCTTAGTTTACTCAACCAACCTTGTGGATATTCAACCCATATCTTTCTAGTCTTTCCAAACACTCCGTCGGCCACCATTGCTTTGGCTTGTTTTACCATAGGGTAACCAGAATAAGTATGAGTAAGGCAAAGAATTAAACCAGTAGCATCTACCTTTGCTTTTAATTGTTTTGCTTCATCTAATGTAAAGGCAATTGGTTTTTCTATTACAACATTAAAACCATTATCTAAAGCCATCATCGCGGGGGCAAAATGCGCAAAGTTGGGGGTAACAATGGTTACAAATTCCATGCGAATATCAGCAGGAAGTGCAGATTCTTTGGTAATCATTTCCTCAAAATTGAGGTAGATTCTGTTTTTGTCTAGAAACAATAATTCACCTGATTCCTGTGCAATAGCAGGAGTAATGCTTAAAGCACCACAAACCAATTCTATCATTCCATCCATATTGGCAGCTATTCGGTGGATAGCGCCTATAAATGCGTCTTTTCCTCCACCAATCATTCCCATTCTTAGTTTTCTTCCCATCTCTAAAAGTAAAATATTTAACTGATTATTTTTAGTCTTTCTTAAACAGTAATTTTTTTGATCACCAACAAATATTATATTTAGTCCTCAATTGCTATATGATAGAGAAATCTAATCGTAGAAAAACGATTAAAAATTTGCTTGCTGGTACTGCTGCAATAGCAGTTAGTCCTATTATTTCTGCTATGTCATCATCAACTTTTAATGCTAAAAAATTGCTTGGTAATATTAATCATTCAGTATGTAGATGGTGTTTTAGCGGAATTTCGCTTGATCAACTTTGTATTGAAGTTAAAAAAATTGGATTTAGTGCCATTGATTTAATTGGACCAAAAGAATGGCCAATATTAAAGCAGCACAATATTATTTCGAGTATGTGCAATGGCGCAGAAATCAATCTGGTAAAGGGCTGGAACGATCCTCAATATCATTCAACTTTAATTAAAAATTATACGGAGCATATCGATTTGGTGGCTGATGCAGGATACAAAAATTTAATTTGTTTTAGCGGAAATAGAAATGGGATGGATGAAGAAACAGGATTAAAAAATGCTGCTGAAGGATTAAAAAAAATCATGTTGCAGGCAGAAAAAAAAGGTGTTATAATTCAGATGGAATTGTTTAATAGCAAAGTAGACCACAAAGATTATATGGCCGATAAATCGGCTTGGGGTATTGAGCTATGTAAACGAATTGGCTCGCCCAATTTTAAATTGCTGTACGATATTTATCACATGCAAATTAATGAAGGTGATGTGATTCATACTATTAAAGACAATCATGCGTATTTCGGACATTACCATACCGCCGGGGTTCCAGGAAGGCATGAGATAGATGAAACACAAGAATTGTTTTATCCTGCAATAATGAAAGCAATTGTAGCAACTGGTTATAAAGGATTTGTAGCGCAAGAGTTTATTCCATTAGCAACAGATAAACTAGGGTCGTTGAAAAAGGCTATTGAGGTATGTGATGTTTAGGCAATAGGCATTGGGCATTAGGCATTAGGCATTGGTTTCAAAGAAAAATAAAAAATAAAAAATGGCGGAGCAAAATTTTGATGCAATTGTTATTGGTTCAGGAATTAGTGGTGGATGGGCTGCTAAAGAACTTACCGAAAAAGGCTTAAAAGTATTGATGCTCGAAAGAGGACGCAATATTGAGCACGTAAAAGATTATGTGAATGCTAATAAAGAAGCGTGGGACTATGAGCACCACGACAGAAAAACACAGGAAATGATTGCCAACAATCCTGTGCGCAATAGAGATTATCCTTTAAATGAATCAACATTTAATATGTGGGCCAATGAAAAGGAAAGTCCATATACAGAAGTAAAGCGCTACGATTGGTTCAGAGGCTACCATGTTGGTGGAAGATCATTATTATGGGGCCGACAAAGCTATCGTTGGAGCGATTTAGATTTTGAAGGAAATGCTAAAGATGGTATTGCTGTTGATTGGCCTGTGAGATATAAAGATATTGCACCTTGGTACGACTATGTAGAAAAATTTGCAGGCATTAGTGGTAATAGAGACGGACTTGCAGTTCTGCCAGACGGACAATTTCAGCCTCCAATGGATATGAATTGTGTGGAGAAAGACGTTGCCAAAAGAATTAAAGATTATTATAAAGGAGATCGAGCAATGATTATTGGCCGAACTGCTAATCTTACCCAAGCATTAGAAGGCAGAACCAATTGCCAATTTAGAAATAAATGTTGGCTAGGATGCCCATTTGGCGCCTATTTCAGCACCCAATCATCTACGCTACCAGCAGCAATGAAAACAGGTAATTTAACATTGCGTCCATTCAGTATTGTTTCCAAAATTATTTACGATAAAAACACAAAAAAAGCAACAGGTGTTGAAGTGGTTGATGCAGAAACCAATAAAACTTATGTATACAATGCAAAAATTATTTTCTTAAACGCATCAACTTTAAACTCTGCTTGGATTCTAATGAATTCTGCAACCGATGTTTGGGAAGGTGGATTAGGAAGTAGTAGTGGCGAATTGGGTCACAATATTATGGATCATCATTTGGGAGCAGGAGCAAACGGAAAAGTAGATGGGTTTGAAGATAAATATTATTATGGCAGAAGGGCCAATGGAATTTATATACCTCGATATCAAAATGTAAAAGGCGATATGCGTGATTATAAAAGAGGATTCGGTTATCAGGGCGGTGCTGGTAGACAAGGCTGGAGTAGAAATATTGCCGAGATGAATATTGGTGGTGAGTTAAAAGATGCATTAACAGAACCAGGTAGTTGGACAATGGGTATTATGGGATTTGGTGAAGTACTACCAGACCATGCGAATTTCATGACACTCGATAAAACGGTAAAAGATAAATGGGGTTTAAATGTAATTAAGATTGATGCAGAACTAAAGGAGAACGAATTGAAGATGCGTAAAGACATGCAAGCAGATGCAATTGAAATGCTTACTCAAGCTGGAGTAAAAGATATAAAAGGGTATGATGCCAATGGTGTATTAGGAAGAGGTATTCATGAAATGGGAACTGCACGTATGGGCGCCGATCCAAAAACATCTGTAGTAAATAAACACAACCAAATTTGGGATGCACCTAATGTATTTGTAACCGACGGTTCGTTTATGACTTCTGGAGCATGTGTAAATCCGTCATTAACTTATATGGCATTTACTGCAAGAGCGGTTGACTTTGCAGTGAGTGAATTAAAGAAAGGGAATTTATAAATCAGCATAACAGTATTAAAATAAATTTATGAATAGAAGAGAAGCATTATCCAGCGTTGCCATTTTATTAGGAGGTACTTTAATAGGAGCTGAAGTTTTTTTATCGGGATGTAAAAATACATCAACAAATGTAATTGCATTTACTCCTGATGATATTGCATTTTTAAATGAAGTTGCCGAAACAATATTACCTGCCACAAGCACACCAGGAGCTAAAGAAGCTAAAGTAGGTGAGTTTATGACGGTGATTGTAAGAGATTGTTATAAACCAACAGAACAAACTGTTTTTATGGAAGGCATGAAAGCATTGCAGAGTAAAGACGCAAAAGCAAAAATCAACAAATCGTTTATGGAAGCAACTCCAAAAGAACGTCATGATTTATTGGTTGCTTTAGATGCAGAACAAAAAGCATTTCAAGAAAAGAAAAAACCAGAAGAGCTTCCACATTATTTTAGAATGATGAAAGAGTTAACACTCTGGGGTTTCTTTACCTCCGAAGTTGGAGCTACCAAAGCATTGCGCTATGTTGCAATACCGGGTAAATACGAAGGATGTGTTGATTATAAAAAAGGCGATAAGGCATGGGCGACTTAGGAGGCATTGGGCATTGGGCATTGGGCATTGGGCATTAGGCATTAGTCATTTGTATAAATATTTTTAAATTTAAAGTATGATTAATAAAAGAAGAGATTTCATCAAAACCGCTAGTCTTGCAGCAGCAGGATTTAGTTTGCCATTTACAGGCAAGAGCAACATGCTAGAATCTTTTGCATCTTATAAAACCGTAAAGAAATTTGGCATTCAATTGTGGACTGTAAAAGAAGACATGGCATCTGATGCAAAAGGAACGCTTACAAAGCTTGCTGGGTATGGTTATAAGCAGATAGAAAGTTTTGAAGGAGCAGAAGGTATTTATTGGGGGATGAAAAATACCGAGTTTAAAAAACTAATGGACGATTTAGGAATGAGTTTAATTTCTTCTCATTGTAATAATACGGTCGATTTTGTTCGCAAAGCTTCAGAAGCTGCTGAGATTGGTGTTAAGTATTTAATTTGTCCTTATAAAGGCGCACAAAAATCAATTGATAATTTTAAACGATTCAACGACGAGTTTAATATTAGTGGTGAAATATGTAAGAATAATGGAATTAGGTTTGCTTACCATAATCACGATTATTCTTTTAAAATAATAGATGGACAAATGCCACAAAAAGTAATGATGGATGGAACAGATGCATCATTAGTAGATTTTGAAATGGATATTTATTGGGTAGTTGCTGCCAAAGAAGATCCACAAGCTTGGTTCAAAAATTACCCAAATCGCTTTAAGTTATGTCATGTAAAAGACCAAACTAAAACCGCAACCGGAATAGAATCTTGCCAGATAGGAAAAGGTGCCATTGATTTTGCTTCAATACTTAAAACAGCAAAAAAGTGCGGCATGTTATACCATATTACAGAGCAAGAAGCATTTACTGGAAGCACACCAATCCAGAGTGCCGAGGCCAATGCAGCTTACATGAAAAAATTCAGCAATTAAAAACTACGGTATTCTCTTTTTATAAACTGATTTGCATCATCAAAATTGGTGATTTTCATATTCGGTCCATCCCATAATAATTTGATATTTCTTCCAGGGTAGGATGCACTGCCATTGGCATTTTTCTTTTGTAAATCATGACTGCGTATAGCAAGGTTGCCCATTAACACACTTTCGGTAAGTGGACCAGCAATATCAAAATGAGAACTTAAGTTTTTTGCCAAATCAGACCCATATCCTGCAATAGCGGCTTCAACCCAAGCAGCATAATGGCCATTATCTCCATTCGGTACTCTTGCAATAGTTTGAGGAACTATGGTTGTTTTACTCATAGATGTTGGTAGTAAATTAGGCAAAGCACCGTAAGTACCACAAATCATTTTTCCTTTAGTACCAAGAAAAATTGTACCGTTACCACCATCGCCCATTACTTCATTTGGTCCGAGTTCTTCTGGTCTATCGGGACGAATACCGCCATCCATCCAATGTAATTTTAAATCGGGCTTACCATTTTGTCCTTTAAAAGTTAAAATGATATGAGAAGCCGTAGGACAACTTTCCGGATAATAAGCACGCGTCCACGGTTGTAAATATCTTGTAGCAACACTACATTCTGCAGAAATAGGATAGCCCAAACCTAATACAGCAAAGGCTGGAGCCATAATATGGCAGGCCATATCGCCCAAAGCACCAGTACCATAATCCCACCAGCCGCGCCAGTTAAAAGGAAGCAATCCATCTACATATTCTTTTTGAGGAGCAGTGCCAAGCCAAAGGTTCCAATCTAATTCTGGCGGAATGGTTCCGGTAGTTATAGGCCAACCAACTCCTTGAGGCCAAACAGGTCTATCGGTATAACAATAAATAGTATGTACATCACCAATAATACCAGCATTGTACCAATCAATTAATTGCCGAACTCCATCTCCAGAAGCACCTTGGTTACCCATTTGTGTTACTACACTATATTTATGTGCAGCATCGGTCATGGTACGCGCTTCATAAATATCGTGCGATAAAGGCTTTTGAACATACACATGTTTTTTCAATTGCATAGCAGCTAAAGCTTGTGCGGCATGCATATGGTCGGGAGTAGAAACAGAAACAGCATCAATATTTTTATGTTCTTTATCGAGCATTTCTCGATAGTCTTTATAATATTTTGCGTTGGGGAAATTTTTTCTAGTTTTTGCAGATTGCCTATCATCAACATCACATAAAAAAGCAATATCCGCTTTACCACTTTTAAAAAAATTGGCAATATCGCTCCCACCTTTACCACCAGCACCTATTCCAGCAATTTGTAGTTTATCACTAGGGGCAGTAAAACCTCTACCTAAAACATGGCGAGGAACAATATAAAATCCAGCGGCAGCAAGGGCGCTATTGCGAATAAAAGAGCGACGGGAATTGTTATTCTTCATGATGGATCAATAATTAAAACATGAATATAATATATTTTATGGATGCATATTATTTCAAAATAAATTAAAATAGTGTTTTACTAAAATATTTAGTAAATTCATGCTAAATTATTTAACAAACTAAAATTGTATTTATGCAAGCAGGATTTACGTTGAACCATACTGGGAGGTTAAATACCAAGGAACAATGCAGTCAATATATGCTGATGGCATATCCTCAAACAACAAAGCAAGTTGGTGTAATTGCTCCTCCCATTGAGTTAGCCATTTTTCAGGCCAAAGAATTAATGGAGGGAACTATTATTCGTTGGATGCACAGGATCATTAGCAATCAGCAATATTTTAAGGTACAATTAGAACAAAGTATCGATACTAACGGAAAAGAAGTGCATCTGCGCATTCACGATAAAACACCATTTCAACAATTAGCCAAGCAACTAAAAGTAGTGAGTCAATATATAAGTAGTTATGATTGCCCCGAAATGCTTTTTAGTATAAAACCTCATTTGCAGATAGTAGTAAAAATTGCAGATCCTTCTTACCATTTATTAATGGCTACACAAAAAGAGCAATCATTTTTTGGCATATTTGAAGTGCGAGAATTGTTGTTATTAAAGAAACAACATGATTATGATAGCTATAAACAAGTAAATGTATTTGCGTTAAGGCCATAAATATTGAAATCCAATACTGAATCTTTACTTTCGTTGAAACTAGATCAGATACATGGAAGCGATTATCTCAGCAATTGACCAGCTATTTACAAAGCTGCTTCAACAAAAAGCAGAACGGATTGAAAAAATTCCTCAAAGCGGGAGCGATCGAATTTATTTTAGAATTTATAGCGGTAGCAAAACCTATATCGCAACGCACAATATCAATCAAAAAGAAACAACCACTTTTATTTATTTCAGCAAGCATTTTAAAAATGCCGAACTACCAGTTCCAATAATATATGGTGTAAATGAAACGAACACATTATACATTCAAGAAGATATGGGTACTTCTTCTTTGTTAAATCAATTAGAAGACCATGGTCACAGCGAATATGTTTACCAGCTTTTTCAGCAAAGTTTACAGGAGCTTGCAAGGGTTCAAATAGTAGGAGATAAAAACTTGGACTATGATACTTGCCTTACTGCTAAAGAGTTTGGTAAGCAAGCTATCATGAGTGATCTACTCTATTTTAAATATTATTTTTTAGATACTTTGCAATTGCCTTACGATAAACAGGCAGTGCTCGATGATTTTGATGCTTTGAGTACTTACTTAACAAGAACAGAAAATAAATATTTTATGTTCAGGGATTTTCAAAGCAGAAATATTATTGTTCAAAATGATAAAGTTCATTTTATAGATTACCAAGGTGGAATGAAGGGTGCATTACAATACGATGTAGCATCTTTATTATGGCAAGCCAAAGCAAAATTAAGTGATGATTGGAAAAAACGATTATTGGAATTTTATATGGATCAGGTTGATCAATTTATTGAAAAACCAATAGATCGAATCACTTTTGTTAGTCAGTATAACGGCTATGTGCTTATTCGTTTATTGCAAGTGCTTGGTGCTTATGGCTTCCGTGGATTGTTTGAACGTAAAGCACATTTTTTATCAAGTATTCCTTTAGCATTAAAGAATCTACAATTTTTTATTATGAATGAAAGGATTGGAATTGTAACTCCAGAATTTGATAGGGTATTAAGGTTGGTGGTAGATGATGAAATGATTAATCAATTTATTGTACCGCAGGCCGATGAAGCAACACCATTGGTAATTGAGATCAATAGTTTTAGTTATAAAAAAGGAATACCGGTAGACGATTCTGAAAATGGCGGTGGTTTTATGTTTGATATGAGGGGAATACTAAACCCTGGAAGATTTGATGAGTATAAAAAACTAACTGGCCGCGATAAATCTGTTCAAGATTTTTTAGATCAACGGACTAAAATGGACAAATACTTAAATAGTGTTTGGGACTTGATAGATATAACCGTAGAAGCATATTTGCAACGCGGATTTAGTAATCTGATGATTAACTTTGGCTGCACTGGCGGTCAGCATAGAAGTGTATTTGCAGCTGAACAAACAGCTCGTCATTTACGTAACAAGTATAAAGTGAAAGTAAACCTCACGCATACTAATAGCGAAAACTGGGTCAAATAAATATTTTTTATGAGAGCAATGATATTAGCAGCAGGATTGGGTACAAGGCTACAACCTTTTACCAACAGGCATCCTAAGGCGTTGGCTGAAGTAAATGGACAATGTTTACTAGGAAGAAATATTATTTATTTACAGCAATTTGGTATTAAAGAAGTGATTGTAAATGTGCATCATTTTGCGGATCAAATGGTAGAAGCTGTAAAACAATATAATGGATGGGGATCTAAAATTACTATTTCCGATGAGCAAGATGAAGTGTTAGAAACTGGAGGTGGACTAGTAAAAGCTGCTCATTATTTTAAGAACGAGGAATCTTTTGTGTTGATGAATGCAGATATTTTAACCAATATGGATTTGGGTAAAATGATAGCTGCGCATCAAAAAAATAAATCTATTGCTACACTCGCTGTTAGCAATAGAGAATCGTCTCGTTGCTTATTATTTAATGAACAGCAACAAATGGTGGGTTGGAAAAATAATTCTACTGGTGAAGAGAAGGGGCCGATTTTGCAAATGAAAGACCGAACTGCAATTTATCCAATGTCATTTAGTGGTATTCATTTATTGAATACTTCCATTTTTTCATTGATAGAACGAACTGGTAAATTTTCGATGATCGACTTGTACTTAGATATTTGCGATAAGCAGGTTATACAAGGGTATGATCATTCGGGAGATATTTTTATTGATGTTGGCAGGCCCGAAAGTTTAGAAAAAGCGGCTCAATATTTTAACTAATGCAAACACTACAATTTGCTATAATAGGATGCGGACGAATTGCTCATCGGCATGCTTCATTAATTATAAAGCTGGGTAAATTAGTGGCGGTTTGTGATACCGATCAACAAAAATTAATTGCATTTGCAGATCAATACAAGGCCTTACCTTTTTTGTCGATCGATTCATTTAGTGCAGCAAAATTATTAGTTGATATTGTAGTTATTTGTACGCCCAACGGATTGCATGCTTCACAAGCCATTACTGCAATGCAAGCAGGTTATCATGTATTGGTAGAAAAGCCAGTAGCATTATTGGCAAGTGATGTTGATGCTATGATTGCTGTAGCTGCAAGCACTCAAAAGCAATTATTTACAGTAATGCAAAATAGGTTTAACCAACCTGTAATGGCTGTAAAAAAAGCGATCAATAATAATCAGTTTGGGAAAATTTATTCCATTCAATTAAGTTGTTTCTGGAACAGACCATCAGCATATTACAAAGACAATTGGCATGGCACAAAAAATTTAGATGGAGGAACATTATTTACACAGTTCAGTCACTTTATCGATATATTACTTTGGTTATTTGGTCCAGTTAAAAACACACACACTATTTTGCAAAATGCGTCACATGCGCAAAGTATTGAGTTTGAAGACCAAGGGGTTGTAATATTTGAATTTGAGAACGGCATTATTGGAACAATGAATTACTCCGTGAATGCTTTTGAAAAAAACAGAGAGGGTTCATTAACCATTTTAGGGGAGAACGGTATTGTAAAAATTGGAGGCGAGTATTTAAATAAAATCGATTATCAATCGTTCAAGAACCACGAAATTGTTATTGCTTCGGATGATTCAACAGCGAATGATTATGGAGTTTATAAGGGATCAATGAGCAATCATCATTTAGTATATCAGTCATTAATCAATTGTGTACAAAATCAACAACCATATTATACGTCTGTATCAGAAGCAAGATCTACCATTGAGTTGATCAACACTATTTATGCGCAGCAGATGCTAAAAAATAATCATAAAGAGTCTGAAATACGGGATGTAGAATTGGGCGAAAATGTTACAATAGTAGCTCCATGTAATTTGTATGAATGCACTATTGGTAATAATGTTTTTATTGGTCCATTTGTTGAAATTCAGAAAAATGTAGTCATTGGTAATGATTGTAAAGTTCAATCACATAGTTTTATATGTGAGGGTGTAACAATTGGAAATAATTGTTTTATTGGACATGGTGTGATGTTTGTGAATGATTTATTTAAAGAAGGAGCCCCTTCGGGCGATTCGGCTAAATGGGGTAAAACAACCATTGGCAATCATGTTTCTATCGGAAGTAATGCAACAATATTACCAGTAAATATTGGCAATAATATAGTAATAGGTGCGGGTGCAGTTGTAACCAAAGACCTTATTGAGCCTGGTAATTATGTAGGCAATCCTGCAATAAAAACTACCTAATTATAATTCCATTTATTGAGCGTAAAGGAAAAAACAATCGATATACAAGATCCGATATAAGCTACCAAACTGAATAAGAAAAAAATATGGTACTTGCGCAAAATATAAGACCTGATAGCAATTTCATTGGCCTTTTCTTTACCTAAAAAAATCGTAAAGATTTTTTCGGCAACTGGGCCTAATACTTTAATTTTTTCCCAATTGGTATAACGTACTTCTTCGTAACGATAACTGGGCACATAATTTTGATGAGTTTGTTGTTGATAGTATGCCCAATTTTGTTGTACATCTTTGAATGATGCTAATGTGTTATCTGGTTTTTTAAAATATTGTAATAAAAGCGGGTCAAGCACAACCCAGGTACTTCTTTTTTTGGCTTCAACAACCATGTGTCCTCCAGTTTTCCCATCAACGCTCATTTGAGCAATTCTCACTTGGTATCCACCGGCTTTTAATATTCTTGCCAATACTGTTGTATAACTTCCACATGCACCATTGCCAGTCATTAAATCGACGGTTGCTGGTCTAAAAAAATCGGCTTTTAAACTTTTTAATTTTCTACCACTAAAAATAGCTTGTCGGTTGTATTCAAGCGTATGAGTCATTTGCATAGCTGCAATAAAAAATGAATCAATATCCTGATCTGGATCTGATTGTGATTTTATTTTATCTACAATGCTTTCAAACAGCGCGTCTTCGTATTTAGATTCGGTTCTAAAATATAAGCAACTACTTAATAATATCCCATTGATAAAAAACAGAAACGCTTTATTCAACAATAATTTTCGTAGGAATTTTTTCATTTAAACTTTAATATAAACTTTCTTTTTATCTAATAAATAAACAATTAACCAATAAAAAACAATCATTAAGATGGCATATAGTAATGATCCAACTCTTTCGTCGGTTGTAATAGGTTTACAAATATTTTCATAAAACCATGGAAGAGGAGAGGTGTACAAAATTTTCCCATCAGCATCAATTGATTCAGTCCATCTTAATAATCCCAACACCCTTGGTAAGAACCCACTCAATACGAATATAAATAAAGGATTTTTCCCAAACACATCAAAGAACTTACTCCAACTGCCTTTAACTTCTTTAAATTCTATTAAATAAATCAGCATAGCAATAGTAACAGTTGCAAGTCCGGAAGTATAAATGGTATAACTACTAGTCCATATTTTTTTATTAATTGGGAAAGCCATATCCCAACAGTAGCCAGTTAACAATAAAACAACACCAGCAATAAACAAGTGCGATAACATTTCGAAATTCTTTCCTTTTAATTGAATGTATTGTCCAACTAAAAAGCCAAATATTACTTGCACAATTGCTCCCGGAAGACTCATTAATCCTTCTGGATCAAAAGGAACACCTTCGCCTTTATAAATATGTGTTACTCCTAAAATATTTATATCAATAGAGGTACCAAACCATCCAGCTAAACTATAAGGGTCTCCTGGTGTGCCTGCTACTAAACAAATAAACCAATAAACTAACAGCATTATCATTCCAGTGATAAAAGCGCCTTTTGTTTTACCATAAAATACAATTACAGAACCAAAGAAATAGCAAAGTGCAATTCTTTGAAGTACTCCAAGAATACGTACGTTCTCCCATAATTTAGCAATGATTTCACTGCCGCTCCATTTTATGAATGGACTCCAATTCAAGAACAATCCAATTGCAAAAATGAGTAGGGTTCTTTTAATTACTTTTTTCCAAAACTCAGCAGGACCATCTTTTTCGAACCGAGGCATAACAAACGACATTGCGTTACCTACAGCAAATAAGAAAAAAGGGAATACCAAATCGGTGGGTGTACATCCATGCCAAGGGGCGTGTTTAAGTGGACCAAAAATATGCTCCCAACTTCCTGGGTTATTTACTAAAATCATCAGTGCTACAGTTGCACCTCTAAATACATCTAAAGAGTAATACCTATTTTGCATGCAAGGCAATTTAATGGTTGAAGTTACTTGTTAAAACGCAAATAGTAAATATTATATGCTGATGTATTTGTAAATTGCAGTTAGTGAAATTTGCACGAAATGATATTATTTTTTTAGTAAAATTTTTAGGACTCTTTGCTGTTCTTTATTATGGAACTTATGCATTTATTGGTCTATCTACCGAAGGCGATCTTTATATTCCATGGTTAAAGTATATTGATTATGTAAGTTGGTATAGGCATTTTTTACTGAAGTCTGCGGAACATTTTTTAGGTGTATTAGGAGAATATGCTTTTGTTGAAGACCGATTTTATTTAAATATAAATGGACGATTAAGAATACAATTAATTTATGAATGTTTAGGAATTGGTGTAAATTCTTTTTGGATTGCTTTTGTTGTTACCAATAAATTGGGTGGAAAAGTTTATAAAGTTTATTGGGTTATATCAGGGTTTTTAATAATTACTTTACTCAATATAAGTAGAATAATTGTCCTTGGATTAGCTCTATACAACAAATGGCCATTGGTTGCAAAAATAGAGCACCACACATTGTATAATTACTTAGTTTATGCTGTAATTATAATCATGGTTTGGCTTTATAAAAAGCGATCAAATTAAACAGTAGATTTATCTTTCTTAAAGCGCTTCAAACCAAATAAAGCTCCAGTTAATAGTAGTCCAGCAACGCCACCATCAAGTGGTATAGCGGCATCAGGTGGGGGATCAAAGCCACCACCACCTTGCCCTGGGCCACCAGGGTCATCCATAGAACGAACACTTCCAAAAGAAGTAGCACTGTCTGTTAAAAAAGGATTTGAGCCAGGATTAGGATCAATGGTTGGCGTCATAGAACCACTAGGCATATACAATGTATCCATTCTTGGAATGATGGGATCAGTTAATTGTGCAACTGCACTATTAATCAGTGAAATAGCCGCCACAAACAAAACTATTGTTATTCTACTCTTCATACTTTTCATACATTTATACGCTATTAACGATAGTTGATGCTTGGTTATTTTTGAAAAATGATATTGGTTGTTACAGATTGCTGAGTTTTGATATTGGTTAACCTCAAACGATACGTCCCACTAAACAATGAAGTATTAATGGTTACAGGCAATGTGCTTAAACCACCAGGATTATTAATTATTTGAGTTGTAAGAACAACCCCTTTATTATCAATTATAGCTAATTGATAATTGCCAGCTTCTAAATTATTTATTTGAATATTAAAAGTATTTCCAGTGATAGGATTGGGATAAACATCGATGGAGTATTTTTTATTCGTCAATTCTATCAATACTATATTGGTTATTCCGTATTGTGCTTCGTTATTATAATAACGTACCCTGTAATAAACTTTTTTAGGAATTGGAGCCAAATCTTTATATGAATAACTATCCGAACCATTGGAGTAAACTCTTGAAACAAAAGTATATTCAACCCCATTGGTCGATTTTTCTACATCATAAAACAAGTAATTATTATCGTTGGCTATTTTCCAACTCAATACAATGGAGGAGCCAATATTGGTTCCAGATAATAAAACTGCTTGTAAATTTGGAGCAAGTTCTGTAGGCTGTTTAAAAATAAAACTAAAACGTTTGTAATAAGAAGTTGAATCTGTTCTAAGAGAAGTAAAATCTACTTTAATAGTATCAATATCGTTTCTAATATATGTTTGCTTTTTTAGGAACGCATCATTTAAAAAAGCAAATCTTCCATTAGAGGAAAAAGCAGTAGGAATAATATTTAATATATATGCATCGTTATTTACTACATTCCACAATCTAAGTGGAATGGTATCGTTTTCAGTAACTAATTTTCTGCTCTCAATACTCAATATATTTATGCCATTGGTATTGTTTACGATAGCTAAATTTTCACCACCGTTAGAAATTTTTCCTGCGTCTTCTGTTGTAAGTACATTATTGCTATTATTACTATTGAACAATAATACAGATCCATCTAATAATACATTGCCATCACGAGCCGCAACATATTTTTGTAGAATTATTCCTAATTTATTTTGAGGAGTAGGCAATGTTATTGGGATATTAAAAACAGAAGTTGCGCCACTGCCTACATCCTTGTCGTTTTCTTCAATTCTAACAGCCGGACTAGTGCTATTATTGTTGCGAATAAAAATTGCTTGTCCTGGTTGAATAAAATTATTGGTACTACCAACACCGCTATTGGTTCCAGTTTCAGAGCCATTACCACCAGTTCTTAGCCATACAGCATATATTCCATTAATACCTTGTAATGGATCAAAATACCAATAAGTACTTTGAATATTTACAGTACTTCCATTGTCTAATATTTTACCCCAACTTACAGGTGCAGCATAAGGGTTACCTATTAAACTAAATCCGGTATTGGTTGCACTATTTAAAGAATAGGATGAACTATATACTCCATTGGTTACTCCACCAGTTGAATAAGAAACATCACCATAAATTAATTTACCTGTTGCTCTTAAAGTTGTTGCAACATTCATGGTTGTAGGTGTAGGTAATGTAGTAAGAACTACATTTCTATCCCCACGAATTAAAATTCTATAGCCTCTGTATGGGTCAAGAGCCGTTGAATTTGTATTGGGTATATTAGGAAAACTAGAACCAGTATAAGTAAACATAGTAGCATTGCCTGTTTGAGTTTGGTCAAAACCCAAATTCGAAATACCAGGTATACCTAAAGCCCCAGTAATATGTGTACCATATCCAGCAGGTGCAGCTCCATTTTCTTGCCAATTATTAAAAATATTACTCGAAAAAGTTTGCACAGAAGGAGTTAGATCTCTATAACTTCTAAAACCAGAAGGAATAAAACGTTCAGCACGAATACCGCCACTAGAGCCATAGGTAATACTTGCTCCAGCACCTACTTGATCAACTCTTGCAGTGTTAGCAATAGAGGTAGATAATAAACCCAATGTTTGGTTGTTGGTACTTAAATTACCACTAGTAAGAATTAAGCGATTGGTAATATTAACATTGTTGTTTAGTATAGCGCCTCCACCAACTCCGGTTCTATTTAAGGTAAGTGTATTTAATTGATTTTCTGTACCAGTCTGATTAAATCCTATCGCACATACTTGAGTACTAGAACTTCCAATTGTTAAGTTAGAAGTTGATGACCCGATCATTTTTCCATTAGATACATTGGCTGTACCATTTAAGGTAAGCGTATTTCCATTAATAGAAAGAAATCCGCTTGTATTATTTAGTGATAAAATATTTGCAACAGTTAAATTTGCTCCTAATGATTTTGTTCCTGTTCCACTAATAGTAAGGTTTTCGTATGGCAAACTAAATGGTAATACAGGAATGGTTAGACTACCATTGCCACTATATTCAAATGTAGAACCGGAGTTTAAAGTGTATGCGCCAGAACCAGGGGTAAAAGTACCTGATATGGCCACTGTAGCATTTGCTAAAACATCTCTATTTCCACCAGTTGCGTTTAAAGTTGAATAAGTACCAGATTGAATTCGTTGGTTACCAGCAGCAGATCGTTCATAGTTTACTGGGAAAGTCCATGATATTCCAGTTGGCACATTATTAGTTGAGCCATTTACCCTAAGTAAGCCATTACCTGCAGTAGAAAAACCACCTCCATCAGACAATCCACTTGTAGGGCCAGTATTACTAAAACGCAAAGTACTTCCAGAATTAATGGTAAGTACTCCACTAATAAAAACTATGGTAGAACTAAATGTAACAGTTACACTATTACTAATAGTAAAATTGGCAAATTCAGCCCCGAGGATCGCTTATCTATTTTGCAGGAAGCAGAAAGAGATGGAGCAGTTGAAACAAGCCGTAAGTACAATTTATCACCCTCGTTATTATCAAAGTGGAAGCAACGCTATTTGAG
>Ga0209702_10004818_pt1 | contig 19109 bp, 12 predicted proteins | sample FRY01_FD_187210 | JGI IMG/M metagenome (GOLD analysis project Ga0209702, IMG submission 187210) | Freshwater microbial communities from Lake Fryxell liftoff mats and glacier meltwater in Antarctica - FRY-01 (SPAdes) (version 2) | ecosystem: Environmental > Aquatic > Freshwater > Ice > Glacier...
AGATCCCTTCCCAATCCAAGGCGCTTTTGCCGAGGGCTTGTTCGAGGTCTTCGCGGCTGCGGCCTTTTTGCCAACGGTAGCTGACGCTGCCTCCCCGGCACGGGTCATTGAACACCCAGACGTATCCTATTTCACGTTGTCAGACAATGTGCGCAGGCTGTTGAATCTGCAATGAAAGTCTTCCGCCAAGATCTGCTCTGGTGTTCGTCGTCGTCCCACTTGAAAGTATTTCATGGTGTCAGACAATGGGCGCACCCGGAATTAACCACAGATTTAAGAGGATTGGGCACTGATTAACACCGATTTTTAAAGACTCTTTCGGCCGTCCCGAGCCACCAAGCCCAAAGAAATCCCGCTCGGCAATGGCCGGGACTCTCGTCCTCGACGACAGCTGACAGGCAAGAAGCTCGCTGACCTAAAAAACCGCTGCCAAAAAAGAACTGGGCAACACGGACTGGGAATCTATGCTCTCCCACAATGAAACCCGCGCTAAAGTCTCCCGGCTCCAGTAAAATAGGGCGTGGACTAGGGACTTTTTTCCCTGCACCCCCTTTCTCCCTCCTCCGCTCCGGTCCAAAGGCTGCTTCAAAACCCTCTGATCGCCAAGTTGCTTCGAGACAAAGCTGAGATGTGCATTTGAACCGACGGCTTTCCAAACCGGCGAATCATTGAAGGCACCTCGGATCAAGATCGCCAATCACTTATCCAAAATGCGTTTTAAGTTGCCCCCAATGAGACGATGGCCGGTATCGGCCTCCGGTATCATTTGCATTTCACTGTTTCTGGCTGCTTCCGTCTTCAGTGCCGCTACTGACACGCGCCTGCGGATCATCGTCGAAACCGACGCTGGTGGTGACCCCGATGACGAGCAATCGCTCGTGCGATTGCTCGTTTATGCCGATGAGTTCGATGTGGAAGGCATTATCGCCAACCGGCCTGTGGCGCGCGACGGTGAGAATCACAATCCTGTGCGCGACGGACTCGGCATTGTGCGGGCCATGGTGAAGGCGTATGGCGAGTGTCACCCGAACTTGATCAAGCACGACGCGCGTTTCCCCTCCGCCGGGCATCTGCTGTCGCGCACCGTCGCAGGCTACGATGACACCGAGGACGGCGTGAATCTCATCATCCGCGCCGTGGATGCGGACGACCCGCGACCGGTGTGGGTTTGCAACTGGGGCACGGACAAGGGCAGCGCGGTGAGTTGCCTGAAGCGCGCGCTCGATCGGGTGCTGCGCGAGCGCGGACGCGACGGCTACGCGAAGTTCAAACAGCGCATCCGTCTTTCCTCGGCAGACAAGTTCGACGAGCACACTGGCAGCATCGCGCCGCCATTTCCGATCTGGGTTTTCGCCAGCCGTCCCGAAATGGATGGAAAGCGCTGGTATCATCGTTTTTCGGCGATCACCGCGAACGCTGGCGGCTTCGACATCGAGCGCGATGTGCGCCGAAATCACGGTCCGCTTGGTGCGATGTATCCGGTGAACACGAGCCTGCGGCAGAAGGAAGGCGACACGATGTATTTCCTCTACCTGCTGCCGACGGGGATGAACGACCCGATGCGGCCCGCTTGGGGTAGCTGGGGCGGACGTTACGGCCCTCACGATGAGTTCGCCGGCAAACCCTATCACTGGGCGAATCTCAAGGACACATGGCACGGGACGACCAGTCGCGACAACACACTCGCCCGCTGGGCCGCAGAGCTGCAAAACGACTTCGCCGCGCGCATGGACTGGTGTGTGGCGGACGATTTCAAAAAGGCCAACCATCCTCCAAAGCCCGCGCTCAATGGCGATGCGACGCGTGACATCCTGATTCTGCGAGCGAAGCCGGGAGAAAAGGTGGAGCTGTCTTCAAAAGGCTCGAAGGATCCCGATGGCGATGCGCTCGATGCCCGGTGGTTCGTCTATCCGGAGGCTGGCGTTCATTCGGAAGGTGCCGCGCTATCCGGTGACACCGGCGAGAGCATCACTGTCACACTGCCGGCCGATCAACCCACAGCGACCGTCCATGTCATCCTTGCGCTCACCGACCATGGCACGCCTGTTCTCACGCGCTATCGACGCACGGTGATCGAAGTCCATCAGTGACCCGTCCCCACAAACTGATTCACAAGCCACTCCCATGAAGCTTCCGTTGCATCTTTTCGCCGCCCTCGTTGCCTTCGTTTCCACTGGCCGCGCCACCGAAGTCTCAATGTCCGGCACGCGCTGGCTCATCAACGGCAAGCTCACCAATCCCGGCATACCCGCGGAAGGCATGTTGATGAACGTGCGGATGGTGAACGCAACCTTCGAGGATCGTCACAGGCCGGACTTCGACGCGGAGGCAAACACCGCAAAGTTCATCGCGAAGATTCCTGACTACGCCGCACACGGCGTGAATGCGTTCACGCTCTGCCTGCAAGGCGGCATGCCGGGTTACGAGGGCGCGGTGAACGCGGCGTTCGAGCCGGAGGGCTCGTTGCGTGCGGACTACCTGCGGCGGGTCGAGCGCGTCATCCGCGCATGCGATCAAAATGGCGTCGTGGTCATCCTCGGATTTTACTACCAGCGGCGGGCGAAAATCCTGCGCGAAGAAGCGGCGGTGCGCGCGGGCGTGGTGAACGGCGCGAAGTGGATGACATCGGCCGGCTTCAAGAATGTCGTCGTCGAGGTTGCGAATGAATTTCCGCACAAAGGATTGGCGCATGAAATCATCCGCAGCGCGAAGGGGCAGGCCAGCCTGCTGCGGTTCGCGAAACAAACATCGCCCGGCCTGCTCGTGACCGCGAGCGGCTACGGTGATGGCAAGGTGCATCCCTCGCACGGTCTCGGCATGCCCGCGCGGAATCTTGCGCGCATCGGCTACTGCATGTTGCAGGGCGGGCGCTGGGGTGCTGCGCAGGTTATTCCGAAGTGGTTCGTCGAGGAGACCGCCGCGCCAACGCATGACGTGAAGACGCCGGAGTTGCGCTGGAAACTGAACTCGCAGGTCTTCGCGCACGCTTGGGAACTTCCCGCGCGACACGACTCGGCCAGCGGACGCAGTGGCGAAGGCATCCCGGCCGACGCTCGCTCGAAGCCCGGCTCGGGCGGACAACTCCTCGCGTTTGTGCCGAGCCTCGATCTCGTCATCGCCCGCCAGACCGGCGGCAGCGGTGAGTGGCAGTTTGAGGAATTCCTGCGCCGCGCGTTGCCTTCGTCCCGCTGAGTGAATTTCATTCACATCTCGGCACACCCACGACGACGCTTTCAAAGCGAACGGATGTTGGCCCAGTCACGAGACTAAGGTGACGACTAAGACTAAGAGTGACAGGCACGGACTTAAGGGAGATTTCGTTGAATTTACGGGATCTGGGCGGCATCGGCTGGGTATTTGGTTTTCCTAATGAAAGTCGTGGGATTGGGTGGTCAGACCCGGGGCGAGTCCGAGCGGGGTGAGTGAGACGACGTAAACGGTGGCTTGTTTACCTTCGGTGATTTGGAGGCGGCCGCGGACGAGGAGGAAGGATTCGCTGGTGATGGTGAGGCGGTATTGGTGAAAGGTTTTTCGCGGGATGAAGAGGTTGGCGATCCCGTATTCGTCTTCGAGCGAGATGAAGCAATGGCCTTTTGCGGTGCCGGGACGTTGGCGGCAGATGACGAGGCCGGCGATGGTGAGGGGGATGCCGTGCGGGAGTTCGTGGAGGCTGGATGAAGTCGCGAAGGATTCGCTTTGCTCCCGTCGCCAAAGACGCATGGGGTGGGGTCCGGTGGTGGCTCCTTGGAGGGCGAAGTCGGTGTTGAGGCGCTCCAGAGGGTCCATCATGGGAAGGATTTTTGCGTTTGCTTCCGGCGGTGGCGTGGCGAAGAGGTCATCGAGCGGGAGTTGTTCGGCCTGCCAGAGGGCGTCGCGGCGGTGTTCGACTTCGGGGAGGTCGTTTAAGGAGCCTGAGGCGGCGAGGAGGCGGCGTTCCTTGACGTTGGGTTTGACGCGGCGGAGGAAGTCGGCGAGGGCCTCGAATTGCTTCTCGGAGCGTCGTTTTACGATGAGTTCCATCGTTTTGCGGCTGAGTCCTTTGAGGCGATGGAGGCCGAGTCGCAGGGTTTCGTCATCGATGACCTCGGTTTCACTCATTGAGTGAATGATGGAGACGGGCTTGGCGCGCACGCCATGGCGTTTGGCGTCCTGCAGGAGAGTGTTGACCGAATAGAAGCCCATCGGTTGGTTGTTGATGAGGCCGCAGTAGAATTCGGCGGGACGGTGGACCTTGAGCCAGCAGGAGGCGTAGGCGATGAGGGCGAAGGAGATGGCGTGTGATTCCGGGAAGCCGTAGAGGGCGAAGGAGCCGATGGATTGAATGACCCGTTCTTGGACGTGAGGGGCGACGTTCCGTTCGGTCATACGGGTTTTGAGGGTTTCGATGATGGGAGCCATCCGTTCGTCGGATCGCTTGAAGGCCATCGCTTTGCGGAGTTGATCGGCTTCCACGCCGCTAAAATCGGCGATGACCATGGCCATGCGCAGGACTTGTTCTTGGAAGAGGGGGACGCCGAGGGTGCGCTTGAGGATGGGCTCAAAATCGGGGTGGATATATTCAATCGCTTCTCGCTTGGTCCGGCGATTGAGATAGGGGTGGACGAGGTCGCCTACGATGGGGCCGGGTCGGATGATGGCGACCTCGACTGCGACATCATAAAAGGTCTTGGGTTGCATGATGGGGAGGGTCGCGATCTGGGCGCGGGACTCGACCTGGAAGGTTCCGACAGTGTCGGCACGGCAGAGGAGGGCGAAGGTTTCCGGGTCGCTCTTGGAGATGCGGGCGAGGTTGACGGGGCGTCCGCGGCGTTCGCAAATGCGGAGGGTGTCCTCCATTGCGGCGAGCATGCCGAGACCGAGGAGGTCGACCTTCACAATCCCTAAATCTTCGCAGTCATCTTTGTCCCATTGCAGCACGGTACGATTCGGCATGGCGGCGGGTTGGAGCGGGACAATGTGATCCAAGCCACCGTCACAAAAGACCATGCCGCCCGAATGCTGGCCCAGATGTCGGGGTGAATGAAGGATGGCGTGGTAGAGGTGGAGGAGGGGTTCAAAGCGGGGGTGGGAGGGAGGGATTCCGGATTTTTCGATGGTTGCGGTAAGTTCCATGACTTGGTCGCGAGGGTCGTAATTGGTCATCGTGAGTTCATCGCTCGGAGTGTCCCGGGAGGGGTCGTGGACTTTTGGGGAGGCGCAAAGGTCGGTGAAGCGGTTGGCGATCGTTTCGGAGAATCCCAGAATTTTGGACATTTCCCGGAAGGCGGAGCGGGGGCGGTAGGTGATGACGTTGGCGGTCATGGCGGCGCCGCGTGGAGCGTATTTTTGGTAAACATACTGAATGACCGACTCCCGTCGCTCGCCGGAAGGGAAGTCGATATCGATGTCGGGCCAGGACTGTCGGTTCTCGGAGAGGAAGCGCTCGAAGAGGAGGCCACTCGCGACGGGATCGACACTTGTTACGCCTAAAGCGTAACAGACGAGCGAGTTGGCAGCCGAGCCACGGCCTTGACAGAGGATGCCTTGCGAGCGAGCGAAGCGGACGAGATCCCAAACGATGAGGAAGTACCCCGAGAATCTTAATTTTTCAATAGTTAATAACTCTTGATCAATTTGTTGTCGGTGTTTTTTACTTAAATTTCTGAATCGTCTTTTGAGACCTTCTTCGACAGTGATTCGAAGATATTCACATTGTTCCCGGTCTGTGAATAACTTGCCAGTGGCGGGGTTTTGGTAGGAGGGAAAGTGGTAGCCGAGATTTGTCAGTGAGAAGCTTGTGCACTCCTCGGAGAGTTCGTAAGCGTGGTGAATAGCCTGTGGGTAAGCCGTGAATAGCTTGTGAATAACTTCGGGAGATTTAAGATCGCGCTCGCCATTACCTTCGAGGAGGCGTCCGGCGTCGTCGAGTGTCTTGTGTTCGCGCAGGCAGGTGAAGGCATCGGTCAGGAGTCGTTCGGAGCGGTGGGCGAAGATGGGGGCGTTGGTGGCGAGGAGTGGGATTTTGAGGTGGGCGGCGAGATCGGCAAGGAGGCGGTTGCGTTTTTCTTCGCCCCGGCGGAAGTGGTGGAAAAGGGCGATGGAGAGATTGCCGGGACCGAAACGGTCGCGAAGTTCGGAGGTGGCGGAGAGGAGGCGGTCTTTGGTGGGGTGTTTGAGAGATTCGGGGGTGAGGACGGCGTGCATCCCGGTGAGATCAGCCTCCTGAAAGTTATTTACATGTTGTTCGCAATGAAGGGTCGTGAGGAGTCGGGAGAGGTTTTGGTATCCGGTGCGGGATTTGTTCAAAATCGTCAGATTTGAGAATTGCGAAACGTTCTCGAGAGTGGCTCCGACGAGGGCTTTGATGCCCACTTTTTGGGCTTCGGCATGGGCACGGGCGGAGCCGTAGAAGCCCATGTGATCGATGAGACCGAGAGTGCGATGACCGAGTTCGGCGGCGCGGCGGACGAGGGCTTCGGGGGAGCTCGCGCCTCGGAGGAAGGAGAAGGATGATTTGGCGAGGAGTTCCATGAAGTGATTGGTTGGAAGTTGTTCAGCCGTAGATTCCGGTGAGGGTCCATTTTTTGGGTGGGGTGAAGGCGAGTTGGAGAAGGAGGGCGTTCTCGAGTTCGACATCCCACTGGGCTTCCTGCCAACCTTGGTCCCACCAGGAGCCGGAGAGTGGAAAGGGGCCGCGGGCTATTTTGACGGGGCCTTGGTGGGGGCCGGTGAGGAGGGCGAGGGGGTGGTGGAAGCGGCCCCGTTTTTCGGAGGCGACGCTGATGTTGATGGGCGGGCGTTGTCGATTGAGGGGGAGAGCGGTGGGCGGTGGGATTTTGGGGCCGGGGGGGAGTTGTAAATCGGGAGTGACGGGGTGGAGTTGAAAGTGGTCGGGGCGGTGGCTGTCGAGGGTTTGCGGGATGCCGAGGCGGTTGGCGCCGACGATGGCGGAGAGTTTACGAAGGGTGTCGGAGAATTGGTTGGGATCCTTGAGGCCGCGTTGGAAGAGTTGGTGTTGGGCGTGACGTGAGAGGGTGGGGATGAGCTCGAGGTGGAATTCGGCGATGGGGGCGGGGGCGGTGAAACGATCGAGATGGGTGTGGAGTGAGCGGAGGAGGATTTCGGGCGTGAGGGTGGGTTCGGAAAGGACGAGGTTGCGGGTGTGGGCGGCGCCATTTTCGAAGGCGAGAGTGAGGTGGAGTTCGGCGGCGGCGCGTTGGTGGTGTTCGAGGCGGTTACAGAGGGTTTGGAGGAGGCGTTTGGCGATGAAGAGAACGGGCTCATGGTTTTCGACTGGGGGCTCGAAATTGTGTTGGACGCGGTAGTGGTTGAGGGGTCGGTGGAGGGTGAGGAGGCGGTGGTGTTTGCGGTGGGCGATGTCGTGGAGGCGGGCGAGTTCGGGGCCGAGTCGTTCGGCGAGGCCTTGGCGGGGAAGATGGGCGAGGTCTTGGAGGGTTTTGAGGCCCCAGAGGTGAAGGACTTGGGCGTGGGGAAGAGGGAAAGTTTTGGCGAGGGCGAGGTCGGCGAGAAGGAGGGTGAGGGGATGGTCTTGATCTGGAGAAAGAGAGGCGAGGTGGGCGAGATCGGGAGTGGGGCCGAGGCCGATTTGGAGAGGGAGGGTGAGGTAGGTGGAAAGGTTGTGGGTGTGGGCGACCCACGTGGGGCCGGAGGCGATGAGCATGGTGGAGAGGTCGAGGAGGAAGGTTTCGGGCGTGGTGAGTTCAAAATCGGGGGTGAGGGATTCGACGAAGGCGAGGGTTTCGTTGCGGGCGGAGGCTTCGGTGGGGGCATCGGGGTCGAGGAGGAGGAGCTCGGGACAGCGGGCGAGGGCCCGGGTGGTGGAGAGGCCGGGGTGAATACCGAAGGCTCGGGCGGGCGGGTTGAGGGCGGTGAGGGTCGATTTTTTGCGCTCGCCGGTGGAGAGGAGGGCGGCGGGCTGTTGGGCGGGGATGCCATCGCGGGCGAGGAGACAGCTGAGGGCGAAGTCCCGGAAATGGAGGGCGGCGTAGTTCATTTTTTAGGCTTTTAGGGTGAGGGGCTGGGCGTTGGTGTTTTGGAATTGGAGGGTGGGTGCTTGGAGTTCGAGCTGATCGAGTGAGAAGTGTCCGTTGAGGGTGAGGCGGCGGTGGGGTGATGGAATGAGGGGGCGGGGTGTCATTGCGACGAGGGTGGTGCCGGAGTCGCGGGCCTGGGTTTTGAGGCGGTGCCAGAGGTTGGCGGGGATCTGGCGGAGTTCGCGTTCGCAGACGAGGTGGAGGTCGAGGAGGACGAGGGGGAGGTTGCCATCGCGCAGGAGGAGATCGACGCATTGGAGGGCTTGTTGGGTCTTATGGCAGCGGAGCCAGAGGAGGCGACGGCATTGCTCGTTGCGGTAGGAGGCGGGATCGAAGTTGTCGCGGCCATCGACGAGGGCGATGGGGAGGTCGCGTGGTTCGTCGAGAAGTTCCGAGACGATGAGAGACATCCCGGAGGAGGGTTTGGGGGCCACGATTTCGCTGAGATGTCCATCGGCGAACTCCAGTTTTTGAAGTTCGGAGAAATCCTCGATTGGGATCGGGGTGCGATGAGCAGCCGGGAACTTCTCGCGAAGTTGGCGGCGGAGGTCGGAAATCTGCAGGACGCTCAATAAGTGTTCATTAGAACGCTTAATTTAAAGAGGTCAAGATTGGAGATTGAAGTGGGGTAAGCGGGGTGGAGAACGAAGAAGTATGGCGGCTCAACCACACTACACGAGAAAAAATAAGAGCGTAACTCCCTGACAATCAGTGGGAAAAGAGAGATGAAGCGCCGGAAAGACTTGCCTGAGTTGAGGGTCCTTAAAAATCGGTGTGCTAAAAACAAAGTTCAAGACAACGCCGACTGAAAGAAGGGCGCTTGTTGGCAGTAAATGTCCCCATGAAAACCCGATGGCTTGCGTTTTTCCCCTTGATCGTCGGTGCGATGGCGGAGTCGCTTCCGAGGTTCTCGGTGCCGGGGCAGGAGAAGGAAATGGCGGCGCTGAATGAGCTGCATGCGCTGCATCATCAACGGGCTTTTTCGGATTGCTCGCTGTGGGATCGTTGGTTGCCGATGTCGACAGTTTGGGCGTCCGAGGAAAAACGGAGGCAGTATCGGGCCTCGTTTTTGAATCGCCGGATTGATGTCGAAGGTTATGTCTCGATGCAGCAGCATCGTGGCATGGCGCATAGCGAAGGTTGGCCTTTTCCAGCGTGGCAACAGAGCACGGGCGTGGGCTTTCATTTCGCCAATCATGATGACGTCTGGGCGATGCAGATGTTTCAACTGAAAGCGCTCGAGAGTGCGGAAGGTTGGGGGATCGAAGGGGGCGAGGTGCTGGGGATTGATCCGGCCGCAGGGCTCAGAATTAAGGCGAAAGAGGAGGTTTTGAAAATCACGACGCCGGCCTTTCGATGCGGCACGATTGTGGCACCCTTTGTGACGCTGGAGTGGGCGGCCCGGGGGTTGCCGCCGGAGTCGCAACCGAGGATCGAATGGCTCTTCGAAGGTGAAACGGACTGGAAGGCCGGGCGTCATGTCCAGTTCCCTCCACTTCGTGACGATGAGGGTCTTCAATATGCGAATGTCCCGATGTATCGTCATCCAGCCTATGTCGGTCTCCTGACGCGCTATCGGATCACGATCGATCAAGCGGCGGGAGCGGAGATTGATTTGAAGTCCATCATCACCGCGATCGACACCCGTCATCCTATCACCAATTCGAACTTTGTGCGGGGATCTTGTGACTATTTTTCGTGGACTCAGGATCTCGACTTTCTGCGTCAAAATATGGGACGAATGCGCACTGCAATTCGTTTTGCGTTGAAAGAGTTTTCGGTGCGGGAGAAGAAGCACGTCGATGTTCCCTGGGTGGGGCATGATGGTCGTAGTGGGCTCGCCTTTGGCGCTGACGGCAAGAAGTCGGCACGGCACGGGCTCGGGGTGGGGAATAATTATTGGGATCTCGTCCCTTTTGGCGGGCATGATGGTATTGCCACCATTTATCTCTTCGATGCTTTGCGGAGTTTTTCGAAATTGGAGGGTGCCATTGCAAAGCATCCCGAGTGGAAGGTTCCTGCGGATGTCGAGGCTCTCGATCCTGAGGATCTTGATCGATTGAATGAGGGAATTCGTGCGGATTTTCAAAAGCGCTTTTGGAATGCCGAGACGGATCGTTTTAATGGATGGATTGATGGTGCGGGGCGGGCTTATGACTATGGCTTTACCTTTGTGAATTTGGAGGCGATTCACTACGGGTTGGCTTCGTCGGAGCAGGCAAAGAGCATTTTTTCTTGGCTTGATGGGAAGCGGGAGGTCGCGGGTGACACCTCGCGCGGAGCCGATATTTACGATTGGAGATTTGCACCGAGGTCGACGACTCGAAGGAATATCGAGACCTACGTTTGGGCCTGGTCTGGCCCGGAGGATATTCCTTGGGGTGGGCAGGTGCAGGATGGCGGGGCGGTCCTGGGGTTTAGTTTTCACGACATCATGTCCCGCCTGAAAAGCGATGGACCGGATGATGCCTGGGCGCGCTTGCGTGAGATTTTGAAGTGGTTTCAGGAAGTGCAAGATGAGGGCGGCTATCGCGCTTATTATGCCAAGCCCGGGCGCGGAAGTCTGCAAGGAGGCGGGACGGCCGGGGGACTTGGGATGGATCAGGAATTTTTCGAAAGTGTTCTCGTGCCCCAAGTGATGCTTTATGGCTTCCTGGGATTTACTCCCGGGCCGGAGGGCTATTCAATTCATCCCCGCATTCCGAAAGGATGGCCTTCCGTGAAGGTCACGGGTGTTCGCTATCGTGATGAGGTTCTCGAGATCACGGCGTATCCTGATGGGAGGGTCGAGGTCGTGAATTCTTTGGAGGAGTGAGAGTTATTTTAACGAGTCATCCAGACCGACTTGAGATAGGGCGTGTCGGTGAAGTCGGCGGGCATCTCGACCGCTTGAAATTTCGCGGTGCGGGGACTGACGGCGCGGAGTTGGCTCGTGAAGTCGCTGGTGGTCAGGCCCCGGAAGTTGGTGCAGGCGAGGATGGTGCCGCCGGGGGCGAGGCAGGCGAGGGCGAGTTCGAAGAGTGGGCCGTAATCGCGTTCGACCCGGAAGACCTTGCCTTTGTCATCACGTGAAAAGGTGGGGGGATCGAGGATGAGGGCGTCGAATTGGCGCTTCTGTTTTGCGAAGCGGCGGAGCCAGTGGAAGGTGTCGCCTTTACAAAAGTAATGCTCGTCGGGGTCCATGTCATTGGCTCGGAAGTTCTCGCGGGCCCAGTCGAGAGAGACTTGTGAGAGATCGAGGGTGGAGGTGGTGGCTCCGGCGGCCGCCGCCGCGATGGAGAAAAAGCCGGTGTAGGCGAAGGTGTTGAGGACCGTATTGCCGGGCTGGATGAGCTTGCGGAGGGCGAGGCGATTGTCGCGTTGGTCGATGAAGATGCCTTGGGAGTATCCCGATTGGAAGGAGAGGCGGCTTTTGAGGCCATTTTCGAGTCCGAAGAAGAATTCGGGCATTTTGTCACCGCTGAGATGGACTGGCGATTCCTTCTGGTGTTGGTCGAGTCGCTTCCAATAGAGGGGCTTGCCAGACTCAGCGAGGGTGTCGCGGAGGCCGGGGTTGAGGCCGGGGCCGGAGGTTGAGATAAGCCAGGCGTCGCGATAGCTTTCGAGGGAGCAGCCCGGGAGTCCGTCGCCTGCGCCATCGATGAGTCTCACTAAATCAGTCTCGCGGCTGAGAATGCCGGAACGTTTTGCGAGGGATTTTGCAATGATTTGTTGGAGGCGAGGGTTGGACATTGTCTGCGATCCTTTTATCATCCTCCCAGCAATGAGCGAATGGAAAACCCTTTTGAATGACTCCGTGGAGCGCGGCGACCTCTCCGCCGAGACTCGTGGGAATATTGAATTGTATTTTAAGGGGACCTCATCGCCTGTGGGAGAGGCCGCGATCACCGAGCTTCTGGAAGCCGGGGAGTGGCCGGAAATTGACGATCGCTTCTTTAAGACGATGGCCTTTGGCACGGGTGGCTTGCGGGGCCGCACGGTGGGCCGGGTCATCACGAAGGCCGAGCAGGGTGTGGGTGGACCGCTGGACCGTCCCGAGCATCCTTGTGTGGGAACGGCCACCATGAATTTTTACAATCTGAAGCGCGCCATGATTGGTCTCGTGACATACGTCCGGGATCGATACGAGGGTGAAGGGAAGCCATCGCTCGTGATTGGCCACGATACCCGCCATTTCTCGCGCGACTTTGCCGAGACCTGCGCGAAGGTCTGCACCGATCTGGGTTGCGACGCTTATCTCTTCGAGGCCGAGCGGGCCACGCCCGAGATTTCATTCGCGATTCGTCACCTGCGGGCAGCGTCGGGAGTTTGTCTCACCGCAAGTCACAATCCTTATCATGACAATGGTTTCAAAGCCTACATCGATGACGGTGGTCAGCTTGTGGAACCCCACGCCACGGGCGTGATTGAAAAGGTGAACGCGCTCACCAGCGAGGACTATCAGGCCCTTCCCGAAGGCGAGCAGGGTCAACTCACGATTCTGGGTGAGGAGATGGATCGCATTTACATGGATCGACTTCGCACCGTTCTGCTGCGCCCTGATTTGTTGGAAGGTCGCAAAGCTAAGATCGTTTACACCAACCTTCATGGCACGGGTGGCGTGATCATTGTGCCGATGCTCCGTGAACTGGGATTTGAAGTGATCACGGTGCCAGAACAGGATGGTGGCGACGGTCGATTCCCAACCGTGGAATCGCCCAATCCCGAGAATGCCCCGGCTCTTGCGATGGCGATCGAGCTTGCCGAAAAAGTGGGGGCAGATGCTGTCATCGGGACTGATCCCGATTGTGACCGCATGGGCGTGGCGGTTCGAAATGGTGAGGGAGAGATGGAGCTTCTGACCGGAAACCAGATTGGTTCCTTGATCGGTTGGTATCGCATTAAGACGATGTTTGACTTGGGTTGGCTCACCGAGAGCAACCGTAGCCGGGCCGTCTTGATCAAGACCTTGGTCACGACCCAACTTCAAGATGCGGTCGCGAAGAAATTCGGGATCAGCCTCGTGAATACCCTGACTGGATTTAAATTCATCGGCGAGAAGCTGAAGAAGTATGAAGACGCCCTTCCGGTCGATAAGAAGGGCGACTACCGCAGCTTGACGGAGGAGGAGAGCCGGAAGCTGCGGCTTGGATATTCAAAATTCTTCGTCTTCGGTGGCGAGGAAAGCTACGGCTACCTTGGCTCTGACTTTGTGCGCGATAAGGATGGCAACGCCTCGGCGGTCATGTTCGCCGAGTTGGCGGCGTATGCCATGAGCGAAGGAACAACGATTGCGGGACTTCGCGACCGGGTTTGGGCCGAGTATGGCGTTTATCTGGAGCAGGGGAAATCGCTCGTGATGGAAGGGGGCGAGGGCGCCCGCAAGATCGCGGCACTCGTTGCTTCCTACAGCACGAATCCTCCCAGTGAGATCGGGGGCTCTGCGGCAGTTTCAGTGAAGGATTACGCCAAAGGCGGGTTTTACGACGAAGAAGGCGATGAAATCCCCAAGTCCGCGATGTTGTTTGTCGAATTGGCGAACGGGTATCGCTTTGCGGTTCGTCCCTCTGGAACGGAGCCGAAGATCAAATACTACCTCTTTGGGAAAGGGGCTGATCGTGACGACGTGCAGGCTTCGCTCGATCGTCTTTGGGAAAGCCTTGAAAAAGACGCTTACGAGCGGATGGGTTAATGCGTGTCTTTCTTCGACTGCTGGGGGCCGCCGTAAGCGGTGGTGCTTTGGCCTTGTGTTTCGCCCCTTTTGATCAGATCTGGCTGGTCTGGGGCTTCCTTTGGCTTTTGCTTCCGCTCCTTTGGACGGTCAAGCCCAAGCGGGCCCGTCGCCATGGCTTTGCTCTCGGCTCCCTTTGTGGCTTTGTCTTTTGGCTCATCAATCTCAAGTGGATTGGGACGGTCACGGGATTGGGGGTCGTGACGTTGGCAGCCTATCTGAGTCTTTACTTTGGAATCTTCGGAGCCTTTGCGGCCAAGGCTGGCAATCCTTGGTTGAAGAAAGAGTCGGAGCAAAAATACACGATCAAAGTCCGGCTTCGGGAAATGGCACGCAGCTTGGGCTACGCGGCGCTCTTAGGAGGACTGTGGTGCGGCTTGGAGTGGGTGCGCGGATGGATGCTCACCGGCTTTGGTTGGAATGGCCTAGGGGTAACCTTTGCCAAGAGTCTCATCCTTGCGCAGAACGCCGAGTTTGTCGGGGTCATCGGGCTTTCGTTTTTGCCGGTCTTTGTGAGCGTGGTGGTGGTGCAAACGGGCCGCCGATTTTGGCAACAGGCGACAAGCGGGGGCGTGAAGCTCCTGCACTGGGACTTCGCGACGGCGTTGTTGGTCATGATGGCGGCCTTCACGATGGGGACGATCCGCTGGTCGGCGATTGTCAACGCACCCAAAATCGAGGCGCGCGTTCTGCTGATCCAGCAGGATATTCCGCAAGTGGCCGGGCAGGTATCGTGGGAGCCGGAAGCGATTGTCGAGGGCTTCATCGAACTCACCGAGAAGGGGCTTGGACAGGTGGAAGTGGATGCCGCCCAGGCACTCGAAAAGACCAAAAGCGAGGAGGAAATCGTGACTCTTCGTTGGCCCGATTTGGTGATTTGGCCCGAGGCGTGCCTGCCCGCTTGGTTTAGAATTCAAGAGGACGGGCGACCGGTTTCGGGGCCTAGAATGGAGAGTGTTCTCAAGTATGTCGGCGGCTTGCATGACTTCACCTTGATTACAGGAGTCAACGAAATCGTGGGTGACGATCCCATGGCCGAGGACGCGGTCATTTATAATTCCCTGCTTGCGAGGTCATCGCAGGACGAACGTCAGAGCTATCAAAAGAATCACCTCGTCTACTTCGGCGAAGCTCTCCCGGATTTCCAATTCTTTTACGAGATTTACGAGCAAACAGCAGGGGTTCCTTTTCGAGGGGGGCTCACTCCGGGTGGGAGTTTTGAGCCTCTCACGGTAAAGATTGGGGAGAGGGAAGTGGGACTCATTCCTTCCATTTGCTTTGAAGATACCGTGCCGAGAGTGACGCGAAAATTTGTGCGGGACTCTCCCCAGGTCATCGTGAATTTGACCAACGATGGCTGGTTCCATGAGAGCGAAGGCGGCCTGCAACATTTTCGGAATGCTCTCTTCCGCAGTATCGAGTTAAGGCGTCCCATGATTCGCTGTGCCAACCGCGGGGTCACCGGAGTGATTTCGGCAACGGGCACGACAGTCGATCCCTACACGGGGGAGGATCGTCAATTAGTCGATGCGCACGGGAGTCACTTCCATCGTGGCTTTTTGCTGGCGTCGGCTTACCTGCTCGAGGATGGCGGGATGACTCTCTACGCGGCTTTTGGTGATTGGTTCGCGGTGACCGGACTCATCGCGGCGCTCGCCTGGGGCTTGTTTCGATTCATCAATGGCCTGCGTCGAAAGTCTCGCGAGTCCGCCTAATTTATTCTATTCTTTTCTCGTGCAAAGCGACGTCCGTGCCATCCTGCAATATGTTCCCTCGTTCCGGGGGAAGGTTTTTGTGCTGGTCTTGAATGCGGACCGGATGACCGAGCTGGCGCTCGCGGAAGCGGTCTTGGATCTCATTGCCCTGCAACAAGTGGATGTGCGCCTCGTGGTCATTTCGACGGGAGCGGACAACGGGGAGATTGACTACCTCCTGATTGATCGTGAGCTCAAGTGGCAGTGGGTGGAACCGAATGCCGAGAAGGTGGAGGCCATTCTGAATCGGGGCCAACTCGCCTTGGTGGAGGCGCCCGGGTTGGATTCGTTGGGGCATGACATTGTGGAGCTCGCGTCCCTAGTGAAGGCTTCGAAATTGATCACGCTGATCCCGCGTTTGAGGGAGATTCGGAATGCCATTTCGCGCGAGGATGCCCTCAACTGGTCCGGTCCGGAAGAGGTCTTATTCCATCGCGCTGGTGAAATCTGTGAAGGCGGCATTCCCCGCGTGCATCTCCTCGATGAGTCTCATCAGGGTGTCCTCATGGACGAGTTGTTTTCCAACGAAGGGGTGGGGGTGATGGTCTATGCGGGTGATTATCTTTCGATTCGTGCGATTGCCGAAGATGATATTGCCGAACTCCTGGCGATGGTGGGTCGTTCGATGAGAGACGCTCATTTGGTGCCGCGGTCGTGGGATGAAATTGAAGAGAACCTCGGTGATTTTTTGGTGATGACGGTGGACGGAAACGTGGTCGGTTGCGTGGCGCTTCATCCCTCGGACGCGCCCTGTTGTGGAGAAGTTGCCTGTCTCTATGTGAAGCAGAGTCACGGGGGGCAGGGCTACGGTCATTTGTTGGTCGCGGCGGCGGAAGAGCGGGCCCGTGAACGGGGGCTTCCGTGGGTCTTTGCCTTGAGCACGCGGGCTGCTGATTACTTTACCGAGACTCTCGGCTATTCTCCCTGTCCTATCGCAGAAATTCCCAAGTCTCGTCAAGACCGGCTGATTGCCAGCGGGCGCGAATCGGTGATCATTCGGAAGCAATTGGCTTGAGGTCGGGCCAAGGCCTTCTTGAAGTGTTCGTCGTCGCAAGTCTGCCATGGTCCTACAAGGTCCACGGCGTCGGCTATGAACGCGTAGCTTTTAGCCCGGTCGACCGGAATCCACGGTGAAGTGAGCAATCCGCCAACCGCTAAACCCTAAACGCTCAGAGCGATGGTGCTCCAAGCAGTTCGCGCCGCATTTCTCCTTAACTTGATCGCTCTGGGTCGTTTGATGCCATTTTAAGATTGCCAAAATTAGATCGCGTGATATCAGAGAGGGCGAAACTTACTGCTGAAAAAACTCACTGACACCCTGACATGGAAGCGCCCTCATCGACCCTCAACCAAAATTCCCGACCTCTCCGCCCCAAGCGAAGAAATCCGGAATCGGGGTTCATGGCGCCTCACCTCAAGCCCTCCCAAGACGAATACACCGACCTCTGCACCTACACCTACGAATCCCTTTTACGAACGTCCCGCCCAGTCCCTCTCAATACCCCTACCTTTCTCTCACCCACCATAGGCATAGGGCGTTCTCATGCCCGGAAGTATCACGATTTGTTAGACCCTCGTAGCCATAAGTCACCAGCGCTATCACTACCTCCACCGCAGGCAGTCTCTCGTCCTTCAAGGCTAAATACCCCCGCCACCTACCCCTATGTCGCTCCACCCGTCAGAGATTGGCCAAGCAGAGATCCCATTGGGGAAAGGGGTGGGATTAACCTTTATGGTTTTGTTTATAATTCTCCCTTGGGTTGGATTGATATTTTAGGTGGCTATCCTTGGGGAAATAGAGTGCCTCCAAATTCTCATCCTCAAAGACAGAGACAGGATTCCATAGATCGGTCTAACGCTCATGCTAGGAAGCAGAGGAGAAAGGGAGGTTCAAGTAATGAAGGAGATTCTGCCACATTTACATTTTATATAATCGACGAAAGTAAGCCTGCCAGTGAAGCAGAGTGTGAAGAGGGTGATGTTGATTTTGAGGCGACCGCGTCGACTAATTTACCGAGAATAATTGAACCTTCAACTTCAACGGCCTCAACCCTTCTTCAAATTGCAGGAGTTCTTAACGAGGCGATTGGAGTGCTCAGTAATTCCCCGCCTGGGAAAGTCCTTGATGCAGTGGACAATACTCAGAACGTCGTGACGGGGTTGCAGACCATGCTATCTAGCACAGGAGTGCTTTTTGAAATTTTGATTAGTGCTCGCTACAGGTGTTGCAAATGTCGTTACTCGATTGGAGGCCCAGACTGGCATTGGTCCGAGTATAAATCACTTGGCCCGGTGAATGTGCAAAGTGAACTCACAGGAGATTTGTGGGGAACTCGTCTAGAGATGGCGGCGGGAATGGTGAAATCTATGCAAGATACGATATCAAACTTAAGAGCACAGGCCAATGAGGCCTGTAATCCTAGTGAAACGCAATGAAGTGGTTACTGATTTTTTTAGGGTGCTGCTGCCTTTTATCTGCTGATGATAATAAAATAGGTGACCCTCAACAAGAGGCGAAAGCTTTGGTCGATTTTCTTCATTATCGCTACCCTTACAGTGTTACGGTTAAGTTATCGCTTCTTTCCGATCCGCTAAAAGTTGATGGCGAGGGGATTAAGGCAGTTTTGATTACACAGGAGCTTGTTGCTGATATGTGTTACTTGAAGTATCTTTCTGAGAAGAAAGGTGGAGATTATTCAAGAGAAGTTTTCTGGCAGTTGGCGGTTGGGTTCCGAGATGAATTCATCGATAGGCGTGATTTTTTTAAAAAAGGAGAAAAAATGAAGCTGATATCTCCAAGTGGCTCCAGTGCTCCATGGATTGTAGAGCCGTTCGAATATCTCCAGAATATTGAGATTCCAATAGAAAAGGAAAAGGAGCTAAGGGCTTGGTTCAAGCGTAACTGGAAAAAGCCGTTGCGACCTATCATTCCGAAAGACTAATTTTTTGCCCAACATTTTATTGGATTAGCAAATTTTAGGTGTCCGACGATTTACGCCCGATCCTCCTACCACGCTGAAATCTTCTCCCTAAGCTGTTCGGCGGATCAAAGTCCTTCGTTCTCAAGACCAGCCTCCTTCGTCGGGTCATTTTCAGAGCGTGCGGGCTGTCACGCCTCCTGCAACCATGGCCATCGCACAACATCCGTAATCTGTCGCCGTGCCTCATCGGGTGGCTGCCTTCCCCTAAAGGGCCCCTTCCACCCGGGCACCAGTCGCTGTCGCTCCTTCGTCGAGCGGATTACGGGTGTTGCATTTCACGTTGTCAGACAATGTGCGCAAGCTGTTGAACCTGCGCGAAAATTTCCCGTAGTAATAGCAGGAATCCTCTTGCCATCGGTGTTTTTGGTTCTTAAGGTCCTGCCATTCCTAAGCCACGCTTGATTATTCCGCGCGATCCGGATGGTACTTTGCCTGATCTCGCTTGCTACCATGTCACTTCGCGGGTGGTTCATCGCCAGTTCCTTTTTCAAGACGAGGACAAGGAGCAGTTTCGGGTCCTGATGCGGATGTATGAGCGCTTTTGATCAGAGATTTGCGTCCGCAAATCTCGGCCCCTTCGGGCTTCGCTTCGCTCCGTCTAAAATGCTCAGTCGCATTGTTCCGGGTGCCG